>Ga0310786_10000006_pt1 | contig 373311 bp, 289 predicted proteins | sample AusTroGonzalo_MG_FD_203881 | JGI IMG/M metagenome (GOLD analysis project Ga0310786, IMG submission 203881) | Bovine rumen microbial communities from tropical cattle in Woodstock, Queensland, Australia - Gonzalo_03 (v2) (version 2) | ecosystem: Host-associated > Mammals > Digestive system >... | reverse complement strand
AACGCCCTCACGATTGTCCGCGTGACTTTTGCCGCAAGCGAGAAGCGCGCACCCGACCTCTACGCCCTCATAGAAAACGAAAGCGGCATCGGGGAAATTCTCCACGAGGCATTCTCTGCAAGCAGGCGCGCCTACCCCGCAAAAAAGAATTCAATCCCCGCGCAGAACGGGCGGTTCACCTTCGTGCGCGCGCAAGGATTCCCCGCACGCCTCCCTGCAAAAGCAATCCGCTCCATTGCACCGCTCGATGCGGAGCAAAGCAATTCCGCATTCGCCAGCGAGCGCCTTTTTTTCAAGCTGTACCGCAGGCTGCAACCGGGAACACATCCCGAAGTCGAAATTCTCGAGAGGCTTAGCGGAGCAAAATTCACAAGCACGCCAAAACTCTACGGAACATGCTACTACACCGATGCCACCGGAAGGCGATACGCCCTCGGGATACTCGAAAAACTCTGCCCGGGAGGAACGGATGCCTGGAAGTTCTTTAACTGCACGATGGCCCCGGAATGCGCCGGAGCACTGGGCAGGGCTACCGCAAGAATGCACCGCGCGATGGCAAAAATGCCGGGAACCCCGACCCGCGCCGAGGAAATTCCCTTCGATAAACTCGAGACGCTGTTGCGCGGTTTTGTGCCCGCACAGAAATCCACAAAGAAAATCGCGGACAAGGTAATTGCCGCATTGCCCCGCCTCAAGGAAATTGCACAGGCGGGCGGCGCCAGCGCCTTACCGGAGGGGGAAATGTTCCGGCCACAGCGCATCCACGGGGATTACCACCTAGGGCAAGTGCTCGTATTCGACAACGAAGGCGCTCGGCCAAAGAACGCCCCGACCTTCAAGATACTCGACTTCGAAGGGGAACCTACGCGCAGTCTCGACTACCGCAGGGCGCTCCGCTCGCCTCTTGTCGACATCGCGGGCATGTTGCGCAGCTTCCAATACGCCAGCGCCGTCAGCGGGCTCGATTCCACGGCATGCGAGCAGGCGTTTATCGGAGGCTATGCCCGCGCGGCCCGCATGAAGGCCGCCGACATAGAACGCGCCGTCACGCCGTACACCATCGCGAAAGCCGTTTACGAGGCCTGCTACGAACTGGAGTTCCGCCCCGACTGGTTCCACATCCCCGCCCGCGCGCTGCTCGAGGCTATCTGGTAGTTCACGCCGCACCCGCATTTTTCTATATTTGTCCTTGCTATGACAGTCGAAGAAATGGAAAAGTTGCTCCGCGAAGAGGCCCAAGCCCTCGTCGAAAAAGAACCGCTCTCCAGGCTCATGCTCGAAGAGCAGGTACTCAACCGCAAGAACTTTGCGGATATGCTCGGTGTGACCCTCGCCTGTCAACTCGCCGGAGAAGTCATCGACCGCGAGGAACTCGAAAAGATGTTCAGCGCCCTGTACGCCAAATACCCGGAACTGCTCGTCTCGGCAGTCAAGGACCTGCGGGCAACGGTACTCCGCGACCCCGCCTGCACAAGTCACCTCGAGCCGCTCCTGCTGTTCAAGGGATTCCAGGGCCTGCAGGCCTACCGCGCCGCACATGCGCTCTGGCTCGAAGACCGCCAGTTCCCCGCCAAGATGCTCCAGAACATCATCAGCCGCAAGTTCGGCATGGATTTCCACCCGGCCGCCAAAATCGGTCACGGGCTGTTGATTGACCACGCCACGAACATCGTCATCGGCGAGACGGCCGTCGTGGGGAACAACGTGAGTTTTTTGCACGGCGTGACGCTCGGCGGAACCGGCAACGAAGTCGGCGACCGTCACCCGAAAATCGGAAACGGCGTGATGCTTGGCGCACACGCGCAACTGCTCGGCAACATCCACATTGGCGACTGCGCGAAGATTGGCGCGGGCGCGGTGGTGCTCTGCGACGTGCCGGCACACACGACCTACGCAGGCGTGCCAGCCGTAGAAGTCGGCCACCCGACCGACGAAACGCCGAGTTTCAACATGCAGCAGGACTTCACGCGCGACTGCGACTAGGCTTTCAAAGGCTAAATTTCAAAAGAGTCCGGCTTGGCGCCGGACTCTTTGGTGTTATGCTTTTATTGCACCTTACCAGGCTTGGCAAGGATATTCATTACCTATAAGGTTCCTCCGATGCCAACTTATCGCGGATACAACGGAGCGCAGTAAGAGTTTTCCTATAATCACCAGCGATTTTAGCATAATTTTGATTTGTATTTGAAAAATAAAGGAAATAAATGACGTTTGTATAAGTAGTCCCAACCCAAGAATACAAATAGGATGTTGTCAAATCGGCTTCACCCGTTCCACTTTCGGATCCATTATACAGCATCCATTCTCCATCATCGTCCTGAACTGCCGTACCTACAACCAAAGAAAAACCATATCTATCCGATCCCTGAGTTGAATCCATAAAATCAGTAGCCTTATCACTTAGTCCAACAAGATATTCCGCTTCTGCCTTTGTCGGAATATGCCATCCATCGGGGCAAATTCCTTGCACTTTTGTTTCAGATGTGATATTTTCACAATCAGCACCATTACCACAGCCCTTACCAACACCATCCGGATGTATGATTCCTGCACTATCAAAAGCAGCACTCAATAGATAGTAACGGCCATATTTTTCACAATTATCTAAATAACAATAAGACGAGGAATCCAAGGTCATTGTAGGATAGGTATAACGGTAATTGAGGTTTTCACCCATCCAAATACTTTCTCCGATTCGCACCGTTTTATATACCTTTTCTCCAGGCCTACCAGTATTTAAAGACCCCTTTACAACATCCCAACGGGATCCACTACATTTATAATCCGTTGTCTCTGTCGCATATTCTTCATCTTTATTGTACACAGTACAGCCCTTACCCACGAACACCTCCAGTTTCGTTGCCCTTCGTGCGTTTTTATCATCACAAACATACATATATGTGGAATCAGTATGTCCTGGAACAAGCTGACCTGCTTCATAAAAGCCTCCATTAATCCCAGTCGAATAAACATGATGAGACCCTGTTTCCGAAGCTATACAAGCATCAGATATTCCAACATAGAATCCATACACATCTATATCGAATGATGAGCCCAATTCCCAACCAGTTTTTTCACATCTATAAACAACATCATCAGCATTTTTTGCAAGAAGGCCGTAATTATAACCAATACATCCAGCCAATCCATCTTTACATTCCAATTTCTTCGGTTCACGCCAAGACCCTGTTTCCGTCTCAAACACGTAATATCTATTAGAATTTGCCAGGAAACATTTAGTCCACCCCCATGCTTCCTCCCATCCATAGGTATCCACTTCTGTATCTGTCGCAAGCCTCCAGGCAGACGTTACCTTGTACCCGTTTACTATGGTATCGGCCTCCGCACACATATAATATACTCCGCCTGCCGTTTGCGACAGGGTTCCCCTGCTTGCTCCTTCTTTATAATGCGCCCTATAATAAGTACACCCGCCAAAACCAAGAGAATAGTCAAGTTCTGTTCCTATGCGATAGGCGAAATTCTCATACACATAAACATAGTTACCATTAACAAAGCCTCTTTTCACACTATCTGCAGAAGACTTGACAACGCCATTCCCATAACCATAATCAACCGTATCCTTTTCAATGTCAGTAGCCTTACGCCAAGTAAAATCAACATTAAATGTATCTACAACAGTACTATATTCGTTCGTACATTTGTACCAGCTCTCAGTAGAACCCGCATTACTCTGCCTGACTTTATTTCTTTGAATAGCGGTACACGCTTCAAGTCCACTTTTTTCCATTTCCGTTGCAGGTCTCCAATAATTAAACTCTCTTACATAGAACAGATTTTTATTCACATAGCCCGCAGAATAGTCTCCAAATGAAGCAGAAATTAGCGGATAGGTATCCATTTCATAATTTGATGCTTTTCTCCACACTGTGGGGACACGGAATCCTTCAACAACTACGTTTTCATCAGCAGCACAGATATACCACCCATTAGGTCCATCCACATATTTCAGTTTTCCCAAGGTGTTCAGTTTGTCTCGCAAGCATGGGCCTAGACCTTCATCCTTATCCAACTCCGTTCCATAGCGCCATTTATAATCCTCGTAAACAAAATAATGCGACTTGTCTATGTTTCCGATCCTTACAGAGTCTCCCGGATGCGTCGGAGCAGTCCAGCCAGCAGTATCCGCCTCGGCCGCCTTAGAAGCGCGCCAAGTGTTTTCGACCGTAGCACCATTCTCAAGAACAGATTCTGTTGTACATGTATAATAATTGTCGCCTTGCTTTTTGATGGTCTCTACCTTATTTGCAATGCAGCCTTCGCCCAGCATCCAGTCCAGAGATGTACCGCGACGCCACCTGGCGTTTTCATACACGTAGATGCGAGTAGAGTCCATATCTCCACGCTTTACCTGTCCCGCAGTTCCGTTTCCGGTAAAGTAGTTGTCAGCCTCATCGGCAGTAGAGGCTCGCCATGTATTATTGACAACCACTCCATCGGCCATAACCTTCTTTTCGCCTGTACAAGTGAAATACTGGCCGGCACTATTTTTAACTACTGTTCCGTGCATTCCAGAAAGACAAACCTTTTCGAGCAAAGCATCATTTTCGGTGCCGCGACGCCATTCACCGGCATCGTAAACAAAGATGCGCCCCTTGTTGATGTGACCTTGCTTGATGGAATCGGCTGCGCTTTCGGGTATGCCGAACTGCGCCGTATCGGCTTCCGTTTCGGTCGCCTTGCGCCAGGAGGTGGGCACGGCGTAGCCGTCCAACTTGCTGCCGTCGTCCACGCAGATATACCACGTGGTGTCGGTGCTCATGGCGCTGAACATGGTGTGCTTCTTGATGTTTGCAACACAGCTGGCATCCAAATCAATGTCAAGCTGCGTGCCGCGACGCCAGTTGCCTTCCTTCACGTACACACGGCCGGTGTTGATGCTGCCGGTTGTTGCCGACCCCTCGCCCGCGTCGGCGGAGAGTGCCGCAGTATCCTTTTCGATGTCGGTCGCGAAACGCCATGCGGGTTTTTCGCCAGAAGCGTCGCAAATCAAACGCACCAGGCTGCTGTCGCCTTCGTTATAGGCAGAATCATTTGCAGCGTAGTACGAGGAATAGGTATTCTTCGTAGCAAAGAGTTTGCCCGCGTCGTTTTCGGAGCATTCGCCCACGCCGAGTTCGGTCATCCAGAAGTTCGTTACGTGGCCCTCGAAAGCGGGAGCCTTGCTTTCGCTCAACTTCCAGCCTTCCACGTTCGCGCGGATAGTGGCAAGCCGGCCTTCGATGTCGGCCTTCATCGCCCAGTCGGCAATCTTCGCACGCTGCAGGGAATCGTCCCACACGCCGTTATCGCCCAAGTCCACACTGAATGATGCGAGCAAGGCCGTGAGTTCAGACTCGTCGCGGTCGCCCTGAAGCATCGCAGAAACAGCGAGCAAGGCCGCGTTGCCGTCGCCTTCCTTGAAAATGTTGAGGTCTTCGGCAAAGCCCTTGAACCCGGTGTTGTCGATGTTGAACGCGGCAAATAGCGACTTTTCCGCGGCGCGCTTTGCCTCGATAACGGACTTATTGTCCTTGGTGACAAGTCGCTGCACACGGTCATATTCCAGGTGGGTCACCAGGTTGATGTTCGCCATGCTGCGACCGTCCAGGTTCGTGAGTGCACGGAGCTTGATGGTGGCGGCGCTGTTCCTGCCCGTCACCTCGTTGCGGTAGAAGCCATCCGCCACAAGGTATGCAAAGGAACTCTTGAGCTTGACGGTCCTGATATTAAACGAACCGTCCTTGTTCTCGATCTTGCCACCGAACGTCTTACCCGTCTGCTTGAGGGACTTGCCGTTCTCGAGTTCGTACGCAGTAACGTCCGTACCGGAAACGAACGGGCCCTTCTGAGAAACACCGCTAAGTTCCACGTCGTCCATCTGAACCGCGCAACCTTCGTCACTGGGGTCGCATTCCTCGGGAACGTCCACATAACCCGTAAGATCCATCATGAAAGTTTCGGAACCGCAGGCGATTGTAGCGGTGAGTTCGGTCGATTCCAGAATCCTACAGCCGACGCCGTCCGTACCGTTGGTGCCGTTTGTTCCGTTAGTGCCGTTGGTGCCCGGGGTGCCGTCATCGCCCTTGTCACCCTTTGCACCGGTGTCGCCCTTGTCGCCTTTCTCGCCCGGAGCGCCATCCTTGCCCGCTGCACCTGGTTCACCGTCTTTACCGTCAATACCATCCTTACCATTTGCGCCGTCTTTACCGTCGGAGCCATCCTTACCGTTCTTCACGGTACCGATGGACTCGCCGTTACAGAAAATTTCGAAGCCCGTGCCGTCGGAGAGGCTCGTGGAGGTGCACACGTTGTCGCCCACGCTCACCGTATTCGCGCTCAGCGTCTGCCATTCCTTGCCGTCGCAGCCGAGGAACTCGTGCGTTTCCTTGATGAAGGCGGTCTGGCCGGCGATGCTTTCCGTACATTCCGGTAGGTCGTCGTTTGTTGCAACCGCGCCTACGTTCGCGTTAATCTGCTCGTTGATGGTATCGCCACAAGCGGCGAGGAGGAGAAGTGGGATTGAGATTGCCACGGATGCTACGCATCCTCGCAATGACAAACGGGTTTTGGAGAACTTATTCATGGACGGCTCCTTTTTTATACAAGGGAAATGTAACAAAATAAGCAACAATCTCCATTTTTCTACATTCAAAAACATGAACCGCACTGCAAAAATCCGCTTTATCGGCGAAAAACTGGATGAACTGTTCCCGAATCCGCCCATTCCGCTCGACTACAAGGATGCCTACACGATGCTTGTCGCAGTCGTTTTGAGCGCGCAATGCACCGACATCCGCGTGAACCAGGTGACAAAGGTCTTGTTCAAGAAGGCGGACACCCCGAAAAAGATGCTCAAGCTCGGCATCGACAACATCGCCGAAATCATCAAGCCGTGCGGGTTCTTCAACACGAAAAGCGTGAACATCTACAACCTTTCAAAAGCGCTTGTCGAAAAGTTTGGCGGCGAGGTTCCGCGCACATTCGAAGAACTGGAAGCCCTGCCCGGCGTGGGCCACAAGACGGCAAGCGTCGTAATGAGCCATATCTTCAAGATTCCCGCATTCCCCGTCGACACACACATCCACCGCCTCGCCGAACGTTGGGGACTTTCCGACGGGAGCAGCGTGGAACAAACGGAAAAGGACCTGAAGAAAGTTTTCCCCGAAAGCGAGTGGGAAAAGCGCCACCTACAGATAATCTACTTCGGGCGCACGTACTGCAAGGCCCGCGGGCACAAACCCGAAAATTGCCCAATTTGCAGTGTAGTAGGTTAATATTCTTCCGCATTTCGCAGAAGTCCGAAGAGACTAACAGTCACAAGGACTTCGCAGCACCCGCATTTCGCATAATTCTGCAATAAGCTCGTTTAAACAACAATTACGCTCGTGTTTCTTTGCGTAGACATTCGCTTCGCAAAGCGAACACTCAAACGAAGTGAATGTGTGAGCGCGCAAAGCGGATGTCGAAGCAAACACTTTTCAGAAGAGCATGTTAAATTACCGGCTTATTGCGCTGGTAAACCCAGTAGTAGAAGAGGCTCCAAAGTGTCCATAGGATGCAGAACACCATCCCGACCTTCGCAACCATATTCAACGCATGCTCGATAGCGAGGCAATCCTGCAAGTGGCCCCACTCGGTCAATAGATAATTCCAGTCATGCCCGCCGTAGCCGTTCTCGCTGCCTGTCGAACCCGACGTCAGCATTAGCTGCATTACCTTCGCATCGCCTACATATATAGCGACATCGACCAGGTTTTCTAGCGTCCACCACAACGAGATTGCTGTACCCATTATCTCGCGGTTTTGCACCCAATAAACTACACCTATCCCGAGAGGCAAGAGCACCTGCAGTCCGGACCCCATAAAGGTCATGACCTGCTCATGGCCTAGCCAGGCGGCAGGCATAAAAATCGTGTGTCCCGCCTCGTGAATCAACAGGTTCAAATGGTGCATGCCCTGAAAAATCCAGGCGTCATACCCCTGCACAATAATCTGCACCGTAAATACGGCAACGACAATCGTCGCAATCAAGCGCAGCGTGAAACTGTTCTGGATAGTGAGCGGGTCAGGGTAAAAGAATATCTGGAAAAACTTCGGCCACGTATCGGGGTATTCCATACGGAAAAGCGTACGCCTGCGGTATTCCTTCGGGGATACCAGCTTCAGCGGGACATCGTCGGTGGGCTTGTGTTCGCGCACGGCGATGTACGACGGCTTTTCGCGCAAGAGTTCCGGTTTCTGTTTCTGAGGTTCCATGTATATTAATATACATTCACCCCGTTAAAAAAGCGAACTTCCGCTAAAAATCCAGGCCTATACCGTTCGTTTTTCCTCGGCGCACCCCCAAGAACTTGTCGCGGGTCTGGTCCACAACGATACTTTTCCCGACCTTCACCTTTATGCGAAGGCGCGCGATATAGGCGCCCGTACCGACAAGGCGGCCATCGCTTCCACGCATGTTCCACGCCAGGAAAATGCGTCCCTTGTTCGTTTCGCAGCCTCCGGGGCCATAGACTGCGGTATCGGAGCAGGCGATTGAACCCGACGCTCCGCCCACATAGTGCCCGAGGTGGCTATAGTACTTGGTGCTGTATATGAGTTTTACTTCCGAGACATCCGTCAAGGTCGCATCGGCACTCCTGTAAAGAGGCAGGTTGTCTGCAGTTAGCGAGCCGTTCTTTATGGCGGCAACTATGTCGGCACTGACGCCCGCATCCCTGAGCACGGATTCCGATATACGGCCATCCACGATTGACGCAAACAGGTCATCGAGGTTCGCGTTCGATGCGGGTACAATGACCATGACGGAATCCCTGCTTTCGTCGATATTCTTTTGCGTAAGGTCCCTTATCGCCTCCAAGTCGGCAGCATTCACAAGAGGGCTTTCCCTGTAATTTTCAAGTGTTATCACGCCCTCCTGCACAGCCTGCACAATTTCTTCGCGAATGCCGTATGCCTCGCCCACAAGGCCGTTTGCAATGTCCTCGAACAGCATGGCGAGAGCCTCTTCTTCGGTAATCTCTGTTACGTTATAGAGCGTGTCGTCGGTAGCGCTACCCAAGACGTTATCAATATAGGCATCGAGCGTAGAAATTTCTTTCTTCGTCTGTTCCTGAATCATCTTGTATATGTCGAAATCCACCAAGTTGCCCTGCACGCCGAGAGAATCGCCAATCTGCTGGGCATCCAGCGCACCGTTGGTCACAAGCAGCGGTTGGGTCGTCTGCGGGTTTGCGACGATAGGGTTGTCCGCGCCGAGGGTAACGACACCCGGGCTTTCGTTCGAGAGTTCCTGTTCGCCCGTAATCGTCACCCACGGGTTGTATGCATGCGGGGCTATGCCTGCAAGGTCACGAGCAGAATTTGCGCCATAACCGGGGGCAAAACGCACCTGGTCGCCATCCGTCGGCAACACCGCATCTACCGTCGATGCACTAAAAATCAAGAGCATCCTGTTTCCCGAACCGCCCTGCGTCAGGGGCCTTTCCAGAACTCTCTCTATACCGTTACGGATACATACAAACTCAAACATTTCCGCGAACCGGCTACGCGTCGAATCCGATATGGCCTCGCTGAAGGTCAGTACAAGATTGACGCTCCCGTCACTCTTGCGGGTTCGTTCCGCCGATACGATCACGGGGCCAATACCATCTTGAACCGGGTCATCGGTTATCTGGAAATTATACGATTTGCCTTCTTCATCGATATAGGTAAACCAGGTGATGAGGGAACCCTCGTAAGGCCCGGACTCGCCACCGGTAAAGCGCCTGCTTCCAAAGCCGCATTTTTCGTTGGCACCGCAAGCGCCCTCTGCGGTAAGCGAGACCTCGGTCCCGTTTACGCCGAGAATTGCCCCGCCGAACACGGGGAACGATTCCCCGAACTTGAACTGCAATGAATCCAGTATATTCCGGGAATCGAGCGGCTTATCGAATAGAATATACAGGCTGTCCCCGCGGCCATCGCCGTTGCGGTCGAAAATTTTCGACTGGGCGACGCGCGGAATCGGCGGCGGCAAGAAAACAAGGTCCTTCCAGTAAGACGCCGTAGCCGCGGCGCCCTGTGCCGTCAGCACGGCACCCGCAACGGCCCCGTTCGCCCGCACGTAAAAGGTGGCCCGCCCATCGCTATCCAGCGTGAGCTTTGTAATTTTGTTGCCGTTCTCGTCAAGGATATCTACCAGCGGGTCAGACACCACAAGCGTAATCTTCTTGTTGTAGTTATTGACCTGCGCCCAATCTTCCAGGAAGGTGATATTTACCGGGTATATTTCGTGTGCCCACTTGCCAATCTGCAGCGTATCGCCCGAAACCTCCTTACCCAGAATTTTCCAGCCCGCATCTGCAAACGCAATACTCGGGACTGCGTAAGAAGGCACCGTGATTTCGACCGTCGCTATCTGCGAGGGATCGGACTTGAGCAACACATCCAAGAAATAATGGCCGGGCGCAAGCGCGTAATTTTCAACAATCGCGGCAGAATCAATGGTAAACGTCGAATCGCTCGTGATATGGATTCCCTCGTACCACACGCCCACGGAAAGCTCCTCGGGTTCCACAATCGCGCCCCCCCGCAACCTGAACGTAGACGCACCGCCGGTCGTATCCATGGTGGTCTGCGCCGCAGCCGAAAAATCGCACGAGAGGGCATCCTTCTTGTTTACCTGCCATACTTCATAATTCTTGAGCAGGCCGCGTACATCGCTTACAAGGAACATGCTGGCATCGGTCTTGAGGTCGATGGAGGTGCGCATCTTGAAGTTCCCCTCCACCTTGTAACGCTCGGTATAAAAAATGTGGAACGTGTAGGTGCTGTCCGGTATAAGCCCGAGCGTATCCAGGTCCACCGCCCTGCGGCGCCTGTCGTGCACGCCGCCGATATCGACCACAAGCCTGTTGTCAATAAAAACCCACACATCGTCATCGCCCAGGAATTCAAAGTATTGCCCAGGGATGTACTCGAATTTCGCCTGCACCTTCATGGACATTCCATAATTGTGGTAGGCGTTCTGGGATTTCTTCCCGCTACCGTCAATACCCGCAAACCCGCTCGGGATGGAATCGTAATACGGGTTCGGAATCGTCTTCTCGTCGTCGAGGAACTGGAAGTCGTCTATCAGGAACATGCCCCCGCGTGCCTCGCCCGTCGAGGAATCCGTCGAGCGGTCCATCTGCCCGCGCCAAATGCCGTCGTCGTCCAGCACAAGGTCCAAGTCGCGGCACGTCGCATTGGTATAATGCCTGCCATCCTTCACAGCAAGCGTTTCGGGCATGAACCACCTGTTCAAATTGCCCGCGTTACGACACTTGCCTTCCCAGTCAAAAGATTCGTTCCGGACAGGTACGCCGCTCTTGCCCAGCACGCGTTCCACCATGTTCTCGATTACCTGGTCACGGCTGGAATTGTAGTCGGTAAGGTTGCGGTCTTCTTCGTAGTACTCCTTGCTAGAAACCGGCGAATTGGGCCAGCAGAGATTCACGTTGTCGCCACCGAAATCGGCGCTGATTCCCTCGCCGCCATACGTTTCTGTACAATGCGCCCCGCACAACGAGGCGTCCCTCGTCTTGGGGTTGTATTTCTTGTGGTTGTCGCGGCTGCCGTCATACCAGTCGAACATCATTACGGGGAGTTTCTTGGCAGGGCAATCCCCGAGCACGCCCGGATACTGCGTGTAGAGTTCGGGAGCATCGGCCTTGAAAGAACGCACCCAGAGCGTATCGCCTTCCTGCGCCAAGCTATCGAGCGAAATCTCGCCCCCAACATCGGGCCTGCCAGCAGAAACGCCGCCATTACCATAATACTTGTTGCCTATGGTCTGCTTGAAGTAGACCGCAAGTTCCCCGCCGGAAGGGACGTTTGCCTGGAACCATCCGCAGTAATCGGCAACCTTGGTCATCACGCTCAGCGAATCGCCGTTTACATATAGGACGGCGGACGTGTTTGTCCACGGCGTCAAGAAGCGCACGACTTTTTCCTTTTTTGTACCAGCTCCGGGGCCGGCAGCCATCGCAAACGAAATCCCTAAAGCGGCAAAGCACGCCACACGGCGCAAAGAATTGCAACACCACATCCCATGACTCCTGACGGCATAAACCGTCCTTATACACACACCAAGATACCCCTGGCAGGGTACCCAAACCAGTCTATAAATAATTTATCGGATGTAGATAAGCAACTTTTGGCGACGTAATCGCGCAAAAAGTGTTTTTTAAGTGTGTAAAAATTGCGTTCTACTGATTTTTCAGCAGTTCATCGAAGTAGCAGATGGTCTTTTCGAGGCCCTGACGCAGCGGGATAGTCGGTTCCCAGCCAAGCGCACTCTTCGCAAGCGAAATATCCGGGCGGCGCATCTTGGGATCGTCACCGGGCAAGGGCTTGTACACAATCTTGCTCTTGGAACCCGTCAGCGCAAGCACTTCCTTCGCGAGTTCGAGCATTGTGAATTCGCCGGGATTCCCGATGTTTACCGGGCCGATGATCTTGTCCTGGTCCATCATGCGCACGAAGCCTTCGATGAGGTCGTCCACATAGCAAAAACTGCGCGTCTGGCTGCCGTCACCGTAAATGGTAAGGTCTTCGCCCTTGAGCGCCTGCACAATGAAATTGCTCACCACGCGACCGTCGTTCATGAGCATGCGGGGGCCGTAAGTATTGAAAATGCGCACAATGCGGATATCCACGTTATTTTGTCTGTGATAATCCATAAAGAGCGTCTCGGCAACGCGCTTGCCCTCGTCGTAGCAGCTGCGGATGCCGATAGGGTTCACGTTTCCCCAGTAGTCTTCGGTCTGCGGGTGTACTGCCGGATCGCCGTAAACTTCACTCGTAGAAGCCTGCAATATACGCGCATGCACGCGCTTCGCCATGCCAAGCATGTTGATGGCTCCCATCACGCTCGTCTTGATGGTCTTTACCGGGTTGAACTGGTAATGGATGGGGCTAGCGGGGCAAGCGAGGTTGAATATGCGGTCCACTTCCAGCAGAATCGGTTCCGTCACGTCGTGGCGGATGAGTTCGAAATTGCGGTTGTCGCGCAGGTGGGCGACGTTCACCATGCGGCCCGTAAAGTAGTTGTCGAGGCAAATCACCTCGTGCCCGTCATTCAACAGACGCTCGCACAGATGACTTCCCAGAAAACCCGCACCTCCAGTCACTAAGCAACGCATAGGAACCTCCCTCGTCTATCCTTAATCATCAGAATCTTTTTCAACTTCGGCAGCACCGTTTCCGCGGAGCGCCACGAGCCTAACGCCGTTCAAGGTCAGGTAGGGGTCGTAGGTGTCGATGACCTTGCTGTGGCCCATGACCATCTGGCCCCAACCGCCCGTCGCAAACACGGGAACCTTCTTCTTGCCCATCTCGGCCTTGATCTTTTCGACCAGCGTCTCGAGCTCCGCCATGAACCCGTACAAGAGGCCTGCACGGATGGCGTCGTCGGTATTGTTCGCAATCACGTGGTCCGGCCACTCGATGCTCACCGGCATGAGGCGCGCGGCCTTCTCGGTGAGCACGTCCAAACTGGCGCTGATACCCGGGATAATTATACCGCCGGCAAAACCGCCGTCCTTCATCACGTCGAAAGTCGTCGCCGTGCCCATGTCCACCACAATGGCATCCTTGTAGCCGCGGTCGCGAAGCGCAATCACGTTGCAAAGGCGGTCGGAACCCAGCGAGGCCGGGTTCGGGTAGGCAATCGGGCAGCCCAGGCAGTTCTTGGAACTCACCACCTGCACCGGGCGTTTGAGAAGCGTCTGCAAGGCCTTGATCCACGGGCGTTCCAGCGCGGGCACCACAGTGGAAAGCCCCACGTGCGTAATCTCCGCGGGCTTGATTTCGGAAAAACGGACAAGACCGCCAATGCGGTTCATCACCTCGTCGCTCGTGGTTTCCTTGCGGGTAGTGAGCCTCCAGTGGTCCACCACCTTGTCGCCCTTGAAAATACCGAGCACCGTGTGGGAGTTGCCCACATCGACCACGAAACTGAATGGTTCTCTTTTCGCCTTGAGCGCTGTATTTTTCGAATTCTTCATCTCTATCTTTTCAACATCTAACTATAGATAGCTTTTGTTCATCCGCGGGACTTCCGCTTCTACCTGCTTCTTGGGAACAAAAATCTTTATCGCGTATACGTTCTGTTCCGTCTCGGCGACAATATCGCCTTCCTGCATGTCCTCTTCCACGTCTATCTCGACTTCCACGCCGTCACGGGCAATGCAGCGGACCGAGCGCGCGGAAAGTTCCTCGCGCAACAGCGGCACATCGACAACCTTCTTGTAGGTGCCGTGGTGAGTAGTCCCGAGAATTTTGTTGCAATGCATAGGGGATGCGGCTATCGCCGAAACGGGAAAATCTTACAACAGTCCCTTCTTGGCGCTCCTCATCAGGCTCTTGACCTGCTTGTTCGTAAGCTGCGGAACTTCCGCGTCCTTCTGGGCACGGGACTTGGGCGCGCATTCCTCGCAGTAGTGCTTGAACACTGTCCCGAAGCTCGCGGCGCCGTCCATGCGGTCAGTCTGGCGGCTGCGGAATGCCCTCACCATGGTTTCCTTGTGGCACTTGTCGCACACGCCCATCTTGGGGGCTGCGGGCTGACGCGGTTCGCGGTTCTTGTTGTGTTCCGTCGTCATGTCCCAGGCACGTCTCTGGGCGGCTATCTTCCTTGCAAAATTATCGTCTAAAAGACCCATGCTATCTCCTTATTAATCTTCTAACTCTTTTAATATACAATCTTGCAGGAACAGCGATTCGAGCGTAATGCCCAAAGAGGTGGGTTTTGCGTATTCCGAATACAGGCTACGGGCAAATTTGCCCCTTTCCAGCTGTTTTTCCTTGAAAATCTCGGCGTGCCGCGCCAGGTCGAACACCTTAACCCGCGGGGAAAATTCGGTTTCGAGAGCACGGATGGCCGCATTGAGCAAGTCGGCCTTGTCGAGCGCCTCGGGAAAGAAGTCCACAGGGACTGTCACGACAAACATACCCGACTGGGTCTTGTTGACAAGCTCGCTAACGAGGTTCCTGTAGTTCTCCGCAGTCTCCGCGCCGGTCCCGTAATCCTTCCTCAGGTCGCGGACCCCGAGGCCCAGCACAATGCGCCCCGCCTTCTTGCCGATAACGTCGGAAGCGGCACGGGACAACAGCTGCGGGATAGACAGCGGCACGGGGGAATTTATGGAAAACTGCATGGGGCGCGAAGGTTCCCTGCACAGGAGCATCTCGGCGGCACGGCTCGCCACCTCGCCCTGTTCGCCGAAGAGTTCATCGCCTATTATGAGAATCCTGTTTTCCATGACCTTAATTTACTTACTTATCCGGCGGCTTGACCACACAAATTTCCCAAAAACCGTCCTTTTTTTCGCGCGAAACGATGCTGCAGCCGTCCGCGACCAGCGCTCCCGGGACATTTTCGACCGGAGAACCCTCGTCAAGCGATATCTTCAGCACGCGCCCACGCGGATAGCCCGACATGACAAGCCTCGAGCGCACGGCGTTGCCCGGGCAAACCACGCCCCGAAGGTCGAGTTCGTCGGGAATTTCGGCGGCAACCCCCGTAAGCGGCAAGCCCGTCTTCACGGCCTCGCAAAAACGGGCAATTTCATCGCAATGGTCTTCGGGATGCTCGAGCCAGGCCCCTACAGGGTAATCGGGCAGGTCCGCGAGCACGATTCTCGAAAGGGCGACCTCGGGCGGGAGTTGAGCCCCAAGAGACGCCCGGAACCACTCGGCACACGCATACGACAACAGCGATTTCAGGGCATCCCCGAAACCGGGTTCGCCCCTGTGGGCAAGCATCCACTTCGCCACCGAAGATCCGTTCTGTTCATTCCCTTTATCCGGCATTTTCACCTGTTCTTATAAATATATTGCGTTCCTTCGAAAAAACGTTAAAAAACGCGATTATTTGTAAAAAAGTTAAACACGTCACGTTTTTTTCCATAAAAATAGTAACGGAACATAGCAAAAAGAGGGCTCGATTTCTATATTTGCGCCCAAGCATTCAAAAATGCAAAAGGTTTTGTAAACGATGAATACAGTTCTTCTCTACGCAATGTTCGTAGTCTATGTCATCGCCGGCGTGGGATTGGTGATTTACGGGTTCAGTTGCTACTACAGCATTTATCTATTCCTGAAAAATAGCCGCCATACTAGACTTTCCGACCGCAAGAAAATTCTCAAGTTCTACCGTGAGCATTCCATCAACGACCTCCCGCAGGTTACGACCCAGCTTCCCGTGTTCAACGAGGCGAACTGCGTCGAGCGTCTGCTCGAAGCCGTGTGCGCCATCGACTACCCGAAGGACAAGCACGAAATCCAGGTGCTGGACGACTCTACCGACGAGTGCTACGAGGTAGCAAAGAAGAAGGTGGAAGAACTTGCCGCGAAGGGTTACGACATCAAGCTCATCCACCGCACGAACCGCTCCGAATTCAAGGCCGGCGCCCTCAAGGAAGCCATGGCCGTCGCGAAGGGCGACTTCCTCGCGATTTTCGACGCCGACTTCGTGCCCGAGAAGGACTTCCTCCTCAAGACCATCCCCTACCTGGTGATGGACGACCAGATTGGCCTAGTCCAGGGCCGCTGGGGCCACCTGAACCGCACGGAATCGGGCCTTACGCTCGCCCAGTCCATCGGTATTGACGGACACTTCGTGGTGGAACAGTCCGCACGCAGCTGGGGCAAGCTGTTCATGAACTTCAACGGTACCGCGGGCGTATGGCGCAAGCAGGCCATCTACGGCGGTGGCGGCTGGGAAGGCGATACGCTGACCGAAGACATGGACCTTTCCTACCGTTCTCAACTTGCTGGCTGGAAGATGAAGTTCGTGTTCGACGTGATTGTGCCGGCCGAACTCCCCAACGACATCAACGCGTTCAAGGCGCAGCAGTTCCGCTGGGCCAAGGGTTCCATCCAGACGGCCATCAAGATTCTGCCGCGCGTGCTCAGGGCAAAGGTCCCGCTCCGCGTAAAGATTGGCGCCATCCTCCATACGACGCACTACTCGATCCACCCCTGCATGTTGTTTACCGCACTCTGCGCCTGGCCGCTGCTCGCGTTCTTCGAACCGGTCGCGCACATCCCGAGTTGGGGTTACACCGTCGGGTTCAGCTTTATCTTCCTTGCCGCTATAGCACCCTCCGTACTTTACTTCGTGGCACAGCGCTGCTCTGGTTACACCGGCTGGAAAATCCGCCTGCTTAGCCTCCCCATCCTCATGGCGCTTGGCGTGGGCATCGCGGTGAGCAACTCCCGCGCAGTGTTCTCCGCAGTGCTCGGCACCAAGGGCAGTTTTGTCCGTACCCCGAAGAGCGGCGGCTCCAAGAAGAAGGCCAAGAGCCACTACGCACAGAAGTTCCCGTGGCAGGCCATCGTCGAACTGGGCGTGGGCGTCTACTGCATCTTCGGTCTTTTGGAATACATCGGCGCCCAGAAATTTATCATTGGCCCGTTCCTCGCCCTCTATGCAGTCGGGTTCCTCTCCGTGGGCGTGCTCAGCTTCATGCACTTTATCAGCAACATTTTCGAAGTGCACAAGGCCCGCAAGGAACACGGCAACGTCGAAGAGCAAGACGGCTAGTCCACAAGTTGCAATCTTTTGGCATCATGGCATTCGCGCAGGTCGCGAATGCTTTTTTGCATTAGGAGGGTGCGCTCGGAGGTAGCGGCGGCGTAGGCGTCGCGGCTTGCGACGTATGTGCGGTAGAACGAACCGTAAAGGCCCAGAGCTACGGACACGAGAATGCCTGCGCAGGCGAGCGCGACAACGAGTTCTATCAGCGTGAAACCTTTCTGCACCGGGTGAGCCTCCTGAAAGTGAAATGCTGTGTGCGGAGTTCGAGATACTGGAGTGAAGGCGTAGCGGGGATGTGCGTGATGGTGGGTGGAGTGTGTTTATCGCTGGCTGGGGTTTGTGTATCGCTGGCTGGAATTAGTTTATCGCCGGCCAGGGATTGTTTATTGCCGGCCAGGGATTGTTTATCGCCGGCCAGGGATTGTTTATCGCCGGTCAGGGATGCGCGGCGGGTATAGACGGTGTCGGCGCAAGCCGGCGGGTCTGCAATTAGGGATTCCATGTACTGGACTGCGGCGAGGGCAGAATCTGCGCGGGCGATTTCGGCAGAAGAGGCGCGCTTGAAGGCGCCAGCGTAGAACCCGAGGGCGGTTGCGCCGACCGCGAGGACAGAGAGCGCGACGAGGACTTCAAGGAGAGTGAAGGCGTTTCGTTTATCGCGGGACGTGCAACGTTTATCGTGGGGTGTAGATGCGTAGCAGGTCGCGAGATGTTTATTTCTGGTCATCACTGCACGGACCTCCGGAATACAACAGGCTCGCCGTCGAAAAATGCAGGCAGGAGAGCGAAGGCCGAGTCGCGAACATCTCCGGGGAAAGCCGCCCCGCGAAGGCTGTCGGGGCGGTCCAGCTCCAGCGCGCCACCGGGAGAAGCGAGTACACCCGAGAACGCGGCACGGCCCTGCAGTTGCACGCGGTTGTCGCCGGAGCCCAGCGCGACGGCGACGCTCGGGAAACCGGCCCGCGCACGCTCGCGGATTGTCACCTGGTCGCGGGCAAACAGGAGGCCCGTGAACCGGAAGGAAGAACGTACCTCGAGCGACGCACCGGAATAGACCTCGAGATGCCCGACCGATACTTCCCCGCCAAGGTCGACGTTACCTGCGGCGTATATGCGGAGCGTGTCAAAACATGCGGTCCCCTTGAGGTTTACCGAACCGTCGACCAGGAAGGCGGCAGACGATACACTCGAATCGAGATCCAGCAGGAGGTCGCCATCCGCAATGTGAAATACTACAGAGGAATCGAGCCGGAAGAAGCGGCGGTTGCCCGAAAGCACGCGCAAGCCCGTCGCCGCCGTAATGGATTCGCGGAGGCTTGCGCGGTATTGCGACATGGCGGCATACCAGTCGTCAAATCGCAAGCGGGAATAGCGCGTGCCGTATTCCGCGCAGAGTTCCAGATTTGCGGGGGCGGGATGCACTGTATTTGCGGGGACGGGATGCGCGCCCGAGCGTGGCGATGCACAAACTCTGCCCCACGGGCCCACAACATCGGCACTCACAGGCGGAAGCCCCGCAAAGAACCCGTCCGGAACACCCGCCAAGTTCGCGATGATTGCAGATTCTGCATCGTAAAGCGCCTGCACTTTTTGCTCATAACGGGAAACCTGCCGCGACAGCCCGCCTGCAGAAGCCAGCAGACAGCCAAACAGGATATTGAGCGATAGGACCAGCACGAGAACCAATCCCAACACAAAGCCTCCCCTACGGTCCATTGCGCACCTCCATGCGGTTCTCGCCACAGGCAAGCACGCCGTAATCCTTGCCGATACTTTCGAGTACGTAGCCGCCTATTGAATCGCCGATGCGGAGCCACGCACGTTCTCCCCCGTCAATGCTCGCCTGCACCAAGCGTCCTTCTACCACACCGAACAACTTAACTGCAGGAGCGCGACACGACGCGGGAGTTTCTTGCTCTGCGAGCTCGACGTTTGTTCGAGCAACGTTCGCGTGCGGAGCTTCTTCATATTTTTTTTCGACAATTTCTGTTTCGTATGTGCCGCCCAAAGCATACTCCGGTACCGGAGACAAATCCGGAGCCGGCCTCGTATATGCAATCCCCTTGTCAAAGAAAGCCTCGCCACCGCCGAATGCAAACGCAAACGCAAGCGCGAGTCCGGCCAGGGCAAGCAGGGCTATTTTCCTTTTGGCTCGCGGCTTGATTCCCGCAATGGCGTCAAGGTCCACGCCACGCCAGAACGGGTCTTTCCGAGCACAGCACCACCACTCGTTTTTTTCGGGATCCGAAACGCCATCGAGTTCGACAAGCAAAAACTTCCAGGATTCTGCACGCGAAAACAGAGCATCGCGCCTCAGGAATTCATCGAAGCGTTCAAGCCTTTCCTGTGCGCTTGCCGCATCGTGACCACTCTCCTCACTCCAGTGACACAGGCGACCCTCGAAAAATACCAGCACGTAGAGCCATCCGCCACCAAGAAATGAAAGCCGGCAGTTTTCATAGCCGTCCGTAGAGCGCATTAACTTGTCTGCAAATCCGAAAAGCATCGCCATGCGCGGCAACACGCGGTCGTAATGTCGACGATATCTTGCAACGTCTTCTTCTACGCGCATCACCAGGTAACGGTGCCGACGGCCTTCCGTGCTATTGAACGAAACCATCTCGCGGAACACGGGCCACGCAGCGACATCCCCATTCCGGCAGGCTTCCGCCACCTTCGGGAAATCTTCGGCGAAACGCCTGCGCAATGTTGGCGGGTCGAGAACCCCGTCGAAGCCCGTCACCACCTCCCACGTCCACAGGCGAGCCGCTGCAAAGGCTATGCGCGCAAGCATCAGTTTTTCACCTCGGGCGTGATGAAGATAGCGAGTTCATTTTCATCTTCCACCTCGCTCACGTAGCTGAACAGGCGGCCGATAAACGGGATGCTCCCGAGAAAGGGCACGGCTGAGCGCACCTCGGACTTGCTTTTGCGCACAAGGCCCCCCAGGCAAAGCGTCTCCCCGTTTTTCAACACGACGGTCGTCTTGAGGTTGCGCGTACTGATATCGCGCGGGCCATCGCCGGAGCTGCGCCCCGCCGTCTTGATTTCGGGAGAAACGTTCAGCGTGATGTTTCCGCTCTGCGTCACCGTGGGAGTGATTTCGAGCGAGATACCGTCATTGAACGAGCGGTAATCCGTAATCGGGTAGCCGTCAGCAGAAACCTGGCTCACCAGGTAATACACCGTATTCGTCACGTTCAGTTCCGCCTTCATGCCGTTGAGCGTCGTGAGCCGCGGACGTGCAAGCACCTCCGCCCTGTTGTTCTCTTCCATCGCAGCGAGTTCCATCTCGAAGCGCGCGGGCAATATGCCTATTTTCCCGAATGCGCCCGAGGCGGAAACATCCTTGCTCATGAAATCCCAGAACCCGCGCACGCCCAGGTCGTTTTCCGCCGTCTTGCGCGTAGCCCCGCTATGGAGCCCGAACTCGAAACCGCGCCCACGCTTGAGTTCCACAATCACGCACGAGATGGTCACCTGGAGAGTGGCTTGATCGAGCCTATCGAGAATTTCACGGGCATCCGCAATTTCGGAAGGAGACCCGCGAAGTACAAACGCGTTCTGTTCCTTCGTCTCCGAAACGATGAGCGTCGTTCCCGGCAACAGTTTGGAAATCTGCGGCAACAACGTCTCCGGACTCGCATACTTGAGCGGGTAAACTTCCGTCTGGGAAAGCACATTCTTCGCACCGCGCTCCGTTACAAACAAAGTATTTGAATCCAGCGCATAGGTGTAACGGCTCCCGCGAAAAGCCGACGCAAGAAGTCGCCCGAGATTCGCACGCTCGAGTCGCATTTGCAGAGACTCGTGAATTTCACCATAAAATGCTAGGTTGAGGTTCGAAACCCGAGCGAGCTCCTTGAGGAAAACGTCCAGCGGCGTGCCGTCCAATTCCACGGAATAGAGCGAATCTTCCACAACGATGTCCGGCACGGTTTCTGCCGGGGACGTTCCCGCACCGGAGTTGCCCGCGACGCCATTCGCGCCTTTTGAGAATGCTGCCGGATTGCGCGAACGTTCCACGCGATAACAGTCCGCATCGCGACGCACGCGGAAGCCGTGTATTTCAAGAAGTGTCCGAAGCGCAACTTCTGCCGGCACGGATTCGAGCCTTCCCGTAATTTCGCCCGAGACATCCGGCGCAACAAGCACGTTCAGGCCCGTATTCGCGGAAAAATCCCGGATAAAGTCGCGAACGTCACGCGACTTGACATCGAGCGACACAAGCGAATCCCCGACGCTGAAGTAGTTTTCGCCCCGCACCTGCTCCCTGCGGATATGGAACACCGTACCGTCGCGAATAAGTTCCAGCCCGAGGGTAGAACACAACGACGTGAGCCCCTCCAGAAGCCCTACGCCATCGAGGTGGAACGTAACCTTGTTCTCGATGCCGGCATCGACAAGGACGGGAACGCCGTACGCCAGCGAAACCGAGCGCGCAACATCTTGCAGGCTCGCATCCACAAAATCGAGCGAAACTTTTTGTTCTGCGCTCCACGCTCGGCCCAGGCAAAGAAACAGGACAAGAACGAGGCAGGCAACCGCGGGCATAAAGCACCCGCGGAACTCCTCCATGTTTTTACGAGGCACACGGCCTCCTGATTTTTTATGCTATATAAAAGGGCGTCACTCGACCGCCGACACAACCCGAAAAAACGAGTTGAGCCCAATATACAAAAAAGCCCGCGGAAAAACCAGCGGGGGGGATATATTTTAACTGTGCGATTTTGCGCGGGCAGTTACATACCCGCAAGTTATATATTCACAAGTTACATGCTCACGAACTTGCGCATGCCGACAATCGCTGTAATTGCGCTCAGCACAAGGCAAACAGCCACGGTAGCCGCAGGGATTACAAGAGCGCCCAGGAAAACCTCGTGGAACAGCTGCACCAGCAACAAGAGCGGTACTACCACAAACAGCGAAAGGTGCGTGGCCGCGCGAACCGTCTTTACCCGGAGCGAAAGCATCAGCGAGAACGAGGTCGTCAGAAGCGTTGCCGAAACAGCCCCGAGAAGGGAAGCAACCGCTACCGTTGGGGAAATTTCGGGATGCGAAATCCAATAACCGAGTTGCGCCAGAAGCGCGAATACAATCGGGAACGGCACCACCGCCAGGAGTTTGCCCCAGAAGAGTTTTGCCGGAGCAATTGGGGAAAGTTGCAGGAGTTCGAGGGAGTTGCGTTCGCGTTCACCCGCGAAAGAATCGCCCGCAAGGGGTGCACCCATCGGGGCCATAAGGCAACCGAGCAGGAGCATCATGTAGCCTTCCATGCCGTCAAAGACCTGCGTCCCATAGCGCGACGTAGCAATCGCCTGGCTCGCCGCCAAAATCACCGGCGGGATGATGAACGGAACCCAGAATCGCGGATCCCTAAAAATCAGGCGAATTTCGTGTCTAAAAACGTGAAGCATAAAAAACGTGGAATATGAAATCTCTTTTAACGCTAATGAAAGATAGTAAATAAAATTTGCAAAACCGCATAATAGAGATTATATTAATAAAACTATGACAGTCACTCCCATTCTACTTATAGTACTTGCCGTTTTCTTCATAATTCTCGTAATTTTGAACCACTTCAACGTTTTTTCGCTGTGGCTCCAAGGCAAATTTTCAAACTCATATACGAACGTAGGCTTTTTTCACCTTATCGGCATGTTGCTACGCAAGGTTCCGCTAGAAACGATCGTCGACGCGCATATCAGAAGTTGCAAAGCAGACATCCCAATCGATATGAAGAAACTCGAAGCCCATTACCTTGCCGGCGGTAATGTACAAAACGTAGTCCAAGCCCTCATCTATGTAAAGCACTCACACATCAAACTTGATTTCAATATGGCAGCAGCCATCGATCTTTCCGGCGGCAACGTACTCGAAGTCGTGAAGGGATACGAGAAGAAGGAATTAAGAGAGAAGTATGGGCTTACCGATCTTTAAAGCAACGGCATGACTGCAGGGCGATAAAAGTATTTATATTTTCCCGTATGAAATTTCTGGCTGCGTTTATTCTAAGTCTTTCTTTGCTTGCTACTAGCTCTTTTGCGGTGTCCCTTACGCCACCGATGGTCCTAAAGATGCAAGAAGACCGAAGCATGGCATCAACTGACTTTGATTCAAACGACGCAGAACCCGATTTTTCTCCTTTTCGATACCTCGCTGGGGGACTATCTATTGGCGTCGGCCTTTCAGGATTTGTACTGATGATAATAGGATGCACGACAATTAATAACGAAGATTACAATCGTACGGACAGCAAAATAGCCATCGGCGCAGGAATCGGAATGATGGTACTAGGCGGAGTTGGTCTTTTCTGGGCGTTCTAAAAACAGTAATGGCGGCTCGATGGCCGCCTTTTTTAATTACTGACGTGTGAGAGTCTTGTACTTGATGGGCTTCGGATTGTCGGCGTCTTCACCAAGACGCTTGCGACGATCGGCTTCGTATTCGCTCCAGTTGCCTTCGAACCACACCACCTTCGAGTCACCTTCGTAAGCGAGGATGTGCGTAGCGATGCGGTCCAGGAACCAGCGGTCATGGGAAATGATCACGGCGCAGCCAGCGAACTTGAGAATGGCCTGTTCCAGCGCCTGCAACGTTTCGATGTCCAAGTCGTTCGTCGGTTCGTCGAGGAACAACAGGTTGCCCGGCTTCTGCAGGTTCTTCGCCATGAGCACGCGGTTGCGCTCACCGCCCGAAAGCGTGGTAAGCTTCTTCTGCTGAGCGGCACCCGTGAAGTTGAAGAGTCCGCAATAAGCGCGGCCATTCATCTTGCGGTCACCCACCATGATTTCGTCGTTACCGCCGGTGATTTCTTCCCACACGGTCTTGGAATCGTCGAGACTGTCACGGCCCTGTTCCATGCTGATGATTTCCACGGTTTCACCGATCTTGAGCGTACCGCCATCGGGCTTTTCCTGCCCCGTAATCATCTTGAACAAAGTCGTCTTACCGGCACCGTTGGGGCCGATAATGCCCACAATGCCAGAACGCGGCAAGCTGAAGTTCAAATCGTCGAAGAGCACCTTTTCGCCAAAGGCCTTCTGCAAATGTTCCGCCTGAATAACGATGTCGCCCAGGCGCTTGCCGTTGGCAATATGAATCTGGGCCACCTTGATCTGTTCGCGGGAATCTTCGGCCAGCAAGTCTTCGTAAGCCTTCAAACGAGCCTTGCTCTTGGCCTGGCGAGCCTTCGGAGAAGCCTTCACCCATTCCTGTTCGCGAGCGAGGCGCTTCTGACGGTCCGATTCACCCTTCTCTTCGTTCTTCATGCGTTCCAGCTTCTGGTCGAGCCACTGGGCGTAATTGCCTTCCCAAGGAATGCCGCGACCGCGGTCGATTTCCAGAATCCAGTTCGTCACGTTGTCGAGGAAGTAACGGTCATGGGTCACGAGAATCACGGAACCCTTGTATTCACGGAGGTGGCGTTCGAGCCAGGCAACCGTTTCGGCGTCGAGGTGGTTCGTCGGTTCGTCGAGCAACAGCAAATCCGGTTCTTCGAGGAGCAGGCGGCAGAGAGCCACACGGCGCTTTTCACCACCGGAGAGGTTCGTCACGGGCCAGTCACCCGGCGGGCAGCGGAGAGCGTCCATCGCAATTTCGATATTGCGGTCGAGGCTCCACAAGTCCTGAGCGTCGATGATGTCCTGAAGCTTTGCCTGTTCGTCCAAAAGCTTGTTCATTTCATCATCTTCCATGGGTTCAGCGAACTTCATGGAAATTTCGTTGAAGCGGTCGAGAATAGCCTGTTTCTTGGCCACGGCCTGCATCACGTTTTCCTTGACGGTGAGGTTCGGGTCCAGCTGCGGTTCCTGCGGCAGGTAACCTGCGGTGCGGCCCGGTTCAATCCAAGCTTCGCCCTGGAATTCCTTGTCGATACCCGCCATAATGCGCAGCAAGGTAGACTTACCGGCACCGTTCTGGCCGATAATACCAATCTTTGCGCCATAGTAGAAGCTCAAAGAAATGTCCTTCAGCACCTCCTTGTTAGGCGGGTAGGACTTGGTCATCTTGTACATGTAGAAAACGAATTTTTCTGCTTTATTTTCGGCCATAATATATTCCTATTTTTTATCCAATAATACAAAAAACGCGCACCCACCTGGGCAAGCAACGCGGCCATTATTGATATATTTGACGCATGGAAAGCAACATCCTAAAACGACTGCGCGAGTGGTTCCAGAAAAACGCGGCAACGCTCCCGTGGAGGCCCGCCGACCTGGATGCCCCACGCGACCCGTATGCGGTCTGGATTAGCGAGACGATGTTGCAACAGACGCAGGTCGCGACGGTGCGCGACTACTTTGTGAAATGGATGAAGCGTTTCCCGGACATCGAGACTCTCGCCAAGGCGAGCGAAGAGGAAGTGTTCCGGTACTGGCAAGGGCTCGGGTACTACAGCCGCGCAAGGAACATCTTGAAGACCGCGAAGATGGTTTGCGAGATGTCGACCGCACATTCCGAGATGCCGCGGACGCGCAAGGAACTGGAAGCACTGCCGGGAATCGGGGCGTACACGGCGGGTGCAATTCTCAGCCTCGCCTACCACCAGAAAGAAGCAATTCTGGACGGGAACCTGGTCCGCATTTTCTCGCGGTTCTACGCGCTCGATTTTCTGCCGACAGACAAGACTCCCGAAGGCAGGACTGGCGCAATAAACAATTCCGGAGCGGAAACCTACTGGAAATACGCCCGCGAAGTTGCAGACTCCCCGAAGGCATACATGCACAACGAAGCCCTCATGGAACTCGGGCGCACCGTATGCAAGAACAAGAATCCCGACTGTGCAAACTGCCCGCTAAAAGGCGGATGCCGCGCCAAGGCCGAAGGGCGGGCCGAAGAATTCCCGCCCCGGCGTAAACGCGAGCAAAAGGCCTGGCGCGGCACGGCGCTTGTCGTAGAAAGCGCCGACGGCAAGATACTTGCCGTATCCGCCGGACAGCCGTTCCTTGCGGGACAGGCGGCCCTCCCGCACTTTGAATCTTCACGCAATGCGACTGCGGGCATACCCGCCGAAGCGGAAGCCTACTTTAACGCAGACAACGTTGTCTCTATCAAGGAATGCGGGTCGTTCCGGCACAACATCACGGTGCATAAAATCGAATGCAAAGTATTGCACGTGAAACTCGCAACAAAAGCGAGTAAGGACACCGCAAAGCAGTTTGCCCCCCTGTGGATCAAGAAGGGCGAAGTTTTCGGGAAACTCGCCAATAGTTTCAGCCTGAAAGCGCTGAAAACCGCGCTGAAGTAAAAAGCCTATTATAGATTGCCACGCCCCTTCGGGGCTCGCAATGACCCCGGAACTAGCCCGGGGCAGGCTCTGCAAGACGAACAAGCACGGGCGTATATGCACCCTAGAACGTCTTCTTAACCGTGCAAACGAATCGCAGGCGGTCGTAATCGCCGTTAGGCACCTGCACCACCTCGTCGGCAAGCACGTGGATAATCGTGCCCGTCAAATACAGGCCGTGCCTCGGGAACTGCTGTTCGAACGTAGCGTCCCAATACCAGTCGCCCTTCACGACAAGCGGGTCGTGGCCACGCAAATTCCACTGGGCATCGCTCCTGTAGCGCAGCGAATGCGACACGCGGAAACTCTTGCGAATAAGCCAGTCGCCGGTAAAGGCCACGAAGAATTCCGAAGGAGTCACCTCGAAACGTTCCGTCGGGCCGTCAATGCGTTCAAAGCCGGCAAGCGCGCGGAACTTGAACATGTCTTCTAGCCACGCATCGAGCCAAAGTTCGCCCGTAATGCCCTTGATCCAGGAATTAATGCGGGACACATCGCCGAAACGGAAATCCATGTCGGAAAGCTCTACAACGCCTTCCTTATGGAAGGTCTCCGCACCGTGTTCTGCCCAGAAGGTGGCGCGCCCACCTAGCGAAACAGAAGCGACCGTGTCTGCAAAGGCCAGGTAAGCCTGCACCAAGTTCATCTGGCCCGACGGAGCCAAGTCGATCGTATCTTTCTTGTTCAAAATCGAGAAATACTCCACATCGTCGGCCAGCGGGTTGAGGCGCGTACCCGAAATGTTCTTGACACCGATCGTGACCCCCATTCCCTTCACGGGGAAAGGAGAATTCATCTCGATGCTATCCTGTACGAGCCAGTCGGAATCGTTCATCCCGAACATGGCATCGGCCTTGAGCCAGCGAAGCGGTTGCACGCGCAGTTGCATGAACGGCCACAATACACGGTCGTTATCGAGCCCGGTATAAACATCGCCGTCATCGCTCACAAAACGGAACGCCATTCCCGCGGACATCTGGAAAACGCCCTTCTGGCACGATTCGCTACACTTGTAGAGAACCGAGCCGTTCACTTCCGTACGTTCGCCAGATTCCTTGAACTTGTCATTCTGGTATTCAGCCTTCTCAAACGCAGCCGTCAACGCAAAATTCCAGAAATCGGCACGTGCTTCTACACGCGGGGCCATGTGCACAGGGATCCAGCGGGAAGACTCCGCATATTCCCAAATATATTCCTCGCCCGCAAGCACAGACGTGTTAATTACGTCATTCGTAAACCCGAGCCCGCCATAGATAGAACTGAACATCGGGTAGTTCTCGCCGAACAGGGCAAACTCATCGGAGACTTCCTTTCTGCGGAAACTGGAAGTACGCGAAGAATAATGGTCATCCTGGAAACCGCGAACTGTAGCCCAGAAACCCTTGATACTCGGTGTCCTGAAACCGCCCTCAAGAATCGGCGTGCGGTTGGCGGGCCTATCTTCTGCAGTAATCACGTCTTGGTAAATCATGTCGCCCAGTTCGTTACCCGTCTTAATCCACACGGAAGGTTCCATCGGGGTCCACGACGGTAACGCAGACATGCGGTTGAAAAGCAAGCGGTCGCGCAACTTAGCCGGTGTCCAGAGTTCACTTTCGGAATGGATTCCGCCGGCACCCAAAATGCGGTCAAAATGGTATGTCGGGCCACCGATGAGGAATGTCCCGTCACCGCGGCTCACCGGTTCCATGCCTTCCATTTCGGGGTCAATCGCTGCATTCGCCATGACCGAGAATGCAACTATAGACAACGTTGTCAACATCATGGAGAATTTCATTACCAGATCCTCCTTTCAATGTAGAAACCTATAGTGAGCATATTCGACCTTTCCGGAAGTGTCCAGAGTTCTTCCCAGAGCACGTTCAGGCCAGCCGTATATTCCTTGAAGTAAAGGAACGGCAAGTTCGCGCGCACAAACCACCCGAACTCCGTCTCGTTGTCGAGTAGCATACCTCCGCGACCGGAATAATACTTCACCTCGTCATCGCTGTCGGCACGAGTCCAGTTGCAGGTAAAGCCCGCACCCACCGCGAGCGGGCGGATTTTTTTCCAGTGCCAATCGAGTCCCAAACGGCCCACGAACTGGTGGACACCCGGGTACGGGATGCCCTCGGCGCGGACCTTCACGTACGCATAGTTAAAGTGGACGAATCCGTCAAAGTCATCCCAATAACTGTAGCGGAATCCAAGCCCGCCATAGTAGGAATTCTCGACAGCATCGATGAGATCCCCGAAAGGATACATCTCGCCGCCCTCGATGGAAACGTAGGATTTCGAGAACGCGGAATCCGCGGGTGTTTCCGCGAACGCCGTTACCGAAACCAGGAACAATAAGGCAAACAGAAGCTTTTTCATTTCTTGTACTCCAGCGCTTGCGCAAAAAATCCGTCAAAACGTAAATCGCTTTCACCGGGCAAAACGGGTTCGCCACGCTTTGCAAAATCCGGATGCGCCTTCAAGAAGCGCTTTACCACCTGGGTAGTCTCGAGCGGGTCGGGACTGCACGTGGCATAGACCAGAATGCCGCCCTCCGCAAGGCGGGCCGAGGCCGCTTCCAAAATATTATACTGCAGTTCGGCAAGTTCCCCGATAGACTGCTGCGTAACGCGGTATTTCGATTCGGGCCGACGCGCCATCACGCCCATGTTGCTGCACGGCACGTCCAAAAGAATGCGGTCGAATTTCGGCAGGTCAGCTGGAGCAAGCGCGTCAATGCACTGCACCTTCACGTTCTTGAGGCCCAGACGGCCTATCACGTCTTGCATTTTTTCTACACGAAAATCGGACACATCGCTCGCGAGGATGTCAAGCGCCGGGTCCATCTCGGCCATAAGCGCAGACTTTCCGCCGGGAGCGGCACACGCGTCCCAAACCTTGAGGCCCGCCTTCAGGTCGAGCAGTTTCACGACCTCGTACGCGGAAGGATTCTGCAGGCTGAACTCGCCCTTCGCAAAAGATTCCGATTCGAGGAGCGCCTTGAGTTTCGCATCGGCGCTCACCTGAATAAAGCGGTCATAGAGGATGCTCGCACCCGTAAGCCCGAGCTTCTGCGCGACTACCGGGGCGGAAGTCTTCTGCAGGTTCACGCGAATCCATTCCACAGGGCGTTCGAGCGTCGCCTTCGCCAGCTGTTCGGCACGGTCGGCGCCATAGACATCGAACCAGCGGCGCACCAGCCACTCGGGCACGGAATTCTCGATGCTCACGCGACGCACCCGCTGGCTTGGGAGTGCGGGCAGGCCGGACCTGCGCGCGGCGTGGAGAACCGCGTTCACAAGCCGCGCGGAACCTTCGCCCAGGTTCGCCGCCTTCGCGAGATCCACGCTCGTCGCGACGGCGGCATGGTCCGGCACCTCCATGAAGAACATCTGGAACAGCCCGAGTTCAAGCACGGTCGTCACCTCTTGCGAGGGCATCTTCTTCACGAGCGACTTGACAAAATGTTGCAAGTACAAATGCCTGCGGCACACGCCCAGCGCAAGTTCCATCGCGAAAGGCGTAAGCCCGCTTTCCTTGATAAAGGCGCCCTCGCCCTGCCACAGCAGAAGCACGCGATACGCATCCATGCGCTCTTTCAAGGATTCATCTAGCAAAAGCAAAGTCCTTCGCGCTTCTGTATTCCGCGCATAAAGTCAGCGACAGGCATGGGCTTCTTGCCTTCGGCCTGGATCTCGAGTACTTCGAGCAGGCCATCGCCCGTGCCCACGTAAAGGCGATTGTCCTTAAATTCCACGGCGCCCGGCGCAAGCTTCGGGCCAGCCTCGGGAGTGTCCGTCTTGCGCAGGTAAACCATGCGGCCGCCCAGTTTGCCGTAGCCTCCCGGCCACGGGTTAAACGCGCGAATGCGGTTATGGATTACGGCAGCCGGCAAGTTGAAATCTATAAGGCCTTCTTCTTTCTTGAGTTTCGGGGCGCCCGACGCCTGCGCGTGATCTTGCGTCAAGTCCTTCTCGCGGCCTTCCATCAGCTGGTGTATCGCATCGTCCAGCGCCTCGCAGCCGGGAGCGACCATCTTTTCGAGCAGGCTCGCCGTCGTGTCCTGATGGTCGATAGCGACCACCCTCTGGGCAAGAATCGGGCCATGGTCCATCTTCTCGTCGAGGCGGAAAACCGTCACGCCCGTTTCGGGAAGGCCGTCGGCAATGGCCCGCTGTACCGGGGCCGCACCGCGGTACTTGGGCAACAGGCTCCCGTGAACATTCACGGCGCCGAACTTCGCGACACCCAGGATGTTCTTCGGGAGAATGGAATAAGCGACAACGACAAACAGGTCGGCACCGAAGGCTCGCAAGTCGTTCTCGAATTCCGGAGACTTCAGGTCGACCGGCTGGAGCACTGGCAAACCGTATTCCAGCGCGAGCGCCTTCACCGGAGGGGCGGTCAGTACGCGCCCGCGCCCTGCGGGGCGGTCCGGCTGCGTGACCACGGCTACCACATCCGCAAAATCACATTCCTTGAGGTGCTTCAAAAAACAGGCCGCAAATTCCGGCGTTCCCATAAATACAACTTTCATAGTTAAAAATATAGCATATCCATTTTTCTACATTTGTGCGCGAAATGAGAATACCGCTTCAACTCGCCGTCATTTTCGCCATCTGCGTCGCCGGAGAATTCCTCCACCGCATCGTGGGCGTGCCCCTGCCAGGGAACATCATCGGCATGGTCCTTCTCCTGATATTACTTTGTACAAAAGTCATCAAGGTCGAGCAAATTTCGGCGGTTTCCAATTTTTTCCTGAAACACCTTGCGCTGTTCTTCTTGCCGCCGAGCATAGGCATCATGGCCGTGGGCGACGACATACTTTCTAAATGGCCCCTGCTCCTGTTCCTATGCATCGCCTTCACGCTCGTGACCATCGCCGTGGGCGGGCATTGCACGCAGTTCCTTATCCGCAGGCAAGAAAAGCGCGAAAACGGGGGCGAAAAATGAGCGCCATCATCAATTCTCCCCTGTTCGGCATTCTGCTTTCGCTCGTGGCATTCGAAATCGGAACCGCCATCAGCAAAAAATGGAAGTATTCCTTCCTGAACCCGCTCCTTATCGCGAACGTGCTGATTGTCGGATTCCTGCTCATCACGGGCATCAGCCTCGAAAGTTACAACGTGGGCGGCAACTACATTGCGGTACTGCTCTCCCCCGCCACCGTGGTGCTCGCTGTGCCACTGTACCGCCAGATTTCCAACCTGAAACGCTACTGGAAGCCCATCCTCGCGGGCATCTTCGCCGGAAGCATGACCTCCATGCTCTGTGTCATTTTTGTGAGCAAACTCATCGGGCTCAGCGAAACGCTCATGCTATCGCTATTGCCCAAGTCCGTTACCATCCCCATGGGCTCCGTCATCGCCGAACAGATCGGCGGCATCCCGCCCGTTACCATCATCGCCATCACCATTACGGGCATCACGGGAGCAGTAACTGCCCCCGCCGTGTGCAAGTTCTGCCGCATTAGCCACAAAGTCGCCCAGGGGGTTGCCGTCGGCACGGCAAGCCATGCGCTCGGCACCACCCGCGCCATGGAAATGGGCGAAACGCAGGGCGCCATGAGCAGTCTTTCCATTGGCATCGCGGGCCTGTTCACCGCAATTACCGCCCCGCTGTTGCTGGCCGCACTATTCTAGTTCCGGCCACACCGCAGAACTTTTAACTATATTTAGAACATGGCTTACGTATTACTGATTCTTGCTACTCTCGCCGGCCTTGCCGTATGCGCATTTTTTTTGCGCAAGAACATCATTGTCATTCGCAAAAAGAACAAGAACGAGCCGAAGGCATACAAGCGCGGGCTCAATTACGTGCTCACGGGCCTCTGGTACGGCTACCTAGCAGTCTTTTTCATAGGACTGACTGTTAATAATCTCGGGAACTGGTAAGCTAGCGTTTGGATTCTAGCCAGCGTTCGTACAGGAACAGCGCAATCAGGTTCTTGCCGTCGATAAACTTGTGGGCGGCTTCCTCGTAAGGCAACACGACCGTCCTAATCCACTCGTTTTCCTCGACATACGTCTGGTTCTTGCCATCCATCGCCTTGAGCTGTTCCGACGTCACATCGCGCTCGATAGCGTACAGGCGGATACGTTCGTCCAATAGCCCGCAACTTCCAGCAAAGCCTTCTGTGAGGCCCTTCCACCAGAATTCGGAAAGGTCAATGAGTTCGGAATCTTCCGCCTTGATCTGCGCTTCTTCCTCGAGTTCAGAAAGAGCCACCTTGCGGTAATCGCCGCTCCAGTCCAAAATGCCTGCAGGAATCTCGAGCGAGGTCTCCTCCGTAATGGCAAGCCTCGGCTGGCGCACCAGCAGCAGGTACTTCTTGCCTTCGCAGCGGAGCACCACCAGCACGCCCACCGCGTTGCCTCGCAGCAGCACCACGCCGTGCACGGGCCTGCCATCGGGCAGTGTCGCAGTCGCGGTAATCTTGATGAACAGCGGGCGGTGTACACGGCTGAAGTAATCCACCGAATCCACATGCACATGCGTTACCGAAAAATCCTTCCGGGCCTTCGCAATCCAGTCCTTGAAAAACGGACAATCCAGAATTACCTGGTAGTCACATTCGGGAATGTCCGTCGCAAACGTATATTCAATGTTATCTTGCAGCATTTTTACTTCCAATAGATCTTCGCCTTCGCGAAGATGACAACATGCAATTGATTACTTTTCCGGGGCGACCTTCGCAGATTTCCACACGCCATAAAGCGAATCGGCATCGAGCGAATCCGGGAACACCTGGTTCCTGCCGATATCGTAGATGTACACGTCACGCAGGGCAGAGGGCCCGCATACGGGTTCAGATTCATCGGGAACCATGAGCTTGCGCACGACGCTCACGTTCTTCCCCAGGGCATAGCCGCTTACGCTGAAGGAATTCATCGCAGCGCATTCAGGGATTTCCTCGACATAGTAGAGGCTCGTGAACCAGACGGTATCGGCGCGTTCCACGACATCGCCCAGCGAGTTCGAATCGTTCACCCAGCGGCTCGCCACGCAATAGACGGAATCGTCAGACGCGCACGCCTTGCGGATAGGCACGAGCGCGGTATCGTAGATATTCCAGCTCGTGGGGAACAGCGTGTCGTTCACGGTAGAATCGCACATATCAATGCGAAGTTCGCAATCGGAAGGCATCGCGCGCCAGTAGAACACGCGGGGGTTAAGGCTGTCGAGCACCTTCAGGAACGATGGCGAGCCCGCCGTACGCAAAGGAAGCGCGGAAACCGTATCGAAAAGGCTGTCCATGTATATGGAGAACGTATCCAGTTCGAAGGTTCCGCGACGCAAAAGAATCGTATCGAGCACTCGGCCCTCGTCGTTCTGCACGCGAATCACGGAAACTCCCGAGAAGTCATCCGCGGAAGGCAGCAGCTTGATTACCGTATCGGGATGCAGGTACGGAGACGGGCAATCTTCCCCATCGGACTCGATGATAATCTTCGGGTAATACACGAGCGCATCGCCATCGTGCGAGGTGTCAAGTTCGATACGCTTGAGCGCGCAGTTGGAATAGCTCCAGAGGCTATCTATGCGCATGTAGAGCGTATCGGAGGCGAGATGGATAAGCGCGTTCGAATCAAAGACAGCGACCCTAAAAAATCCCGTACCCACATAGGAATCGTCCTCTGCCGACAAGGGAAGCGGGCCATCGGAATCGCGGGTACAGGCAGACACGCAGAGCATGGCCATAACCGCAGCAAAAATTCCGATGATAAACGACTTGCGCACCTGCACTCTCTCCAAAAAACGCTCTTGATCTAGAGTTCTATCTTCTGCAGGAATTTAGCAATTTCCGCGCTGTCGAGCGGATGCGTCTGCGCGTACAAATCTGCCCAGCGCACAAAAAAACCGTTGTGCCGTACCGTAAGGTAGAACGTCGCGCTATCCCTGGGAGCAAGCCTGCCCACGATGGATTTCATATCCAGAAACTCGCCCACCAAGAACGGCAAGGTGTCGGCGGGGTTCACGGGATACATGCCCGACATGCGCGAGGTGACGTTGTTCCCATGATCGAGCAGCACATAATGGCCCAGCGAATCCTTGCCCGAAGCAAGCACGACTCCCGGCAGAATCGGGTGGATGGGAGCCTCGCCTATGCCAAGCACTGCATCCATCGCAAGCAAGCCCTCCTGCCCCTCGAAATCGAAATCGCCGGTAATGGCGAGCGCAGACCAGTCCAGCGGTTGCTTGGGGCAAAGTCCCGGATAGCGGCAACCATCCGCGATATCGACCCAGTAAAAAGAGGAATCCTGACCCATCACGTGCAAGAAAGTACGTACAAGCGAATCTTCGACCTGCACGAGAGTCGCCTCCGAAAAACGATCACGCGGGGCGACCCAGTGAAGTTTCGGGTGTTTTGACTTTGTCTGTGATGCGATGTAGCGCAAGAACTCGTTGGGAAGGTACGCCATGGAATCCGCAACCACCCACGAGCACTGTCCAAGATCGTTCTTCAGTTCGAACGCAGTTCCGTGCATGCTCTCGCAACGGGTCTTCCAGTCGACTTCCTGTTCCACCACCTCGGAACCCGGCAACATCTTCACGATTTTTTCGGCAAAGCCCAGCTTTACAAACAAAATCACCGCCACGCAAAAAAAGAGCACACGCATCACAGGGTAATTGTGACGCTTGGGCTTGTATCTCTTTTTGCAGCGATGTTCCGAAAATCCTTCAGACATCCGTCAATCACATCAGGAAGAAGGCAGCGAGGCCACCGAGGATGAGCAGGATGAGAATGATGAAGAAAACAGTCTTGCCCGAAGAAGATTCCTCTTCGAACGGCATGTTCATACCCTTCGAGGCCAACTTCTTCTCGTCTTTCACGACGGCATTGAAGCTCTTGGTGAACCGGCGGTTGTGACCCGTGCGGCGTTCGGAACGGAATTCGCCCGACATCGAGGGAGCGTGCCCGCCATTCTGCGAAGCGACAGGTACCGCTTCCGGTTCGGCCGAGGCCGCAGGAGCAGCCTGTTCGCGGGGAGGCAGTTCTACAGGGTCGTGGCTGTGCAGCGAGAAGGTCATCATCTCGGCTTCGGCATCGAACACCTTGAGAGTGCGGTCGAGACCTGCCTTCTTGAGGCCATCGGCGATGGTAGCACTGTTACTGAGAAGCGCCAGCATGCCGCCCTTGCCCGAGAGTTCGCACTGGAACTGGACAAAAGCGTTATAGGCGTCGCTATAGACAAAATCGAGACCCATGAGATCAACCGCGACAAACTTGTCGTCGGGGTTGTCGTCTATCAGCTTGCGGGCATCCTTCTTGAACTGTTCGGCATCAAACGCACCAATGGGGTTAAGGGGTGCGGACAACAGGTCGAAAATGCCAACTTCACGATAGTTCTTCAATTGCGTCATGACAAGAAATATAAACTAAAAATGGTCCATGTGAAAAAAATCACAGTCAAAATAACAAAAAAATCGCCAAAAAAGCGGTCACTCCTCCCAATACGTACCGCCGGAGGGCCGCACTTCTAGGACTTCATCGGAGGAATCCTCCGTCGATTCCTGCACTACGGGTGCCTGCGGGGCTAAAGCCGAGGGTTCCGGTCCGGCAGGCTGGGCCGCATTCTGGCCGGCTTCTTGAGACTCGCCCAGCGATGCACCGGACTCGGGAGCGGCTTCAGGTTCTTCCGGTTCGGCTCCGAGCAGGCCACTCGTCCCCTCCCGTTTCGATGCCGCCGGTTCGGGCTTGGGCGCATGGGCAAACAGGTAGGGGCTCACGCTTATGCTTATGCGGTGTACCGGGGAAAGCACCGGGTGCGACTCGAACGCGTAATCGACGCGCAGGAACTTCGCAATCGTGAGGCCCGCTCCCGCAGTCACGCTCTTGAAGGTGGTAAAGCTCGAGAGACCCGCACGCACGCTAAGCCCGAAATCGAAGGCGAACTCGATACCGCCACGGCCACCCGAAAGCCAGTCCAGCGGGCTTTCCCAGATACGGCTACCCACATCCTCGTCGGTCTCGAACCCGAGGGCGCGCGCCTCGCGGTGGAAAAGTCCGGCCCCCTGCCAGTAAAGGTTCAACCTGCCATACAGGTAGGGCACCGCAAGTCCATATCCCGCAGCGAGATAGGCCTCGGGGGCGGAGTACTCGAACTCGCCCGATTCCCAGGTTGTCGCAGAAGAAGTCCAGCCTTTCAGGAGGCCCGCGACATACAGTCCGTCAATAACATGGTACCGAAGCGAAGCATCGCCACGGAAGCCCCAGCCCGTCTGGTCCATGTCGCGATACAGCAGGTGGAAGCCCACCCCCAGGTCAAAACGTTTGAAAATGCGCCTGCCCCAAGTTGCAGAAACCATCCAGTCGGCAATGGAAAGCGTCTCGTAGTCGCTACCCTCGGGAAGCGGGTCGCCCTCGCGGATATAGGGAATGTCGTTGGCGCCAAAACGTGCAAAAGATATTCCAAGACCCTGGTCCAGCCCCAGGGGAATAACCGCCGAAACGTAATCGTAGCGGGTATCCTCGTAGTACGCCGTATGCGAGAACGACGCCCACAAGTACTGCACCGAAGAAAGCTGGTGCGGGTTGGAAACAAGCCCAAGATAGTCGCCGTCGACAGCCATCGTTGCAGAACCGAGAGCGGCGGAACGGGCACCCGGCTCCATGTCGAGCGTGGCGTTCGCCCCCACCACGCGGTCGGCGGCAAAAGCGGGAACGGCAAGCGAGAACGCAATGCAGAACGCAGCCACCCTGCGGGCGGCTACACCGGCGATTGCGTCAAGATTTCTCGCGATACTCATACCTTGCTCCCTAAAATAGATTTTTCGTTGCCACAAGACCAACAAGGCAGGCCCTTATCGCAGTCATTTGTTTGTTAAATTATGCGGCATGGACCTTAGGGAACACATCGAGCAGTTTCTACAGTATATCGCGGAGAGGCGCAGGTTCTCGCCGCGCACCGTGGAAACGTACCGCAAGTCGCTCGACAAGTTCCTCGCGCACCTGGGGGTCGATGTTTCTTCGCAGGGTGGATCCGCGCCTGTCAACTCGCAGGGTGGAACCGCGCCGGGGCTCAGTGCCTTCTCGGAAATGAGCCTCAAGGGGTTCGTGTGGGACTTGAAGATGAAGCAGAAGCTTGCCCCTACAAGTATTTGCGAGCACCTCGCCGCCCTGAAGAGTTTCGGCAAGTACCTGGTCAAGAGCAAGATTATCGACAAGAACCCGGCAGAGAACGTCCCGATGCCCAAGCGCCCCAAGAGGTTGGTGAACGTGCTCAGCCAGAAAGATCTCGCCGAAGAGAAATTCCCGGAGCTGCCCCCCGACGCCATGCTCCCGCAGGTCCGCGCCCGCATACTGCTCGAACTCATCTACGGGTCGGGACTGCGCATCTCGGAATGCCAGAACCTCACATGGGACCGCATAGACTTGAATGCAAAGCTCGTGCGAGTGCTCGGAAAGGGTAGCAAGGAACGAATCGTCCCCATCACCGAATCATTTATCGAACTTGTTAATTTGTTCAAAACAAGGCTTATAGAAGCCGGACACCTTGTAACCGCCACAGGTTTCGTGTTCCTGAGCGAAAACGGCAAGCCGTTCGGGCTGCGCACGCTAAGGAACGACATCCACGACCTGCTGCGCGAAATAGGCTGGGAAGGCAAGGCTAGCCCGCACGTGCTGCGGCACAGCTTTGCCACGCACCTGCTCGAGAACGGGGCCGAAATCATGAGCGTCAAGGAGATGCTCGGGCACTCGAGCATCTCTACCACGCAAGTCTACACGCACGTAAACGCGGAACGCCTGCGCGCTGCCTTCAAGAAGACGCACCCAAGGGCTTAGAAGAAACTTCCCTTAACGCCCACGGCGATGGTCCACTGCTGCAGAATGTCGCCCCAGTCGGGAGCGTTCCATTCCTTCATGGGGCTATCATCATACTCGTCGCGCGGGTCTGCAGCATTCGCCTTATCGTGTATGGGCACGGAGAATGCGAGGAACACAGGGAAATCCGGATTCGAGAATTCGATACCGTAAGCAATCGCAAGCGACCATGCCTGGTGATCGGGGTCGGGGCGCGGGTCATACGTGCCCGCCTTCTCGGAACTGATCCATGCTACACCAAGAGGCGCAGAGAAGTTCAGGCCCAGGCTCTGCACAATGCCGGCACGCCCGCGGTAACCGTAGGCGACAGACGCGCTCACCGAAGGCGGAGTGTAGGCGCCCAGGTCGTTTTCGCCGTATGGCTTGAAGCGGTACTCGAAACGGTCGCCCTCGTGACTGATTTTACTCCAGTAGCTGTCGTTAAACTCGTTCTCGCCCGAAATCAGGTGCATCGCGAACGGATGCGTGTAACTCAGGCTATAGAGCCAGATTCCCTTGTCGGTATCGCGGCTGTAGTCCCACCCGAGGGTAAGCGAGTAAAGGCCCGAGCCCTTCTGGAAACTGCTCGGCAGAATCTCCTGCGAGGCATCCGTACCGCGCTTGATATCGTACTGGCCCGTGGGGATGCTGAGCGAAGCCGAAAGCGATGCGGCTCCCCCGCTACCGATGGTCTTGCTGAAGTCGAAACTGATGTCGCCGAGCCCGCCAGTGCTCCTGTCGGTAGGCGGTTGGTTGCTGCGGTACTGCACTTCGCCCTGGTGCGAGACGAACGGGACCGTAACGCCGAACTTGGTGGACCACGTAGGCTTGATGGAGAAATGCGGGGTAAGCGAGAGCGCCGAGAAGTTCTGGCCCACGTTGTACTTGGTGAACACTTCCGTCTCAAGGTAACCGCCGGAGACTCCCTGGCCAATCCACTTGATGCCATCACCGGAACCGCCGCCGGAACCGCCCGCGCCGCAACCGCCGATGGACTCCCACGGAGTCGCGAGTTCCACGGGAACGTTGTACGAAACAATGAAGGAGACTGCGGCGAGTGCCGTGAACGCCGCGACTGCACCGAATTTAGAAACGCTCGATTTCTTCATAGTGCACCTCACGGGAGTTCCAGCATAAAGCCGTAATTAGTACCGGTAGCAAGGAACCTGCCATCCGGCGAACGCCCGCCAATCATGGGGACCGTTGCGATTTCACGGGCATCGCCCACCCACTCGAAAGCGAGGTCGGCAGGGGCACCTGCGTTCAAGCGGATTTCACGCATTACCGTGCGGCCCACGGAACCGTCCTGTGCAGAACCTTCGCGCAGGTCGTTCCTGTTGAGCATTGATTCGCCCGACGCGAACTCAGCCCATACGATAAACAGACGGCCATTGTATTCAAACCAGTGCGGTTGTGCAGGGTCGGAAGTCGCGCCCTGCCTGCGTTCAATCTTCACGGGCGTTGAGGTCGAGGAAAGTTCCTGGATATAGGCCTCCCACGTACGGGAGTTCTCGTTGACATTGTAGACCACGAACTTGCCGTCCGGGGAAATCATCGGGGCATCGACCATCAGGCTGCCCTTGCCCGCAGGCTTCTTGAGCGTCTTTGCGTTCTTGAGGCCGCCATCCGCGAAGTCCGCAAATACAATCTTGTCGTCATCATCGACATACACCAGGCGCACATCGTCTGTGCCGAAGAACCCTTCCACGGTAGAATCCGCAGCATCTTCCGCAACAGACGCACCCGGCTTTATCCACAGGTGCGGAGAAGCATCCTCGCGGATTTTCTTGTCGAAGAACCAGAACTTTTTGCTGTCGCTAAAGCGCACGGCAAACATCCCGTAATCAAGATTCATGCAGGATTTCTTGCCGTCCAAGTCATAAGCACGGAGCGCAACCGCAAAGTTCGGGTGCGTACTCCATTCTGGATCCTGGAACTGGCACTCGCCCGCGGCAGTATCGCGCATCATGTACCAAAGCACCTTGCCCGCAGTATCCGAAACCGTCAGGCGGTCGTGCTGTTCGACCACGGCCTTCGAGACCGTATATTCCGAATCCGGGCGGGTAACAATGAGGTCGCTACCGAAGTTGAGCCACAGCATCGACGCCGGGAAATTCACCGTATCTTGCGAGACGGAAGGGTTGCAAATCTGCTGCATCGTGTTCACGCCAAACATGGTCCCGATATCGGACGCCTGGTTCGACGCCGAAGACTCGACAGTCTCGGCCTCGAACGGCTCGGGGCTGTAGCAAGCCACGAGCAGCGCGGGCAGCAATATTCCAAACAGTTTCTTCATCAAAAATCCAGGGTGGCTCGCAAAAAACTACAGTTCGACCTTCACCTTCTCGCGCATGGCCATGACCTGCGCCTTGGCCTCTTCCACGGTGTTACGGCGGGCAAGCAGTACGCCTAGGCGGCGGTGGCCCTTGAGTTCGGGCTTGCCGAACAGGCGGAGCGCCGTATCGGGTTCGGCGAGCACTTCTTCGAGGCCGCCGAACTTCACGTGGTCGGAATTGCCATCCACCACGATGGCCTTCGATGCACTCGGGCCGTGAAACGCGATGTTCGGGATAGGCAGGCCGAGAATGGCGCGAGCATGCAGCGCAAATTCAGAAAGGTCCTGGCTGATGAGGGTCACCATGCCAGTATCGTGCGGACGCGGGGACACTTCGCTGAACAGCACCTCGTCCTTGCACACGAAGAGTTCCACACCGAAGATGCCGCGACCACCGAGGGCGTCGGTAATCTTCTTCGCGATGTCCTTCGCCTGTTCCAAGAGTTCGGGCTTCATCGGCTGGGGCTGCCAGGATTCCTGGTAGTCTCCGCCCACCTGATGGTGGCCCACGGGTTCAAGGAACGAGGTTCCGCCCACATGGCGCACCGTAAGCAGGGTAATCTCGTAATCGAACGGCACGAAACCTTCCACAATCACGCGGCTCGCATGGCCTGTGCGGCCCTCGTGCTGGGAAATGTCCCACGACTTCTGGATGTCGGCCTCCGTCTTGATGACGCTCTGGCCATGGCCCGAAGAACTCATCACCGGCTTCACCACGCAGGGGATGCCGATTTCCTTGACGGCGGCCTTGAAATCCTCGAAATTGTCGGCGAAACGGTACGGGCTCGTCTTGAGGCCCAGTTCCTCGGCGGCAAGGCGGCGGATGCCCTCGCGATTCATCGTGAGCTTGGTGGCCTTCGCGGTCGGGATGACGTTGAAGCCTTCCTTCTCGAGTTCCACGAGCGTGTCGGTCGCAATCGCCTCGACTTCGGGAACGATGTAGTCGGGCTTTTCCAGTTCTATCACGCGGCGGAGTTCGGCACCGTCGAGCATGTTGATCACGTGGCTGCGGTGAGCCACCTGCATACCGGGAGCGTTCGCGTAACGGTCAACAGCAATGACCTCGACGCCCAGACGCATCATCTCAATGATGACTTCCTTGCCCAGTTCGCCGGCCCCGCAAAAGAGGACCTTGGTCGCAGAAGAACTTAGAGGTGTACCGATTTCAGCCATAAAAAACTCCTTGGTTTGCCTTAAATATAAGAATAGACGAGAGAGAAGTGGAATCCCTATTCCTAATTAACCTAATCCTTGATGCAACGGACTGAGTAGCCACCATCCTTGTGGCCGCACATGTCAAGGCCCACAGCGTCCAAACCTATACCCCAGTTGTGGGCGTACGCGCCACCGTCGTCAATGGCACTCCAGAAGCAGACGGCTGGGAAAACATCACGGCTAACAGTGAAGAAATCGCCCTTGCTGAAGAAGCCGGCAGGAAGTGCGGAGAAGCCAAATTCATCGGTTGCATCGGGCCATTCTTCAAAGCCCTTCGCCTGCAAAGCATACGCCGATCCGCCCACCGCTTTATACAGCGATATCCATTCCGTCGTATCCGGGACGTGCCAGCCGGCCGGGCAAATACCGCGTGCCGGGGTCTTTACGGTACATTCAACTCTCATACCGCACCCCTTGGCGTTACCGGAAAACACAGCAGCGCTGTCCATGGCATCTGCCCAGGTGTAATAACGGCCGTACTTGGCGCAGTATTCAGCAGAGTTGTTGTAGCAACGGCTCTTCGCCGTTTCGTAATTGAGGTTCTCTGCCATCCATGTCTGGGTGCCAATGGTCACATACTTATAAGTCTTACCATCTCGGGCATCACAGAACTGCTTTGCCAGATCGTAGGGAGTCGTACCACATACAGCCTTGTTTATCGTGGTAGTCGAATCGCCACAAACAACAGACACTGTTCCATCGCCATTGTCTGTAAGGCTACAACCTATTCCGGAATCGCCTTTATCACCAGCATCACCTTTTTCGCCCTGCTTGCCTTGATCACCTTGTGCGCCTTTTTCTCCGGTATCCCCTTTGGCCCCTTTTTCACCTTGGTCACCCTTGTCGCCTTTTGCACCATCTTCGCCGTCTTTACCGTCACGGCCATCCTTACCATCGGCGCCGTCCTTGCCGTTAAACGAGACCCACTCCCTGTTGATGCAGGCATAGGCCGCAGCGGAATCCAAAGCATAAATCATGGCACCTTCGTTTTCCGTGGTGCACTTGGGCAGTTCATCGCCCTTTTCCACCAGCTTCATGCCGGTTTCGTGGACTTCGGTCACCTCGGTGACGACATCGCCACCGCAGGCAACTAGTAAAAGCGGGATAGAGATTGCCACGGATGCTACGCATCCTCGCAATGACGTTGCTAGACGAGCGAGCGACAACGCTTGCGTTGGCATTTGCGAGTCACCGCAGTCATGCACTCTGTGCAATGACGTTTGTTGTTTCTGGGACATGGGTACTCCTTTGAGGGGGCCTCTTTTAAAATTTCTTGTCGACGGGGTTGAACGTAAACTTCACGCCAGAACGCAGCCAGCCATCGACGCCGTCATCGCCATTCACGTGTGCGAGATTCTCGTAATAGCGCATGCCGCCGCCAATGTAGAATGCGAACCAGTTATTTACCTTCATGCGGTAGACGCCGTCAATCAGGTACTGCGTTTCCTCGACGCCGGAGGGAGAAGTGTCGCCGCCCGAATACGCCAAATTATAGTCCGTATACAGTTCCTTGTCGCCCTGACGCAGCCATGCAAGCGTCACCGAGAGCGAGTGGTCCCTGAACGCCCAGCCAAAATCGAGCCACATGTCAAGAGCGTCGGCACCGCGACGGTAACCGATGGGGTAATCCACAAAGTAGGCGTCGGCGTAATCGGGGTCGTCCTGCTCGCGGTAGTTGCTGCGATAGTTACGGCGGCTCGTGTACTTGAGCAGCGGGAGCCTGCTGTTGTTCGACACGGGATCGGTGCGCACCACGTCCAAGCGCCATGTGAACTTTCCGAGGTTTGCCGTCTGCAGTTCGTGATAGTAGCCCACCAGGTAATTGATGACGGAACGGCTCGTGCCCTTGTCGTCGTCCTCGCCCACCGGGCTGTTGATGTCTTCCATGTTCACCTGGCTGTAGAACTTCGCCCCGTTGCTCGTCTTGTAGCCGAATTCGAGGGAGGTCGCCGCGGAGGTGTAGCCGGTCGCGTAGTTGTCGTGCCAGTAGATGAACGGGCTCATCGAGCGGAACTCGGGAGCCTTGCCGCCTATCATGCTCTGCTCGGCGACAAGAATCCAGAACTTGTCGGTTTCCACTCCGAACTTGTGGAACATGAACGTCTTGATGTTGTCGGTGTACACGCGGTTGCGCTGATTCGGCACCTGATTGCGCGGGTCGGTGCATTTTTGCGCATAGGCTTCGGTGCCTACGGGCGGGCAACCGTTTTCGCCGCGCACGTCGCCATAAAGCCACGCATTGAGGGAACTGAACAAAAAGTCGTAACGGAAGATGCTCGGGGCAAACCTCCAGTGCACCCCGTCGTGGTAGGGAGCGCCGCCCACAAAGAGGTCGTTCTTGGAGACCATCAGGTCGTCAACCGCAAAGCGCCCAAACTGCACATAGCCCACGGGATTTTCCCACACGGCGTAGGCGTTGTTCGGCACGTTGATGTCAAGTTCGCTCGGGTCGTACGTGAAATTCTTGTGCAGGTCGTCTTGGTACCAGGCCTCGAGATCGCGCCGGAGGGGGGCTTCAATGAGCACGTGGAAATCCTTGTAGCCGGCACGAAAGCTGAGCGTGAAGAAGGGGTCGAGATGGTCCTCGTAACTGCGGGCGTTGTTGAGCGGGATGCGGAGGCCGCGCCAGTTGCCCCCGAACCAGTCGGCGGTATCTACCGCGAAGGTGGGGTCGGTCGGGCCGCCATTGAGCCCGAAATCAAAGTCCGTGCCGAGCTGGAAATAGCCGTTTTTGCCCGACTCCGGGAACGCCGAGTACGCATGGCACAAAACAGCCACAAAGAGCACGAAAAGACCTATGAAGGAAGCACGTATGCCCATATATTGCATAATATATAAAAAGAAAAAACCTTTTTGCGTTGCTTCGCAACGCAAAAAGGACTACCCAGGCAGGGAGACCCAGGTAGTCCCTTGTGTTGTGGTGGTGCGCTTTTACACGCACCCTGTGTGTGTGTTATCTTCTTATTAGAAGTCCTACAGAAGCGGCATTAGAAAATGTCGCTGAGGGCATTCCCACGCAAGAATGCGGGCACGTCGTAGTCGATGCCGCCCTTGGTGGAACCAGAGTCATTCTGCACTGCGCCGGTAGCGACCGTCGATGCAAGCGCGTTCTGGCGCATGTACGTCGGGGTATCCAGCGAGTTGGAATCCATGCGAACCGCCTTGGCCGGAGATTCATGAACGCCGTTCATGTCGTCGGTATCGGCAATTTCAGAGAATTCCTGGGTCTCGGGGAGAGAAGCGTTCGGCGTGCCGATGATGGATTCCTCAGCGGGCTTCATAGCCTCAAAGCCGGGAGCGGCGTAGCTGGAATCCAGCGTGGGCATGGCAACCGTGCCGTGTGCGAGGGCGGCAAAGTTGAACCCCGTCGGGCGCGGCTTTGCAGCAACCGGCTGCGGGGCAACAGGGACCTGCTGGACAGGGGCCGGCTGCACGGGGGCCGCGGGCTTCTGGAACACAGCAGATGCGCCAAGCGTATTCACCAGGTCGGCTGCACGGGGCTGCGCTGCGGGAGCAGGCTGCACGTTGGAGCCGCCGCAACCGGTAGCGATGATGGTGATGCACACCTTGTCGCCGAGTTCCGGGAGCAAAATATCGCCCATGATGATGTTCGGGTCGTTCTTGTCACTCACTGCTTCGTGGATGTGTTCCATAGCCTCGTTGTATTCGAGCATGGAGAAGCTTTCGCCGTGGGAAACGTTCACGAGCACGCCGGTAGCGCCGTCCACGTTGATGTCTTCGAGGAGCGGAGAAGAGAGCGCCATGTCGGTAGCGCGCACGCCACGGCCTTCGCCTTCGGCGATGCCGGTGCCCATGAGGGCGGAGCCGCCGTTGGTCATGACGGTCTTGATGTCAGCGAAGTCCACATGGATGAGGCCATGACGGAACATGATGTCGCAGATGCTGCGCACGGCATTGCCGAGGATTTCGTCGGTGAGCTTGAAGGCACCATCGAGGGTCAGAGCCTTGTCGGTATTCTGCACAACGTTCATCAGCTTCTCGTTGTCGACAACGATCATGGTGTCCACAGAGTTGCGGAGGTTAGCGATACCTTCGGCAGCGAGAGTGCCGCGGCGCTTGCCTTCGAACTTGAACGGCTTGGTGACCACGGCCACGGTGAGGATGCCCATTTCGCGAGCGACGTTACCCACGACCGGAGCGGCACCCGTACCGGTACCACCGCCCATGCCCGCAGTAATGAAAATCATGTCGGCGCCCTTCATGGCTTCCTTGATTTCCTCGACGTTCTCTTCGGCAGCCTTGCGGCCAATTTCGGGCTTCATGCCGGCGCCAAGAGCCTTCGTGAGTTTTTTGCCAATCTGGATCTTGTGATCGGCAAGGCTCAGTTCAAGCGCCTTGGCATCGGTATTCACCGCGTAGTATTCCACGCCGGCAATCTTCATGCCGACCATGCGGTTTACGGTGTTTCCGCCGGCGCCACCTACGCCGAACACCTTGACCTTCGCGTTGTTGAGGGTGGTTTCGTCCATCTCGATATGGGTTTCGATTTCACTCATGGTTTATCTCCCTGTGATTGTGAGTGGTTGTTGTTTCAGTTAAAAATACGTGCGAACCATGTCCTTGAGCCATTGGATTCCCTTCTTTACGGAAACCGTCAACTGCGCCCCGGTCTCGTGCCTCTTGTTTTCGCTCTGCTGGCGTGCAGCATAGTGCAAGAGCCCGATGCCGGTCGCATAGGCGGGCTTGTGGAACGCTTCCTGGATTCCGCTGGTGCCCTTGGGGTAACCGATGCGGACCGGTTTCTTGAATACCTTCTCGGCAATCTCGTCGATGCCTTCGAGAGCGCAGCACCCGCCGGTAAGCACGATGCCACCGCTGATGAGGCTGTCAATCTTGTGCGCTTCGAGATTTTCCTTCAGCTTCTTGAAAATTTCTGCCACGCGGGCGGTAATCACCTTCGCGAGCAACTCGCGGGAACACTGCACGTCGCCACGATCGCCCACGCCCGGAACCGGGAACGTTTCGTCTTCGAGGAGGTTGTTCAGCTTGCAGGTTCCGTACTTCTTCTTGATTTCTTCGGCCTTCTTGAGCGATATGGGCACAGAGAGGCACTTGCTGATATCGCTCGTGATGGAATTGCCCGCACGGTCGAACGAGGTGGTGTAGCGCACCGATTCCCCGACGAACACGGCGATATCGGCAGAACCCGCGCCAATATCTATGAGGGCGACGCCCAGTTCCTTTTCGTCGGGTGTGAGGACTGCGTATGCGGCGGCAAGAGGTTCGAGGACAAATTCCACCGTATGGAGCCCGGCGCTACGCACGCACTTGTCGAGATTCTGGATTGCGTTGAGCCTAGAGGTAACGACCTGCACTTCCACGCCCAGGCGGCGGCCATTGAGCCCCTTCGGGTTGCGGATTCCCGGCTGGTCGTCGAGCGTGTATTCCCCGGGGAACACGTGGATGATCTGGCCCGCGTTCTCGGGAATGGTACTCGCCTGATCCTTCACGGTCTCGATGTCCTGGCTGCGGACTTCGCCGGTCGGGAGCGTAATGAGACCCCTGTAATTGAAAGAGGAAACATGCTTGCCAGCAATGCCCACGTAAACATCGTGGACATCCACGCCCGCAGTCGATTCGAGCGTTTGGGCAGCCTTTTTCAGCGTTTCGACGACGCAGTCCATCTCGTCGGGGTTCGTGAGCGGGAAATCCCCGCATTCGAGCACACGCACGGAAGGCCCGTTCGCCACGCCGACGAACAGATTGATTTTGGAGGCACCGATGTCCAGGCCGAACAGCAGGTCCTCTTTCCTTATTTCATTTTTGGGTTCATCCATTGACACACCTCTTATCAAAGTTCCTCACATAGGCAAAGCCTATAAAACGCAAATCCACTTCACCGGCACAGCGCAAGTCGTGCGGGAAACCCGCCTTGACCATATCGTAGAGGGCGAACATATCGCGGCCCCAGCCCGACTTGGGGTAGAGCACATGAAAATCGACATCCCTGAAAAGCACCTCGAAGGCAAAATTCTCCGGAGACCAGCCCACCTGCGAAACAAGCGCGTACTGTTTCGGGTCCGCCTTCTGCATCTCGGACAAAAACCTGCTTATGGCCCTGATTTCCTCGAGCGAGCCCTGTTCCACAACCGGCAGGCGAATCGCCGTCGACGTGGAGAACGGAAGCGGGAGTCCCCTTTCGGAATACACGGTCGCCTTGCCGCCATCGAAATACGACACCACAGGCTTGGATTCCTCGAGCGTGATGGACATGGACGACGGGAAATGCTTGAACACCTGCACGGAATGTATGAGCGGGGAGCGCATGAGCATCTTCTCGATGGAATCCGGATAGACTTCCGACATGAGCATTCCCGGCTCCACCTGCGCGTTCTGGATGACGTCTTCCCACGAAAGCATGCGGTTGCCCTCAATATCGATATACTTGAGGTGGCGCAGTTCCAGCGGGTTGAAACGCTGCACGTAGAAGCGGTTCTGCCACAGCGCGACACCGGCGATAACCAGGAGAACACACAAAATCCAACCACGGCGTTTAAACCAGCGCAAAGTTCCCATGAACCCGCGCTTGATCTTCTCGGCGCGAGCCTGCTTACGCTTGATTTCGTTGACGCCTATACGACGGCCCAAGAATGTCGTCTTGGATTCGGTCAAATACATTCCTCCAGAATACGATTTCCAAGCTTGTAGATATTGCCAGCGCCCATGAGCACCACCACGTCGCCTTCGCGGAGTTCCTGCTTCATTATGGGCAAAATGTTCGCCTGGTCGCCCACAAAGCGGGCATTGCGGTGGCCACGGTCGCTCGCGCTGTTTGCCACGAGCGCGCCGGTAACGCCTTCGATGGGGCGTTCACGCGCGGGGTAAATGTCGGCAACCAGGAGCACGTCGCAATTCGCGAATGCCATGCCGAAGGCTTCGTGCTGGTCGCGGGTACGGCTAAAGAGGTGCGGCTGGAAAGCAACCACAATGCGCTTGTCCGGGAAGGCCTCGCGGAATCCAAGAAGGGTCGCGGTCGCTTCGGTCGGGTGGTGCGCGTAGTCGTTGAACACCATGATGCCGTTCTTCTCGCCCATGAATTCAAACCGGCGGGTAACTCCCTGGAATTCGGCGCAGGCCTTGCGCGCAACATCCGGAGAAATGCCCTCCTCGTTCGCAAGCGCCACGGCGGCAGTCGCGTTGAGCACGTTATGGCGGCCCGGAATTTGGAGCTTAAACTCGCCAAGACTCTCACCATCGTTCAAAATATCGAACACCGGGTAGCCCTTTTCGAAGCGCAAGTTGTCGATGCGGTACTTGGCCTGACGGCTGAAACCGTAGGTAATCACGGGCTTGCGCACGCGCGAAAGGATCGCCTGCACGTTCGGGTCGTCGAGGCACAGAATCGCCTGCCCGTAGAACGGAATCTTGTTCACGAACTGCACGAAGGCATCCTTGATGTCTTCGATGTTCTCGTAGGTATCCAGGTGGTCGGCGTCGATGTTCGTGACAATCGCCGAAGACGGCATCATCGAAAGGAAACTGCGGTCGAACTCGTCGCTTTCGGCAATCAGGTAGTCGCCCTTGCCCACCTTCGCGCCAGAGCCCTTGCCCTTCACCACGCCACCCACAATGATGGTCGGGTCGAGACCGGCCTCTTCCCAGATCTGGCCCACGATGGACGTGGTGGTAGTCTTCCCATGAGTGCCCGCAATCGAGAGCGTGTACTTGAGTCGCATGAGCTCGCCGAGCATCTCGGCACGGCGAATCACTGGAATGCGGCGGTTGCGCGCTTCCACAAGTTCGGGGTTGTCGTGCGGAACGGCCGACGAATAAACGACGAGGTCCGCATTTTCCACATTCTTCGCCTCGTGCTTCGGCGCAATCGCAATCCCGAGGCCCTTGAGGTAGTCAATTACCGGACTCTCGCCCGTATCGGAACCGCTAACCACAAATCCGTTGTCGTGCAGTACCTCGGCGATGCCGGACATTCCGGCCCCACCTATGCCCACAAAGTGCAGGCGACGCACACGCTTACAATCATTAATCTGCATTACGCATTTTCCTTTTCCAAAATAACCTTCGCAATCCTGTCGGCAGCATCGGGCATGCCGAGGCCTTTCGCGGCGGCGGCCATCTTGGCGAGTCTACCGCTATCGGCCAGCAAGTCTTCCACCTTGCTCCACAGGTTGTTCGTGTCGCTGTCAAGTTCCACAAGGCACGCCCCCGCCTTCTCGACCACGCGGGCGTTGTGCTCCTGGTGGTTCGCAGTCGCATGCGGGTACGGCAACAGAATCGAGGGCTTGCCGAAGGCAAGAATCTCGGCTAGTGCCGATGCGCCCGCACGGCTGATAATCAGGTCAGCGTGGTCCATGTACGAGTAAATACCGTCGAGGAACCCGCGGATGGCGACGTTCGGCACATTGCCGACCCGCTGGGAAATCGCTTCCACATTCTTGGCGCCCACCTGCCATACGACATTCACGTCTTCGCGGGCGGCAATCTTCTTGATGCTTTCCTCAATCTTCACGTTGATACCCGCAGCACCCTGCGAGCCGCCTACAATAAACACGGCCTTCTTGCCTTCCGCAAATTCCGCCGGGCGGGCAAGCGTACCCGCATCGGGCAGTTTACGCACCGGATTGCCGAACACCATCGTCTTTCCGGCAGGGAAACCCTTCGCCGCATCTTCGGAGGTCACGAAAATCGTCTTCGCGTAACGGGAACCTACCTTGTTCGCGACACCCGCGACCGCATTCTGTTCCTGCAGGTAAACCGGAATCCCGAGCGAACCCGCGGCAAGCACAATCGGCAGCGACACATAGCCACCGGTAGCCACCACCACGTCGGGGTTGATCTTCTTCACGACGCTCTTCGCACGCACCAGCGACTTCGAAAGCTTGAACGGAAGCGCGAGATTCTTGAGAAAGGGCCCGCGGTGGAGCGGTTCCGCCGTGATATATTCATAGGGCCAGTTCTTTGCCACAAGGCGTTCCTCCATGGAATCCTTGCGCCCGGCAAATGTGATGTCCTCGACACCCATCTTCTTGAGACTCTCGGCAATCGCTACTGCCGGGAAAATGTGGCCACCAGTGCCACCGCATACAAACAGGAACTTTTTCATGTTTCAGCCCTCGTTATGTCAAATCCACTAAACGTGAAAGTATTCGCCTTGGTCCCGCCCATAAACGGTTCCACAATCTGCTTGCCCGTGCCCGCCTTCGAGATGTTCAGGAGAACCCCGATAAACAGCCCGGACATAATCAAGTTCGACCCGCCGTAGCTCAGGAACGGAAGCGGCTGTCCCGTCGTGGGAATAAGCCCCGTACTCACGCATACATGCACCGCAAAATTGAAGAACAGCGAAATCGTAAGTGCAACCGCTAGGTACTTCCCGAACCGCGTCGAGGAATTCCTCGCAATTTCGAACCCCTGGTAGAATATGATGCCAAACGCGACAAGCACAGCACACGTGCCCACAAAACCGAATTCCTCGCCTACCACGCTGTACACCACATCCTTGTGTGCCTCGGGCAAAAATCCGAGCTTGTGGGCGCTATTGCCCACACCCGTTCCCAGGAACCCGCCATTGCCAAGCGCTTCCAACGATTGCTTGCTCTGGAACGCCTTTTCCATGGCTTTCGCAGACTGTTCCGGGTTCATGAACGCATCTATCCTATCCTTGACATGCTCGTATATGGATCTCGATGTGTCATCGGTCAACTTTTTCCAGAGTTCATGCAGCCCGACAACCAAGGCTCCAGCCCCCGCTACGCCACCGTAGGTCTGCAACATGTACTTTGTATTCGCATCTGCAACGATCAGCATTACCGTGAATATGCCGACGAACATGGCAAGCATCGAGAAATTCGGCTGCAAGGCAAGCAAGACGCCCGAAATCAGGAGGAATACTCCCGGCTGCACAATACTGCACTTGAACGTCTTGATTTCGGTCCCTGCATCGGATAGCTTTGTCGCTATCATCAAGATAAGTCCGAATTTCAAGATTTCAGAAGGCTGTATGCCAAACGCCCAGCGGCTTGCACCCTTCTCGGCTGCACCCGCCACAATTGTATAGAACGTGAGCAAGCTCGCCACAACAAAAATCGGGCGCGCGAACTTTTTCCAAATGGAATAATCCACCCTCGAGGCGATAAACATTACAATAAAAGCTATCACAACCTTTATGCAGTGGGACTTCAGGTAGAACTCCGAGTCGCCATACTTGCGCAGCGCAGTAGGCGAAGACGCCGTATAAACGACGACAATGCCGAACAGTATCAACAGGATCGTTGATAACAGCAACAGCTTGTTCACGCCTTTGTTCTGGTTGCTACCCATCGTATTCTACGTTTCCTATTCCTTACTTATGCCTTCGATACCGGAGAAAGTTTCGTAAGCGCATCCACGACCTGCTCCATGTGCATTCCGCGGCTGCCCTTCACCAGGACCACGTCGCCTTCCGACACGACATCGCCCAGAAATTCAATCACGTCCTGCACAGAATCGAAATGGTACACCTGGCTCATTCCCGAAGCCTTCGCGCCCTTCACGAATTCCTGCGCATCCTTGCCCACCGCGAGAAGCAGGTCAAAGTTCATCTCGGGCACGAGCGCGCCGATTTCCCTGTGGAGTTCCTTGCTCGCCTTGCCCAGTTCCAGCATGTCGCCAAGAACCGCGATACGGCTCCCGCGGATATCCATGTTGCCGATGGTCTGGAGCGCCATACGGGTAGAGGAAGGGTTCGCGTTGTAGCAGTCCGACACAATCTTGAAGCCAGCGCCCTTGCGGATTTCCATGCGCATATTCGTCGCACGGAAGGAGGCGAGCGCGCCCGCGATAACAGTTCTCGGCACGCGGAAGGCTTCGCCCACGGCTATTGCCGCAAGCGCATTGTACAGGTTGTGCGTTCCGGGCACGTTCAGCACAAAATGCGTACGCCCGATGTAGAAATCGGCACAGGCGTTCTCGTTCCACTTGAGCTTTTCGGGCTTTATCACGCCACGGCGTACCCCGAAGGTCACCACATTCATGTTCCTGGTCTTGCGAACCTTGCAGAGGCGCGGGTCATCCGCATTCACGATAAGCGTGCCGCCAGCCACCAGGCCATCCTTGATGGTAATCTTTTCCTTGAACACGCCGTCAAGGCTGCCCAGGCGTTCCAGGTGCGAGGCGCCGATATTCGTAATCACGGCCACATTGGGTTCCACCGCAAGCGAAAGCGGGCGGATTTCGTCGGGGCCGCTCGTGCCCATCTCGATGACCGCAGCCTCGTGGCATTTCTTCAGCTGGAACAGCGTCATCGGCACGCCGATATGGTTGTTGAAGTTGCCCTGCGTGGCATGCGTATTGAACTTCGCCGAAAGAACCGTCTTCACCATTTCCTTCGTGGTGGTCTTGCCGTTACTGCCGGTAATGGCGACCTTCTTCACATCGAAGCGGCGCTGGTAGCCCTTGGCGAGCTTGAGGAGCGCCTTTGTGGTATCGTCCACCGGCGCGTACATGGTGATAGTATTCTGGTCAACGGATTCCTTGTTTACTACGCTCATCAGCGCTCCATCCTTTTCCATTTGAGGAACAAACTTGTGGGCATCGAAACGCGTGCCCTTTATAGGCCAAAAAACCACGCCCTTGGCCTTCTCGCGGGAATCAAGGCAAATATTCACCTTGCGTTTAAGAGTGCGGTTCTGAATTCCCACCGGAGCGGTCTCCAGAATATCGAGCATCTCCTGTACTGTTAAATCGAGTTTCAGCATTCTTCCATTGCCTTCACCGCCTGTTCGCGGTCGTCAAAATGATGTTTCGTCTTGCCGACGATCTGGTAATCCTCGTGGCCCTTGCCCGCAATCACGAGCCAGTCGCCCTTCTCAAGCGCCGCACATGCACGGCGAATCGCTTCGGCGCGGTCGGGCACCACCTCGAACTTGCCCGTGCTCATACCCGCACGCACATCCTCGATAATTGCAATCGGATCTTCCGTGCGCGGGTTGTCGGAGGTGAGCCAGGCCTTGTCGGCAAGCGTCTCGGCAATATGGCCCATAATTGGGCGCTTCGTCTTGTCGCGATCGCCGCCACAGCCGAACACCGTCGAAAGTTTACCGCGGCACAGACTGCGGGCCGTATTCAGCACGCGCTCGAGCGCATCGGGCGTGTGGGCGTAATCCACAATCACGTGTTTCTCGCCGCGGTTCCACACCTTCTCGAAACGCCCCGGCACGCGCACGCTCGCAATCGCAGCGCGCATAGAGAGTTCCGGGATCCCGATAGCGTTCGCCCACGCGAGCACCAGCAGCACGTTGTCCACGTTGAAGTCGCCACAGAGCGGCGTCTCCAGCTTTTCCTTCGCTATCATCGGGAGCAGCATCTCGAGCCCGTCCTCGGTGCTCTTCACCGCCCCCTCGGGCTTCACGTCGGCCTTAGCATTCCCGAGGCGCGACACGGCAACCACCTTGCGGCCGGCCGCCTTCATTTCGTCAAAAATCTTCTCGCCGTGCGCATCGTCGATATTCACCACGGCCACGCCATCGTCGGCGAGGAACTTCGTGAACAGGAGCTTTTTCGCCTCGAAGTAGTTCTCCATCGTCTTGTGGTAATCGAGATGGTCCTGCGTGAGGTTGCTGAACAGCGCACTCCTGAAACGGATTCCGGCGACGCGCCCCTGCACCAAAGAATGGCTAGAGGCTTCCATCACGAGGTCGGTACACCCGGCATCCACCGCCTTCGCGGCAAACGCGAACAAGTCAAGGAGACCCGGAGTCGTGAGTGTAGCCACCACCGAGGTATCGCCAATCTTGTTCTTGATGGTCCCGAGAAGCGCCGTCTTCTTGCCCGAAGACTCGAGCATCGCATTCATGAGGAACGCGCTGGTAGTCTTCCCGTTCGTTCCCGTAACGGCGTGGCACGCAAGCTTCGCAAACGGGTCCTTGTAGAAAATCCTTGCAGTCTCGAGGCGGGCCGCCTTCACGTCGGCCACCTGAATCCACCTGGAGGTAAGCCCCTCGGGAGCGACCTGCTCGCTAACTACAGCGACCGCACCGGCCGCAAGCGCATTCCTCGCAAATTCCTCGTAGCCTTCCGTCGACATCGCAAAGAACAGGTCGTGCGGCTTTGCACGGCGCGAATCGTCGCACAGGCCCATCACAGCCAAACTCTGCATCAATCCTTCCGTAATCATCAGCCTCTCTCCTTGAGCGTGAGCCTGCAAATAGTTCCCTTGCGGAGTTCCTCTTCGGGTTTCGGGGACTGCGCCACAACGCGGCCCTTGCCCTCGTATTCCACGTTCACGCGAATGTTGCCCATGATTTCCATGGCATCGCGCAGCGAAAGCCCGTTCAGGTCGGGCATCTTGGATGCCGTCACGTTCCCGAGCGTAAGCACGAGCCCCGCATCGCCTTCCACATCTATATTCTGCGACATCACGCGGGTGCCTTCGCCCGCAAAGGCAATGTTGCAGCCCTTGTCGGCAGCGAGCTTCTTGGCGCCATCGATCGTCATGCCCATAAAGTCCATGTCGCAGGGGTTGCTGCGCTTGACCTGCGCCAAGTTGTGTGAAAGCGGCGATACATCCGGGTGGTAGTAAATGCCTTCCATAATCCTGCGGAAAATCGGGCCCGCCGTAAGGCCGCCCACATGCTTGCCCTGCGGGTCATCCACCAGCACCAGGCACACGTAGCGCGTATCCTCGACCGGCGCAAGGCCGATAAACGATGCCACCTGGTGGTCACGATCATACTTCTGCGTTTCCTGGTTGAACTTTTCCGCCGTTCCCGTCTTGCCGCCAAACAGCACGTCGGGCAGTTTCTTCGAGACCACCTTCTTCGCCGTACCGCTGTTCACCACGCGGTAGAGCATGGAACGTATGGTCGCGGCGGTGCTCTCCGAAATCACGCGGCGCACCTCGAAGGGTTCCTTCTTCTCCACCACCTTGCCGCTTGCATCGCGCCATTCACGCACAATCATCGGTTCCATCAGCTTGCCGCCATTCGCAATGGCCGCATACGCCATCGCCATCTGGATAGGCGTCACGGAAACCGCGTGGCCAAAACCCATGGTCTTGAGCGTTCTGTCGTCGCGGGTAAGCACGTGCGGCTCGAACAGGCGGCCGCTTTCCTCGCCCAGGAAATATTCCGAGGTCTGGATGCCAATCCCGAAACTGCGCGCCATGCGGTACATCTTGTCGGCACCCACCTCGTTTGCAATCTTCGCGAACACGATATTGGAGGACTGCACCATCGCCTCGCTCATGTCCATGTCGCCATAGACGTGCGTATCGCAAATCTTTTCCGATTTCGGGTTCCATTTCCAGCACTTGCCCTCATTCTCGAAAACGCGGGCCGGGTCGACCACCTTGTTCTCGATAGCGGCAGCGGCGGTAATCACCTTGAAAGTAGAACCCGGTTCGTACGACATCGAAACAATCTCGTTTTTCGCCATGCGGCCAATGCCCTGCGTGCTCGAATTCGGGTCGAACGTCGGGTAGCTCGCCATCGCGAGAATCTCTCCCGTAAATGGCTCCACCACCACGGCGCTTGCACTCTTCGCATCGAACTCGGCAACGCCTTCCTTCAGGGCCTTCTCAACAATCTCCTGGATATTCTTGTCGATAGTGAGCACCAGGTTGAGCCCCGGTTCTGCGGCAGCCACCTCGCGGGAACTCGTATAGAGATCCTTGACACCCACCTTGATACCACTCACGCCCCTCAGCTTCTCGTCGAAGGTGCGCTCGAGGCCCATGTTGCCCTGCCCGCTATAGTTGAGCTTGCCCACCACCTGGCTTGCAAGCTTCCCCTGCAAGAACAAGCGGCTGTAATCGAACGACTTGTTCGAAGAATCCCTGTAGTTGTCAGCCAGCACGATGCCGTTCCTGTCCATGATACGGCCACGGTCCGCGTGCAGGTTCTTGGTGCTCATCACCATGTTCTCGGTCTGGGTCTGGTAAACCTCGCGGTTCAGCACCTGGATGCTGAAGGTCTGCCACCCGACAATGCCTATAAGGCTCATCACCAGCCACTTGATAAAGGCGAGCGGTTCTATCTGGACCTTGTTATTCACCGGATCCTCCCTCGCCCAAGACCTTCACCGGCACCGCGTTCAGCCCAAGCCCTGCGACTTCGGCATAGTCCCGCAAGCGTTCCAGCGAAGAATACTGGTTAATCTTAAGTTTCAAAAGCAAGATGTCGCTCTCGAGGAACGTTATCTCGTTGTCGAGTGAACTGTACTTCCTGTAAAGCCCGTTGATGCGGTTCTGCAGGTAGAGCGGCGTCATGAGGCCGATAACGATAGCGATAGCGGCAAGCACGACGATCAGTACAATCGCCTTGTTCGTCTTCGGTACCGGTATTTTATCAGTTACGCTCATACCCGTTCGTAAATCCTCAGTTTCGCAGAGCGAGCCCTGCTGTTCTTCGCAATCTCTTCGTTTGTCGGTAAAATCGGCTTGCGATTCACCTTGCGCAGCCTCTGATGGTTGCCGCCGCACATGCACACAGGCAAGTTCTCCGGGCAAATGCAGGCCTTCTCAAACTTCGCAGCGGTTTCCTTCACACAGCGGTCTTCCACCGAATGGTAACTCATCACCACCAGCCTTCCGCCCACCTTGAGGCAATCCACGGCGGCGCACAGGCTATCCTCGATTTCCCTGAGTTCGCCGTTCACTTCCATGCGGACAGCTTGGAACACGCGCGCCAGCAGGCCGTTTGTCTCGCGCTTCTTGTCGGGGAACACCGATTCCACCACAGCCTTCACGTCGTTCGGGAGAATCGCGCGGCCTTCGCGCTTTACTGCGGCAGCCATTTCCACAAGGCGACCCGCCAGCTTGAAGGCACGGTCCATGTCCGCGTTCTTGCGGAGCGCCTCGGCAATCGTGTCGGCATCCGCACCGCAAAGCCAATCCTGCGCAGAAATCCCTTCGCGGCGGTCCATGCGCAGGTCGAGCGGGTTGTTGCCCACGAAGGTAAACCCGCGTTTAGAATCGTCAACCTGGTGGCTGCTGATTCCAAGATCGTAGAGAATGCCATCCAGCGTATCGGGGGCTATTTCTTCTTTCAGGCGCCCGAAACGAACCGGATGCACAATGAACTTCGGGGCCACACCCGCAAGGCGCTTGGTCGCAAACGCCACCGCATCCTCGTCGCGGTCGAAGGCGTGAAGCGTTCCCGAAGAATCTAGTTTGTTCGCAATTGCGCTGGAGTGTCCGCCACCGCCGAGAGTGCAGTCGGCATAGGTACCGCCCGCCTTGATGTTCAAGCCCTCAAGGCATTCGGCGAGCATCACAGGCTCGTGATAATTTATCTGTAATTTATTCAGCCGGAGGTCAGCGCTTGCCATCAAGACCTCCCGACGAACCGATTAGGCGGAACATTTCGTCGAACGACTTCTGAGCAGCATCGGTTTCGATGTTGCGTCTATTTTCGAATCGTTCGGGGTTCCACAATTCCAGAGAGCGTCCACGACCGGGAGTGTAAACCACTTCGGTCGTAAGACCCGCATATTCCAACAATTTCTTGGGAATAAGAATGCGGTTCTGGCCATCCATTTCTACTAGGCTGGCATCGAGCTGTTTCCGGAATTCATCGGCTCGAGGGCGATCATTGAACGCATCGAGTTCGGCCATGAATTTAGCGTACTCAGGCAGCATGTACAACCGGAGGGTGTGGTCCGGGTCGCGAGCGACTACGAACTCAGTCCCTTCGGTAGCCCAAAGCTGGCGACGGAGTTCCCTAGGGAAGGAAGACCTTCCCTTTCCGTCTATCGCCGTCTTGGCGCTGCCTATGAAATAGCCTAAATCCATTTGATTCCTTGACACACTTTGCCACAACACTTATAACACGTGGTAAAATTAAACATTTCCTCCCACCACGGCAACCACAATGTCCCCGAACAGGCCAAAAGAACCGTGAAACTTACGGAAAACATACCTCGCCCCCAGGTCCGGCATCGCACTATTGTTCATCTGTGCAGTAAAACAGAACCCGCGTTCTATTTATATTTACCGGCAAATTACGAAGGAGCACAAATGAAGCCGTCATCCACAAAAAAAATCATCGGCACAGCGATTGCACTCTCCATGTTCCAGTTCGCCAACGCCGATATAGCGATAACGTTCGCCAATCCCAAATCGATGGACGACGACGGCGTGCCGCTCACATGGGATATCGTGAACCACGCTCCCGACACGCAAAACGACGGTACGGACTATTTCTGGCAGACAAATACCGAGGTGGCTCTCGCGCTCATCGCCATCGACACGAGAAGCATGGAAATCTGTAAGGAATGCGACGACGAAGTCACGCTCTTCGCGAACACTAGTGCGGGAATAACCGCCGAAGACACCAGGTTCAGCAACGGAATCGCAATCGTGCGCCTCCGCTCCGAAAAGGAATACACGACAGAGACTGCGTTCATAACCGTAGGCATTGTCGGGACCGAAATAACTGCGACATACGGCAACATGCATTTCAGGGACGAGCCGTCGGCCCTACCGCAAAACCGGCAGGCAAATGTAGAACCCTTGCCGGCCACCTACACCGTCATGGACATGCAGGGCAGAATCATCCGCAAGGGAATCGCTCATTCCGCAGGCATTGACATGTCCGCTTTGGCCCCCGGTCGCTATATCGTGAAACTCGGCTCCACCTACCGGCGAGTGGACATCCGGTAAACCCGTCGCAAAATATGTGAGCAAAAAGAAAATCCCGATGAACAAAGCTTTCATCGGGATTAATTTTTATTTGATTATCCGGGGCGGCAGCACCCGAAATCATGGCTAGTCTTGGACACAACGAACGGAAATGGCGAAATCCTTGTAGATTGAATCTTCATATACATCTTTATTTTTATAGGAGAATTCTATATAGTACGCATTATAGTCGTAGTCTTCCGTAGAAGTCCAGAAATACGCACTATTACCAATGCCTCCATAATGAGCACCATAACTATCTATGTCCCTATCGCCAGCAGGCATTGCTGAAAAATAATAAGCATCACGGCCATTCCCATCGCTATTCCACCCACTCGCAGATTTGAGCATATAACCAGCGTGTGTTTTACCACCAATCGCATCAAACAACATTCCCCATTCAGCTTTTGTCGGCAAATGCCAACCAGCAGGGCAGGCACCCAATGCCGACATCCACTCATAAAGTCGACCATATTTAGTACAGTTACTTGCCGTGCCATTATAACAATAACTATCATCTGCTGCATAGTTAAGATTTTCCGCCATCCATTGTTGGGTTCCGATCACAACCGTTTTGTATTCTTTTCCATAGGCTTTCATAACAGAAACATCCTTGTCTACAACGCGAGACCAGCCGCCATTTGCAAAACATCTACGGAAAGCTCCATTCAATTTGTAAATTTGATTTTCAATAAAACTCACGCATGCGCGGTTATAGCTGATTTCATCAACCTTTGCAGACCTGAAATTATTTGCGCCTTGGCATGCATACATTTTTTCCTTATTTATACGGCCTGCCAAAATAGTGCCGTCGCCATACTTGCCATCCGCTTTGCAAGAGTCTCTCGATTCATAGGTATCATTGAAAAGATCAGGGGCAGGGACCCACTTGCGCACGGTATCCCCTGTCGTCTGTGCCGTGCATACGTAATACAGGTTGTTATACTTGTATGTTTTCAAAGTATCGTTATTTGTCGTACATGCCCTATAGCCCGCTTTCTTGAAGATGCTGTCCAAGGCAGTCCCATGTCTCCAAGTAGAATTTTGACGAACGTAGGTCAAGCTCGTGTTTATCTTTCCATTCTTGACATCACCCGTTGAATAACTATAAGCGCCCCAGCCCACGGTATCTTTCTCGATATCTTTTGCCTTTCGCCAGTTATATGCAACACTGTATCCGTCAACATAGGTAGTGAATTCATTTACGCATTTGTACCAATCATCACTAGTTCCACCATTACTCTGCTTGACATTATTCTTTTGAGTCTGCGTACATGCACCGAGACCGGCATTTTCCAAGTCTGTCGCAGGTCTCCAACCATCAGAATCCTTCACATAGTGCAGGTTCGTATTCACGCTGCCCGCAGAATATGCACCTACCGCAGCGGTAGCCGAAAGTGGGTATGTGTCCATTTCGAAGTTTGACGCCTTGACCCATTTCTTGTTTTTATATACATAATAATTTGAATGGTCTATGTTGCCTGTTCTCACGGAATCGGGCCTTGATGTCGGAGCGGTCCAACCATAAGTATCTGCTTCGCCGGCAGTAGATGCTCGCCAGGTGTTTGCAACGGTTGTACCGTTTTCAATAGTCTTTTCTGCGGTACAGGTGTAAAAGTTGTTGTACTGCATCTTGATTGTACTCACCTTAGCAGCCAAGCAACCTTCACCTAATGTCCAATCAAGCGAAGTGCCGCGGCGCCACACTCCATCTTCATAGACATACACGCGATTCTTGTCTATGTTGCCAACTCTGATGGAATCTGAACCGCCCGAAGGAGCAGTCCAACCAACGGTATCTGCCTCATCCGCATTGGATAAGCGCCAAATATTCGTGACTTCAGCGCCATTTTCAAGAGTAGATTCATTCGTGCAGGTGTAGAAATTGTCGCCACGTTTCTTGACAGTTCCCTTCTTGGCAAAAATGCAGCCTTCACCAAGAATCCAGTCCAGAGACGTACCGCGACGCCATTTACTATTTTCATAGACATACACGCGAGAACTGTCCACATCACCGCGTTTCACATCTCCTTCATCAGAATCCGGCCCAAAGTAGTTGTCTGCCTCGTCAGCGGTAGAAAGGCGCCAGGTATTGTCGACCGCAACACCATCAAATTGGAGTTTCGTTTCGTCCGTACAGGTATAGAACTGACCGGCTGCAGTCTTGATGACCTCACGATGCATGATGGAAAGGCAGACCTTGCCCAACAAATAGTCATTCTCGGTACCGCGACGCCAACCGCCATCATCATAAACAAAGTAACGTCCCTTGTTGATATGACCTTGTTTGATGGAGTCTTTGGCCGTTTCTGGAACACCGAACTGAGCTGTATCGGCTTCCGTTTCAGTCGCGAGACGCCAAGATATGGGCACAGTGTAGCCGTCAAGTTTGCTGCCGTCGTCCGCGCAGATATACCACGTGGTATCGGAGCTCACGACGCTGAACGTGGTGCGGTTCTTGACGTTTGTAACACAACTTGCATCCAAATTGATGTCAAGTTGCGTACCGCGGCGCCATGCGCCATCCTTCACATACACGCGGTCAGTGTTGATCTTGCCGGTTGTCGCAGCGCCCTCGGGCAATTCGTTGGAAAGTGCCGCGGTATCCTTTTCAATTTCAGTAGCAAAGCGCCAAGCGGGGGTTTCGCCAGAAGCATCGCAAATCAGACGCACCAGGCTGCTGTCGCCTTCGGTGTATGCCGAGTCATTCGCGGCATAGAACGAGGAGTACGTGTTCTTCGTGGCGAAAAGGTGGCCGTCATTATCACTGTTGCATTCGTCCACGCCGAGTTCGGTCATCCAGAAATTCGTCACGTAGCCTTCGAATGCGGGTGCCTTGCTTTCGCTCAACTTCCAGCCCTCGACATTCGCGCGGATAGTAGCAAGACGGCCTTCAATGTCCGCCTTCATCGCCCAGTCGGCAATCTGTGCACGCTGCAGGGAATCGCCCCATACGCCATTGTCACCCAGATCCACACTGAGAGAGGCCAGCAAAGCGGTGAGTTGAGATTCATCGCGGTCACCCTGAAGCATCGCAGAAACAGCAAGCAAGGCCGCGTTGCCGTCGCCTTCCTTGAAGATATTGAGGTCTTCGGCAAATCCCTTGAAGCCGGTATTGTCGATATTGAACGCAGCAAAGAGCGCCTTTTCCGCAGCACGCTTTGCCTCGATTACGGACTTGTTCTCCTTAGTTACAAGGCGCTGTACACGGTCGTATTCCAAGTGGGTCACCAGGTTGATATTCGCGGTACTGCGACCGTCCAGGTTCGTGAGGGCGCGAAGTTTAATCGTAGCAATGCTGTTCTTGCCCGTGACTTCGTTGCGGTAGAAGCCATCCGCCACGAGGTATGCGAAAGAACTCTTGAGTTTGACAGTCCTGATGTTGAAGGAGCCGTCCTTGTTCTCGATTTTGCCACCGAACGTCTTTCCCGTCTGCTTGAGGGACTTGCCGTTCTCCAGTTCGTATGCCGTGACGTCCGTACCGGAGACGAACGGCCCCTTTTGGCTCACGCCGCTAAGTTCCACGTCGTCCATCTCGACCGCGCAGCCTTCGTCACTGGGGTCACACTCTTCGGGAACATCCACGTAGCCAGTCAGGTCCATCGTGAAGGTCTCGGAACCACAGGCAATCGTCGCAGTGAGCGCCGTAGATTCCTGAATCTTACAGCCGGCGCCGTTCGTACCATTCGTGCCGTTGGTGCCCGGGGCGCCGTCATCGCCCTTATCACCCTTTGCGCCGGTGTCACCCTTGTCACCCTTCTGCCCGTCAGCACCGTCCTTGCCTGCTGCACCGGGTTCGCCATCCTTACCGTTTGCGCCGTCTTTACCGTCCGTGCCATCCTTGCCGTTCTTCACGGTGCCGATGGAGGCCCCGTTACAGAAAATCTCGAAACCCGTGCCGTCGGAGAGGCTCGTGGAGGTACAAACGTTGTCGCCCACGCTCACCGTGTTGGCGCTGAGCGTCTGCCATTCCTTGCCGTCGCAGCCCAGGAACTCATGCGTTTCTGCAACAAACGCCGTCTGGCCGGCAATGTCCTTGGTGCATTCGGGCAGGTCATTGCTGTTTTCCACCGCACCTACGTTGGTGTATATCTGTTCGGTGACCTCATCGCCGCAGGCCGCGAGGAAAAGCGGGATTGTAATTGCCGCAATGCCGGTAAGAAGGTGTTTCATGACGGACTCCTTTTTTCTAAAACAAAATGTAATAAAAAATTATCCTCGGCCTATCGGCCAAGGATGACAACAGGATATTCAGTCCAAGGAAATATGCAGGTCTAGCCTTCGCGCATTTCCCGCAGGTACTTGATGGCAGCAAGGCCCGCGATGGCCCCCTCGCCTACGGCGACCGCGACCTGCAATGTGCCGCCCGTGCAATCGCCCGCGGCAAACAGGCCAGGCACGGTCGTCATGAAGTTCTTGTCGAGCACCACGCTGCCGTTCTCAAACGCGGCGCCCGCCTTGCGGGCAAGGTCCATCGCGCTTGCGCTCCCGAGGGCGACAAACAGCCCGTCGAGCGCTATTTGCGCGCCGTCTGCAAATTCTACTCCGGCAAACGCGCCGCCATTTGCGACAAGCCCTTTCAACGCGCGCTTCTCGATTGTTACTTTATCTGGAAACGCCGCAGCAGGTTCCGCACCGTTCGTCAGGAGGGTTACGCTCCCGACCACATTCAGGAGTTCGTTGCATTCGTGCAGGGCATACTCGCCCGCACCGAGCACCGCGACATTCTTCCCGCGGTAAAAGAACGCGTCGCACACAGCGCAGTAGCTTACCCCGTGGCCTTCCATCTCGGCCATTCCCGTCAAGGGAGCCTTCTTGCGGGCCGAACCCGTCGCCATGATGCAGGCGCGCCCGCGGTACTCTCCCTTGAGGCCCGTCGCCACAAATTCCTTCCCGTCAAAGAACAGGTCGGTCACCTCGTCGTCGGCAATGCCTGCCCCAAGCGCAATCGCCTGCTTTTTGCCCGTTTCGAAGAGTTCTGCACCCGAAAGCGGCTTTTCCAGGCCGTAATAGTTCTCTATCATGTGCGCCTTTTCAAGCGCCCCGGCATCCTTCCCCACCAAAGTAACGTCGAGCCCCGCGCGCAGCGCGTAGAGCCCCGCCGACACACCAGCCGGCCCATATCCCACAATAATTACGTCTGCCATAAATACCTCTACCCCAAAGATACGAAAATAATTTATTTTAAGTATATAAAAAAGGACTATAACCATGTATTGCAAAAAGCCCCGCGACATGTTCGTCGAAGCCGGCTACGGCCCCAACTTCGCCGACCAGTTAATCCAGAACGCATTTAGCAAACTTTTTGAGGGCGACCCCATCGACGAGCGCGTCTGCTTCGAAGCATCGAACGACATGGCCTACATCATCGACATCGGCCACGACGACATCCGCTCCGAGGGCATGAGCTACGGCATGTTCATCGCCGCGCTCACTGGCCACGCCGAGCTGTTCCAGAAACTGTGGAACTTTGCAAAGAAATATCTGCGTAACGACGAGGGCCCGCACAAGGGCTACTACTCCTGGCAGGTTTCCACCACCGACTTCTCGATGATGGACCCGGGTGCCGCACCCGACGGCGAGGAATACATCGCCGCGGCCCTCCTCATCGCGGCAAAGAAGTTTGGCCGCGACGACTACAAGCAAGAAGCCATCGAGCTCATCAACTGGATAAAGAACAAGCCGTTCAACGAACTCGTGGGCCCCATGATCGACCCCGAACGCAAGCTCATCAAGTTCTCGCCCGTGCTGGGCAACGACTTCACCGACCCGAGCTACCACACCATCGCGTTCTACCGCGCCTACGCCGACGCGACCGGCGACAATGAGTGGCTCGAAATTGCGAAGAACAGTATTGAATACCTGAAGAAAGCCGCCCACCCCGAAACCGGGCTCTGCGGCGACTACTCCGAATACGACGGTACACCGAAAGCCATGCCCTGGTTCCCCGAAAGCAACTGCTTCAGCGGCGACGCCTGGCGCGTTGCGCTCAACCTGAGCCTTGACTACGCGCTCTTCGGCGGAGACGAGAGCGAAAAGGAAATCTGCAAGCGCCTGCTGAACTTCTTCGAGAACCGCAGGCCCTACCTTTCGGACTACGCGACCGACGGCAGCCCCTACCCGCGCCAGGGCCGCAACGCCACGCCGGGCATCATCGCGATGAACGCCGCCGCCACGCAGGTTCTCGACTCCGAAGACCCGCTCATCAAGCCGTTCGTGAAAGACCTCGCGGCGCTTTCCGTCCCGTTCCGCTTCTGGCGCTACTACGACGGCATGCTCTACATTATCGGGCTATTGGCTACCGCCGGAAAAATTGAATTCTAAACTAAGGAGAACACGATGAAACAGAAACTGCTCATTGGCATTGCCCTCACGGCAGCAATCGCATTCACCGCCTGCGAAGATATCCGCGTGCAGGAATATCCCGACGGCAAGGTCCGCATGGAAACGACCTACGTCAAGGACAAGAAGCAGGGTATCGAGAAGGAATACTACAACAGCGGCACACTCAAGCGCGAAACGACCTACAACGAAGACCGCAAGGAAGGCGTGCAGAAGGAATACTACGACGACGGCACCCTCCAGGCCGAGACTCCGTTCGCCGACGGCTACATCGAAGGCGAAGTCACAAAGTACCACAAGAACGGGAAGATTGCCTCCAAGGCCAAGTACCAAAAGAACAAGCAGATTGAATTCGGCGAAGTGTTCGACCCCGACGGAAGCCCCGCCACCGACGGCAGCTACAAGGACCCGCGCGACGGATACGCCTACCAGTGGATCCGTATCGGCACGCAGCTCTGGACTGCCGAGAACATGAACTTCGGCACCTACGAAGGTTCCGTGTGCAACCAGTGCAACCACTGGGGCCGCCTCTACAACTTCGAAAACGCGAAGAAGGCCTGCCTCGACGGTTTCCACATGCCCACCAAGGAAGAATGGAAGACTCTCCTCACCTTCGCCGAGACAACCGGCAAGGTCGGAACCGTGCTCAAGGCCGGCTTCGGCTGGGATCCCATCAAGGAAGGCGGGAACGACTACGGCAACGGCAAGGATGAACTCGGATTCGGCGTGAAGGCCGGCGGCGCCCACTTCGCTAAGAGCGACGTCCCGCTGAAGGACCGCAAGTTCGAGGACGCCGGCAAGAAGGCCTACCTCTGGACCGCCGAAGGCGAAGTCCTCGTGTTCTACCACGACAAGGAAATCGCCAAGTTCGAAAAGTTCAATCCCGAATTCGGCGCCAGCCTCCGCTGCCTAAAGGACTAGGCTACAAACCTTTCAAACAAAAAGCCCTCGGTCATCGCCGAGGGTTTTCTTTTTTATTGCCTGCGTTTTTACGTCGTATATTCAGCGTTGATCTTCACGTAGCCATAGCTCAAGTCGCAGGTAAACGCGCTTGCGGATGCCTGCCCGATGTTGAGCACGAGCGTCACCTTGTATTCACGCTGGCGCACCACGGCATGGAGTCTAGCGGTTTCTTCCTCGTTCAGCTGGATGGGGCGCCCACCTTCGAGCACCTTCACGTCGCCGAAGTACAGGTCGGTGTGTTCTGCCACCATGTTGCATCCGCTACTGCCCGCACTGCTGAGGATGCGGCCCCAGTTCGGGTCTTCGCCGAACATCGCGCACTTCGCAAGGTTGGATGTCCCAATGAAGCGTGCCATGCGGAGCGCCTCCTCGTGGCTTTCCGCCTTCTCGATACGCAGTTCAATAAGCTTGGTGGCACCTTCGCCATCGCGCACGATATCTTTCGCAAGGCTCTGCATTACAAGCATCAACGCGGCGCGGAACTCGCCCTGCTCCGTGAGGCTCAGGTCTTCGTAACGCAGTCCGCTCATGCCGTTGGCGAGCAAGATGCATGTGTCGTTCGTGCTGGTATCGCCATCCACGGTAATCGCGTTGAAAGAATCCGCGATGTCGGCGCGGAATTCCGCAAAGAAGTCGATGGGGAGAGAAATGTCCGTCGTGATGAAGGCAAGCATCGTCGCCATGTTCGGGTGGATCATGCCCGAGCCCTTGCAGGCTCCGCCAATCGTCACCACGCCCTTTTCCGTCTGGATTTCCACGGCATGGCTCTTGAGGGCAAGGTCGGTCGTGAGGATTGCACGGCCGAATTCCTCGGAAGCATCGGCATGCAACTTTTCCACGAGTTTCGGGATGCCCGCCTCGATCTTGTCCATCGGCATCAGGTGGCCAATCACGCCCGTGCTGCAAACAAGCACGCTCTTCGGGGTAAGGCCAAGCGCTTCTTCCGTGAGGGTCGCCATGCGTTCGGCATCCTTGTAGCCCTGTTCGCCGGTGCAGGCATTCGCATTACCGCTGTTCACCACCACCGCAGTCGCGAAGTGAGCATGTTCCAGCGCAGCCTTGTCGTACAATACCGGGGCCGCCTTCACCTTGTTGGTAGTAAACACGGCAAAGCATCGAGCGGCCTTCTCGCTCTTCAACAGGGCCATGTCCGCGTTACCGCTCGCCTTGATACCGGCGCAAATTCCAGAAGCGGTGAACCCCTTGGGGGAACAAACGCCGCCTTTTTCCAACACAGTGTACATAGTATCTCCTAAAAAGAAGCTTTCTTTGCGATTCGGGGCTCGCAACGCCCTTTAAAATTTGTACTTTGTAGAGCATGGAAAAGATCAAGTTTACACAGGAAGCTTTCGACAAGCTCATCAAAGACCTTGAAAATTTAAAAAATGTGGAACGTCCGCGCGTACTCCAGGAATTAGTTGATGCTCGTGCACAGGGCGATTTGAGCGAAAACGCAGAATACCATGCCGCAAAGGAACGCCTTTCCTCCATCGACAATATCGAAATGCCGAGACTCCAGGACCAAATCGCCCGCGCAGAAGTCGTGGCGTTCGACCCGAACTCTGACACTATCCGCTTTGGCGCGAAGGTAACGCTCCTCAACGCAAAGACCAAGAAGAACGTCGTGTACCAGCTGGTGAGCCCCGAAGAGGCAGACGCCCTCAACGGCAAAATCAGCTTCAAGAGCCCCATCGGAGCAGAGCTCATGGGCAAAAAGAAGGGCGACAACATCGAGGTCAAGACCCCGAAGGGCGTAAACAAGTTCCAGGTCATCGACTTCAGCTAATCAGGCCCGCAGATGATAATCGCGCTCATCGGCAACGAAGAATTCTCGAAAGAAAAACGCATCGAGAAGTTCTTGCAAGACACCCTCGGCGACCGCAAGGAAGACCCGATGGCAAAGCTGATCCTGTTCGCGACAGACCCGAATATCGAATCCGTCGCCGCATCGGTCATTACCGCATGCGACAGCGTATCCATGTTCTCGCCCCAGCAGACGGTTGTCGTGCGCAAGGCCGAGGAACTCAAGGCCGACGACACGCGCGAACTTACCAAGTGGCTGAGCCACAAGCCCGACTGTGCGCTCCTTTTCGAGTTTTCCAAGCTCGACGGGCGCGGAGAATTTTACAAGACCCTCAAGACCGTCGGAGAAATCGAGAAATTCGACGAACCTCCGCAGTACAAGATGGCCGACTGGATTGCAAGCGCAATCCCCGCGCAGTTCAAAATGCCCATTGACAGGGATGCCTGCGAATACCTCGCCGACGCTCTCGGGAACAAGACGAAAATCGTTTGCGAAGAACTCAAAAAAGTCCTGATGTTCCAGCCGGACTGCAAGAAGTTTACGCTCGACCTCGTGAAATCCATGATCGTTCCGCAGCGCAAGAACGCCGCGTACGAAATCAACACGCCGTTCGGGCTCCGCGACGTGAAGGCGTACACCCGCATACTGAACGAGATGTTCCGTAACGGGGTGGAGGCCGTCCCCATAGTCGCATCGCTCTACTACTACGCAATAGACCTGCTGAACTACTCGAACCTGCTCGAACAAAAGGTGAGCCCCGCAGAAGCCGCAAAGAGGCTCGGCAAGAGCGATTACGCGTTCAACAAGATCGGACGCGCACCGGAATGCGTACAGCGCTGGAAAAAGCCATTGCTCTGCAGGGTGATCCGCCGCCTTTCCGACCTCGACTACGAAATCAAGAGCGGCAAGTGCAGCACCAAGACAGCGCAGGAACTCGCGCTTGCGGCTCTCGTGGTGCGGTAGACAATTAGGATTCAGGAATTAGGAATTGAAAACGCCCGCTTAAAGCGGGCGATTTTTATTTCCTAGTGGAGATTGCGTCAGTTCCAGTCGTCCTGCACGTCGTCTGCAGCGGGTGCCGGTGCGGCAGGCGCTTCGGTCGCGGGCTCTTCGGCCGGAGCCGGTTCCTGGGCCGGAGTGGGTTCTGCGACAGGCGCAGGTTCAGCAGCCGGGGCAGGCTGCTGTGCGGCAGGAGCGCTCTGAGCCTGTTGCTGCTGTGCGGGCTGTGCAGCCGGAGCGCTCTGAGCGGCAGGCTGCTCCACCTTCTTCATCTCGGGAGCACCCTGGTCAGCCGTTTCGGCCGAGGGTTCGGAAAGATCCACGTTACCCACGTAGTTGCGGATGATGCGCGGGGTCACGAAGATCACGAGGTCCTTCTTGACCACGGAATGGCGGGTGTACTTGAAAAGGTGGCCGAAGAACGGGATGTCCTTGAGGAACGGGATGCCGCTCTCGGACTCCTGGGTTTCGTTGCGGGTCAGGCCGCCGATAATCACGGTCTCGCCGTCAGCCACCACGACCTTCGTCTTGGCTTCCTGGGTACTGATCACGATTTCGCCCTTGGAGTCGTAATCGTAGGAGTTGTTTTCCGGGTGCAGGTCGAGCAAGATGCGGTTGTCGCCCGAAACGTGCGGGGTCACCGTCAGCTTGATACCGGTTTCCACGAGCTGCGTAGAAGATTCGCCGCTGTCGTCAATCACGCGGATAGACACCTTGTCGCCCATGAACACCTGGGCTTCGGTATTGTCGAGCGTAGAGACCTGCGGGCTTGCGAGCACTTCGGTCGAAGCGTCACCCATCAAGCTAGACACGGCCAGCTTCAGGTTGTTGTCGAAGAGGCTTGTCGTAATCGTCGTCGCAGCACCGGTAAACGCAGGAGTGCCGCCCGTCGGGAACGATGTAATCATGGCGGCGTTACGGCTAGAACCAGTCTGGCTTCCGTACGTTCCGCTAGCAGCACCCGGCGTCAAAGACACGTTGTTGCCCAGCATGGCGCTCCAGTCCACACCGAGTTCGCGGGCGCGCTGGCTGTTCACCACCACGAGCTTCGCGGTAATCATGATCTGGAGCGTTTCCACATCGAGTTCGGTAAGGGCGTTTTCCATCTGCTCGATCTTGGAATCGGTATCGTAGACAATGATGGAGTTCGTGCGTTCCACAACCGTAATGCGGCCACGACCGCTCTTCATGCTCTCGAGCACCTTCACGAGTTCGTCGGCCTTCGCATGGTGGATCTGGAAGTTCTTACGGACAAGGGGTGCAGTATCTTCTTGCTGCTTTTCCTCGTCGGCAATCTTCTTCTGTTTCGCCTGGTAAGTGCTCTGGCGCTGCACCACGATGTACTTGTCCTGGATAACCCAGGTAAGGTCGTTGATTTCGCAGATGATGTCAAGGGTTTCCTGCCAGGTCTTCTTGGTGACCTTCAAGCTCATCTTGCCCTTCACATCGGGAGCAAGCAAAATGTCGACACCCGCAACCACAGAAACAGAGCGGAACACGGCACTGAAGTCGGTGTCCACGAACGAGAAGTCGTACAGCTTCTTGTTGGGCTCGATAGAACCCGAAGCGGGGGCGGCGCAGACCGAGGAGAGTCCCACCACCAGGGACAGGACCATGAGTATTTTAATCAGCTTTTTCACTTTTGACCCCCAAATTTATCGGGAAGACCCATAGAGTAGCGACGGCTCACGCCAAATTCTTGAATAAGGAAGAGCACGTCTGTTTGTGTGATTTTAAGAACTTTTCCGTTGAGAATCTTGTCGCCTTCCCTGATCGTGTACGAAATGGAAGGATTCTTGGATTCCACGAGAATTGCCATCGGGATATCGGATTCCCAGATAATGCCCGCAAGTTCGACCTGGTCGATATTGATGCCCTCTTCCACGAGACCCTTGATTTCAACAAACGGGTCGCGACGGCCAAACGAGCTGTAGGTCACGCGGTCGTCATAGAGGCCGTCAAGCTGGCTTCCGGCCACCTCACCGCCTTCCGAAACAATTTCGCCCCTTTCCTTGTCAACCTGCTTGAGGCGTTCCGTCTGCACGGCGGAAAGTTCATCCATGTAGCTCACGGCGCGCTTGTTCACGAAACCGATATGGCTCCCGAACTGCACCTTGCAGTAAAGCCCAGAAAGATCGAGACTCACGAGGCGGTCGCCGAAGGTAAGGCGCTTGAGCACCTGAGAGTTGTCGTTGGGAGCGGCAAAGAGTTCGATTTCGTCGGCAACGACAATCAGTTCACGCACAACGGGGCGCAGGTGGAACGTCTGCGAACCGGAAACGAGTTTCTTGCTTTCCTTGTCATGCTTGCTCACGAACGTTTCGAAGGAAGGCTTCTCTTCGGCGGACTTCATCCAGTCGCGAACGAAGATTCCATCCGGGTGAGCGCTCCAGAACAGGAACCCGTCCTTCTTGATAGTTTCTTCCCTAGCCTGCAAGATAAGCGCACCTTCCTGCACCAAGATAACCGGCTTCGCGTTCTGCTGCAACTGCACCTTGAGGCCATTTGCGCCCCAGGTTACATGCTTCACAATAGAGCCCGCGCCAATCTTGAACACGGGGGATTTCTGCGGGCCCGCAAGCCCGATAATAATCGTCCCCGCCTTGTCCGGTCCGGTCACATGCTGCAGCTCTATCGGTGTGGTTGCCACCAGGCGGAACTGCTCCATGCCAGAACCCACGAGTACCGTCATTTCCTTCAGGTTCGGAAGCAGGGCCGAAATCTTCCCGCCTTCCTTGATAACCTTGTCCAAGTTCTTCTGCTCTTCGGCAATGCGCCTTTCTTCTTCCTTCGCGGCGCGTTCAGCGGCCTTCTTCTCTTCGAGGGCACGCTTCTCGGCTTCCTTCCTTTCGGCAGCCTCGCGCTTGCGTTCTTCGAGAGCGGCCTTTTCCGCAGCCTTCTTCTCCTCGAGGGCGCGTTTCTCGGCAGCCTTCTTCTCTTCGGCTAGGCGTTTCTTTTCTTCAAGAGCAGCCTTTTCCGCGGCCTTCTTTTCTTCGAGGGCACGCTTTTCGGCGGCCTTCTTCTCTTCGGCTAGGCGCTTCTTTTCTTCAGCGGCGGCCTTTTCCGCAGCCTTCTTTTCTTCGAGAGCCTTTTTCTTGGCCTCTTCAGCTTCGGCCTTCTTCCTGGCTTCCTCGGCCTTCTTGTCGAGAGCGGCCTGCTTTTCGGCAGCTTTCTTCTCTTCGGCTAGGCGCTTCTTTTCTTCAAGAGCAGCCTTCTCCGCGGCCTTCTTTTCTTCGGCAGCGGCCTTTTCGGCGGCCTTCTGCTTTTCGGCGAACAGCTTCGAGAGTGTCCAGGCCTTGCCGCCCTTGCCTGCAAGTTTCAGCAAGAAGTCGGACTTGTTCAGGGCAATCTCGTTCTTGTCAGAGGCAATGGAAGAGCCGACGGTAAAGTCAATCTTCAGGAAATCCGTACCGCGGAACGGTTCCTTGTACACCTTCATGGACTTGATCCAGTCCGAAGACGGGTCAATCTCGTAGGCGCCGGCACCGAGTGCAAATTCGCTCGTCGAAAAACCGACAGTAAGCTTGTGCGCCTTGGCATCGTACTTCTGGTAGAACGAGGGCAAATCCTTCTCGGAAGCGAACTTGAACGTAATCGCGCAGCCCTTGTTGCAATCAAAAACAACGTCCTTGATCTGAGCAGCGTTAGCGGCTACCGCGACGAACAGAAACAAAGTAATTAGTTTGTTCTTCATCATTGGGCAACCTTCTTGGATGTATAGGTGGTCAGGTTAAACGATACCGACACCGTGATAGGAGTCCAGCCGTGCGTTTCCGCCTTCTGCAGTTCCGCGGCAATCCCCGAGTAGCGGTTCAAGCGCAGGTTCGTAATGGCCGTCGGGTAATTGAAGTTCGCAATTTCTGCAAACAGGTAGCCCAGCATGTGGTAACCGGAATTGACCGCGATGGAATAGCGGTTCTCGATGTAGTGTTCCTTCTCGGAAGAACCTTCCGGATTGAACCTCTGGATCTGCACGCCCGAGCTGCGGAGCACCGCATAGAGGTCCTGCAGGCGCAGCGGCACCTTTTCCTCTTCGGGGAACATTTCCTTCAGCTTCTCGAAATCCTTTTCGGCCTGCACCAACTGCAGTTCGAGTTCTGCAATGCGATGCTTCTTCGCGTTAATCTTGTCGAGTTCCGCCTGTGCCGAGCGGAGTTCATTCTCGAGGCGGTCGCGCTCCATCACGAACGGGTTCCACATGTAGTCCCACACGTAGTAAGCGCCTCCCATAATCAGGAGAATCACGGCTAACAAGTATATGTTTTTCTTGTCTTTAAGATCAAAGTTACCCATACTAGTTATCCCCCAGGTCCTGCTTCAGGACAACCTTGATGGTAAAGCTATATGCTTCCTCGCCATCGACCTTCGTCGTCGAGATTGTCAAGAGCGACACCTTCTCGACACTCACCTGCTTCTCGAGCTTGACCATGTACTCGGCCACTTCCGAGAAATCAAACGTCGTGCCCTTCATTTCCAGGTTGTCCTCGGACACCTGGTTGAGACTCGTGAGCCACATGTTGGGCGGCAAAACCGACGACACGTTTTCGAACAGCACCACCCAGCGCTTCTTGCTTACCTGGATGCTCTTGAGCGCGTTGATCTTCGTATTGACAATCGCCTGTTTCTGTTCCAGGTCACCAATCTTCGTGAGGAGCGGGCGTTCGCGTTCGACTTCCGCCTGCACGCGCGACACCTCGTTATCCAAGTTCATTATCGTATCGTCAATCGTGGTCTTCGCAAACATGAAAAGGACAACGGCAATGATAATTGCAATCGTCGGGTAAACAACGCGGCGGTCTGTAATCCACGAAAGATCCTTCTTGACCTTGCGGTATTCCGGAGGCAAGAGGTTAATCGAAATGCAGAGAGAACGTTTCGGAGCGTTCTTCGCTTTCGTCTTCGTCTTAGTCTTTGTTTTCTTTTCTGCCATTAGTCAAACTTCCTCATTGCAAGCCCAAGCGCTGGCGCAAGGATGTTGGATAAAGCGAGTGACACACCCGATTCGCCCACCACGCTCGCGTCACATTCAACGTAACGGAACGGGTTCACGGTATCGGTTTCTACGCCGGAACGTTCGGCAATATATTCCTTGAGGCCCTTGATGGAAGCGCCGCCTCCACCGAGCAAAATCTTGTTGAGCGGTTCGGAATCCTCGGAAGAGGAATAGTAGCGGATACCGAAATCCACCTGCGCCATGATGTCCTCGAACGCAAGCTTCAGGGCCTCTTCCACTTCGGCTTCGGCAAACCCGTCCACGATGCCCAGATCGCCCGTCTCAAAAATCTCGTGGCACTTCGCGGCATCGATTCCGAGAGTCACGCCGAGCTTAGAAATAATCATGTCGATCGAACCGCCGGTCATGGCACGCATCGAGTGGAACTTGCCCTGCTGGATGAACCCGATGCTCATCTTCTTTTCGCCGATATTGATGATGGCGGTCGTCTGCTTGAGGTCTTCCTCGGAGGCGGTCGCCGTGTAGGCGTTCATGAGCCCGAAAATATCCACATCCATCGCGGAAAGTTTGAGCCCCTTCACGGTAAAGAACTGCGCCCACGAGTCGAGCAGCGCGTTTTTCGCGGCCACCACATTGGCCTTGACTTCTTCGCCCTCGCGGGATTCCACTTCGTAGTCGATGACGTTGTCCTGGTCGTCGAAGGGTGGACGGGACTGCGCGGTCTGGAGAATAATGGCTGCCTCGTTCCCGTTCTTGGGGACCTTCACGTTGATCCTGTCGACCAGCACGCCACCGGCGCCGGCGCCACAGTTCACGCATGCGACAATATCGGTATTGGCATCGCGGGTATGGCGCATCATCATCTTGGTGAGCGCCTCGCTCAAAAGCTCGTAGCCGTCCTTTTCCTTCTTTCCATCGGGGCCGGTCGGGGCATCGCCCTCGCGACGCTGGATTTCCCCGTTAATGACGGAGCCTTCCGGAACGGGTTCCGTATCAATCTCGACGACAACATGGCCACCGCGACTGTTGTGGTAAACCTTCACGTACTTGATGCTGTAATGGCCAACATCGATGCCGATAGTCTCGCGTTCACCGCGAATTCGAGCAAGCAAATCTAGTGCCAAAGTAAACTCCGATCGGAAACAATACTACCCTAATTCTACCTTTATAAAAGCAAAATGTCAAGCGGAAAATGCACCTAAGTCATTAAAAATCAACTAGTTAGCGCATTTTCGGCCAATTCTTTTGCCTTTTTCTGCTTATTTACCTCAAATATGTACTGCAAAACGCGTTCCTGGGTCCAGCCGAAGGCCCCGGTAAACGACGCCGTCATGGAGAAATACTCCGGATAATCGCTGTTTTTGTGGCCCAAACTGCGCAAAATCTCGATTTCCACGTCTTCCGGACCAAAGCTGGGAAGCTCGAAATGGATGCGCACGTGCGTGCCGCTTTCGCACTCCATCGGAAGCCCGATCAAGATACCGCCGGCAGAAAGGTCGTAGAGGATACCGTCGCAGGTGGATTCGTCGGCGAAGGTCACCTTTACGGGGAAATTGACAATTTCACGGAGCCAGCGACGCAGCTGCTGCTTTTCGAGTTCGCAGGAATGCCTAAGCACCAGTTTCCCCGGCTCGTAGTCCATGACCTTCACGTTCGTGGAATAAACCGCATCCTCAGGACGGGTCCAGCGGATACGCACTTCCTTGCCCACGTAAGAACTGCCCGGGCCGAAGCTGTCGTCGTAGGAGACCTTCCAGTACTTTTCGCGATGTGTAAGAATTTCGGAATGTTTGAGTTTCGACGCGCCATCGAACAATATGTCGACACGGTTGCCGACATTGAACTGGCGCGTACTCGCAATTACCGTAAACGGATTTGCCGCATCGAACCTCAACTTCTTGCGCAATTCGGACACGGCGTCAAGCGTCTCGTCACGGACCTTGTCCACATCGCGGAACTCGTAGAAATCCGCAACAGCCGTCTCAAAAAGGTGCGACGAATTCAGCACGGCATCCTTGTTCTCGAACTTGGAGGCGCGGACCAGTTTTTCGAGAGTCCGGATTTCCTTCGGGGTGAGACCTTTCTCTTCTACCTTCGCTTCGAAATCCTTGGTACCGAACATCTCCTCGTTCTCGCGACGATAGTTGGAGCGCTGGATTTCCACCAGGACCAGGAGTAGAAGTCCCATGAAGAGGACCGATGCTATCCAGATAAACTGCGAAGGTAAAATCATAGGCTACACCTCAGTCCACTCCCCGCCAATATAAGAGCCGACGACGGAAGACGGAAGTTCCTTGCCCAGGAGAGGCGTGTTGCGTACCTTGCCGGTGAGCATGGTCGGAACGACCTTGCACGCGCGGTCCTGGTCCAGGAGGACCAGGTCTGTGCGTTCGCCCTTCGCGATAGCGGAAGGGCGTACACCGGCAAGCCGTGCCGGTGCGGTGGAAAGGAGTTCCACCGCGCGTGCGGCGCCAAGCCGCTCGCTGAGCGGTTTCCAGATGGCACCAAGCGCGACTTCCAGCGAAACCGCTCCCGGCACAGCATCCTCGAAATTCACTTCCTTGTCCTGCCTGAGCACCGGGTCGTGGTTCATGCTGATTGCATCCACTACTCCCGACTCGAGCCCCTTCCACAGGGCCTCGCGGTCTTCTGCCGAGCGGAACGGCATCTGCACGTTGCAGTGCGAGTCAAGGTCGAACAGGCAGCTGTCGTCCAGAAGCAAATGGTAGACGTCCACATCGCAAGTCACGTCGACGCCCTGCGTGCGGGCAAGGTCGATAAGGCGGAGCGTCTCACCGCAGCTCACCTGCTTAAAGTGCACCGGCACCTTGAGGAAGCGGGCCATCTCGAGAATCCGGAACGCGGCAATCGTTTCTGCGATGCGCGGGATTCCCTTCATGCCGAGCGTATCGGCGTAGCTGCCCTCATGCACGAGCCCGTGGTGGCGCAGAGAATCGTCGAGCGGCATAAAGAAGAAGCGACCGCCCGTCATGGAACCGTACTCCATCGCGAGGCGCAAGAAGCGCGTGCGGGCAGAGTTCTGGTTGCCGTCACCGAAACCGACGGCGCCGCCCTGCGCAAGTTCCACCATCTCGGACAAATCCTTGCACTGGTAGCCCATGCTGAACGCGCCCAGGAACGCGAACTCCAAGCCGGACTTCGATGCCAGCTGCTGCATCGCGGTGAGCTTCTGCGAATCATCGATCGGGTTCGCGGAACTTTCGTACAGGCCGCCGAAGAAGCCGCCACGGCGCATGGCGCTTACGCCATCCCTGAACGTGTAGATGTCATCGCGCAGGGGTTCCTTGAAATCAAGCCCGAGGCCAAAGAGCGCAGGCAGCGCAAGTGCGCCCTTCGCATCGAATTCATCCGTACCCGCAGGAGCAGTGTCGGTCCAGGCTCCATCCACAAGGCACATCTTCGTCGGTTCGCCGAACTTGCCGTCGATAAAAGGGCGAACGTTGTTCAAGACCATATTACGCATTGGCACGACCTCCTGCCAAAAGGAAAAGCACCGCCATGCGGACGGCCACGCCGTTTGTCACCTGGTTCAATATCACCGAGTTCTCGCCGTCGGCAATCTCGCTGTCGAGTTCCACGCCGCGGTTGATTGGCCCCGGATGCATGATGAGCACCTTGTCCTTCGCGCATTCTAGCAGCTCGTGCGTGATGCCGAAGGTGTTGCGGTATTCGCGCATGCTGGGGAGCAAAGCGTCGTCCATGCGTTCTTTTTGCAGGCGCAGCGCAATAATGGCGTCGGCATTCTTCACCGCCTTCTTCACGTCGGTTTCCCAGGTGACCTTGTCCATCAGTTCGGTATTGCGCGGGACCAGGGTGCTCGGTCCGCAGAGCGTCACGTGCGCACCCATCGTCGTCATGCCCCAGAGGTTGCTGCGGGCCACGCGGCTGTGGCGGATGTCGCCCACGATGGTCACGTTCTTGCCTTCGAGGGTTCCAAGCTTTTCCTCGACCGTAAGCATGTCGAGCAGGGCCTGCGTGGGGTGCTCGTGCGCACCGTCGCCTGCGTTCACGATAATCGCGTTGCTGTTGTCAGCGAGGAACTTCGGGACTCCCGTCCCCTTGTGGCGGACAACCACGATGTCGATCTTCATCGCCTCGATGTTCCTGAGGGTATCGACGAGGGTTTCGCCCTTCTTCACGCTGGAATTGCTGCTGGTAAAATTCACCGTGTCTGCGGAGAGGCGCTTCTCGGCCAGTTCGAAGCTCGTGCGGGTACGCGTGCTATTTTCGAAGAACAGGTTCACGACCGTCATGCCGCGAAGGCTCGGGACCTTCTTCACGGGGCGTTCCAAAACTTCACGGAACTGTTTTGCATTGTCGAGAATCAGGCGGATATCGTGCTTCGATACTCCGCGCAGCCCGAACAGGTGTTTAATCTCAAGGGCGCTCAAGCTAAGCCTCCACTTCTACGAGGTAAACTGAATTTTCGTTGTCGATAGGTTCAATCATCACACGGACTTCCTGGTTCTGCGCGGTCTCTACCGTGAGGCCTACGCAGTCCGGCGCAATCGGCAGTTCGCGATGCCCGCGGTCCACCAGCACGCAGAGCCGGATGGCGGCAGGGCGCCCGAGGTCGAGGATGGCCTGCATGGCGGCGCGCACCGAACGCCCCGTGTAGAGCACGTCGTCCACGAGGATGACCGTCTTGCCTTCCACGGAAGCAGGCATTTCGGTAAAGCGCATCTCGGTGGAGGCACTCGGCTTGCGGTAGTGGAAGTCATCGCGGTAGAATGTCGCATCGAGGCTGCCCATCTCGATGGGCTTGCCGAACTTCTGCGAGAGCCTGTCGCTCAATTTTTTCGCCAGCGGGATACCGCGGCTTGCCATGCCGAGAACAATCAGGTTTTCGGCAGACGGGTGCATCTTCGCGATTTTTGCGGCCATCTCGTCTAGCGCGAATTCCATGGCCTGCGCGGAGAGCAGTTCCTGTATACGTTTGCAGTTGTCTTTCATAATCTTTTTTTGTCTTAATCTAGTATTTTTTGCGTTTTTACGCTATGACGCTTTTTCAATAGCCCGCGATATTTGTATATATGGGCAAAGAACCCCAACATCCGGTTTCCTGGGCGGAATCCGGCCTTTATAGGAGATTTTATGTTCAACCAGCTCGACAAACCGCAGGCCGGCGAAACCATCGCCATCATGAAGACCAACCACGGCACCATGAAGCTCCGCCTGTTCGAAGAACGCGTCGGCGAATGCGCCACGAACTTCATCGAACTCGCCAAGCAGGGCAAGTACGATGGCGCCCCGTTCCACCGCATCATCAAGGACTTCATGATCCAGGGTGGCGACTTCACCCGCAGGAACGGTACCGGCGGCCACTCCGCCAAGGGCCCGGGCACCACGATCGGCGACAAGTACGATCCGTGCCTCACCCACATGCGTGGCGCCCTCAGCTGGGCAAAGACCGCCATGCCGAACTCCATTGGCAGCCAGTTCTTCATTGTCCACGGCGACAACGTGCACTTCCTCGATCACGACCAGGTGGGCCCCGGCCCGGCTGACGGCTACTCCGTGTTCGGCCAGCTCTACGAAGGTTTCGACGTGCTCGACGAGATCGCGGGCGTCAAGACCGACCGCGGCGACCGCCCCTTCGAGGACGTGATTATCGAATCCGTGACCATCGAGAAGGTCTAACTACTTGACAGGTAACGATTAAACGTTCAAAAAGTCCCCCTCATGGGGGATTTTTCTTTTTTTTGGAAAAAAAATCATCTTTTCCCCTTGACAGGACTCAAATAAATTTCTCTATTTGGCTCACCTTTCGGGGTTATAGCTCAGTTGGTAGAGCGCCTGCATGGCATGCAGGAGGTCAGGAGTTCGACTCTCCTTAGCTCCACGAAAAAGACTCGCTTAAAAGCGGGTCTTTTTTTTGTGCCTTCCCAGCGGGGCCAGACAACTCCGCCGCAATTATTAAGTATCTTTCTACACATGAAAACGGTTTTGAACAAACTTGCATTCCTAGCCCTCGGTTGCGCCTGCGGCGTAGCCTTAGCACAAGAGTCGCCCTGCAACGAAGCGACCATGGACGCTTTCGCCTACGAGGACTGCCTCGCCGAACACAACCTGCCCCTCCCGAGTGCAGAAGAAAAGAAGGTCGACGGCCCGCGCCTGACGGTGCTCGGGGCAAAGCAACCCCCGTACAGCCCGTTCAACAAGGAGGCCTACCTCACCTCGAGTTTCGGCGAAAACCGCGGCACGCGCTACCATGCGGGTTTTGACTACTCCACGCAAATGGAAGAAGGCTGGGTGATTTACGCCCCCGAAAACGGGACTGTGACCGAACTGAAGGTTTCGCCGTTCATGTACGGCAAGCTGATGCTGTTCAAGGGCGAAAGCGGCAAGACCTGGGCATTTGCGCACCAGAGCAGCTTTGGCAGCAAACTCGACGAGATGGTAATGGCCAAGCAGTACGCCACCAAAAAGAACGACGTTTCCATCAAGCCGAACGTGCGCTACAAGAAGGGCGACACGCTCACCTTCGCGGGGAGCACCGGAATCGGGAACCCGCACCTGCACCTGGAATTACGCCTCGACAACGACCGCATTATAAACCCCGCGCTCGCAGGGGTGGTCATTGCCGACACCATCGCCCCGCAGATTTTCGGGGCCGCCGTATGGCAGGGCAACGAATTCGCGACAACCAGCGCCGAAGCGTTCAGCAAGGGCTGCGCGGTAAACCCCATCAAGAACGAATTCCCGCTCCACATGGCAATAAAGATTGCCGACTACAGCCGCGAACCCAAGGACAACCCGATGTCCATCCGCCGTATAGAAGTCTGGCGCTACGACGAGAAGGTCTACAGCAGGACATACGACACGCTCAGCTACAAGAAGATGCTTAACATCCGCGACGAGCTCTTGTGGGCAGAGGAAGCCGACACCGCAGGCGACTGGCACTACATCGGTTCCAGAATCGCACCGCTCTCGACCTACCGTATAGAGGTCGAGGACTTCGCGGGCCACGTCACCACGCACAAGTTCACGCTGCACCCCAAGTGCAAGGGCAACTCGCAACTTACCGAAACCAAGTTCCAAACATCGCCTCTCTACACATTCCTCTCCAAGCCCATGATAGACCTGTTCCGCTGTGAATCCGGATACACGTTCAAGGCACTGGGCCCGAAAGATGCAGTACTTTCCGAGAACATCTGCAAGGTATTCAAGCACAAGCCGATACTGCTCGCGAAAATCGCAGAGACCTACCCCAACATTACCGCCATCCAGTACAGCGCCGATGCGCGCTCCACCGGCAACGGACGCGAAGTAGACGAGACCATCGCCGTGTACCCGTTCCACAGGCACCAGACCAGCATCAACTGGAACACGAAAATCGGCGACATCGCAGTCAGCCAGAAGATTAGCGGCATCCCCGTCGGCCCCGACTCATCGATACGCGTGCTCGCCGTTACCCGCACCCGCACCGATAGCGTGGACTACCTGGAATTCCACCCCAAGGGGCTGCAATTCCGCGGAAGCTGGAACGTGTGCATTGAGAACCCGGACAATCCCGCACCGCTCTACTGGCTGGGCGAGACGACCCGCAACTGGTTCATATTCAGCAAGCAGAGTTCCGGCAAAAAGCGTTGCGCGAGCGCAAACGAACTGCGCGACATCGCCGGCATCCAGAACGACGAAGCACCCACGCTCGGGTTCCCCTACTGGGCCGACGCCATGGCTTTCGGCCTGAACCAGCCCGTGCTCAAAATTCCCGTAATCTACAAGTACGATGGCATTCCCGACGGCAACGCCATCACCGTAAAGTCGGGCAAGAACTGGATTGCGGCAGAATACGATTCGGAACCGCGTGAAATCGTAATCCTCGCCGAAAAACTCCCCGAAGCGGGCGAAAAGATAAACATCCAAATTGTAGACGAGGCAAAGCACAAGGTGAGCTACGACATCACCGTGCCCGAGATGTAACTACAGTTCTGTTTATCCTCATTGTCATCCCCGGCTTGACCGGGGATCTTTTTTACAGCTCGGAATAATGCACCAGCTTGCGCCGGTTACTCTGTGCAACCCGCACAATATCGCGGATTACGCCGTTCTTCTGCGGGAAATCCGTGGGGTGTAACGCCAGGCGCGGAATCCCGAACGGCAACTTCATGATAAACGAGCCGAAAGCAATAGAAACTTTCTCGAGGCTCGCCGGGAGACCCGCAAAACTCGCCACCGGCGATGCATAGCGGAATCCCTTGGCCGTCGTGAGGGAGAATCTATCCTCGTAGAGCATTCTCGCATCGCGCACCTGGCGCGGAAGATACTTGTTCGAATACCATGTCGGCGGCACAAACGCCACAGGCTTGGCATGCACGACCAGGCCCGCATCTGTCTCCCCTGCCGAGAACATATCTTCCCATGCCTTCAGGCCGCACTGCAAAAGGCGCGCCGACTCATACTCGCAGAGCCCCGCAAATTCCGCCTCGCCGCCCGTGACGCTCATGCCCACAAGGCCCATGTAACTGCGGCCCTGGCTGAATTCCGCCTTGTGCTTGTAGCCGTGAAGTGCAAGCTCAAAGCCCTGCGACTCCAGCTGCAGCAAGGTATCGCGGAACCCGCGCACGGCATCGGGCGCTGCCCCGTCGGTACAGGGAATAACGAGCAGGCTGAACCCGCGACCGCAAAGGTCCTTCAACGAGAGAATTTCCGGAAGTACCTTCTGGTAGTTCCAGACGCTTATATCGTGAAAGCAGAGAAGGAATTTACGAGACATACTCTCAATATAATTAAAAAACTCATTTCTCATTACACATTTCGCATTACACATTATATACGAGCAGTTCTTTTTCTACATTTAGCTTGTTATGCTAGAATCCATCATCCTCGGCCTGTTGCAGGGTCTCGCAGAATTCCTCCCCATTTCCAGCTCCGGCCATCTCGTGCTCGGGCACGAACTCCTCGGCATGAACGAAGCGGGCATGTTCTTCGACATCATGCTCCACGCCGGCACGCTCCTTTCCATTTTCGTCGTCTTCCACAAGAAGATTACCGACATCATCGTGGGCTGCATCCACCGCGACAAGGACCAGCTCCGCGAAGCAGGCTACATCGTGCTCGCCTCCATCCCGACCGCGCTTATCGGTCTCGGATTCAAGGATGTGCTCGAAGGCCTGTTCGAAAACCCGCGCGCCGTGTGCGTCGCCGAACTCTTTACCGGCATTCTGCTTTTCACATCGCAGTGGGGCCCGACAGGTGCCAAGCACCCGGAAAACGAAGGCGTCAAGATGAACTGGTGGCGCGCGCTCGTGACCGGCACCGTGCAGGGCATCGCCTGCATCCCGGGCATCAGCCGCAGCGGTTCCACCATCAGCGCCATGATGTTCATGGGCGTGAACCGCAAGTACGCAGGCGAATTCAGTTTCCTCATGAGCATCCCCGCCGTTGGCGGCGCAGCACTCCTCGACTGCATCAAGTGGGCCAAGTGCCAGAGCGTCGAGAAGGTCGCCCAGATGGCTATCGAGAATCCCGAAAAGGCACTTGCCTGCAAGGATGCCGGCAGCTTCACCCCCGAACTCCTCGTGGGCATGGTCGTGTCGTTCATCTTCGGGATTATCGCCCTCAAGTGGCTCATGAACTTCGTGCAGAAGGGCAAGTTCCAGCACTTCGCCTGGTACGTATGGGCCGTGGGTATCCTCGGGCTAATCTTCCTTTAATCGGTACCGCCTGGCAAACAGCAGGCCTGCCTCGAACAAGAGGTAGGTCGGGCACCCGAGCATCAACTGGCTTACAATATCGGGTGGCGTAAGCAGCGCCGCCACAAGGAGAATCGCTACCACCACGTAGGGGCGCTTGTTGCATACCGTCTCGTAACTCACGATGCCCCCGCGGATAAGCGCGTAGGTGACCAGCGGGAACTGGAACATGCACCCGAAGGCCAGCGAAAGCCAGAGCGCAAGCGACACGAGGTTAGATACCCCGAAGACGGGGAGCAACTGCGAGCCCGCGAAACTCATCCCGAACTCGACGATGAGCGGGAAGCACACGACAAGGCAGAACGCAACGCCGGCGATAAACAATAAACTCGTGAGAAATACTACGGAGCGTATGAACCGTTTTTCCTTCTCGTAAAGGGCGGGAAGAACGAACTGCCATGCGTTCCACGCGATGTAGGGCGAAAACAACACACAATCCAACAGCGCTGCAATCTTGAGTTGCAACAGGAACACTTCCATCGGGGAAAAATAATGGAGCGTGATTCCTCCCTGCAGGGTGATCTGCGTACAGAACCAGTCCAGAATGTAGGGGGAAACGAGGAACAGCGGGACTATGCCCACGGCAAGTGCAACAAGCGAGCGCAACAGGGCCCGCCGCAAGGCTTCCAGGTGCGAAACCAGGGTCGATTCTTGGTCTTGATCTTTTCTCAAGATTCTTTTTTCCCGGCCGACGAGTCTGCCGAGTCATCCGCTTCGGCAACCTTCTCCACAGTCTTCTGCAGGTCCTCGGCCTCTTCCTTCAAGGCGTCCTTAGCCTTCTTGTATTCGTGCTGGGCCTTGCCCAGCGAGCGGGCCAGTTCGGGAATGCGCTTTGCACCGAACAGCAGGAGCACCACCACGACAATCAGGATGATTTCAGGAATTCCAATAGACATGTCAACCTACCTTTTCCCTGAAATATACATTTTGTTTCAAAAAAAGAAACGACGCCATAAAAGCGCCGCTTCCTTTTTTATCGAAGATGGAAAGTTTATTCCGCGAACCGTTTATTCTGCAAACAATGCGGTAGAGAGGTAGCGGTCGCCGGTATCCGGGAGGAGCGCGACGATGGTCTTGCCCTTGTTTTCCGGACGCTTGGCGAGTTCCTTCGCGGCCCAGAGAGCGGCACCGGAAGAAATACCCACCAGAACGCCTTCTTTTTTGCCGATTTCACGGCCGGCTTCAAAAGCAGCCTCGTTTTCGACAGCGATGATTTCGTCGTAGATCTTGGTGTTCAGCGTGTCGGGCACAAAGCCCGCACCGATACCCTGGATCTTGTGGGAGCCCGCGACGCCCTTGCTGAGCACCGGAGAGCTCGCCGGTTCCACGGCGACAACCTTCACGTTCGGGTTCTGGCTCTTGAGGTATTCGCCCACGCCAGAAACCGTACCACCCGTACCGACACCGGCCACGAAGATGTCCACCTTGCCGTCGGTATCTTCCCAGATTTCGGGACCCGTGGTAGCCTTGTGGGCAGCCGGGTTGGCGGGGTTCACGAACTGACCCGGAATGAAACTGTTCGGGATTTCCTTCGCGAGCTCGTCGGCCTTGGCGATGGCGCCCTTCATGCCCTTCGCACCTTCGGTGAGCACGAGTTCGGCACCATAGGCCTTCATCAACTGGCGGCGTTCCACGCTCATGGTTTCGGGCATCACGATGATGATGCGGTAACCGCGGGCGGCGGCGACAGAAGCAAGACCAATACCGGTGTTACCAGAAGTCGGTTCGATGATGACGGCACCCTTCTTGAGCTTGCCGCTCTTTTCGGCGTCGTCGAGCATCGCCTTCGCGATACGGTCCTTCACGGAACCTGCGGGGTTGAAGTATTCGAGCTTCGCGAGGATCTTGGCTTCGAGGTTGTTCGAGGCTTCGACGTGAGTGAGTTCGAGAAGCGGGGTGTGACCAATGAGCTGGTCGGCAGAGGTATAGATTTTAGACATTTTGAAATTCCTTTTTTTTGTTATTAAAGTTTTGTGGGCTCATGCCCGTTGTTAAATCCTGTCAGTGTTCTCCGTAAAACATCGGACAGCATTCAAAAAAATTCCATACATACGCACCTCCTTAGATAGCGTCCAGGGCCTGCTTCAGGTCGTTGATGATATCTTCGTAGTGTTCCGTACCGATGGAGAGACGGATCGTCGCCGGGGAAATGCCCGCTTCGGCGAGTTCCTTCGGAGTGAGTTCCGAGTGGGTTGTTGTGTAGGGATGAACCACAAGGCTCTTCACGTCGGCAACGTTCGCGAGCAGGCTAAAGATCTTGAGGCTGTCGATGAACTTGAAGGCTTCTTCCTGGCCGCCCTTCACGTCGAACGTGAAGATGGAACCGCCGCCGTTCGGGAAGTAACGTTCATAGAGCTTGTGGTCCGGATGGTCGGCAAAGCTCGGGTGGTTGACCTTCGCGACCTTCGGGTGCTTCACGAGGAACTCGAGAACCTTCTTGGTGTTTTCCACATGACGGTCAAGGCGGAGCGAAAGCGTCTCGGTGCCCTGCAACAGGAGGAAGGCGTTGAACGGGGAAATCGCTGCACCTTCGTCGCGGAGGAGGATGGCGCGGATGTAGACGATGTAGGCCGCAGCGCCGGCCGCTGCCGTGAAGGGCACGCCGTAGCTCGGGTTCGTCTCGGTGAACTGCGGGAACTTGCCGCTGGCAGCCCAGTCAAACTTACCGCCGTCCACAATCACGCCGCCGAGGGTCGTTCCATGACCGCCGATGAACTTCGTGGCGGAATGCACGACGATGTCGGCACCGTGTTCCAGCGGGCGGATCAGGTAAGGCGTACCGAAGGTGTTGTCAATCACCACCGGAATCTTGTGCTTGTGGGCAATCTCGGAAATGGCCTCGATATCCGGGATGTCGGAGTGCGGGTTGCCGAGGGTCTCGATCAAGATGAGCTTGGTGTTTTCCTTGATGGCGCTTTCAACTTCTTTGAGGTCGCGGGTGTTCACGAAGGAAGTCTCAATCCCGAACGGACGGAGCGTGTGTTCCAGGAGGTTGTAGGTACCGCCGTAAATGGTACGCTGAGCCACAACATGGTCACCCTTGCGGGCGAGAGCCGTGATGGCGTAAGTGAGGGCCGCGGCACCAGAAGCGACGGCGAGACCGGCGATACCGCCTTCGAGAGCGGCGATGCGCTTTTCAAAAACGTCCTGCGTCGTGTTGGTGAGGCGGCCGTAGATGTTGCCGGCATCCTTCAGGTGGAAACGGTCAGAAGCATGCTGGGCGCTGTGGAAAACATAAGAGGTGGTCTGGTAAATAGGAACCGCGCGGGAATCGGTTGCGGGGTCTGCCTGTTCCTGGCCAACGTGGAGCTGAAGAGTTTCGAAGTGGAGCTTGTTCTGTGTCGTCATGAGAGAAATTCCTTATTAAATAAATGGTTGTTTATTGTCATCCCCGGCACCTTGCCGCGGGTTGTCCGTTTTATGCGTGGACCCGCATTCGATCTTCAGTTGTGCAACTCATAGGCTATCCTCGCTTTGGGTTGGTTTAACTCTTTTGGACGGCTTGTCCGTCCGACAGGGTGTAAATTAGAACCTTTTTCCTACTAATTCAATAGGGAAACAAGCAAAAGGCAAGGAATTTTGCTTACATTTTTCTTACCGATAGTTTTTACCTATAACTAGAGTATAGCAAAAACCTATAAAACGGCTCAAAAAGGGCAATTTTAGTCGATCAAATCGTTCTGGAAGCGCGACAAATGCTCAAACGGCAAGATCTGCCGGCCTCTGAACAGCCCGCAACCGTCGTTGATGAGCTGGTTGTTGATGGCCTTGAACATGTTCACGTCAATTTTGGCAAGCTCGAGTTCCTGCAACTTTGTCAAGCGGTCGTAGGCATCGTCAAAATACACGCACTCGCCGCCCGGAATCTGGTCACGCTTGGTACGGCGCGCCTCCTGCAATTTCTCGTAACCAAAGTGATTCGCCTCGCCTATCTCGGCATAATCGTCCATATCCTTGGTGCGCAATTGCAATTCAGTATAGCAGCGCGCGAGATTGTCGTAGAACGTGATATGCAGCGACTGGTACCCCGTGCTTCTCGGGGTTGTCACGTAATCGCGGTAGTAGGGCTTGATATTTTCCTTGAGCAAATCGGAATGCCCCTCGAATCCGGAAAGTTCCGCAGAGAAACCCTTCTCTTCGAGGAAACCCGGCAACACGTTCGCGATGTCGTAAAGGCACTTCTGCTCTATGGTGGCCCTGTCGTCGCCTTTTTTGATATGGCATGCCGGCATCGAGATTACAATGCGGTACGCGATAAGGTCGCGGAAACAAATCAGACGGTTCTTGATTTCGGCCTCCGACGGGAAAGCCCTATTTTTCTTGTAATAGTCGTAGATGTATTCGAGGATGTAACCGTTGAATTTTTCTTCGGCGCGGATAAGCGACTTGATACGTCCCTTGAAGGTGAAGGCCAAAAAGGGATACTCACGCGTCATGAACTTGTAGAATTCCTTGATCCTCTGGGACTGCGAAGTCAAGAAGTCGTTATGCTCGAGCAACTCGATAATCTGGATTAGATAATTGGAATGCGCAAGGTCAATGCCGTTGTGCGATTCCCTCGCGCTGTTCCTGAGATCGTTCGAATATTGGTGCAGAATTTTCAGTACCGTATTCCCGGAAAATAGGTAGTCGTTCAGAGAAATCATGCACGAAATATAACAAAAGGAATTTCAAAATCCACCAGGGATTTTGATGTATTTTTCAACCCTCCAGATTCCGTTTTACACTTTCTTGCACAACGGTTTTTATAACAACATATTTTGTAATTATGAGTCGGAAAGATTCACAACTTCGCTGTCATGCGGGCACCAACGATCAGCTTATTCCGCGCGTTCGCACTTCGCGAGGTACTTCTGTAGCTCTTCTACATAGCGCTCGCCCACTAGGCCGAGCAGCATGTTGCGCTTGGAGATGTAGCCGATTTCCATCACGCGGTGGGCCTCGGCGCTCTTGTCCTTGAAGGGTACGGCCAGGTAATCGCTGCCGTTCAGTTCTTCGCAGATAATGCCCGAGCAGAGCGTGTATCCGTTGAGGCCAATCATCAGGTTCAGCATGGTCGCGCGGTCGTTCGCCTTGATGGTGCGCTTGTATTCGCTGGTGCTCAATATTTCTTCGGCAAAATAGTACGAACTGTTGTCACCCTGTTCAAAAGAGAGGCACGGGTAGTCCGCCAGTTGCTCGAACGTGATGAACGGCTGGTTCGCAAGCGGGTGGCCCTTCCACAAATAAACGTATGCCTTGCAGTCGATAAGCTTGTGGAACGCAAGGTCGCGCGCGCTCAGCAAACTCTGGATAACCTTGCGGTTAAAGTCGCTCAGGTAAAGGATGCCGATGTCGCTCTTCATGGCGGCCACGTCCTCGATGACTTCCCTGGTGCGGGTTTCGCGGATGGCGAACTCGTACTTCTCGGTATCGAACAGCTTGACAGTCTCGACAAAGCTCTTGACCGCGAAGGAGTAGTGCTGCGTGGAGACGGCGAACTTCTTCTTGCGCTTGCCGCCCTTGCCGTACTTGTCGAGCACAATCTCGTAATGGTGGTACAGTTCACGCGCGTAGGCGATAAATTCCTCGCCCTCGTTGGTGAGGGTCACGCCGCGACTCGTGCGGTTGAAAATAAGGATGTTCATCTCGTCTTCGAGGTCGCGGATGGCGGCCGTGAGAGACGGCTGGGATATGTAAAGCTTTTCGGCGGCCTTGTTGAAGGAGCCGGTTTCTGCGATTCCAATGGCGTAACGTAGTTGCTGGAGGGTCATTTGCTACCTCTCTTTAATTCCCTATCATTTTAATAGGAATTAAATATAGAATAAGATTTCTTTGCTGTCAACGGGCTTTTTATAGAAAAAAACTATAAAGGTCGGCAGTCAGCTTTTCCGCTTCCTAGTTCTTCAGGCAGCGGACACTAATTGCTTCCCGATCAGTGGAAAATCCCGTCAGGTAGCCCTTGCCGCAGTTTGTGAGCCACAGGCCAACAGCCCACGGACCCTCGTACGAAGGCGAGGACGTCCAGAAGGAGGCATATTTGCCTACACTCGTGGTTCTGCCATCTGTGTAGGTGTAGCCCGCCGACAATGCGTTAAATCCGTACTTGTCGGTCCCGTTGGACACGACGGACTGAGGGTCATCGCATTCCGTCCACCCCTCGGTAGATTTCATGGCTTTGCTCGCCATGAACGTCCCGCCCATCGAACGGATCAACTCGTCGTAGTCCAGGGAATCCGGCAAGTGCCAACCTTCAGGACAAACGCCCCTGAAATTCCTGGGCAGTTCGCACCACGCGGAATCCCCACAGCCTTTGCCCGCGATGCTGAACAACCCAGCGCTGTCCACGGCGGCAGACCAGGTGTAGTACCTCCCGAACTTCTTGCAGTCGGCATCGATGGAGTCGTTGCACATGCTTATCGCGGAACCCTCGTTGTACTCGTAGTTCAGGTTCTCCGCCATCCACACCTGGTCGCCAATCTTCACAGTCTTGTAGGTCTGGCCGTCGCGCGAGTCGGTCACCGTCCCGGTCACTCCCGAAGGTTCTATCGGAGTGATTTTTTCGAGCGCGCCCCTGGTGCAGCGGATTGAATTCGCCTCCTCAACAGAGCGCTCCTTGTCGGTATGTCTGAAATACGGTTCCTTCCTGTCGTACGTAAATACGACGGACCTCGTCTTGCCGTCATCAAACTCTGCCGTCATCCACAAAAAAGCGTCGAATGTCTCTTCGTAATACCCACGCCAGCCTTCCTTCTGTCTGTGTCCGGCAGGCAAAACCGAGAACGAATATATGCCCTTGCCTCCGTAGCCCTTGTCGTCGTCGCTCACATACCAGCCGGTGTCCGATTTCAGCATCATGGCCGACGTCTCCATGCCGCCGACAGCCTCGAACAGGTCCTCGTACTCATACTCGTAGGGCAAGTGCCAACCTTCGGGGCAGGCATCATTCACTACATCCCACAGGTAGAGCCGGCCATACTTGACACAATTGGAATCCTGGTCGTCGTAGCAGAAGGAGCCTTCCATGGCGTAATTCAGGTTCTCCGCCATCCATTCCAGGCCCCTGTATTTAAATATCCTGTACGACTGTCCGTCGCGGGTATCGCACAGCACATTGTCCGGAGCGCCCTTGCAGTCTGCCGCATGGTCACCCGCCGAAGATTTCTTGGAAGAACTCGAGTTCTTTTCCGTAGAGGAGCTCGAATTTTTGGAAGACTGCGAGGAATCCACGTAGTCCGACGAGTCCGAGCCCTTGTCACTCGGGCCCGCGAAGGATTCATCGTCATCGCAGGCAGCAAGCAACGCCACCAGGGCAAACAAAAACAGGATTCTCTTCATACGGGGCTCCTTCTAACCGCAATTTCACCAAAGTCTGCCGTAAATATAGGAAGAAATGTGGGTGGCGATTGACGCTACTTAATCCGGTCGCCGCAGAATTCCTGGCGGCCGCAGTTTTTGCAATGCATGCCCATCCACAGGTTATCGAACTGCTCGATAGCAGCGCCGACCAGCTCCGGGTCGTTCGTGAGAATTCCCGCCTCGAAGTTGCGGCGCAGGGAACTCTTCATGCCGATACCCGCACCCGTCAGGTTCGCAGACCCGATGTAGGCCGTTTCCAGGTCGAAGATGATCATCTTGAAATGCACGCGCGGGCACATCACGCGTTCCAGGTCAGTCGCAAGAATCTTGAACCGGTCAAAATCCTCGCGGAAGTTCGGACCCGGCTCCTTCGCATGCACCAGGCGCACACCCACACCGCGCTTGAGGAGCGCCGCCAGCTGGCCAAGCAACGGCATCGATTCGCCGTCCTGCTTCACGTACACGTCCTTGATATCGGCAGTACCGATCCAAAGTGTCTCACGCACAGTGGGAATCCGCGCAATAACCTCGGAGTAATGTTCCTCGTTCTGGATGTACTTGGTGAAGGTGCTCATGCAGGGAAATATACTATAAAAGCGGGGACGTTTTTATTACAAGAAATCATCCATTTCCAAGAAATCTTTCAGCTTAATATGCCTGACGGTACTGGTGGAATAGTCAATATCGTCATTGGTAATGAGAATCTTTGCATGGGCGTTGTCTATGTCAGCAAAAGCGCCCATCTCGCGATCGTAGGTAGAGCGTTCCGCTACGGAATAGGCGACCTGTATAAAGCATTTTTTGTTTCCCTTTTGTGCGCAGAAGTCAATCTCTTGCTTTCCGGAATAAACGCTTAATGAATATCCCCTATACAGCAGTTCATTATAGACAACATTCTCTAAGTTATGAGTTATATCGAAAACGCCGTCTGCGACTCGAATGGAATTAAACGCCACATCTTCATCATATATCTTTTCAAAAAAATTCAGTTCCCTCTTCGCCTTTGTCGAATACTGCTTAATGGAACTGATGACATACGCTTCTTTTAGGTAGCCTAGGTATTTTGTTATTGTATTGACAGAACATTCGCTGAACTGACCCTTGATGTAGTTGTAGATAGACTTTGCGGACAGAATTCTAGCGTTAGAAATAAGGACGTAATTGGCAAGCTTGGTAAAGAGCTCAGGCTTGCGTATTTTGTAGCGATTTACAATGTCATTGATTACAATTGTCTGGTCCAGGTCATTCAGGTAGTTTCGAGAGGCGTTTTCAGAATCAAACTGAAAACGCATGGGGAAGCCGCCATAGATAAGGTAATCAGAGATAGCGGCCGACTTGCCCTGTTGTTCCAAGCATTCCTGAATTTCTTTGAACACAAAGGGCCTTATTCTGAACGCCACATAGCGCCCGCTCAATTCCTTGGTAAATTCCTTGGATAGAAGTTTTGAGTTGGAGCCCGTGATGAATACGGAGCAATCGTGAAGGCGTAATGTCTTGCAGGCATCTGGCCAATCTTTTACATTCTGGATTTCGTCAAGGAACAAGAAGCATTTGCCCGCACGGCGAGTTTTCTCTACATGGGCAAGAAGTTCATCGCAATTGGATATTTTAGACAGGGTACTGCGGTCTTCAAAATTCAGATAGATGACATTGTCCGTCTTTTTACGAATTTCTTCGGATATTTGCGTAAGGACCACCGACTTTCCGCACCGACGGATGCCGGTAATAATCTTGATTAGATCGCTGTCATAAAACTCCCGAATCGGAGCTATGTATTTTTCGCGCAAAATCATACGCAGCCTCTCTACTGAACTCTTTTTACAAATATAATAAAAGTTTTCAGCATAGTGAAAACTTTTTCATTTTTCAGCAAAAGTTTTCAGTAGAATGTACAAAATGGCGTTTTTGAGCGAAAAACAGGCATTTTAAACCGATCAGAAGTTCGGCAAAACACAAAAAAAAATTATTTTCCCAGATTTGCTTGATGTTCTTGGCAACCATTTCATCGGCCAAGTCATTCAAGAGATGCGGATCCTGGGCAAGTTGGTCTTCTAGCGCCATCGTCGCATTTACTCTGGATACTTCCAAGAGCAACGCTCCGCTTTATAGAAAAAACCTATGACCTGCCATCGCGGCATTTCTATTCCCTTTGTTGCCGGATTATGCTATTTTGCGGGGTGTACGGAGGCCATAAATGAACTATTTGATTGTAGCCGGATTGAACAATTCCGGGCCTAAGCACTGGCAGACTTTCTGGGCGAAGAGTTTGCCGAATGCGGTTCGCGTGGAACAGCGCGACTGGGACAACCCGCAGAAGGATGAATGGGTCGAGACGCTTGACGAGACCATCGCTGGGCTCGATTCCGACACGATTATCGTCGCGCACAGCCTGGGTGTCGCCACGACCGTTTTGTGGCTTGCCAAGAAACTTGCCGAAGGGAAAGTTCCCGCGCATGTCAAGGGCGCGTTTCTCGTTTCGCCGAGCGACGTAGACAACATCAAAATCATTAATTCCTTTGCGCCGATGCCGCTTGTGAAATTGCCAATTCCCGCCGCCGTGGTGGCAAGCGACAACGACGAATTCGTCACGATAGAACGCTCGGAATTTTTTGCCAATGCATGGGGTGCATCCCTGTTCCGTGCAGGCGCACTCGGGCACATCAATTCCGACTCGGACTTGGGTGAATGGGAACAGGGCCGCACGTTCCTCGCGGAATTCGAGAAGAGCTTATAATCCGCAATTCCAGTTTTCGCCGGCGGGGATCTTGCCTTCGCTCTCGGGCGTATTGCGGACAAACTGGTCCAGCTTTACGTTGTCCAGGTAGTCGCGGATCATGGTGTCGAGTTCTTTCCACACGGGGAGCGTGACGCAGACTTTTGCCCGCGCGCACTGGTTGACCTCGTCGTCGAGGCACGATACCGGCGCGACGGAAGTTTCCATGAGCGAAAGGATTTGCCAGACGCTGCATTCTTCGGGTTTCACGTTCAGGCGGTAACCGCCGCCCTTGCCGCGCGCACCCTCGAGGAGTTTGCCGCGCACGAGTGTCCCGAGAATGCCTTCGAGGTACTTTTCGGAAATCTGCTGGCGGGCGGAAAGTTCCTGCAACTTCACGAATTCCCCGCGCCCGTTGCGGGCCAGGTCGATCATCACGCGCAGTGCGTATCTGCCTTTCGTAGAAATTCGCATGCAGTTTTAACGCCGGTTAATACGTTCCAAGCAGGCTACGCACCTTCTCCATCATGGCCTTGGACTTCACGCGGGCCTTTTCCTTGCCGTACGCGAGAATCTTGTCGATTTCTTCGGTGTGGTCGAGCAGGTAGAAGTACTTTTCGCGAGCGGCACCCAGGTGTTCTTCGAGAACGTTCTGCAGTTCCTGCTTGGCGTGGCCCCAGCCCATGCCGCCAGCGCGGTAACGGGCAGCGAGCGCTTCGGTCTGTTCCGGAGTGGCAAACAGCTTGTACAGCTTGAACACGTTGCAAGAATCCGGATCCTTCGGTTCTTCGATGCCCTGACTGTTCGTAACGATCTTGCCGATCTTTTTCTTGAGAGCCTTGCTATCGAGGAAGATGTCGATAACGTTATCGTACGACTTGCTCATCTTGCGGCCGTCAAGACCCGGGATAATGCCGGTCGTTTCCTGGAACACGGGTTCCGGAATGGTGAACACGTCCTGCCCGAAGTGTTTGTTGAACTTGATGGCGATATCGCGGGCGAATTCCACGTGCTGCTTCTGGTCCTTGCCCACGGGCACGATGTCGGCGCTGAACATCAGGATGTCGGCGTCCATCAGGCAGGGGTAGCAGTAGAGACCCATGTTCACGTTCGCATCCGGGTCCTCGCCGGCGGCCTCGTTCTTTGCTACTTTGTCCTTATAGGCGTGTGCGCGGTTCATGAACCCCTTCGGCGTAAAGCAGCTGAGGGCCCAGCTGAGTTCGAAAATCTCAGGGATATCGCTCTGCTTGTAGAACAGGCCTTCTTCGGGGTTGAGGCCAAGGGCAAGCCAGGTGGCCGCAATCTTGTAGATGTTCGCACGCATCTCGGCACCGTTCTGCACGGTAGTGAGCGCGTGGTAGTCGGCGATAAAGTAGACCGTATCGTAGGTCTTGGAAAGTTCGAGAGCGGGGCGGATGGCGCCCAGGTAGTTACCCAGGTGAGGAGTGCCGGTGGGCTTGATGCCCGTAAGGGAAATTTTCTTCATGCGCGCAAATATAGCAAAATGTGCATTTACCCGAGAAATGGCACCGGCGGCACCTTTCGCTTAACATAATTAAGTTAAATTTTGCAAATAATGATGCAGAACGAAAAATACATCCTGGTCGACAACGAAGAGAGCCTGGCCGGGCTTCTCCAGGACCTGGAACAATACGAGATGGCCGCCGTCGACACGGAAGCCGATTCCATGCACCATTACCACGCAAGGCTCTGCCTTATCCAAATTACCATCGGCGAGCACCACTATATCGTGGATCCGCTCTGCGGGCTCGACATTTCGCCCCTGTTTTCCACAAGGGCGATGCAGACCGTCATTTTCCACGGTGCCGACTACGACCTGCGGCTCCTGTGGCAGACCTTCGGGTACTCCCCCAAGAAGATTTTCGACACGATGCTTGCCGCGAAGTTCCTCGGGGCAGAGCACCTGGGACTTGCCGACCTCGTGCGCGAGAACTTCGGCGACGAGCTCAAGAAAGAGAACCAGCGGGCCGACTGGACCATCCGTCCGCTCCCGCACGAGATGTGCGAATACGCCATCCACGACACATTCTACCTGCACGAACTGTGCGCCATCCTTTCCGAGAAACTTATCAAGGCGGGCCGCCTCGCCTGGCTCATGGAACAATGCCAGGCCCTGATCGAGCACGCCAAAATGCCGAACGAGAAAAACCGCGACCACTGGAGGATCTCGGGCTCGAGCATCTTTGACCCCTGCAGCCTGAACATCCTCAAGCACCTCTGGGAATGGCGCGAGGCACAGGCCGAGGTCATGGACCGCCCGCCATACAAGGTGATGCCCGCCGAACTCATGCTCGCAATAGTGCGTTCCGTGCATGCCCACTACCCCGATTTAAAGATCGAGAGCCTCCCCAAGCTGCCGCGCAACTTCAAGGACGAGCGTCTCGAATCGTTCAAGGCTATGCTCGCCACCGCAATCGCCACCCCCGAGAGCGAATGGCCCGAGCGCCTGCCCAAGGCACCTCCCCCGCCGGTGATTCCCCATTCGGAACTGCTCGCCGCCCTCAAGATATGGCGCGACGAAGAAGCCGAGAAACTGCACCTCGACCCCTCGCTCCTTGCCAACAAGGGGCAACTCATCTGGCTTGCCGCACCCGGCAGCATGGCGTGGGAAGAACGCTACACCGAAGCGCACCTGATGAACTGGCAAAAGAGCATCTGGAACGGAATCCTCCGCGAAAAGCTCCCCTCGGCAAAACGCATCGGCGAGGACTAGCCCCATGAACATGGTCACCGCCATAGCAGCCATCCTTCTCGTGATGCTTGTATTCGGGAGCAGCCCGATTGTGGAACTCGTGCTCAAGAAGCGTCGCGAAAAGAAGGGCGAAGACATCATCAAGGACCCGTGGACCGAAATCCACGACATCCCGAAATACAGGGACTCGCGAAACATCGCCGCGTTCTACCCGCTCAAGGGCGAACCCAACATCATGCCCATCCTGGAAGAGCTCGCCCTGGAAGGCCGACTGCTGTTGCCCCGCTGCGAAGGCGACGGCATCATGAACTTCTACAAGGTTTCGAGCCTGCGCAAGGATTTGGTCAAAGGGCATTTCGGCATCATGGAGCCGCGCGAAGGTCTCGAAAAGTTCGAGGGCGAAATTCCCATATTCCTCGTGCCGGGCACGAAGTTCAACTGGGACGGATGCAGGGTCGGCCACGGGAAGGGCTACTACGACAGGTTCCTCGCCAAGTACCCCAAGGCATACAAGGCAGGTATCGCCACGCCGGCACAGATTTCAAAAGAACCCTTGCCGCAAAAAGAGACCGACATCCGCATGGACACGATTATCGCCTGCAAGGAACGGTACTAGAAATTTCAAGGACACCAACGGAGTTTTTAATGGCATTCAACGACTTTAAACACAAGAGGCGCCCGCTACCCGAAAAGGTGATAACCGCCATGGGCGATGCCGATGCAAAACCGCAGGTCGCCGTCGGCGGCATCAAGGAAGTTACCGAAGTTCTCTCGAAGGAACCCCTGAAGGTCCACCGCGTGCTCTTCATGCACCAGTCCGGCAATCCCAAGCTCTACGAACTCCAGAAACTCGCCAAGCGCGCCCACGTGCACGTGCAGCAGGTCGACGCGAAGATTCTCGACAGCTACGCACGCCCGAACCAGGGCGTTGTCGCCCTCATGAACGAGAAGGAACTGCTCGGCTGGATGGATGTCCGCGAAGAACTGTTCAGCGCGAAGGAGAAGGGCGAAAAGAAACTTATCGCAGTGGCGACAAACATCGAGGACCCGCGCAACCTCGGCGCCTGCATCCGCAGCTGCCTCGCCCTGGGGGTCGACCTGTTCCTCATCCCCGCGAAGGGAATGTGCGGAATTACCCCGAGCGTGGCGCGCACGTCCGCCGGCGCCCTCGAAAAGATGCGCGTGTGCCGCCCCGACAACCTCGAGGCCGCCGTCGGCGAGCTCAAGATGGCGGGCTACCAGATTCTCGGGCTTGATGCCGACACCGAGACGAACCTTGCCGACTTCAGGTTCGCGGACCAGGCCGTAATCGCTGTCGGCGGCGAAGACGTGGGTCTCCCGCCGTTCATCAAGAAGCAGTGCGATGCCGTGCTCCGCATTCCCATGATGCCCGAGGCTCACTCCTACAATGCATCCGTGGCCCTTTCCCTTGGGCTGTACGAATACGCGAGGCTCCGCATAAAGGCGTAGCCCCCGGCCACGCACTCACGCGAAAAGTTATCTTGAAACCATAAACAGAACAGAGGTCTCTTATGGAAAGCGCAAGAAAAATCATCAACACGTTCCTCAAGACGAAATACAGCCCAAGCGAACTGAAGGGCGAACTCTTCAAGGCGGGCGAAGCCGCCAAGGAAGAAGGCTGGACGTTCATGGACGCAAGCTTCCAGCTGGGCGGCAAGGCCCGTGACGAAGGCCTCCAGCCCGATGAAGTCGAACAGATTCTCCGGCGCGCATTTTCCAGCGAGAAGCGGACCTCCGAACGCGAAGAGGCCCGTCCCGCCGCAGCACAGGCCGCACCCGCGGCCGCTGCGGCCGAACCCGCGGCGATGGCCGCGCCCGTAAAGCAGACCATCATATCGCCGCTCTCCCCGGGCATGATCTCGATGGAACAGATGCTCGCGCTCGGCCTCGACACGCAGTCCATGGAGCTGCTGCAGAACTTCAAGATCGACCCCGAAGCGCTCTCCATCCCGTGGCCCGCCGCCGACTGGCGCAAGGACCTCGCGAAGCTCCTCGAAATCGCATTCGAGACCGACGAGACCATCGAGTTCAAGATTTCGGACACGCCGAACGCGACGTCGGAACTCGTGTCGAACATCGTCGGCCGCGACGACGCCATCAAGAAGATAATGAAGAGCCTCGACAGCCAGGAAGGCGCCCTCATCTGCGTGAACGCGACCAAAGGCGGGGCCGACGCAGGCGACGAGAGCTGGCGCTACCGCTACGCCGTCATCGACAACCCGAAGATGTCACTCGCCAAGCAGCTCGCCTACTACAAGGCATTGAACCTCCCCTGCGCCGCCCTCGTGAACACGGGCGCAAACTCCGTGCAGGCCTGGATAAAGATTGGCGCGAACGACCGCGAGGAATACGACGAGCGCATCGACTTCCTGTTCAAGACGCTCGACTCCCAGGGATTCAAGGTGGATTCCTCGAACAGGAGCCCAACCATGATGGCCCGCATGCCGGGCGTGCTGCGCGGCGGCAAGCAGCAGTACCTTATCGGCGGCGAGCAGGGTGCGAAGAACTTCAAGGAATGGCAGGAATGGGTCGAGTACTCCCTCGACGGCAAGCCGCTTATCGAACTCGCCAGCGACAGCGAGGAACCGCCCAAGAAAGACGCGAGCATCATCGAGAACATGCTGCGCGCGGGCGAATTCTTCCTGTTCCAGGCCCCACCCAAAAGCGGAAAGTCGCTCGCCCTCATGGACATGGCGCTTTCCATTTGCTATGGCGAAGACTGGTTCGGCAACCCGACTTCCTCGAACGACGTGCTGTTCATAAACTTCGAACTTACCAAGTCGGTATTCCTGAACCGTCTCCACCTGCTGGGCAACAAGCGCGGGCTCACCGCAAGCACGCCCAAGTTCGGCTTCTTGAACCTGCGCGGCACGGCGCTTTCCCCGCTCGAAACCGCACAGCTTATCGCAAAGCGCATCGAGGGCGCCAAGAAACTTGAAAATCATGACTACCGCGTGGTGGTCATCGACCCGATATCCGCCGTGCTTCACAACCCGAAGTCCATGCGACTCACCGGCTCGCCGCACCAAATATTGATGCAGATGGTCGACACGATTATCGCGCTTACCGGCTGCGCCGTCGTGACCGCCTGCAACAACGACGAATACCCGTATCTCGAATCCCGCGCCGACAGCGTCATCTCGCTTTCGCCGGTGGAAGGCGGCCTGAACCTGTTCCAGATAAACGGTTCGTTCCGCGAATTCCCGAAGATGCTTGCCCGCGAATGCTCGTGGATCTACCCGCGCTTCCTCGTTTAGTCCCATAAAGAGTCTTAACAAATGTTCGACAGACAGAAGAAATATTCCACCCGCGCACCCAAGAAGCTTGTCGCAGGCAAGTTCCACACCGCACCCGCCAAGCCGGCCCCCGAAAAAAGGGAAACCGCACCCAAGCCAAAGGCCGTGCGCAGGGCAATCCCGTTCGAAGAGATTAAGCGCCAGCTTGAAGCCTGGGCTGAAGACAACCGCATTCCCGGAAAGTTCCAGGCATGGTTCACCCGCGATGCCGTCGCAGACCACAGCGACTGGCGTATTCTGAACAAACTCGTGAACAACCACGAATCGCTCACGATCGAGCCGCCCGCTTACGGTATGGTGCCTCCCGCCCTAGTAAAGTCGGTATTCGACCAGCTGCACAAGGAACACCTGCACACGCTTAAAAAAGCGATGCGCCAAATTTGGTTCCGCGCCACGGGCGACGGGCGGTACGCGCTCCTCGTACAGGCTAACATTCACGGTCGCAACTCCGGGCACGAAATCAAGTCCTTCGTTGAATTTCTGCAGCACAGCTGCCCGCAGGTCATCAGCTGCCACCAGGTGCAGTGCACGCCGAGCCACCTGTTCGACCCCGCCTTGCAGCAGAACATGCGCGTCGAAGTGAAGGCCGCCTTCGGGAGCGCCTTCATGCCCATTGCGGGCACGGGACTCTCCATGCACGTGCTAGACTGGACCCCAAGAATCAAGGATGCCTGGCTGGAACTCCCGCTTCGCATACGCGATGCCATCCACCCCGCACGCGAAGACAGGTTCTTCGAGTTCTACAGCGCATCGGGCTTTGTTTCCGCAAGCCTCGCGCAAGATTTTATGCAGGTCGAGGCGCTCGACTGCCGCGAAACCGCCATGGAATCGGCGAAGATGAACGCGCGCAACGCCATCTCGGGCAACATGCTCTTCCACCGCAGCCATCTCGACAGGGCTTTCCTCGAGAAGTTCTTCTCAAGGCGCGACAACGAGGGCAAGTGGACCTTCTACCTGAACGAGCCCGAAGCCGAGCCCCTCACAAGCGAACTCGTGCAGGCCATCGCAGCCTCGCGCCCCGAACGCATCCTGTTGCAGGTAAGCGACCTCGAGAACGCGGCCAAGCAGATCAAGCGTTTCCGCACCGAGGGCTACATGCTCCGCAAGAACATCCCTCTCTACCTGGAACCGGGAAGCGGCAAGTTCGAGCTCCTGATGCTCTTCGTGCCCGACCGTGCCGGTCTCCTTGGCGGATTTATGGGCGCGAAGGGGCAAAATAGGGCCGTCAAGCGCCCCCAGGAACGGATTTCGGGCAAAAATCAGGGCGATACACCCCATTTTGTGCAAAAAAAAGTAACCTTCAGGCAAAGAAAAGATTAAATTATAAGCACATAACTCGTTTTCATTCAAAGGGTTACAAGGTTTTCTATGAATTTCTTCAAGTGCGCGACAATTACCCTCGGACTTTCGGCCCTGGTCGTTTCCGCCTACGTGGTCAAGGAAGGCGACACCCTCTGGGACCTGAGCGACGAATACCTGCACGACCCGTTCGCCTGGCCCGACCTTTGGGAAAACAACAGGCACATCCAGGACCCGCACTGGATCTACCCCGGCGACTCCATCTACCTGGGCGACAGCGTCCGCGAGGAGCCCGTGATGCAGATTCCCGCCGACAAGAAGAAATACCCCTGCAAGGCGGCCGTAGCCGACTCGAACCTTCCCAAGGGCAAGGGCTACCAGATCGAAAGCGCCGGATGTGACGAAATGGATGAACGCGGCGACGAATTCGAGAACATGCTTGGCAACCTGCGCGACAAGGACAAGAAGCAGAAGAAGAAAAAACAGGCCGATGATTCCTATTTCTACAAGCAGCGTCCCGCACCCAAGATTTTCAACGGCTACTACCAGATTTTGGCCCCCGAAATCTACACGCCCGATTCCCTCAAGAACGACAGCAGCTTCATTTCCATCCGTTCCGGCGAAAAGAAGGAACCCATCCTCCACATTCCCGAAATGGAAGTTGTCGTGGGTATCGGCAAGAAGACCAACCCCGACCTCAAGAAGGGTGACCTCATAGAAATCCTCGACGCGAAGCGTATCGAAGTGCCCTCCCATTCCGGCAAGGGCTTCGACAAGTACGCCCTCCTCAAGCTTTCGGGAGTCGCGAAGATTACCGCCATCGGCGATACGCTTTCTCGCGCGATAATCATGCAGAGCTTCCGCGAAATCAAGATCAACCAGTCGAAGGCCCGCCTCAAGAAGCCGATCAACCCCATCAACGTGACCGGCTATAGCGGTGTGGCCGAATCCAACGTGGATTCCATGGCGCAAATCCGCTACGCGATGGACCCGATGCTCATTATCGGCAGCTACTCCTACGTGCTTATCGACAAGGGTTTTGACCAGGGCTACAACACGGGCGACGCCATCGCCATCTGGGAACCGGACCGTTCCGACGCCTCCATCCCGCCGCGCCTGCTCGGCCGTGGGATTATCGCACGCGCATCGCAGAACGAAGCGGCTGTGCTTGTCCGCGAAGCCTACTCCAACAACCGCCGTATCGAAACCGGACACCGGGTATCCGTAACCCACAAGGCGAACGTAGTCAAGTGACAAAAGCGCTCCTCATCACGGCAGGCCTTGCCCTCTCGATCTCGATGCTGCTCATGGCAAGCTGCGTCCTGGTGCTCCTGTTCCCAAGCATTTCGGCAAGCCTACCCCTATAACGCGGGGTGGCGATGCATTTCTCGAAAGGAAACCTGATTCTCATTCTCGTGTTCGTGGGCGGCATCATCATGCCCACGGCAATCCTTTCGTTCCTCGGGTTCCGGAACATCCAGAACGAGATGTTCCTCGCGCAAAAGAACTTCGACGAAAACCAGGCGGCCCTCGAAAAGGATATCGAGGAGGCCATCGCCAAGGAGCAGGAGAAAATCTACCAGGAGACCAAGGCCGCATCGCTGTTCCTGTACGAGCAGCCCCGCAGCCTTCTGGAGTTTGGCAACGCGGCATCGTTCAAGGAAGTCGCAGGCATTGAGGCCATATTCCTCTACAACAACGGGAGCCTCGTCTACCCCGACATTTCGTCAAAGCACTTCTACAAGACGCACAACTTCTCGTCCATTACCGCATCTCCCATTGAACAGCGGTTCTTTATCGCGGAGCAAGATTCCGGCAGGCAGGAAAGCCTCCTTCACAGGCTCATCAAGACGAATTCCCCCTTCTCTACCAAGAACGAGCAGGTACTGAACATCCTCGGGATCATCCGCACCTACTACAAGGACAAGAACTACGACGAAGCGCTCAAGTGGCTCAAGGTGCTCGAAAACAACCCGCACCTGCAGGGCTACCTGCATGCCGACCTCACCCGCTCGGTCAACTTGCTGCATTTCGAAATCCTCGTGAAGCAGAAAAAGCATTCGGAAGCAGAGGAATACTGCCGTTCCGTGCTGGACCAGTTCCTAAAAAGCGAAAGCATCGAGGACATTCCTTCTGCAAAGTTCTTCTTCGAGACCGCCTTCTCGCAGATTCTCTCGTTCGAAGACCTCCCGCAAGAAAAGCGCGATTCCTTCTGGAACCTGCGCGCCAACTTCAACCGCCAGCTCGGCTACATGGAAATCCTTTCCAAGTACCGCAAGAACTTCGAAGACCTGCTGAGCAACGACTTCGTATCGAAAGACGGCATTATGTACCGGAGCGGCGAAGGCATTACCTTGTTCAAAATGGGCTACCCGTTCCTTTCGGGTAACCAAATCGTGATTGCAAAAATCGATTCCGAAGCATTCCGTACAAGACTCATCGAGCGCGTCAAGAACGTGTCGCAGCGCTGGAAAAACGTGCCCTTCTCCATTGTAGACGAGAAGGACTCGCTACTCGCCGGAAACATTCCCGACAGTTCTTCCGTGGTATCGCAATCACGCATATCGGAAGCCTACGACTGGGAATTCTCGCTCTACGAAAAAGACATGAAGGAAATCCGCAGGGAATCGCGCAAGAAGATGTACCTGATGTACGGGCTGTTGCTGTTCTCGCTCATCACGGTCGTGTTCGGGTCGTTCTTCATGTTCCGCTTCATAGTACAGGAACGCAGGCTCCTTGCCATGAAGGCGAACTTCCTTTCGAGCGTATCGCACGAGCTCAAGACGCCGCTTACCTCCATCAAGATGTTCGCCGAGATGATGGCCCGCGGGCGCGTTGCAAAGGTCGAGAAGGTCCAGGAATACTCGGGACTCATCGGCAAGGAGGCAACACGTCTCGAAAACCTCATCGGGGCGATTCTCAACTACACGCGCATGGAACACGGCAAGGGCGCGTTCAAGTGGGAACGGCTCGACTTCTCGGTATGCGCTAAAAAGGTGTTCGATGCGGTCGAGGATATCGGCGTCGAGAAGGGACTCGAATTCCACACCAAGTTTGAACCGGGCGTCTACGTGATGGGCGACTACACGGCACTCTACAGCCTGGCGCAGAACCTCATCGAAAACGCCATCAAGTACACGAACGCGCCCGGCGAAATCACCATCAGCGTCTACAACGAGGAAGACCGCGCCGTATTCTCCGTAGCAGATACGGGCATTGGCATCGATTCCTCCGAACAAAAGAACATATTCAACGATTTCTACAGGGTCGGAGACGAAATGACCCGCAGCACAAAGGGTTCCGGACTCGGGCTTGCCATCGTGAAGAGGGTTGCCGAAACGCACAGGGCGACCATCTCGCTCTCAAGCAAGCTCGGGAAGGGTTCTACATTTACAGTCAGATTCAAGAAGGTGGACTGATATGCAACACAAGATACTCATCGTAGAAGACGAAGAAATCATCCGGCTCGGCCTCCAGGATAATTTCGAACTCGAGAACTACATCGTCGAAACTGCAGCCGACGGCGACGAGGCCATCGCAAAGGCGGATTCGTTCCTGCCGCATCTGGTCATTCTCGACCTGATGATTCCCAAAAAGAGCGGGTTCGAAGTCTGCCGCATCATCCGCAAGAAGCACCCGGAATGCTTCATCATCATGCTCACGGCAAAGACCGAAGAGACAAGCAAGGTCGCAGGCCTCGAGATGGGCGCCGACGACTACGTGACAAAGCCGTTCTCCATATTGGAACTGCTCGCCCGCGTGAAGGCGTTCCTCCGCCGTACCGAAGTCGCCGCCCCGCAAGAGGCACCCGCACCGCAAAGCGCCGACTCCATCGACTTCGCCGACATCCACCTGGATTTCAAGAAATACGAAGCCACCAAGGGCGGCGAGCCGCTCGAGATGTCGGCCCGCGAGTTCCAGATTCTCAAGTACTTCTGGCAGCACCGCGGCGAGGTCGTGCTCCGCGAAGACCTACTTACCGACATCTGGGGCTACACTCCCGACAACATGCCCTCAACGCGCACCATCGACAACCACATCGTGAACCTGCGCAAGAAACTCGAGGACGACCAGACCAACCCGAAGATAATCGTCTCCATCCGCGGAGCGGGCTACAAGTTCGACGCATAGGAAGGCAAAAGGGAATGTTTAACGCGCTTCGCACATACGCACTCGCAGCCACTAAGAAGGTATCCACCACCTTCCTTGCCCTGCTGTGCATTTGCAGTGCAGGCGCGCATGCCGAAAAGATGAACTCCCTCCTGCAGGAAGCCATATACAACTTCGAAATGAAGGGCAATACCGCAGAAGCCATCCGCATGCTCGAGAAAGTCTCGACACAGGGCGACCGGGAAGACCGCGAAAACGCCTTCTTCTACCTCGGGAAAATCAAGGAACTCGAAAGCAACAGGAACTCGGCAAACTTCTATTACCAGCAGAGCCTGAACACCACTCGCGAAACAGACCGTGCCTACTGGCTGTCGGAACGCGAAGCTGCCACCAGCAACACGAACGACTTCCTCATCAAGAACAAGTTCGCATTGCGTTCCCCTATCGCTAAGGTATTCAAGAACGAGGCCACATACCTCCTGCTCCAGAATGGGAACATCAAGAAGGTTCTCGCCGATACCATCATCGACATCCGCACGGGAATCCCCGCAAGGTCCGACATATTACGAATCGATGATCTCGGAATCTGGTACCAGACGCTCGACAAGGACAGCCTGCTCTACAAGCCCTTCAACGCCAAGAATCCCTCCAAGGCCTACCCTGTCGCCGCCACGAAGGAATTCTTCTCGAAGGGCGACAATGCCGCCGCACAGAACGGGCACACGCTGAGCATTTTGAACAGGAAAGGCGTAATAGCCCAGATAAACGAGACCTTCAACGGCTGCCATATCGAAGACTTCTACGAAGCTACCGGGCACTACATTCTCAACTGCACCGACAACGCACTCCATTTCGTTTCGAGCATAGACGGGAGCGAGACCTTCACCATTTCGCAGTTCGACGCCATCAGGAATGTAATCACCGACGGCAACAGCATCTACCTGCTTTCGGGCAGCTACCTCTACTGCTACGACCCGCACACAAGTACTACCCCCCGCTGGAAAGTGCCGTTCAGCAACGCCGAAGAAATCATCCCCTTCAACAACAATATCGTGGTTCTCGAAGCCTCCGGAAAAATCACCCTCATCGATAAGGGCATCGGTTCTGTCAAGAACGCCATCCGGAGCGACGCCAGTTCCGTTTACCCGCTCGCGCTCGGCACGCTCGGGCTGTTCTCGAACGAAGGCGACCTCATCGCGGTCGACACGCTCCTGTTCCCTCTCTGGCATTTCAACTTCGCGCGCCCTATCACGGCAAACCCCATCCATACCGAAAACGGCATATTCCTCGTATTCGACGACTCCCACCTGGTAAGCATCGCGCCCCACTACTACGGCAAGAAGGCGCTGCTCTCCGACCTCCTCACATTGAAGGCGGCCGCCATGGCAGAGGCCGGAGCGTGGACCGAAATTTCGCCCCTGCTCGATTCCCTCCTGAAGCTTGAACCCGGAAACGCAGAAGCATGGCTCTACAAGGCGCTGCTCATCGAGGCCACCAAGGGTAGCGAAAAGGACCGCCAGAAGGCATGGTCCGAAGCGGTGCGACTTTCGGCAAGCAGGTCGCAATCGAGCAACATCATCCTGAACAGGTACAGCAAGGCAATCGGCGCAAAATTCGTAAGCCTCCTCAACATCACCCCCAAGACCAAGTACCCGCAGTTCTTCGGCCACAAGAAGAACATCTACACCATCGACCCCGCCTCCGAAAAGCTCATCTGCATCAACGCGGACAACGGCGAACAGCGCTGGGTACGGAGCCTCCCCCGCATGACGGATAGCCCCGTAATGAACAGCGACGAGAACACGCTCGCACTCGCCTCGGGATACGCCCTGTATATTTACGACCTCGACCACGAAGCGGCACCGCAGACGCTGCAACTCCCCGGCAAGGCGTTCAGCATCCAGCAGACGGCGCACGCCATCTACATCGCCACGTGGAACGGGTTCCTGCTCAAGGTGAACCGTTCCGAGAACAGGCTCGCCTGGTCCCGCAAGATCTACGCGTCGCCCTTCATCTTCACCCCGCACGAACCCGCCATCTATGCGGCAAGCCTCGAGGGCGAAATCAAGTACATCGTCGACAATTCCGGACAGGCAAACGACTTCAGCCCGAGACTTCCAGGATCCGTATCGCAAGTCGTGAAGGCCGATTCCACCATCGCGTTTGCGACCGACAACAACCGCATCTACCTCTTCAGCGCAAGCGACATCGCGAAGGAGCCCACACAGATTCTCATGGAATCCCCCATCATCTCGCTCCAGGTCACGCACGAGCACGATTCCAAGAACATCCTCGTGGGGCTTGCCGACCAGAGTTTCCTCCTCTATTCCTCCGCAGGTACGCCGCTCTGGAAATTCCAGGGCAAGAACTCCATCTTCGGGAAACCCTACATCGACGGAAACCTCGCATGGATAGACCAGGGGAAAGAAATTATCGCGATTTCGCTAAAGGACGGCTCGGTGGTCCAGAAGTTCAACACGCCGGGCGGCGCGGGTACGCCGTTCGTCATGAACAGGACCCTCTTCAGCGCATCTTCCAAGCGACTGCTCTACGGATTTTCCCTGTAAAATCCCGTGACGACCGTCACACTTTGTAAAAAAAAGGCAATATTCGCAAAAAAGGGGCAATTTATTCCATTTTGGAACTACTGTAAAGAAATTTTAGTAGCAATTTTCTAACATTCTCACTAGATTTTATTACTATGAGCGACTTTATGAAAATGTTACAGAAATTTATGGCAGGCTCGCTGGTAATCCTGGCGGGCGCGTTCGTTGCCTGTGAAAAGGAATCCGCCGACAAGGCCGTCGCCGAAAATTCCGAATACCCGCGTGCCGAGACCCTCTATATCGGCGGTTTCGACTGGGCTCCCCCCACGACTTTCAACCCCCTGGACTACGACCCGAACTTCCCCATCGACGGCAACGTCCGCCTGATGTACGAAACGCTTGTCACCTACAACCAGATTACCGATAAGCTTGAACCGATGCTCGCGGACTCCTTCGAGAAAACCGACAACGGCATCGTGGTCCACCTCGACAAGAACGCCAAGTGGAACAACGGCACACCCGTTACCGTAGACGACGTCATCTACTCGTTCCATATCGATTCCATTCTCCCCACGCCGCGTCACGGCAACTGGGAATACCTCGAATCCGTCACTGCGGACAACAGCAACAACATTACCTTCCTCTTCAACAAGAAGAACAAGAACCCGCTCATAATCCTCAACGCCATTGCCGAGACCTCCATTCTCCCGAAAGCTGTTTTCGAGCCCATCATCGAAGGCGCAAAGGATGGCAAGGCCTACAACTTCAGCAAGGTCGTAGAGTTCAAGAACGACTCCAAGCCCGTCGTTTCGGGCCCGTACAACCTCAAGACGTTCTCGCCCGACAAAATTGTGCTCGAGAGGGATGACAACTACTGGGGCAACGTGAACCACGGAGGCAAGGCGCCCGCGCCGAAGTTCATCATTCATTCGCTCTACAACGGCAATAACCACTTCAACAGTGCCATGACGAAGGGACACCTCGACGTGTCGTCCATCTTCTTGCCGCAGATCTGGAACAAGGCGAAGGACAACATCCGCGCCTGGAGCCGTGAAGAACCCTACCACCTCCCCGGGTCCATCACGACGCTCATCATTAACCACCAGGTAGCCCCGTTCAACGATCCCGCGTTCCGTCGCGCACTCGCGCATTCCGTGAACTTCGAGAAGATCAAGTCCCGCGCCATCTCGAACTACACGCCGGTCATACAGGCGGGCTTCATTTTGCCGTTCGGCCCCGAGGCGCGCTTCTTCAACAAGGAAGACGCCGACAAGTTCGGTTACTCCTTCAACGTGGAAAAGGCCAAGGAAATCCTTGCCGCGGCCGGCTACACCTGGGATACCGAAGGCAAGCTCGTGGACAAGACCGGCACTCCGGTCCGCCCCATCAGCATCGAATGCCCGCAGGGCTGGACCGACTGGGAAGACGCCATCAAGGTCATCGCTGAATCCTTCGGCGAAGTCGGCATTACCGCCGAACAGAACTTCGTGGACTACAGCGTGTGGGACAAGGACCTACGCCAGTGCACGTTCGACCTCGCCATGAAGACACAGACGGCAGAACTCTCCGCAGCAACCCCCTGGACACGCTTTGACCAGGTGATGGGTAGCGTTTCCCTCAAGCCCGTCGGCGAAGACGCATTCTCCAACCAGGGCCGTTTCAAGGACGACGAGGCGAACAAGCTGCTCGCGAAGATTCCGACGATTGCCTCCGAAGAAGAACTCAAGAAGGCATACCGCGAACTGAACAAGATTTTCATGGAGACCATACCGGTACTCCCGGTCATGTACCGCCCCACGCAGTACTACCAGTTCTCCACCAAGCACTGGACCAACTTCCCCACCGAGGAGAACCCCTACGCACCGCCGCAGCACCTTATCGTGGCCGCAGGCGTGAAGGCCCTCTGGGAAATCCAGCCGGTCAAGTAACCGCATACCGTTTGAAAAAAGAGGCTCGTTTCAAGCCTCTTTTTTTATTGCACGCTTAGTTTTTTTGTTTTTCATCGCGCTATTTTGCAACTCGTCAAACACTTGCAAGCGAGCCCCTTTCTAGCACTAACACTATTGAAAATATTTTTATATCTTTAACGTAAATACTAAGGAGACCATCGTGGGTAAGACTCGCTTTATTTTCCCGAACCTGTTTACGAGCATGAACTTCTTGCTGGGCGCATTCTCCATCTGCTGGACGACCGGCGCCTTCAAGACAGCTGACCCCGTCCTTATGGGAGCATACTTCATCATCCTGTGCGTGTTGCTCGACAAGCTCGACGGTTTTGCCGCACGCCTCGTGAACGCGAGTTCTGAATTCGGAGCGCAGTTCGACAGCCTCGCCGACCTCATCGCGTTCGGCCTCGCTCCCGCATTCTGCATCCTGTTCGCCTACAAGAACCTCGCACCGAATTTCTTCGATTCGAACGTTCCCCTGATGGCGGTCGCCTTCTCCGTGTACGTGCTGTGCGCCGCCATGCGCCTCGCGAAGTACAACGCCTGCGATTCCGACAGCTACCACCACCATTTCTCCGGCGTTCCGACAACGTTTGCCGGCGCCATCAACGCGATCCTCATCGTGTTCCTCAAGAACAAGGGCATGTTCGAGAATGCCGACAGTTCCATCCTCTATCTGCCTGTCGCGGTCCTTCTCGTCACGGGATTCCTGATGGTTTCCCCGCTGTTCCTGCCCAAGCTCCAGCCCCGCAAGAACAAGGCGTTCAACATATTCCAGGCAGTGCTCATCGTAGTATCCTACATTGCCGGGTTCGCGTTCATTTCCGAGAACATCTACCTCCTGGAATACCTGCTCGTGCTCGTCGCCTGCTACATGATTATCGGGCTTACGGTCGGGCTTATCCAGCGCAAGAAGATTATCGAAGAGGCAAAGGCCGAAAAGGCAAAGTAGCCCTAGGCGCGGCTATCGAGCCGCTCAAGCATCAGCGCAAGACTTTCACCATAGCGTTCGAACAGGAGTTCGGGCGCTATTCTTGGTAGTTCCAGCGTCACGCATTCAATGCCGCGTTCGCCACACCAGGTCCCGAAACTGCCCGGCGTGGGGTAACCGATATCGGGCCTCCACGGGAGGTCTACGGCACACTGCAGGCTTTCTACGAGGGGTGTGAAAGCGGGAGCGTCTATGCACCCGATGGGGGCATGCATCGCGACGACGGATGCCGGCTGGAGTTTTTTCACGAGGGCAACAAGCGCACGCGTCTCGGGTTCGCTTGCGGGGGCGTTCCCTGGGCTCAAAAGCGTATCGCGGGCAGCCTCGAGGGTAGAGCGCGACTGCACCGGAGATGCACTCCAGTTCTTTGTCGCGAAGTTGCGGTTGAGGTCCACCCCGTTCGCGTTCCCGCGGGTACCGAGCGCCACCCCGTCAGGATTCGCGCAAAGCACGAAGGCTAGCGACTCGAAATTGCGGTCGAATGCGCGCAGGGTGCGGCTGAGCAGGAACGTGGTCTCGCTCTCCTCGCCGTGGATGGCGGCAAAGAACAGCACCCTGCACTGGCCACGGCTCGGGTAGTAGCGAAGCGGCGCATCCAGGACGGACCTGCCGTATTCCTGCGACTGCAGGCGGAGAACACCTCGAGTTTCCGGTTCAAACTTCATCGCGGGCGCCTTCTAGATAAAGTAAGGGTAAATGTATTCCTCGGCCAACTTGTCGAGGCGCGCCAGAATAACCCTCTTGCAGGCGATATCCGATTCGCGGTATATGTCGCGGAGGGTCTCGAGCGAGAACCCTTCCAGCAGGCGGCGCGATGTGGGCAGGTGCGCAATGTGCCAACCCTCGGGCTTGATCTTGCCGCGCCCGGGGACAAACACGCGGTTGAAACCAAATGCGTCGTTCGCGGCAAAGCGCGCGTCCAGGAACTTGTGGAACTTCGCGAACATGCCGGTACATTCATCCGGCGTGAGTTGCACCTCGTAGCCCTCGGGGCAGGCGTTCCCGTCTACCACGTCGATATCGGTCCCGAGATGGTGCCGGCTTGCGCCCGGGAGCGCCGACCACGTGAGGATCGCATACATCAGTTCCTCTTCGTCTTGCGGGCGCTCCATCGGCTTTCCGAATTCATCGAGCAGGGCGAGTTCCCCGCGGGCCTTGCGGTTCCAAATGGAAAGTTGCTTTTCGAATGGGCGGTACGCCGATTCCAGGCGCAGTTCAAAACCGTTATCGTGCAGCAAGGCACTGAACTTTTTCAAATCCTCGCAAATGTCTTTGCAGACAAAGTAACCATTCTGAAATTCAACCAGTTCGGGCTTCCCTAGACCATAGGGCAACAACTTTGCGGCATCCATATCCATAAAACTCACGGCAACTTCCCTCCCATCTTTTCGACAAGCGCCTTCCAGTCGGCGACGCTCGCCTTCTTTTTGCGGCCGGCGGGCCTCTTGGAATGCGGAGCCAGCGCCGCCGTGAGCGGAGCCGGGTTCGCATGAGTCCACGCAATCGCGAGCGCGTCGGAGGCATCGAGCGGAAGGTCAGAACGTTCTATACCCAGGCGGGCAAACACCATGTTCGCCACCTGCTCCTTGGCCGCACTTCCATCACCCGTGACGGCCTGCTTCACCACCTTCGGCGGGTACTCGCTAAAGCTCATCCCACGCTTGCGGCACGCCACCAGGATTGCCCCGCGTATGTGACCCAACACGAGAGCGCTCTTCGCGTTCTTCGCAAAGAACACGCCTTCCATAGCAAGCGCCTCGGGCCTGTACGTATCGAGCCTCGATTCCAGTTCCGTAACGATATGGAGCAGGCGGTCTTCCACGGGGTGGCCCGCTGGGGCATGGATTGTCCCGTATTCGAGCACTTTTACGCTCCCGCAGTCCACCTGCAGAAAGGCGTAGCCAGTCGTGATGGAGCCAGGGTCGATACCTAGAATTATCATGCGTTTTAAAATAAAATTTTATCGCCGTGACAAAACTCACAAGTGTCCAAAATAGAGCATATATAGTTCACACTGGGCGTGCACCTGGAGCATTTTCTTATTAGATTTTCATAGAGAGGTTTTTTATGGTTGTCGATCAAGAGCACACCGGTATCATGCGCAAAAAGACTCACCCGCGGCAGTTGGGCGTACCCCTGAACCGCTGGGGCCGCAATCTTGTTTCCTGTTGTCCGTTCCACTCGCCCGAAGAGACGTCGCTGTTCTTCTACGATGCTCTCGGATACTGGCGCTACCGCTGCCTGCAGTGCGGAAGCGAGGGCGACCTGGTCGAATTCGTGATGCGCAGCCGCTTCAACGGGCTCGATGAACACGCCGCACGCGCCGAAGCCATGGAATTCCTGGGCGCGCAGGAACAAGAACAGGATAACGCCCCCGACGAACATCCGTGGATAAAGGAGATCGGCGGCGAGAAATCCCGCGTGCTCGAAAACTTCGTGCGCTACTGCCACTGGGCCGCCTGCAAGAGCCCTTCCTCCGCGGAATTTTTCGAAAGCCGCGGCTGGAGCATTGGCCAGGCGCAACTCTACGGGCTCGGCTACTACAGCGGCGACCCTGAACCATTCTACAGCTACTGCATGCTTTCGGGAATCGAACGCCACCAGGTATCGTTCTACCTCGACAACCTCGAGGCATACCACGAACCGCGCATTACCATCCCGGCTCGTAATTCCAAGGGGCTCATCCACTCCGTGTACGGGCGCTCCATGGAAGAGGACGGCGGCCACAACCCCTATATCTCCTACGCTTCCGGCCCGGTCGACATCCCGTTCAACATCCAGCCCGAAAACGAGAACCCGATTATCGTGGAAGGCATGTTCGACGCCCTGACCGCAGACCTCGCGGGCATCCCCGGCGTAGTCTCCACCATGTACCAGGACCTCACGATGAGCCACCTGTACAAGCTGAAGGCCTGCGGGGCAGATGCCGTGACCATCATCCTCCGGCGCGAGGCGAACCGCAGGGAGCAGGAATTCCGCATTCAGGACTACCTGAAGATGGCGGAAACGCAGGGACTCCGTTTCAAGTCCATTGTACTCCCCGAAGGCGAGACGGTGGACCTTTTGGTAAGGAACTACGGTGCCGACCACCTGTTAAGCCTCATCGAGGAAACAGAAGAGGACACCGTCCACACGCACCGCCGCTCCATGCTGCTGCAAGACATCAAGGAGAACTACGACACCGCGATGGGCTGCCCGCCGGACCAGTGCGTGGGCTACCCGCTCAGCACGTTCTCGCATTTCTCGCGCGCCATTGACGGAATCCAGTCCGGCATATTCTACGTATCTTCGAACCCGTTCCACCTGAAGACATCGTTGCTCTCGAGTGTCGCGCTCGACCTTATCGAGACCAATCAGAACATCAAGCTCATCTACATCGCGCTAGAAACACCGCGCCGCCAGATATTCGACCGCATGGTCGCGATGCTTACCGGGCTTTCGGTGCTCGATGTGCGCAAGAAAAACGAAGACGAAGAGGTCAACGCGAGAATTCTCGGGGCGACCCGCACCCTCATGGGGTACGTGCGCGAGAACCGCTTGGAAATCTGGGAAGACCAGCCCTCCTTCGACAACAAGGAACTGTTCGCCACGCTCAAGGAAGAACAGCGCGAACACCCAAGCCTTGTGGTCATCATAGACGGCATAGACCATTTCAAGGTTACCGACCGTCCCGACCTCGCCGACATCCACGAAAGGCGTTCGTCGGTGATGCTCGACATCTACAAGACGCTCGACATCCCGCTGTTCATAGGCGGCGAGCTTGTAGACGAGAACGGAGAACTTGTCGCACCGCGTGCCTACCTGCGCGACGCCGACGCGATTTACTGGCTCGAATCCAAGAACAGCGGGCTTTCACTGACAGTGAATTCCAAGCGTCTCGGCAACAACAACTTCTACAACGGAAAACTTTCGATAGACCCGAATTCCAACCGCATCCAGGAAGCCTGATGTTCACCATCGTGGACATCAACAACTTCTGGAGCCCCTCGGGTGGCGGCGTGCGCCGTTACCACCTGCAGAAGATGGCGTTCTACGAAAGGCTCGCGAAAACACACCCCGAAGACGACGTGCTTTCCGTTTTTGTGATGCCCGACTCCAAGACATTTACCGAGGTAAAGAGCAAGAGCCTCATCATCGAGCACGTGCAGGCGTTCAAGTTTCCGGGCAACTGGGAATACCGCTTTATCTGGAAACTCTCGCAGGTGGAGCCCGTGCTCGCGAAATACAGGCCAGACGTTATCGAGGTAGGATCGCCCTACATACTCCCGACAGTCGTGCGCCGGGCGGCACGGCACGTGAGCCCCGAATCCAAGTTGGTCGGGTTCTGGCACGCGGACTTCCCCGTGACCTACGTGGGCCGCCCCGTCGCGAAAAAGCTCGGGGTGGGCATCGGCACGTTCGCCCGCAAGGAGGCGTTCTGGTACGCCCGCAAGGAATTCAAGGGATTCGACTGCATCCAGGCATCCTCGAAAGAAGCGATGGCAAGGCTCCGTAAGAACGACCTGCCCGACCCGCGCTGGATCCCGCTGGGTTGCGATATCCAGATGTTCTCGCCCGCAAAGCGCGACGAAGCGCTCGTGAACGAACTCAAGGCGGGGAACCCCGAACGACTCACGATGTTCTTCCCGCACAGGCACTGCAACGAGAAGGGCATCGACCTCGTACTCGGAGCCTACGACATCCTCACAAAAAAACTCGGTCATGAACCCGCGATTGTGTTTGCAGGTACCGGCCCGAGCCTCCCGCTGGTAGAAGAAGCCGCACAAAAGCACGAACATGTGCGCTACATCGGGTTTGTGAATTCCATCGACGAGATGGCGCGCTATTACGCGAGCGTGGACCTGGGGCTGGCACTTTCGGGCTGGGAGACCTTCGGACTCTCGATTCTCGAGAGCATGGCGAGCGGGAACGCGCAAGTGGGTGCCGCTGCCGGCGCCGCATTTGAGCACGTGACCGAATCGGGTGCAGGCACAATCCTCAAGGAGCGCACCCCCGAAGCCCTCGCCGATGCCATCGTGGAACTTTACCACAGCGACATGGCGGCTATGAAGCAGAAGGCGCGCGCCTATGCCGAAAAGTTCAGCTGGAACGACTGCTTTGAACGCCAGCTGGAACTGTATAGACAAATTTGCAATAAAGACGAAGAATGAAACCGGGTATTTTAAACGTACTGAAAAAGATAGGGGCAAGTGTAGCCCCCCTGCAGAACCTCGTGCTGATTTCGCTTGCGGCATGGTTCACGCACATTATATTGCGCGTGCTGCTTTTGTTCCGCAATAATCCCTATGGATTCCCATTCGTAAGCAAGCCCGACTGGTTCATTTTCCACGCGGTTTGTATCGACTTCTTGTGGATTGTGAATGCGCTCCTGGTGTTTATCGTTTTAGGCGGGATCGCCGCCGGAATTGCAGGCAAAAACGGCGTCAGGCCCAAGGAAATTGTCGCGAAGGTCGCCACAATCCTCTATGCGGTTTTCCACTGCTTTATTTTGTTCTTTACGCTCCTGGACAACGAAACGCAGCGCTTTTTGGGCGGGCATTTGACCTTCGGGCTCGTGGACACCTACAAGGATGCGTCTTCCATCATCGTGTTCTACGACTACGTGGCAAACGACCTTTCCGTTCCGTACCTGCAGTTCGTGGTACTGGTGCTCATGCTCCCGCTCACGTACGGCGTTTACAGGCTGCTCCGCAAATGGTACCGCCCGTGCGACGGGTTCTACGTGAAAAAGTCCGTCATCGCGATGCTCATTTTCTACATCGCATCGTACTCCTTCGTTTACTTTATCTGGACCGGCAACGCCCGCATGACAAAACTCCGCCCGGTCGTTTCGCTCATCTATAACGACCTGTTCATGGCAAAGAAGGCCATTGGCCTTGCGGAAGCAGACCTGGGCACATACCGCACCACCTACCAGAACTTGTGGCAAAAAATTGAGGGCGATTCCGACTGGCAGTTCTCCGACGCTAAGGAAGGCAACGGGCTCCCGCTCTACCGCGTGCCTAGCGCAAGTCTCTTGAATAGCGAAAAACTCAAGGCGCAGCGCGAAATGCAGCCGAACTTTATCCTGGTGCTCATGGAATCGCAGCGCGGGCGCAACACGGGCTACATGAACCCGCAAATCCAGCCCTCGCCCACTCCGTTCATGGATTCGCTTGCGGCACATTCCCACGTGTGGATGCGCATGCATACGAGCGGCGTCCCGACCACGGGTGGCGTGCTTTCGACCCACATCGGCATCCCGCACCATTCCAGACTCGCGCAGGCGACCGACCTCGCGCACGTAACGCTCCCGAGTTTTGTCTCGGTGCTTACGGAAAACGGCTACAGCACGCACTACATGTCTGCCGCCGACCCCGCCTGGGATAACTTGGGCGTTTGGATGTCCAAGTGGTACACCGCGCAGCACTACAACCGCGAACGCGAAGACGATTCCACCTTTATCGACAATGCGATCGAGTACGTGCGCGACACGCTTTCCAAGGAAGGCAAGCCCTTCCTCGCCACCCTCATGACGCGTTCCAACCACTATCCCTTCAACTTTGCGGCAGGCATGACCGACGAAGAAAAGAACAGGCCGCTGCAGGAACGCATCAACGTGACCATGAATTACGCCGACAGGCAGATTGCCAGGTTCTTCCACGCCGTAGAAAACGAGGAATGGTACAAGAACACCTACGTGATTATCATGGCGGACCACGGATTCCCCCTGGGCGAAAACGGCGTCTCTACCATGAACGGCGGCGGATTCTCAAACGTGAGCTGGATCCCGTTCTTTATTCACGGGAAGGGTTTGGACGCCGTGCGTGACACCACGACCGCGGCGCAAATCGACATTGCCCCCACCGTACTGGAACTCGCCGGATTTGCCGTTCCGAACATATTCATGGGCCATAACTTGCTACGCGGGAATGTTGCAAGCGCCGACACGGTCGCCAGCGATTCTGCCGCAGTCGATTCTACAGCAAATGCTGCCGTTGTGCCGCAAGCGATTGCAGGCCTTTCACTCGGGGCTTATTCGGGTTATGCCGCCATCGGGCTCGACGGTTACCGCTTTATCGCGAAATACCCCGCGCAAGACGAAACGCATATCTTTGCCGACAGCGACCTGCGCCAAGAAAACGAACTCACCGGCAAGTTGCAAAACGAAGAGAGCCGCGCCAAAGAGAAATACTTGGGGGCGACCCTCGATACCCTGCTCAAGATTTCGGACTACAGCCTCGAACGCGGGCTTTAAATCCTAAAGGCAATGCCGCCACTCATAAAGCCGCGGTAGCCTGCACCCAGTTCTGCATAGACACTCACGTACGGGAACAGGAATTCCAGGCCGACAGGCGTCAACTGGACGGAAGGCAGGCTCACGCTTTCGAGCCCGCTGTCAAATTCAAGCATAGTCCCGATGCCGATTCTGCTGTAGGGTCTTAGAATATCGAAAAGCGTGAACCAATTGAACTTGCCTTCGAGTGCAATATGGACCAGGTGGTGGTCCAGAAAGTCACCCGCTCTGCAGTACATTTCATGGTCAGTGCCTTCGCATACGCTTTCGTAGGAACTATAGTACTCGTATGAAGCTGCCAGACCCGCCTCGATATGAGGGGTAAAGACGTAGCGTGCGCCGAGGCTCGCCACCGCATAGTTCGTTTCGTGGTCAACTTCGTCGGGCGTATCGCATTTCCCATTATTGCAATAATCGAAACCTTCCATCGCCCCACCCAGAACAATAAGGCTCGAATAAGTCGCAAAACCGCCACCCACATCGATGGCAAAACGCTCCTGCTTTTTCGCGTCCTCGGCAATGGCAGGTGCAGCGAGCAAGAACGCCGCAACCAGAGATAAGCACAGTCTTTTCATGGAAAAGAAATTACAAAAAAAAGCGCCAAAAAAAGCAACTATTAAAACAAGCCGAAGCTAGAAGCGAGCAGAACGAGGTCCTCATCTATGTTTTGCAACAGAAACAAGTTTCTGGCAAAACATGATAACGACATCCTTCGGCGATCGGTTGGACAAGCCAACCTCCTGCGCTAAAGCGCAGAGCCTCAGTAGCCGCAGACCCCGAAGCCGTATAAACAATACGGCGAGTGGGTCGAGAAAATCTATGAGGCGAACGCAGCGCAAGCATATTTATATGCTTGCATTGCTGAGCCGATTGGATTTCTGCAAGGAAGCCATGCGACGCTTATAGCGAGGCTATTTCTTTTTTAGCCAACTTCCACACAAGAACATGCAGAACACAATACTCGTGATGAGGAACATCGCGATGCTTATACAAGCCAAATCGCCGATGCCCTTGAGGCCGCGGTGCGTCGTAAACAGGAACCCGACAAAGCCCGCGATGGTCGTGGTGGAACTTGCCATCACGTTGCGGCCGGTGGTATCCATCAGCTGGCGGAGCGTCATGTTCTTGTCGCTCATCCAGGAGGTAATCATGTGGATGGTGGCATCGATGCCGATACCGAGAGCCATCGGAATCACAATCACGTTGTAGATACTTATCTTGCCGAACTCGAACATATCGGTAAGCACGCCAAGAAGCCCGAGCGTCAAGAGCGTGCCCATGCCAAACGAAATGCAGCCTGCCAAGAAGAGTTTCGGCTTGCGGAACGAAATCACGAGCGTACCGAAAATCACGAGGATAATCACGAACGCGAGCCTGAAGCTATCCTTCTTCACGGAATCGATCACGTCAGAAAGGATGAACTGCGAGGAGAACGTGCGCAGGTCTTCGCCGTCAAAGTTCCAGTGTCCGTAGCGGTCCTGGAAGTTCTGCAAAGCATGAGCATCCCAGCTTGGGAAGTCGCCATAGATAAAGCCGATCTTGCCGTAGCTGCCGTCCTTTTCGCGCAACAGGTCCAGCGTCCAGCTCGGGACATCTTCGGCGGTAAACGTGTTCTCGACTGCAGAAAGCTTGCGGAGATTCGCGATGTTCACGGAATCCTCGCCTTCGGCGCGGTCGAACACGCGGGCTTCGGCAAGTTCACGGATTTCCTCGATCACTTCGAGGCGCTGCTTCTGGGAGTCCTGCGGGGGCACAAAGCTCTTGAGCGTCAGGAAGCTCCCGAGGGTAGAATCGTGTTCCACGTGCAGGCGCACCATGAGCGTGTCGTAAAGCTTGTCGAGCTGTTCGGGCTTGCTGCCCATCACCGCCGCAGGCGTAGACGTGACCGCCTTGCCGGTAGCGCGGGTCACCTTCGTAGAAATCTTGTTAGATGCCACCTTCGTGTTCGTAGAAACGCGGCGGAGGTTACGCAGGTTGTGCTCAAAGTCCACATCCTGTGCAAACCACAGGGAAACCGCACCCAGGGCAAAACCCGCAAAGGCAACGTACTTGAAGAACTTGAGGATTTTCGCCTCGTCCCAGGACTTGGGAAGCAGACTGTTCTCGGGAGCCTTCGGGATGCCGCCCATGCACTTCACGAGCACCGGGAGGAACAGCACGGAGGTGAGCATACTGAACAGCACGCCCATCGAAGCCACCACGCCAAACTCGTAGAACCCGCGGAAATGGGCGGCCAAGAGCGTGAGGAATGCGGCGATGGTCGTAAAGCTCGCGAGCACGAAGGGCTTGAGCATCTTACGCTGGGCATGTTCCAGAACCTCTTCGAGAGTCGCATACTTGTGCAACAGTTTCTGCGAAGTTCCCAAAATGTGGATGGAATAGTCGATACCGATACCGAGAATGATGGAGGCCACAAACACGGTAAACGGGTTCAGCTTGCCGTAGAACAGCGCCGTAAACGCGAGTGTCGGGAGGCAGGCGTAAAGCACGGAGGAAACCACGAGAATCGGGCCCTTCACGCTCCTGAAGAAGAATACAGTAAGGAGGATAATCAGCACGAGGCTGATGCCGAACGAGAATATGGAATCGTTCGCGACTTCGTCCACTTCCTTGAGGCCTTCGTAGGTGCCTTCGACCGTAAAGCGGGTCGGAACCGGGTACGTCTTGCTGCTGAAATAGGCCAACAGGGAATCGGTACGGGCCAGGATATGTGTCACGAACTCGTAGTCGGTGGAAGGCTTGATGAGTTTCGCGTTCACCACGCCGTTGTAGAGTATCTTTCCGGTGCTATCCGGGCGCGGGGAACCAATCAGGCGATTCTTGAGTTCGGAGGGGATCGTAGACTTGGAATCCCATTCTTCAGATTCGTTCGCAGCCTTCGCGATATCCACAGAATCTGCCTTGCCCTTCTTGAAGAAGGCGGCAAATGCACCCACCGCTTCGTCAGGGAGGCCGAGTTCCTGCGGCAAATTCTCGTCAAACCACACGCGTTCCTTCTTGGCGGGGGCATTTTCGGCCGGGGCGGCAGAATCGGCAGCAGCGGAATCGGAATCTCCCAACAGGTCCACAACGAGCGGGCCGTTCTTGCGGCCAATTTCCAGCTGCAAATCTTCAAGATTGTCGCGGATGTTCTCGAGGTGCTTTACCGGCAGGTAAAGGAGGGCGTTGTCCTTGAAGAACTGGTTGTCGTTATCCACCTGGGTCGAAACAAAGTCACCCTGCCAGTTCTTGTGGATGTAATCGGCAATGGAATCCTGCAATGCCACCACCAGGTTTACGTCTTCGCTCTGGATGGCAATCATGAACTTGTCGGTGGAACCGAAACGCTGGTACGATTCCTCGAGTGCCTTCACGCTCGGCGTGCCTTCGGGCAGCAGATGCGAAAGGTCGGCATCGAGCTTGAGACCCGGCTTGAACAGGATAGGAACGGCAAAAAGAACCGCCAAAACCAGGTAGAAGGCAAGCGCCTTGTACTGGTGTTTGCAAATCAGGGGGATATACCAGTTAGAAAATCTTTCAGGGAGTGATTTCTTTGTAGCCATGCCTGCAATATAATAAAAAGGGTCGCAGACGGCACGGGAGCCCATGCCAGTTGTTGATAATCAGTCAAATACAGGCGACAGAAAGCCTATGGCATCATGATGTCGTTGCGGAGCACGGAACGCACGGCCTTCGCGGCGCCCACCGCCTTCTTTTTCCAGGCGATATCGGCAGCGTCTGTCGTGATCGCGTACGGGGATTCCCCACCCGCGGCGGCGCGATAAACATCCTCGTTTTCGAGGCCACCTGCAAGCACATGGTCACGGAACCCGAGGTAGTAGGCATTCTGCGAGAAAAACACCGAGGGCTGTTCTGCTGGGCGTTCTTCGGTGAGCAAGTCGTAACCCCAGAAATGGTTCGGTTCACGCACCTGCGCGAGGTCGAAAATCGTGGGGCCTAAATCGAGTTGCGAAGCGACATCTTCACGGATGGTCAACCCGTTTAACAGGGTGGTATCCGGCGAGAAAATCCCGATGAAAATCTGCGATGCCGAAAGTCCGAGCGGCTGCGGTACCATGTAGTCGACAGAATCTACAGGCGTATCGTGGTCCCCCAGGATAAAGACGACCGTGTTCCCGAAATCGGGGCGCTTGGAAAGTGCATCGAAGAATCGCCCGAGTTGCTTGTCGGTATAGCGTATCGCATTGCGGTAACGCACCATCGCATCATCTGCCCTTTCGGCAAAATCCGCAGGATACCCGTAGAACGGGATGTGCGAAGCGATGGTATTGAACGAAAGTTGCCAGGAACTGTCCACGGGCATCTTGCCTAGCAAATCAATCGCGAGATCTGCACCCAGGCTGTCGGCGATGCCTTCCACCGTCTCCTCGCCTATCAGGTGCCAATCATCGTCGAAGAACTTCTCGATAAAGGGCAGCGTATGGTCAAAAATCGGGTTCGAAACCGTCGCGTAGGCGCGGTGATAGTTTGTCAGGAATTCCGGCCAGCCCTTGAACTTGTTCGCCGCATAAAAACTGGGCACGTCGCGGTTCGGGTGTGAAGGGAACCCCATGTAAGTCGCCATGGTGCCGCGTACCGTCGGGTAGCCCCCGCTAAAGGCGTTCTTGAACCAGAGGGCACCCCCAATAGCATTGCCGGCAGAATCCTTGCCGAAAAAGCCACCGTTCGCAAGCTTCCAGATGTTCGGCGCCAGAGCGGTATCGCCTTCCAGCATCTTGTTAAAGATGCGGCCCTTGAACGATTCGCCCATGATGAACACGATGTTGTAGGGCTTTTTCGCCTTGTATTCATGAGCCGGAGCGCCACGGTACATCGGCAGTTCCAAGGCATCGCTACGGCTTGCGGCAAAATCCTTCGGCAAGAAAGCATCCAAGTCGCCCACCAGTTCTTCGGTGATCTTTGCGTTGTCGTGAATGAACTCGAACGTCTCGACCGCAGCGATATGCAGTATCGGCGCGGTAAGCGTGTGCTTGCCGAGCGTAAAGCGCATGTCGACCTTCGTGTGCGTCACCGGGATTTCGATCCACCCGCGGGTACCCGTAAGGAACAGCACGAGGGGAACGAGCGAGAGCGCCATACCGACGGCGAACATCACGCCGGGAACTTTCCGGGAAGCGGGTTTCCAGGCCCCTGCGCGGTTATTGAGCACGAGGGAACGACGCTGCCTGCGAAGCCTAAGCGTGTAGGCGACCACAAAGGCGATTGCGCCCGCAAAGCAAAGCACCACCATCGAAACCCAGAGGATTGTCCCGAGCAGGTCACCACCCAGCGTAGAAACCGTCGTGGCATCGGTGATGTTCGAAATGTGGAAATATGTGCGCAGGAAGGAATAAGAAAGCCTCTGGTGCGAAAAGCGGAACACGTCGTAGTCCGCAATCGCCACAAAGAAATAGAGCGCGTAGAAAACGGCAAGCCCGCGGGGAGAGCGTGCAAACCCAAAGAGGCCCGCCATGGCAAGCACCGCGCCGAACGCCATGAAAATCTGCCAGAGGGTCTTGCCCTCGAACATTTCTGCCATCGAGAGCCCGAGCGGGTCCGGCAGGCTATAGAAAAACACCAGCAAAACGCTCTGCACCAGCAGGGCGACAAGTGCCATCGCAAGGTAGGGGTTCTTCAATAAGCGCACAACTACACCTTCAAAATAAAATCTACCGCGTGTTCAAGGTCTTCGACTTGGCGGGCATGGACCTGCGCGTAACGTTTAGGCGCGCGCGCCGCAAACTCGGCATAAATGCGGGCATCCAGCAATTGCACCAGGCGGTTCTTGATCTCGCTTACGGAATACGGGTCAAAATACAGCGCCGCATCGCCGCAGACCTCGGGAACGGAAGTCGTGCCGCTCGCCGCCACAGGTACACCATAGCGCATGGATTGCACCGGCGGGTAACCGAACCCCTCGTTCAGCGAGGGGAACACGAACGCATACGCATTCTGGTGCAAGAATTCCAGTTCCTTGTTTTCCACATAGCCGAGCAGCACAAAGCGGTCCTTGTGCTTGAGGTGGCGCAGGTATGCGCGCGCATTCGTCGCCCCGGTAATGACCATCTTCATGTCGAGTTGCTTGCCCTGCGATTCGTACATGCCCACCAGTTCGTCGAACGCGCAGGCGGCGCGCAGGTTATTCTTTTCCCAGCGGGCTCCGCTCGTGAGCAAGAAATACTTTTTCGCAACAACACCCGGCGGCAAGAAACCTTCGGGTTCATATTCCGTCATCGGGCTGTAGAACACGGGAATTTCCAGGCCCAGAAGTTCCGGGAAAAACGCCTTGATGGAGGCACGGCTGTGTTCGCTCACCGTAATGGTGCGCGCCTTGCCTTCGGCCATGCGCTTTGCCAAATCCTGGTACTTGGGCTTGTAGAAATACTTTTTCCAGCTTTCGCGGTAACGCACCAGCGCTTCCATTTTCTGCCCGAACTTTTTCGCAAAGCCCACGCCTGCCCAACTGTACTGCATTTCGAGAGCGCGAACGCCGTGCCACGTGAACACGAAATCCTTCACGTCAATCGCCCACTTTTTTTCGAGGGAATAGAGCGGCGTGTAGAACGTGTCGATGTTGTTCTCGTCGATAATCTGCTGCGGAGCCTTCTCGTTGATATCGAACAACGGGATGTTCTTCTCTTTGCAGGTCTCGACAATTGCCGGGTCCAAGTATTTTTTGCTGTCGTACGCGCAAGAGAACGCGACACCGCGCTTCACGAGCGCCCAGAAAATCACTTCGCCATAACTTCCGCCGCCATGGAACTTGGCGCTATGTATGGGCTGTACCGCTACCAGGTTAAAAAGCAAGTTCATTCTCACCTCCCCAGGATTTTACCGAAAACTCTCAGGGGGAACACGAGGATAGGCAAATGCTTGTACAGCCAAGCAAGCGACTTGGCAAATGCGTAGCTGCGGATAATGTAGGCGCCACCGGCACCCACCTTGCGGGTCTGGAATTCAAATTCTTCCTTGGCGTGAGCGATCACTTCGTCGTAATACTCGTTGATGGTAATGCTCTTGTCTTCATTGACCTTCACCGGAATGTTCTTCAGGTTCGTGTAGAAATCCTTGCGCAGAATCTTGGGCAAGAACAGGTCCATGCTTGCGGGTACCTTGTGTCCGCGGGTATCGATAATGCGGGAACCGAAGAAGTGGAGCACCTTCGCGGTGGGCAAGAAACGGTTACCGTATGCCAGCTGGCAGTTCCAACCGCCGGGCATCTTCTTGGTGATGTAACCGAACTTGAAATTCGTCTCGGCAAGGCTCGCCATATCGTAGGGGAAGTTCTTGGACACGCAATAGAGCCAGAGTTCGTGCCAGGTCTCGAAGAACTTGCGGGCCTCGGGAGTGTCTGCCGCAAACATCACTCCCCCGTTGAAAATCTCGTCGTTCAGGATAGGCGAAAAGCCCATCATCTTCGCGTTGTTCAAGACCTTCTTGCGGTTGATGGCCTTCGAGAGGTTCGTGTGGAAATCGAGCACCGCGTAAATACCGCCGCGCCATTCCTCGGGAATCGAGAGGTCGCCTACGATTGCGATGTCGGAATCCATGTACAAGAAGTCGCCGTCAATCACGTTGCGCATGACCGTCTTGAGGTAACGGGAACGCAGCATCGGCGTGAATTTCTCGTCGAGCGTGAGCACCTTGAGTTCATCGACCGCATCCTTGAGCACGGCACGCGGGCCGGTGAGCGTTTCCGCCGTCTTGTCGTCGGTCAAGAGCGTCACGAAGGCGCCCGGATTATGCACGCGCAGGGAAGCAATCGCCACGAGCGTCTGCTCGCAGAAAAAGTCCTTCGGGGAACTGGTCAGAACAAAAAGGTATTTTACACTCGGCATAAAAAGTCCTTTTCTATAGGGTGACTGCCGGCTTCTTTTCGTAAGCGGCAAGGCGGCCTTCAGTAGTCCCTCGCGGCGAATTCCTGAGGAAGTTTTTCAGGCGGTGCAAGAACGGGCGCCAGCTACCGTTGGTCACGTGAATCGCAAACGGTTTTGTCTTGGACTCGTTCATGCTCGGCAAAAAGATATCGCCCGGGTAAATCGTCATTCCCTCGGAGAGTTTCTGCAGTTCGTTCTTGTACACGAACCCGTATTCCTGGGCAATGTGGGCATAAACGCAAGGCGAAATATTCTGGGTATTCAGTTCGCCGTTCGGCAAAATGAATTTTTGGTTCTCGTAGTACTCCATGCACTTTTTCAGGAACGGATGCCCGGCACGCGCGCCAAATATGGCGGCCTGCAGCGCAAGCCCCGGAATCACCATCTGGTTCGGGTCCTTCTTGGTCCCGTCTGCGTTCAAGAGGCTGCTGGAGCCGCTGCGCTTGAAATGCACCGTGTACTCGATATTGGTAAAGTACTCGTTTTCGAGGAACGGGTCAAAACTCTGGTACAGGTAAACGTCGCTATCCAGGTACACGCCGCCTTCCTGGTAAAGCGCATAAAGGCGAATGTAATCGCTGGCGAAAGCCCACTTGGAGCGTTCCACCGCCTCGCGGACAAAGGGCACATCCTTTATGATCTTTTCGCACTTCGCCATGTCCCAATGGACAATTTCGTAATCCGGGCAATGGCGCTTCCAACTGTCGATGCATATTTGCGGCAGCTTGGGCAGCGGGTCGTTGGACAGCCAGATGTAATGGATTTTCTTGGGAATCATAATTACGCCTGCTTTTTAGGGATGTTGGCGTTCGCGGAGAAATTCTTCTTGACAATCTTCCAGTAAAGGAGCAGCAGAGCCACAATCACCAGGTACACGACAATCTTCTGCCACAGCTCCATGGAGAACACGCCCATGTTCACCACGATGTAGAAGGCGATGAGCCCCACAATCCAAAGTGCCTGCGACACGAGCTTTATGGAATACGGCCTGTAGCCCATCATGATCAGGTAAATATTATTGCAGATAATCGCCACGCCCTGCTGGCAAAGCATGGCGAGAGCGGCACCCACAAGCCCGAATGCGGGAATCAGGAAATAGCCCGTCACCAAGGTAACCACGAGGGAGGTAAAGTCCATCTTCAAGGAATAAAGCGTCTTGCCGAGCCCGTTGATGACCAGGTTTGCCATTCCGCCAAAGCCGCCCAGCAGGTGCACGAACAGCAAAATGCCCAGCGCTTCGGGCTGCACAATAAAGTCCTTGCCCGCAATGCCCAGAATCAGGTCCGGGAACAGCACGATGAAAAATCCGATAAGCAACTGGATGAACGTGACCATGAAAACGCAGTAGCTGTAGACCGGCTTGAGGTCGGTCTTGAGGCGTTCCTTGTCCATGCCCGCAACCACCGGAGTGAGAATCGGCGTAAAGCCCACGCGGATGGTCTGGAGGGCGTTCGAGATGGTGACCATGATGCCGTAGGCACCCGCCTTCTCGGGACCGAGGAAAAGCATCACCATCCAGAGGCTCGAACGCAGCAGGAACGACGCGACAACTTCATCCAGCCCGAGCGGGAGCGAATAGAGCACCAGGCTCTTGGGCGGCAACTTGCCCGGCACCAGGGGCATATCCGGGAACTGGCGGCGCACCAGCACAAAGTGCACGCAAAAACCGACTACCTGGCCCACGAAAAGGCCCAGCGGAAGCGCATGCGGTATGTTCAAGAAGTAAAGCACGATGGACACCGCAGGCGCGAGCGTCACCGTCAGGAACGAATTGACGAACACGGCATTCTGCGGGCGGCGGTTCCCTTCGGAAGCCGTACTGAACACGTAGGTGCCCACATAGAACAGGAGCGATATGGCGTACCAGGGCAGTTCCTTCGAAATGTAGGGTGTGAAGGAGCCCACGAAAATGACCGCCATGCACAAGAGCGATATGCCCGCCGCGACCCAGAACGACTCCATAATGCCGTCGTGCGCGGTACGGTTGTTGAGTTTGTTTTGCGGCAGGTACCAGTAGAGGCCCTTGTCGAGCCCGAGGGTCGCCGAGTGCGCAATCGTGAGGAGGAGCGTCTGCGCCGAGACGAATATACCGAATTCGGCGGCACCGAAAATACGCGCCATCACGAACGTAAGGAGGGGCCCGCAAACCTTGAGGATGGTCCCCACAATGTTCACGATCATCGCCTTTTTCAGGAACTTGCTGTCGGTCTCTAAATTGCCCATAACAGGCCAAAAAATAGATTTATTTTGCTCCGGCCCCACGCCCCCCAAAGCCATAACCCGATGAATTATCTATATTGCCCGATAAAGTCCAAGCAACCGGACTTTTTCAACTCGCAAACCGGGATTTTATCATGTTCAAGACTATCGCCATCGGCTGTGACCACGCCGCGTTCGAATACAAGGAAAAACTCGTCAAGTTTCTGGAAGGCAAGGGCTACAAGGTCCTAGACATGGGCACCGACTCCACGGAATCGTGCGACTACCCGATTTTCGCCGACAAGGTCTGCAACAAGGTCACGAGCAAGGAAGCCGACTGCGGTATCCTCATCTGCGGTACGGGCATCGGCATGAGCATGGCTGCCAACAAGCACAAAGGCATCCGCGCCGCCGTCTGTGGCGACCTCACCTCCTGCGAGTTCACCCGCCTCCACAACGATGCGAACGTGCTCTGCATGGGCGCACGCATTATCGCCTACGCGCAGTGCGAAGTTTTCGCCACGAAGTTCCTCGAAACGGAATTCATGGGCGGCAAGCACAAGAAGCGCATCGACATGTTCGAGCAGGCCTAGTTTTTCCGGAATTTTCAGAAATTTCGTTCACTTTCGCGCTTTTTTTGCTAAATTAAATAACGTATGGTGCAGTTTAGTCAAACGTCGTGGCAAGAATTTTCGCTTCCGAATGTCCTGGAAACGCTTCGCTACGCACCCCTAAAATTGACTATCGGCGAAAGCCCCCTCCTCCATTACATTTTCCCGAAAGAACTTACCGCCGGCGCTGCCATCAAGTACCAACTCCAGTACGGCCTCAGGGTCATCCGCTGGACCGGCATCATCAGTTCGGTAAAAGACAACCAGGTGACCGTGCGACTCGGCCAGGGACCCTTCCGCGGGTTTACCGCCAGCCATAAGTTCGTTTCCGAAGGGCACATGACCGCCTGCTACGACGAACTGTCGTTCCAGGGCTTCACGAACATCCCCGAAGACGTATTTGCAGGCATTATCGCAGGTGCGAGCCTGGTTTACGGGATATTCGCCCGCAAGGATACCCGCGACATTGTCCTCGCCGTAGAATCCCAGAAAAAGACGCAAGCCTTCGAATCGCTCGACATGGGCGCCACGGCGGGTTAGTCCCGCACCCGGGGGTTCCGCCATCATGTACACCTCACTCAAACAGGCCCTGCTCGATTTGGAGAAGGCGGGGATGCTCAAGCGTATCCGCGAAGAGGTGGACCCGTACCTGGAAATGGCGGAAATTGCACGGCAGGCGTTCGACAACAAGGGGCCGGCACTGCTTTTCGAGAAGGTGAAGGGCAGCAGGTTCCAGGCGGCATGCAACATTTTCGGTACCCGCGAGCGCATGGACTTCTTGTTCCGCGATACGCTCGAAAGTACCAGGACCGCAGTGCGGTTCAAGTCAAACCCCGCAGAATTTTTCCGGCACGCAAGCCCCGCGACACTCCTGCGGGCAGCAAAGGCGGGCATCCGCTCGCTCCCGAAACGTTCCGGCAGCATCCGCGATTTCGAGGAATGCACGCTGGCAGACCTCCCGCAAATTGTCGGCTGGCCCGAAGACGGCGGGCCCTTCCTCACGCTCCCGCAGGTAGCGACCCTCCCGCACGAAGGCGCGAAGGCGCTTACCGCAAACCTCGGCATGTACCGCGTGCAGATCGCGGGCAACGACTTTGCGCAGGACGAATGCGGCATACACTACCAAATTAACCGCGACATCGCGCGCCACCACAGGAAGGCACTCGAGGAAGGCCGCGCGCTCAAGGTGAGTGTGTTCCTGGGCGGCCCGCCCGCGCATACCGTCGCCGCGGTGATGCCCATGCCCGAAGACCTCTCGGAACTCACCTTCGCCGGAATGCTCGGCGGGCGGCGCTTCCGCTATTTTATGCACGAGGGCTACATGGTCTCGAGCGACGCGGACTTCTGCATTCTGGGCGAAATTGCGCCCGAACTCAAGCCCGAGGGACCGTTCGGCGACCACGTGGGCTACTATTCCGGCAAGCACCTGTTCCCCTACCTGAAGGTGAAGAAGGTGCTCTGCAAGAAGAACGCTATCTTCCCGTTCACCTCCGTAGGCAGGCCCCCCAAGGAAGACACGATTTTCGGCGAGTTCATCCACGACATCACCAAGCCGATGGTACCCTCGTCGCTCCCGGGCGTAGAGGCGGTCCACGCGGTCGACGCGTCGGGAGTGCACCCGCTCTGCCTCGCTATCGCGAAGGAGAACTTTATCCCCTACGTAAAGCCCGAGGAACGCGAGCCGCTCGAACTTTTAAAGACCGCAAACGCTTTGCTCGGGTTTAACCAGGTTTCGCTCGCGAAGTACCTGATGGTGGCGGCGAAGGAAGATGCCGGCGTTAAACAGCCCGCGGGTGTTGACGCCCGCAAGCCACAAGATGCCTGCAAAAAGCAAGATGCCGCCGGGTTGCTGGATGTGCGCAACGTGCCCGCATTCTTCGCGCACATACTAGAACGCATGGACTTCGCGCGTGACCTGCATTTCCAGACATCCACGTTTATCGACACGCTCGACTACACGGGAACGCGCCTCAATCACGGTTCCAAGCTCGTGATTACCGTAGCGGGGCCCAAACGCAGGGAACTGCGCGAATGTGGCGGCGACCTTGCCAGCCTCGCGCTCCCCGCAGGCTTCAGCGATGCAAAGATTGCCATGAAAGGCGTGCTCGCCGTGCAATGGAACGGCGACAACACCGCCGGCGTGGGCGGTACGCACGAAAAAGACTGCGCGGGAAATTCGGGCGAGAACTGCGCGCCACCCTCTCCCGAATACCTGCAGGCGCTCCGCGACGCCCTCGCAAGCTGGGAATACCGCGAGAACTACCCGTGGGTGAGCATCGTGAACGATACCTCCACCATCGGCGACGGCTCGCAGCAGAGCCTCGACGACTTCCTGTGGGCAACGTTCACGCGCTCCGACCCCGCACAAGATATTCACGGCGTAGGCGAGCGCTTTGTGCAAAAGCACTGGGCCATAGACGCCCCGCTTATCGTCGACGCCACCGCAAAACCCAGGCACCAGAAGATGCTTACCGTAAGCGATGCAGTCAAGCAGCGCGCCGCCGGGATCCTCGCGCGCGCAAGGGGGGAAAATGCGTAGAATCGCCCTCTTGTCCATAGCGGTACTGCTGCTTGCAGGGCTTACGCTTGCGCACGATGGAATCTGCGGAATGGCTTTGGCGCACCAGAACCGCCAAAAGCATAAGAGCGGGTTACGGGCAGCAGCCGCGTACAAGTTCAAGGCGTGCGACTCCAGGGCCTACTACGACACAGTCCTCACCCGAGAAACGGAGCATTTCCAGATTTTCTACACGCTAGGGAATGGCCCACACGCCACCACGCCAGAATTCATCGACACGCTTGCAATGACGCTCGAAAGCGCATATAAGTTTCACACGAATATCATGGAAATGCGCGCCCCCCTGGGGCTTGACACCACCAGCCATTTCCAGATGCCTGTAAAAGACGGTTTGTACCCGGTCGAAGTCGCCGAACTGGATTTTCTGCGCGACGCGTGGGCGGTCATGGGCGAAGACGCCTGTCACGGGTGCTACGGTTCGACCTACCCCAGCCCCAAGGACTACCACAAATCCGAAATCTTCATCGACAACGATTTCAACAACGTACCCGAAAGCAACGTCACCGTCGATTCCGTCGAGAGTAACGGCAGAATGTGCCCCTACCCCGTCTCGACATCGCCCTTGTACAACACGACCTACTCTTACGCCTATAACGAAAACATCGCGAACGGCATCCGGGTCACCATATACCACGAAATGTTCCATGCCATACAGCTGCGCTACATGGACCTTTTCAAGTATTGGTCTTACTGGATTGAGGCCTCCGCCACCGCAAACGAAGAACTCGGAGCTTCCGACATAAACGACTACTTCCTGTACATCAACAGGTTCTTCCGCTTCAACGGGACCCCGCTTGACGCACTCTCGGACGACTACTGCCTCGCGATTCTCTACCTGTACCTCTACAACCACGTAGACAAGCATTTTGACAAGGAAATCTGGGAACTCTTCGAGAAGAATCCCGACAAGCCGTTCAAGGAGTTCCTCAAGAAAATCCTGTCGCAGCGCGAAATAGACGGAGACTCACTGTTCCATGACTTTGTAACCGCGGCATCGCTTTCCGGCAAAAAGGCAAATGCCGTAAGCAAGTCCTACTGGGTTCACGACGACCAGCCCGAATGGAACAGTGCTTCCACAAATTCCTCAAAAATCCTCACGGGCAATGCAGACCAAGCCAGGTTTGTTCCCGAAGTTCCCGTCTACGCCTACCACTTCTACATGAACGGAGTCCCGAATATCGACCAGTTCAAGGGAAAGGCTTCGGCCCTGGTATTCAACGGCGACAGAATCGACATCCGGGAAATCACGAGCACCGCATCGCTGGATTCCATCGAGAAAGACAACTTCTTCGCCGATTCCATCATGTGGGTATTCAGCAGTTTCGACGACCCCAAGCGCATACCCGAAATCGTCAAGGATTCCACCCTGCGTGCCTATCCCGTCCCCTGGCGCGGACAAGGCCCGTTATGCTTCACGCCGCTGCCCGAATCCAAGAAGTTTATCGAAATTAGGAACGCCCGCGGGGACCTGGAGCTCCGCGAGCCCTACGCAAAGACGACTCACTGCCTTAGTGCAGACAAAGTAATGTCAAAGATGAAGCCGGGTGTATACCGCTTCCGCGCAGGTTCCAGCGGCAAGACGCAGAAGTTCCTGGTGGTGTACTAGGATTTCGCGAGCATTATAAAAAGCCGTTTAATGTTTATCCCGAACGTTTAAAGGAAGCCCGAAGCGTCTAACAGCCGCGAGGGTTTCCTCCCACCGCTCATCTCTTACCCGCAAAAAGAGAAATAAACCATTTTTAACCGGAGCCATCGCTAATTCTTGGCGTAGGCGTGTACTCCGCTAAGTGAACACTTGAACGAAGTGATCGTGCGAACGTGCGGAGCACACGATGAAGCCAACATTATTTAATAGCGCAGGTTAAAGCAACTCCCCGATCCACGGGAAAAGATTGTCCTGGTTCTCGAGCTTGCAGAGAAGCGAGGTATCGGGCTTTTTGCGACCCATCGCAAGGCTCGTCATTGCAGAGGCATAGAGGGCGCACACGTTCCTGTAGTGCGTATTCTCGCGGAAACGCGCGTAGTCTGCCGCAGACTTGTTGTGGATCATGAACGCCCAGTCCGAAGCCTGGAACAGCAACAGTTCGCGGGCCATCTGCTCGTAGAACCGGCGGAACAGTTTGGTCTGCGCATTCTTGCCCTTCTTCTCGCGGGCAACGAGCGCGCGGCGGAACTCTTCCATCATGCCGCGCATGCGGAAGAATAGCGGGTACGCATTGCTCACCTCGTCGTTCATCCAGACTTCACCAAAACCGCCCTCGCCCCAAGAAGAGAATACGGGGCTGTGCACGTCGGCATCGCACGAATAGTACATGGTGTCTTCGAGCGAAGACATCTGCACCGTGTTGGATGCGGCGGCGCGCTCGAACATCTTTTCGATAAACAGCGGGCCTTCGAACCACCAGTGTCCAAAGAGTTCCGCATCGTAGGGGCACAGGATAGAGACCTTGTTACCCTCCATTTTCGGGAGCAGTTCCGTGACGGTCGCCTCGCGGTTCGCGATAAAGAGACGCGCGTGGTCTTCTACCAGCCGGAGCGCATTCCACGGGCGGTACACCTGCTTTTCTTCGCTGCCGGTAATGCGCCAGTACTTGAGGCCGGTCTCGATGGGCGTCTCGCCCGCCATAAAGTAGTCGCCCAGGTAGTTGCGGTCGCGTTCGCTTGCGATATCCTTGAAGAACTCGCGGTACTCGGGATGCCCCGGGTAGCCCGTTTTGCGGCTCCATACCTCCATGGAACTTGCCTGCTCGCGGCCCATGCAATAAAGCCCCGCAGGGGTCTTTATTGGCGCAAATACTCCGTATTTGGGTGCGGGCTTTGCCAAAAGCACGCCGTGGGTCTCGAGGAAGAAATACTTGAACCCGAATTCGGCGAGAAGGCGGTCAAGACCTTCGAAGTACCCGCACTCGGGGAGCCAAAGCCCGCTGGGCCTCCGCCCGAAGGCTTCTTCAAAGGCGCGCACGGTAACGCCCAGCTGCAGGCGTATCGCCTGAACGTCGGACTGGTACGCGGGCAAGAACGGGTGCGTGCCCACGCAGGTAAGGAGGTTCAGCTTGCCGCAATCTTCCAGCTGTTTCAACGCAGGCACAATCTCGCAGGCGCAATCGCGTTCCCACGTATCAATGAGTCCAACCTGCCTGCGGTAGTAAAAATCTACCACGGGTGCAATGTCGTCGTTCCCGACGGCGCGCTCACGTTCCTTCTCGATGAGTTCCATCTGGCGGTGCAAATGGCGTGTGAACTTTTCCAGCAACAAACTGTCGGTAAGCATCGCCAAGAGCGCAGAAGAAACGCTCAGGTTGAGCGTCCCCGGCACGCCCTTCTCCTGCAATCGACGAAGCATCTGGATAATCGGCAGGTAAGTCTCCGCCATCGCCTCGAAAAACCAGTTCTCTTCCAGGAACCGGTCATATTCGGGTTCGCGCACAAAAGGCAAGTGCGCGTGCAACAGCAGGTGTATTTTACCGGGCGCGGACAATTTGTCCTCGTGGGTTTCGAGCAGGCTCGCCTACTCCGTGCGCTTCACGACTATCGGGACAATCGTCGTCGGGAAATCGCCATCCTTGTCGGTAGCGAAAACCGGGATAATCTTCGTGGAATCCGGCAGGTCTTCTTCAAAGCTGAAGGTGCCATCCGGGTTCAGCGGGAACGGTTCGCCGCGCACCTGGAGGTGTGCATCCGGGCGGGTTCCACCGTAAACGATCAGGCGGGTCTTGACCCACAGGAAAAAGTCCTTGCCGTAGTTCACGGAATCCTTCGGGAGCTCAAGCTTGTTGCTCTTAAGGGCGGCGCTGGAGAGCGCGCCCGAGAACATGGAGCCCGAAGAACTGGAAAGGCCGTTTGCCATCTGTTCGAGCCAGGTCTTGGCCGACATGCTGGAAAGGCCCGAGCTGCCGAAGCCACCCATGGTGGCACCGCCGAGGGATGCCTTCACGAACACGTCATCAACATTCACCGTAGAGCCTTCCGGAGAGTAGGACTGCACCGGAACGGATTCCACGATTGGCATAAAGTTCTTGCCCTGCGCAAAGCCGAGCACGGCAACCGTATTGTCGGTAGCCTTGTTTTCCACATACCAGCTGCGGGCATCGGCAGGCACCACCACGTCGTGGAACTTGCGCTTCTTGGCACGCTTCACGGTAAGGTCGCCCGAAACGTCGAACAGGCGGAGTACCAGTTTGCCCTTGCCCTTCTTCGCGCGCTTGATGCGTTCTTCGGAGACTTCCCAGAAGGCCTGCATCCAGTTCGGGTCCTTCTGCATGAGCACCAGGTATTCCGGGTCAAAGTTCTGCGCCATGCTGGCGGTCTTCGTGACGGGCTTGGCGGCAGCCTTCGCTGCGGAAACCTTCACCGCTTTCGCGGGCTTGCGCTCTGTCGACTTCAACACCACGTCGGTCTGTTCCGATGCCTTCGGGGCGGACTTCGCCGTAACCTTCGCGGAAATCTTTGCAACAGGCTTTGCAGCCGTTTTCGTTGCAGTCTTTGCAGCCGTCTTGACGGCAGTCTTTGCCGCAGCCGTCTTCGTCGCAACCTTGGTCGCCACCTTCTCGGCTTCCTTCGCGACAGACTTCGCTGCTGTCTTTGCGGCAGTCTTCACCGCCTTCTTGATCTTGGAGGTCGTTTCCTTGACGGCCTTGTTCACCACCTTCTTGGTGGCCTTCGTCTTTTCTGTTTTCTTCGTAGCCATTTCTAGCCTCCTTCGAAAAAAATTACCTGCGGGACTGACCCCAGCTCCCAATACCCATCAACCCGAGACGGATTCCCAGGAACACCTCGTCCCAGTTGCCTTCGGATTCAGAAAACCTCTTGCCGCCCTGGAGCGCCAAATCAAGCGCGATGCCCTTGCGGCCCAGCGGGAAGTTCGCACCGATGGAGCCGCCCACCTCGTATACATCCTCTATGTACCAGTTCTTGTACCACGCGCCCGCACGGTAGGCAACCCTGTCCCAGAGGGGGTCGTAATAAAGCCCGCTTCCATCGCGCTGGTAACCGACCGAGGCGACAAAATCGTTCTGCGTCTTGGTTATGCTGCGCATGTCGTAGCTGTGAGCGACGTTCTCTATATCCTCGTCCCATACGCGCCACTGCAAGTCCATCATCACGTTGTGCCTCTTGGCAAGGCGATAATTCACGCCTGTCGCAAGCATGGCGGGGATTTCTATGTGGCGGTCGATCTTGCTCGGGATGAGCGTGTCGATTTCCGAGAAGCGGAAATTGTATTCCAGCTTGTTCAAAAGCGTATAGCCTGTGGTGTACGAGAAGTAGAACGAGGACTGTCGGCCACGGTACTGCACAGAACCGGTGTAGTAGCCCGGATGGTGTTCTATTTCCCAGGAACCTTCGACGTAATCCGTGATATCCGCATTGTTTGTCGCCCACACGTCGTCTTCGGCAACGGCATCCTTGTTGGGGCCAAGAGTCAGGCTGCGGTGCATCGAGCCCATCACGATATGCATGGAAGCGCCCAGCGAAATGTTGCGGAGGTACGGGAGGCGCACCGCGTAAGTCGGGACTATCTCGTACACGCTGCCGTTGTATTCAATCTTCGCGTCGGCTGCACTCGCAGAATCGGAAACTTCCTCGCGAACCAGAGAAGAGTAATGCTGCCACAGCGAAACGCCTATCGCGCCAAAGTCGCCCATCGGGAACGAAAGGTTGAACGACGGCATGGAAATGGTCTTGGTGAAGAAATCTTCCCCGTGACGCTGTATGTTATACAGGTCCATGAGGAAGTTCAGGTTGAACACGACCTTCGTATCGAAAGCCATGCGTGCAGGGTTCACGACGGACAATCCTTCCGCCTCGCCCGTCTTGGCACCGCCGGCAAACCCGCGGCCCGCGGCAGCGGCAGAACCGCCCACGACCTGCTCTTCGCCAAGCGCATCGAGCCCAATCATCGATGCCTGCGCCATCACGGCCACTAGTACAACAAAGCCTAAAAATCTTTTCATTCTTCACCCCCGCGCTTGGTCGCAAGCCAGAGTTTGAGCGTAGCCGGCTTGCTGAACGTGGTTCCGAAATCGTAACGCGCGTAATCGAAATGGCTGAAGAACACGTAGCTCGAGTCGCCATCTTCCGTAACATAGTTCTGGTACGTGGAATCCTTCGCCTGCAGCACCGGATAGCCGAGACGCACCATCATCTTGAAATTGCGCCCGCTATTCGCCTGGTTGATAAGGTCGCGCATGCCGTAGGTCACCTGGAGCGAAAGCGAATCGCCGTCGAAGAACACCATGTTCGGGTGTCCCGACTCCACCACCAGCTTGCGGTTCAGCTTGTATTCTTCCATGCGGCGGATTTCGGTACCCAGACTGTCGATAAACGAGCCCACCACAACCTGGATGGGCAGTCCCAGTTCGCTTATGCCCTCGGAATCGTCGCGCGGGAACGTGAACTGCGCAAGCACCACAGCCTGGCGCACGTCGTAACCGTCACCCTCGTCGAAGGGGAACGCATCGCCGTAGAAATCGGAAAGAGCCTCGAGAATCTTGTCGGAGGGGTATTCCACCACAAGGGAATCGAGAACGCCGCCATGTAGCAACAGGCAGCCGTCGCAGGTATCATTGTACGTAATCACCTCGCTCATGCGGAACGGGGGCACGGACTTGTAATCGGTATCGGAAACCGACTTCATGCGGAATACGGGCACATACCCCGTCGCAGTCCCGTAGAAACGGTAGACCCTCTTGGCCTGCGGCGCAGAGACGCGCAACTGCAGGCGGCAAGCGACACCCGCCTGCTTGAGGTCCTCGACCAGCGCCGAGGGAAGGTCTATCTTCACGAGGGAATCCTTCGTACCGATGGAAAGATCGTAGGTCGTATCGGCGGAATTGTCCGCAGTCCAATCCTTCAGTTCACTGCGCCAGGTGGAATCGGGAATCTCGGCAATGCTGTCGATAAACTTCTTGTCTTTCCCCTTGTCCAGCTTCCATTCAATTTTCAGATCGAGAGTTTCTTCGTAGGGCAGGGAATCCGCCGGGAATGTCGTGGAAGTGTAGAACGGCTTGAGCACATACAGGGCGATGAACGCCGCAGCCGAATCCGAGCCGGCCATCTCGGCGAGGAACGCGGAATCCTTGAACGCGATGTCGAAAACAAGATCGTGGGTAAGCCCCGCCTGGACACCAAGGAGCGGCCTCTCGACACCAGAAAACACGGTATAGCCAGCATAGGCCTGCGCAGACACGGGCAACATCTCGTTTATCGAAAGAGTCTGGACCTTGTAACTGTCGGGCAGGCCCTGGTCGCCAAGCCAGCTGCTGAGTGCAGAATCGTCTGACTCGAACAGGCACGCCGAGAGCAGCGCGGCAAATAAACCACATAAAATCAAAAACGCAATATTTTTCTTCTTCACTCGGAACTCCGAATCGTGTTGAACTTTTTTCGGACATAAATATAGAAAAAAAGGCCCGTTTTCGCCCAATTTTGCCCGAAAACGCCCCCGTCAAAGCCCTTCCCCACCCCAATAAACCTATATTTAGAACAAAGTATGAAACCCTTCATTCGCCTAATCAAGCTTTTATTGCCAGTGACCGCCATTTTCTGCGCCAGCTGCGCCGACGACGACTCACAGAATTTTTTAAACCACGACAGCGCCAACGACCCTGTTCCGGAATCGAGCGAAACTGTTGAACCCACCGGACCCATCTGGGACGAGCCCCTCACGGACCCTCGTGACGGCAAGACATACAAGACCGTAATCATAGGCGACCAAACATGGATGGCCGAAAACCTGGCCTACGAAGCCGAGAACAGCTTCGGTTACGACGACAGCGTTGCCAACAGGGAAAAATACGGACGCCTCTACACATGGGAAGCAGCCATAAGTGCATGCCCCAACGGCTGGCATCTGCCAGAACACGACGAAATCAAATTCCACTTTTTCCGTATAATTAAAGGGGGACAAGACTCGGCAGGCATCGCCCTCAAGGCGACCACCGACTGGGACGAAGATATCAGGGGTACAGATATATATGGCTTTTCCGCATACCCCACCGGAATTAGAGACGCTCGCGGAACCATATTTATGTTTCAACAAGCCCTTTTTTGGACCTCAACCGATTCCGATAGTAGCGGCACCAAAGCCTTCTACATGCTCCTAGACAACGAAGCTGACGCAGGCCTCTATGGAAGCTACTACAAAACCTACGGAATGTCCGTTCGTTGCGTCAAGGGCGCACCTTGGAAATACACTAATTAAAAACATTGCTATATTTGCGCTCGTAAAAACAAGAGGACATTATGGCCCAATTCAACGCGCATTTCAGGAACATCAACGGGGATGATACCTACCCGCTGACCGACGTCATTTACCGCAGCAAGGTGGACGGCAGCCTGCTCGAAGTCGAGCACGACCGCAACGCCCTTGCAAGCAAGAGCCCCGACGAATGGAAGAAGCTCTTTGCCGAACGCCGCATGAGCTTCGAACCCGCCGATATGAGCGGTATCTGGAGCAAGCGCGAAATGGTGCTCCCCGACATGCCGCTCGAAGACATCGTCACCATGCGCGAAGGTTGGAGTCCGCTATTTGACGCAGCTCCGCTCGCCAAGGAAATGGGCATCAAGAGCCTCAAGGTGAAGCTTTGCGGCAACTCCCACACGGGTTCTTTCAAGGACCTCGGCATGACGGTCCTCGTGAGCCAGGTAAACCACATCATCAAGAAGAAGATTCACGAAATCGACGCCGTGGCCTGCGCCTCTACCGGCGACACCTCCGCAGCCCTCAGCGCCTACTGCGCCAAGGCAGGCATCCCGAGCATCGTGTTCCTGCCCGCCGGCAAGACGAGCGTCGCCCAGCTGATTCAGCCGATTTCTAACGGCAGCATCGTGCTCGCCCTCGACACCGACTTTGACGGTTGCATGAAGATTGTCCAGCAGGTCACTGCCGACAACCGCATCTACCTCGCAAACTCCATGAACAGCCTCCGCGTCGAAGGCCAGAAGACGATTTCTCCGGAAATCTGCCAGGAATTGGGCTGGAAGGTCCCCGACACCGTGATTATCCCGGGCGGCAACCTCGGTAACGTGAGCGCTCTCGCCAAGGGTTTCGAAGACTGCAAGGCCATGGGCCTCATCGACCGCATCCCGCGCATTATCGTGGCTCAGGCCGAAAACGCCAACCCGTTCTTCCAGGCTTACGAACGCGGCTTCGACAAGCTCGTTCCCATGCAGGCGAAGAAGACTCTCGCCAGCGCCATCCAGATCGGAAACCCGGTCAGCTATCCGAAGGCAGTACGCGCCATCCAGAAGACGAACGGCATGGTCGTGAGCGTCACCGAAGAAGAACTCGCGAACGCCGCCCACCGCGGCGACCGTATTGGTCTCTACTGCTGCCCGCATACAGGTGTCGCCCTCGGCGCTCTCGAAAAACTCGTGGCCGCAGGCAAGATTGACAAGGAAGAGAACGTGGTCGTGATCAGCACCGCTCACGGTCTGAAGTTCACCGAATTCAAGGTCGGCTACCACGAAAAGAAGCTCGAGAGCATCTGCTCCAAGTTCGCGAACCCCGTGTTCAAGGCCCCGGCAGACCTCGGCGCCGTCATGGACATCCTGAAGAAAGAGATGGCCGAACGCCGTCGCTAATAACGTCATCCTGAGGCGCAAAGCGCCGAAGGATCCAGACCAGCATTATCGTGAGCAACAAGCGCCTTGTATTAACGAGGCGCGGTTGCGAGAGCGAGCGCCAACCAGAGATAACAACCCCGAGTTAAGCGCGAGCGGTCATAAAAGGCTCCGCAATCGCGGAGCCTTAATTCTTTCATAAATTCGCTTCGTTACTTCTTGTGTTTCTTGCGGCGAACACCCCACTTGTCCTTGATTTCTTCTTCAATTTTCTTCTTTTCGTAGCGCACGACCATCTTGAACTGCACCGTGTAAACGCCGGTACCCACGAAGCGCCCGCGATGGTCCTTGAAGTTCCAGTTCACGAACAGCTTCTGGTCAGAGACAAGGCAGTTGCCGCCGAACTTCGGGCTGTTACAGGGTACCAGGATGGTCGTGTCGTTCACATACTGGCCCAAGTGATCGTAGTAGTTCACGACGAACGTGATGAACACCTTTTCCGGGTCGAGGGAATCGAGCACGGACGGATCCACTGTTCCATCGGCAGAAATCTGCGCGCGGTCAAGGAGTTGCGGCACGAACCGCTCGCCCAGTTGCACGAGCTGCCCGAGGGCACCCTCCTTCTCCATGTCTTCCTTGGTCGTGGAACTCGGCATGTAGCGCAGGTTCACGGAGCTCAGCGTCTGCAGCACTTCGTCGGTACCGTCGAAGGTTCCCATGTTGGTCGCTTCCACCAGGTGGTTCAGCAGGCCCGCAATCACCACGGGGCTCGGGTCATCGCCGGCGACATTGCCGAAGTTATCCTGGATAGCGCTCTTTTCGCCATGCACCACCATGAGCGAGTCGCCCGGGAGAATCGTAGAAGCGCCAGCATCGATGATGAGTTTCACGCTCAGGCCGTCGTTAGCCCAGTCAATCCCCTTCGGGTTGATATCGAGGGTGTCCTTGCCGTGGATGTAGCGGAAGAAATCATCCCCCTTCAGGTCCTTGTACTTGATGACCTCGGAGAAATTGATTATCAGGGTATCGGCCTTCTGGCCGTAACTGAGGGTAACGCCAGAAACAATCGGCGACATCTTGTCGACAAGCGGGGCGGCCTCCTCGTTCACGAACGTCTGCCCCAGCACATCGTAGTAACTGTACACGGTTGCCGGAGGCAGCGCCTCGCTCACGCTCGTGACACCCTTCGCAATCGGGGTCGTCGATACCACGTTCCAAACCACGCGGCTGGAATCCTTGCCGTCGAACTTCAGGTCGGCGGGTTGCGCCTGCAGCTGGACCATGAGTCCGCGGTCGCTGTACCACGGGAAGGTCATGTAGAGCATATCCTTCTCTTTTTCGGTCAGGGGGCCGCTGAAGTTCGTGACAATGTGGTCGAGCACGCCGTCGCCGTCTTCGTCCCTGTATTCGACATCCACCACGGAGGGCAGGCGGTCCACAACCGTCACAGCGACCTCGCGGTCGTACTCGTCGGACGTGAGGTACTTGAGGTTATTGAACTGCACGCCCGGATGCAGCGACACGCTGTCGCGATTGTCGCCCTTCAGGCCCATGTTCTCGCCCACGAGAATCACCATATTCCTGGTCGGCATGTACACGTTACTGATCTGGTCCAGCTTAAACCCGTAACGTTCGGCTTCCTGCTTGAGCATCACGAGCATCTCGGGCGCAGAAAGGTCCTTCGGGATAAGGTCGATATTGAACTCGATGAACAGGGAATCCTTGCCATGCACATCGCGGATTGCAAACGCATCCTTGATGACGCGGCTACCCACCTCGACAATGTAGGCATCGCGCGTGTAGGCCACGTTATCCGAATTGGTGTAGGTAATCACCGCATAGGCGTCTTCCGGGAACTTCTCGGGGAAGTCCAGGTCCGAAACATCGAGCGTAATGCGGTCGCGTTCCTTGTTGAGGTTCGGTTTCGCCTTGGGCTTGAGCGTATCGCCCTTCACCACGAGCACCACGGAGGTTACCGCAAGGTCAGAGATGACGGAATCCTTCAGGACGATTTCCACGTAGTCAAGCGCATGGTCGCCATCGGAATCCTTGATGTAGCCCAGTTCGGCATCCGGTATGGGATCGTAGAAGTTTATGTTGTCTATAATGACGGTCGTACCGCTTACCGGATCGTGCACAATGATGGAACCGCCGTGAACGACGCTATCCGCAGTCACCCAGATGGTAATGGAACCGTCGGCATTGACCTTGATGGTATCGTTGGGAGCCGGGTTCGAGGGGTCGATCAGGGTAAGGCCCGAACCCGTCGCGAACGTGAGGCTGTCGAGGCTTGTTCCGAAGTATTCCGCAATCTTCGCCGAATCGAGCTTGAGCGCCACGACCTGGCCCACCTGGGCAGAATCGAGGCCCGAATTCACGCGCAGGTCCAGATTGAGCGCCACTGGGTTGTTCTGTTCCATGTAGTAGTTCTCGCCAATCTTGATGACGCCCGCACCCGCGGAATCCACAGGCAACAGGACCGTAGCAGAGGTCACAAGGGAATCACCCTTCTCGAACTTGTCGTCGGACGGGTAGAAGTCAATGCCGCCGGCACTGCTAGACAAGTCAAAGTCCTCAAAACCAGCATAGACCCTCGAGGAACTGGACCCGAAGTCGATATCTTCCGAGCCGCCCTTCCTGGAGGAACTGCTGCCGGAATTGCCACCCGAGGAACCCGGATTGTTACCCGAAGAACCGGGGTTGTTGCCCGAGGAACTCACGCCCGGGTTATTGCCCGAGGACCCCGGATTATTGCCGGAAGAACTCGTGCCCGGGTTGTTGCCCGAGGAACCCGGATTGTCGCCGGAAGAACTCGTGCCCGGGTTGTTGCCCGAGGAACCCGGATTATTGCCGGAGGAACTCGTGCCCGGGTTGTCGCCCGAAGAGCCAGGATTATTGCCCGAAGAACTAGTGCCTGGGTTGTTGCCCGAGGAGCCCGGGTTGTTGCCGCTCGAAGAACTGCCAGGCCTGCTGGAGCTGCTCGACCTCACGCTGGAGGAGGATTCCTCGTACACCACGCGCGAAGAGCTGAAACCGATGCTGCTGCTCGAAATTTCGATTTCGGAACCGGTATTGCCCCCCGTACGGATAACGCCCGCACCCGAAAGCGGCGCAAGGTCGTCGAGGTAGTTGTCAATCCACTGCAGGTGAACGAGTACGTTGTCATTAATATATTTTTGCGGGTTCGCCGCATAGTCAACAAACACCAAGTGGCCCGTATTGCTCGCGACAAACAGGTGGCCCATGCCGTCAACCGTTCCCTGGTCCAAGCGCCAGCCCACATAGCCGCCATCGTTCGTTCTCGGCAGCGTAAGATTTTCCAGACTTTCCTCAAAGAAATAATTACGCAGGTCGATAAACGCGACCACCTGCGCCTTCATCTGGCCACCTTGCTTGTACGGCTTGATCTGCACGATGCGCGAACCGCCGAACACGAAAATGGTCTCGGAATACGGGTCGTAGGTACCACCATGCGCACCTTCAAGGGAGTCAATCAAAATGGTCGTACCGAGCTTGGTAATCACGGAATCGCCAACCTCGCCACCGACGGTGTTCTTGTTTTCGTTGGTCACCTTGGTCCAGGTCGTATCGGTAATGTAGCCGAAATACGCACCCGCCCGGCGTTCCTTTTTCTTGCTTTCGGTGCAGGGAGTTCCTGTCGAAGCATTCGTTTCGCAACCGCCACCGTAGTAGTTGGAATAAGTGAAAAACGCATTGCCATCCTTGTCCCAGATAAGCGTGGCCAGAGAGTCGTGCTTGACCCTGTCTGTACTTTTGGGAACAAGATGGACATGGTAACCATAATCCGCAAAATTCTTCTTGCCCGGATTGTCCTTGTCGATCTTGGTCGAAAATCTGTAAAGGGAACCGGGGATACCCGCCGCCCAGAGCCATTCCTGGTCAGGGTCCATCATCAAGTGCCAAAAGCCGTTCGTATTAGTCGCCGGCAGCGCAGTCTTTACGACACAACCATTTCCCCTCACAGTTTTGCTTATCTTATGAACGTTTGTGCCCTGTGCCGCAACAAGCAAGTCGCCATCGGGATGGTGCACGATGCCATCGGCTCCTTTCATCCCGTTATCCTTACCGCAAAGCGTATCCTTCTGCAACAGCTGCAGGTAACCTGCGCCATCATAGTAGTACTGGAGGCTCTTCACAGCGTCTTTCTGATAACTCGCGTACTTCGTATAATACAGCGTGGCCTTCGTGCTCGCATGCGGCACGATATCGCCGACCTGCTGTATCCAGATACCGGTCGCCGGGTTTTCCGGGGGCGCCATCGTTCCCTGTGCCATGGCCAAGCCACAGCAGGATGCTAATGCCAGAAATATCTTCACTATCGATTTCATAGCGTTATCCTCCGAAAGGTGCTAGTCCCTGGACCGGATCTTGCGAGACCCGGTAATGCCCCAGTTGTAGAACCTTTCCACTTTAAAACTTTCCTTTGCTCCATACACGCGCACCTTGATATGAGCGACGTACGCGCCCACACCCACACGCCTACCCTTGCTATCGAGCATGTTCCAGCGCAGGTACAGCTGGTGCGGATTTTCAAAACAGTTGCCGTCGAAAATATCGCGGTCATCGCACTTGATCTTTTCCGAGGCCTTCGCGACAAACATTCCCAGGTTCGTGTACACATGCAGTTCCCAGTCCATGCCTATCTTCGAGAGGTCCATCTCAATATCGTCGGCTTCCTCCTTAAGAATCGTCGCGAAACTCACATCCATGAGCACGCCGAGCGCCTTGTGCGCATCTTCGGAGGTGAGCCCGTCGGCCACCTCGAACGTGATGGCGTCCTTGACCGACTCATCGGCATTCTCCCTGGAGGCAAACGAGTAGTTCTGCGTAATCACGCGCGGGTCGCCTTCCACCATCACCGCGGGCGCAAGTCCCGAAAGGCCGTTCCCCTCGCTGTCCTTGAAACTCAGGCACGAGGCATCGAACTTCACGGAGTCGGCGGGATTCATGCGTTCCACGAGGCGGGTCCCGCTTTCCATGCGTATCTCGGCAGACTTGCCGTCGCTTGCCCACACGACCGCCGTGAACGGGAGCGAAACCCACTCGCCGTCCACGTAGAAGCTGAACGCTTCCTCGGCGCCCTTGACGTTCTTGAAGTCAATCGCCTCGGAGAACTCGATGTAGAACACGTCGGAAGCCATCTTCTGATACGATTCCGGCTTCAGAAACGTTCCCGAGATTACGGGCGCCATGCGGTCGTGCATCCCGAGGGTATCGGTCCTCTCTTTCTTCTCACCATCCTTCGTTTCGGTGTAGGTCACCGTCACGTAGCCATATTCCTCGCCCAACCTGGAGTAGCCCTTGTCTATCGAGGTAAGCTTTTCCTTGATGCCGTACTCGTCCTTCTTGAGGTTCAGCGCAAAGCCCACGAGAGTGCCGTCATCGGAGAGCTTGAGCTTTTCCACGTCGGGAACGATTTCCAGGAGTTCTCCGTTCGTGTCGAGCCAGTAGTAGCGCACGACCATCTTCTCGAGTTCCTCGCGCGTGATGGGATCGTCGAACGCTATCGAGGCGCTGTCCATGCGTCCGTCGCCATCGCGGTCGTAGAACCCGTTGCGTTCGTCGTCCGCATAAATGCGTCCGGAGTTCTCGACAACCGCCGGGTTGTTCTTGCCCGTCTTGTTGCCATCGGCCGCCTTCACCAGACCATCGGGGCAATCCCTGTCGTCACAGATTGTCGCAATCTTTATGGAATCGCCGAAGTCGACAATGCCCGTATCGATTACGAACGTCCAGCGCTTGCCATCCTTCTTTATCGCCTCGAGGTTGATCGGCGTGCCGTTCAGGATGTATCCCTTGCCCTCGTTCCACGACTTGTCGATGGGCTTGTTGTAGAAGAGTTCAAGCGTATCGGTCGTCGAGCCCTTTTCTCCCGGGATGAGGTTCGCCATCAGGATTACAGGGCCAATGCGGTCGACAATCACCTTTTCCGCCTCGGCATGCGCGCCGGTATTCACCGACTTCATGTCAACCTTCAGGCTTCCGTTGCCCGAATCTTTCGGGACATCGACGTTCACGCCGGTAAGTTCCAAGATGCCGGAACCCGCCGACCAGTCCCATTCACCCTCGTGCTCCTTGAACGACTTGCCGTCGGGCCAGTCGTAGTAGAACTTCTCCATCTCCACGGAATCCCTGCGGCCCGAGAAGTAGCCCGCAATGCTGTCGCCCTTGCCGTCGCCGTTCGTGTCGTAGATGAACGCGCTGTCGAGGATGGGCATGTCGGGGTTCACAAACTGCAGTTCGCCGGGGAACTCCTGTCTCACCATGAAGTTCGTGTCGCCCTTCGCAAGCGCCGTGGAGTCGATGAAGGAATTTACGGCAAACGGAGCGCCATCGTCCGTTACCGCCTTCGTCGCACGAATCACGAACACGGAACGGCCGGAATGGAAATCAATCTGGTAGCCGTACGGGCGCAGGGGCAGTTCCACGCCGGAAAGGCTGTAGTAGCGCAGCGCCGATTCGAGCGGCTGGATGTAGAACGTCTTCTCGATGGAATCCGTAACATCCTTGTTGGGACCCACCGGAATGAAGGTGCGGGCGTAAATCGTGACCTCGTCGCCCACCTCGAGCTGGATCTTGGTCAAGTCTGTCACGGGGTCCTTGCACGCCTCGTCCAGGCAGTACTGCACGCCGGGCACGTAGAAGTTGTAGACTCGCGCAATCGCGTAGCTGCCATCGTTGGTGATGGCTGTCCCGAGCGCCACGTTGTACACGGGATAGTTCGCATTGACAATTACACCCTGCACGCCCGCCTCGCCGGAGTTCACCACCTTCATGTGCGATACCTTCGCGCCGCCATTCTGCAAGGTAACGTCAACGGAATCGGAATCCGCCTTGGGCGCGTAAACGTAGAAGTCCGTGTTCTTGAGCGCGTTCGCCGGGATGGCATCCATTTCTGCAGGTACCACAAACAGGTTCGTGCCCTTCCCGCCTGCGCCGAAACGCTGGTACACGCAGCGGGAATCCGGCTCGTCGCCCGAGTAGCCTATGCAGTCCACCGTCTCCTGCGCCAAAAGCCCCGTCGCGGGCAACAGCAACGACAGGAAAAGGAGCGCAATATTCCGGTTCAGATTCTGCATAGAAAACCTCAAAAACGGGCAATACGACACGTAGAGACCTTTAACATTATTAAATGTATCTTTTTTTTGACGAAAGTGGGCGGTCCGACGCCCGCAACGGGCAATATGCCCGCAAAATCCTACTCCAAGTTGGAATAGAAATCGAGCACGACCGTATCCATAAAGAGCCAGCCCTCGCCAACGAGCCGCACGCAGCCGTCTTTCACCTCGACGAACCCGCGGTTTTCCCACTTACGGAGAGAGTCGCCAGCAATCGCGAAACCCAACGCCTTCAAGCCTTCAAGCGGCATTCCATACTTTGTACGTAACGAGAGCTGGATATACTCCGCGGCAACGTCGTCTGGGCCCAAAACATCGAGCGAAAGTCCCTCCCGCGGGCAGCCGTTTTTCACGTAATCGCGCCACTTCGCGTACCGCTCCGGAGCGTAGAAACGCACCCCCTCGTAGAACCCGTGGGCGCTGGGCCCAAAGGCCAGGTATTCGCCGCGTTTCCAGTAGTTCAGGTTGTGCAAGCTCTCCTCGCCACTGCGGGCGAAATTGGAGGTCTCGTACCGCGAAAAACCGCATTTTTCGAGCATTTTGACGCTTTTTAGGTACATTTCCGCGTACAGGTCCTCGTTGACGGTCTCGAGCCCCTTGGAGACGCGGATCCCCAGGCGCCTCGTCGGGTCGACCTTGAGCCCGTAGAGGCTGATATGCCCGACTCCGCTACCCGCAAGCCGTTCCACATCGTGGAGCAGGTCTTCAAGCGTCTGCCCCGGCAGGTCGAACATGAGGTCGGCGTTCACCCGCAGGTTTTTCCCCGAAAGCAGCAGGTCCAGGGCGCGCATACCCGTCTGCACCTCGTGGTGGCGCCCCACCCGGTCGAGCAGGCGCTGGTGCAGGCTCTGAAGCCCGAGACTCGCCCGCGTGATGCCGAATTCCTGTGCCACCGAGAGCCTTTCAGCGTCGCAGGATTCCGGATTGAACTCGAAAGTCGCCTCGCGGAGCGAGCCCAACCGCACCCCCGCATCCGCAAAAATCCCGAAAAGACGTGCCATCTGCTCGGGAGAGAGCATCGAGGGGGTCCCCCCGCCCACATACACCGTCTCGACCCGCGAAAACACGCCCGGATGCCTCTCGGCGAATGCGGACACCTCGGCCTGTATCAAGTCCAAATATTCCAACTTCAACCATTCCGGTGCCGGAAATGCGTGAAAATCGCAATAATCGCAGATTTTCTTGCAAAAAGGGACATGAACATACAGGCCGAGCATTGTTATTCCGATTTTTTGGTAACTTTGGGCATCCTTTTTGTAAAAATTTAATTTATAATCGTAAACATGGAAGACATGAAGAGCCAAAAGTACCTCGACCTGATGAAAAAGCGAATTCCCCTGTTCGTCTTCCTCGCTATCGCCACGATAGCGTTTTTCCTCGCATCGACCCTTCTCCTGGACGACTCGTACAAGGACATTATCCTTATAGCCATGGTGTGGTCATTGCCCCTGTTCATCCACTGACCGCCCCATGACCCTTACCCGCCAAACAGAAAGAAAGTTCAACGCCGTCTGCTACTACGTGTTCTGCTGGATACTCATGGCAGTGGGCGTCTCGACGCTGTTCACCTACGCTGAGCGGGGCACGTTCGACATATCCGAGACGCTCCTCATGGTGCAGTTCGCGCTGTTCATGGGCTTTTCGCACGGCATATACGACATCCTCATTCTGAAAGACGAGATGGACTGCCGCCCGGTATGGCAGTCCCTGCTCATCCGCTCGCTCTATTTCCTCGCTGCCATCTGCACCAGCAAGGCGCTCTGCATTCTGCTGCTTCGCATAAAGACCGGCGTGGGAATCGTGAACGAGGACGGTTTCTACGCCCTGGCCGACGCCGTACACGACCCGGCAGTACAGACCCAGGTCGTAACCTTCTTCATCGCCGCCTACCTCATCACCTTCGTGAGGAGCGTGCACAAGAAGTTCGGTACCCGCGTGTTCTGGAACACCCTGCTCGGCAAGTCGCAGGAACCGCTCGAGGAGAACCTGGTGTTCATGTTCATCGACCTGCGACACTCGACGGAACTCGCCGAGGAACTCGGGCACGTGAAGTACAGCAACTTTATGAAGGACTACTACAAGCTGCTCTCGAACTGCTGCGAGGAAAACCAGGGCGAAATCTACCAGATCGCGGGCGACGGCGCGTTCCTCACCTGGCCCATTTCCGCCTGCAAGCACAGGGCGCGCCCGATAGACTGCTTCTTTGACTTCAACGAGTGCCTGCAGAAAATCGGGCCGAAATTCAAGAAAAAGTACGGAGCAGTCCCCTCCTTCAAGGCAGGGGCGCACTGCGGGACCGTCGTCACCACCGAGGTGGGCAACTTCGGCAGCGAGATGGCCTACCACGGCGACGTGCTGAACACCACCAGCCGCATCCAGTCGCTGTGCGGCAGGCTCGGGCAGGAATTCCTCGTCTCGGAAGACCTGTACAACGTCCTCCCGAAGCCGTTCCCCCACGATTACCTCAGCAAAAAGGAAGGATTTTTCGAATTAAGGGGAAAAAAGCACGAAATTTTGATTTTTTCCCTCCAGAGACCCTTGACAGACCTGGACTAATATTCTATAATTGGTCTCACCTCGCGGGAATAGCTCAGTTGGTAGAGCACGACCTTGCCAAGGTCGGGGTCGAGGGTCCGAGTCCCTTTTCCCGCTCTAAAAAAGAAAACCACCTTTCAAGGTGGTTTTTCTTTTTTTATGTGCCGGGATAAAAAGGAACTCGGAACCGAGAAGAGGGTCCGGCATAAAGTGCCGTGTGCGAAGCGCATGCAATAGGCACTTTATGAGCTTGATGCGAGCGTGCGAGCATCGAGCCCGAAGGGTTAGACCGCAACCTTGCGCAGCAAGGAGTCTTGCGGGCTAACATTCCCTTTTCCCGCTCTAAACGAAAAAGACACCTTTACGGTGTCTTTTTTCGTTTATTCGCGGAAGGGACCGGACCCGAGAAGAGGGGCCGGCAAAAAGCGTCGTGGGCGAAGCCCATGAAATAGGCGCTTTTTGAGCTTGATGCGAGCGTGCGAGCATCGAGCCCGAAGGGTTAGACCGCAACCTTGCGCAGCAAGGAGTCTTGCGGGCTAACATTCCCTTTTCCCGTTTCTCAATCAATTGCGCAGCGGAGACTGATTGACAACATTCCCTTTTGACGCTCACATCTTTTTAATAAAGTATTCCCTTCAAACAGCTGTAATAGCCATACCGTTTGATGCAGCATAAAATCACGTCTTCCCAGAAGATGATTTCCTTCCCTTCCGGGCAGCAACTCAGCGCATAGCCGTCGCAGCATTTCCCGTGGAAATTTATCTCTGTACTTCCCGCGTCGAAGGCATCGCCACGCAATTCCTCGGGAAAATGCGAGATAATTTTTTCTTTTTCATGAATCAGGCTCATGATTTCTTCCGCCATCTGCGGGGCAAAACCGACCGGCATGATAGTTTCCTTGGCATCTTCTTCCTCAAAAAACTTATCTCTTTCGTATGTGCATAGAACCCCATCGGAATAAAGGATAACGCCTTTAGGGCGAGCGCCCCAACCTCCATAGCGCACGACAGCAAACGCAATCGGCGCGCTATCCGGATGATTCATTTTTTCAAAGCAAGACATCGGAACCTCCTCGTTTTTCTACGAAGATATATTTTTCTGTTCCCCTGTGGGTCGCCCGCCAAGCGACATTTTAGAACGACCGGACTTCGCTTTCGGTAAAGCCTGTCCTGCGGACAATAATATCCATGGGCACGCCATCGTCGCGGAGACCCTTGGCGATTTCGCGTTTTTCAGCATCGGCCTTGTCGAGAAGTTCCTTTTTCTCGGCATTGGCCTTGGAGCGCTCCTCTTCACGCGCATCGGCAATTTCCTTGCGCTGAGCATCACCGATACTGACGAATCCATATTTCTGTCCGATACTTACGAAAGCCATGCCAAATTCCTTGAGAAAGTCTTCTCCCAAATACTCCCTTAAATATAATTTCAATTTTTCCAAAAGACAAGTGACCTCGGCAGGGGTGAGTTTTTTCAGAGAATCCTTAAAATTTGGCAAAATTTTCGCAATTTTCTCCCCGTCATAGGCGTACTTCATGGCGATTACGCCCATGGCGGTATAGACATCTTCGCAGGCAAAGCAAGCCTCGTCGGGAATGCTCGCCATGTTCACGAACGTGCAGGAATACGGCAGCACGCGACCGTGCCAATATTCAGGATACCCCTCTTCCACATATTTGAGCGGGTTCCAGTTCTCGCGCCCGTTGTAGAAGATAATCGCCATCGTGGGGAGACCGTCGAACACCCGTTTTTCGTCAAGATTCTTCATTACCGAATGGACATAACGAGATATTTGGTTCAAAACATCGTTGTCGCGACCGGACTTGTGCTCCAGCAAGATGCCCACGATTACCGGAGCGCCTGTCGAAACATTGACGCGGAAAGCGAGATCTGCCTCGCCGGTATCGTCCACTTCCGAGTACGAATCGGGAATCCGTTCCAGCGTGTCGAGGTTGATGGATTCGAGGAACAGCCGCAGTTCGGCATTGTGCTTTGCTGCAAGTTCCAACAGTGCACGGGTTCGTTCCGTCTTGGAAAAGAGCCAGCGAAAGAGAGCATCGTGTTTTTTGTTCATTGCACGGTTATCCTTTATAAGAACATACTATTTACCATGCCCTTATAGTTGCAAGAACCGTGCCAATTAGAAAACGCCTTTTTCAAGCGAAAAATGGCACTTGAAATTTTTTCAGGAGGTGATTAATCGATTAACCACTGATTAATTTACTTTAATCAGTTTAGGACTAGTCCTTAACGCAACGGACGGAGCATCCCACATACTTTATGGTATAACTCAAGCTAGCTTCGCCATCACTATATTCAAAATGGACTCCATAAGCATCTACACCATTACCATCAGATGATGTCCAAAAACATGCAGATTTTCCACTATTTGAGAATGCTTCGCCATTTCCACTTCCTCCTGGTTGTGCAGAAAAGCCATACACATTTTCGCCATTACCAGAATTGAACCATCCATTTGCAGATTTAAGTCTTTCACCCGCAGATGACAAATCTCCACCTATGGTAGATGAGTTATATGTAGCCAAGTTGTACCATTCTTGTTGAGAAGGAAGATGCCATTTTTCAGGACAAACGCCTCTCACGGGATACTTTGAATAGACGCATTCTTGGGGATATCCACAGCCCTTGCTGTTTGTACTAAAATCGCCCACACTGTCCATCGCAGCTGACCATGTATAAAGTCGTCCATATTTAGAGCAGCTATCGATTTGATTTTCGTAACAAAAACTCCTTACCGACTCGTAATTTAGGTTTTCCGCCATCCAAGTCTGTTCACCAATTTCAACGGTCTTATAAACCTGTCCATCACGATCATCCGTCATTTCTCCATAAGAATACGAAGGATTTAAATACGCCCATGAAGCCTTGCTGGAAGATGACGTAATGCTAGAAGAAGACTTAGGAGTTTCATTTTTCAAACAACGAATAGAATACAACTCATTCTTGTAATTATAACCAATCATCCCGCCACGGCCTCCGTAATAAAAAAACATTAGACGTCCCTTTTCACTACTATATTCAGCGGAAAGCCAGAAATTTGCATATTCACTCAATCCTCCATATTCTCCTTCCTTACTTTTGTAACCAGCCGGAATTGCCGAGAAACCATAAGTATCAACACCTCCGTTTCCATTTTCCACCCAATCGCTTATGGACTTGAGATTTGTTCCTGCAACATATTCTCCACCAACTGTAGATAAAAGTTTTTCACTTTCTGTAGAATCTGGCAAATGCCAATCTGCTGGGCAAGCCTCCAACGCATCAGCCCACGTATATAGTCTCCCATACTTATCGCAATATTTTGTAGAGTCATTGTAGCAGTAACTATTCCCGGTTTCAAGATTCAAGTTTTCCGCCATCCAAGTCTGTTCGCCAATTACAACAGTCTTATAAACTTGTCCATCGCGGTCATCAGTCATTTCTCCATAAGATATAGCAGGGTTTAGATACGTCCAAGAAGCTTTCCCCGAAGAAGACAATTTCACGTTTTCACTACTTGAGGAAGTCACAGAATCTCTATTACCAGAACTAGAAACGATATTTTCAAAACTACTAGAGTTTTCGAGGCTATCGCTACTCGAAATTGTACTGGAAGAAGAATCACTCGATTTCATAATACTGCTACTAGATTCTTCGTGGCTATCGCTACTTGAAATTGTACTAGAAGAGGAATCACTCGATTTCATAATACTGCTACTAGATTCTTCGTGGCTATCACTACTAAGAACAACACTAGAAGAAGATTCTTGTTCCACAAATTCATCTTTAACGCACCGAACACTATACCTATAGTCCCTATAATATGGTTTCAAATACGCTTTATCATCTTCATAACTAAAAAAAGCCCTATCAGCCATCGTAGCACCTTTTATCGTTGAGCTCCAAAATTCAGCACTAAGCCCTCTATTTGAAAAGCCCATATATTCAGAACTCCTATAGCCAACAGGAAGAACAGCGAAACCATACTCATCAGCACCTTTTCCGTGATTTTTCCATCCATTAACAGATTTCAATTTCACGCCAGCAATATTTGAGCCTCCAACATAATCAAACAATTTCTCCCACTCTTCTGAGCTCGGTAAATGCCAGCCTTCAAAGCAAGCAATATTCGCAGCCACAAAAGCATAAAGATGACCATATATTGTACAATTATATTCGACTCCATCATAGCAACTGCTATTCTTCATATCATAGTTTAGATTTTCAGCCATCCATTCCTGATTACCAATAACAATCGTCTTATACTCATGTCCATCACGATTATCAATAACAGATCCATATGAAAAATCATTCTTTTTTTCTACCCATTCATTCCAATCATCTTCAAGAATTGTTTCATAGTCCGTACAAGCATAAAAAGACGCGATTATAAAGATACTCGCCAGAGAAAGTTTTACAACACTCACAAGAATGTTCTTATAAAATTTCAATAGAATCATATCAAGCATCCTTCTAGAAAGCAAAGCCTAAACCTATTCCAAGCACACCAGAAATAATAAGGCCGATCCCAATTCCACGAAGAATTTGTCCGTTGTGAGCTTGCTTTTTGTTCTGTTTATATTCAGATTCATCAAAAAAGCCCTTTTCATAAGCACTCTCAGCCTTTGCATTCCCAGCAACAGCAAGAACAATACCTGTCACAGCCACCGTAGAACTAATCCCGAGAACTACCCACTTGGCCGTTTTTCTTTCTTCCTGTTTTACATTCGTAGGAACGCTCTCGCCCACATTCGAGTTCGGTTTTCCATCAAGTTCTGCGTAAGCGGCATTTGCCTTTTTCTTCGTAACATCATCAACCATGGCTACATTTTCAGGAGTATGAATCAAGTCATGCGTCACGTGTACTACCTCATGCCATTTGGGCGTCACATCAACCTTTTCAGTCCATCCATTGCCCTTGAGCGTCACCTCCGCACATAGCGGAACTTCTCCCGCAAAAGGAGTACTACCCGCTTCTACTCCATTGATATAAACCGCAACAACCTGTGGCTCCCCCTTATACTCAGCAGAAAGTTCCAAAGCGCCTTTTCCTCGAACCATTTCCTTGTCAAATAGTACAGACTTATTCTTTTCAATTACAACCTTAAATTCTACCGGGTCGTAACAGGAATGTTCAATTTTCACATTGTGTATTCCAGGATCAAGTTCAAAGAGTCTGCCTTTTATCTCTCCCTTTTTTACATATTCTCCATCAACGGTCACATCCAATTTTTCTCTGTATTCTGTATCACCAGCAATTACAGGATGCAGCACAAGCCATCCATAACTTGGCAGCATCGCAAATTCAATTTTTTGATCGTTTTGAACAACATCAACCGACATTTCCGCATCATCATAACGGTCCAAAGACACTACAACGCGATGATTTCCTTCTTCCAATTGTACCTTGCAAGGAGTGCTCGTACACTTCGGGATAGCCCTACCATCCACTGTAGGAATAGCCCCCGCCGGAGACGAAACAATTTCCACAATATATTTCTTCTTGCCCGCAAAACTAAATTTTCCCGCTTCAGAAACCTCACCAATGCCACCGACACCAGCAAAGCCTCCAGAGTTTTTGATCTTACGGAAAAAATTCGGCGACTTTTCCTTGATAATTTCCAAAAGTTCCTTAACGCTTGCGCCCTGACCGTTAAAGCTCGCAACAAGTTTATTGCCTGCAGTCTCATAGAGTTCCGCAGAAAGAGTAAACGCTCCATCAAAACTACCAATACGTGCCTGGCATACATAGTCCGCCGAAATATTCCTTCCCGTCTCGGCAAGGCAACTTCCTTCACACTCCTCTATAGACTTACCGGGAGGGAGCATCGCGTTTATGTTCTCGCGAGTCATGATGGTGAAGTTCTGCTCCACCGGGAGTTCCATTACCGCCTGCTCTCGCAATACGTTCGTCAAATACTGACGATCGGATAGTTGGACATTGTCCTTTACACTCGCATCAGCAATTGTCTCGAGAACGGCGACATGCGTCGCCATCACCAAACTAGCCAAGAACGTAATTAGCAGGAAAAAGAGTCTCATAATACAACTACCCGAAAACAAATGTAATCAAAAATTTAATAAATGGCTCACCAAAAATGCATTTTGCCCCCTCTAACCGAAAAGCCCCGGCGATTGCCAGGGCTTTTCAAAACCAGGAACGTTTCCCAATCCTACACGGCAGCGAGTTCCGGGCGGGCCTTCATCTCTTCGAGCTGGATCTTGTGCAGCACCACGAAACCCTCGACAAGGCTCTTCTGCACGTCGATGATGCGCTGGTTGGATGAACCGCGGAACTTGAGTTCCAGCGATTTCTTCGCCATGATGAACGGGCCGTCGATCAGGATATCCGCAAACGTGAGCAGTTCGAACATCTCCGGACGTTCCTGCGAGAGTTCCATCAGGCGCTCGTAGGTATAACCCGTAAAGATGACCAGGTTCAGTCCGCGTTCCTTGATTTCGCGGGCCAGCGGGATAAGCGCCGCAGCCTGGTCCATCGGGTCGCCACCGCTGAAGGTAATGCCGTCCAGCAGCGGGTTCTCGTCGATCATCGAGAGGATTTCTGCCAAATCGATAAAATGACCCCCGTTGAAGTCGTGGGTCTGCGGATTCTGGCAACCCGGGCAGTGGTGATGGCAGCCCTGGGTAAAGATAGTCATGCGGATACCGGGACCGTCCACGAAAGATTCGGGCTCGATTCCGGCAATCCGCAAGCGCGGAGCATCTTCCATGTTATACGCCGTGCTTTACGCGATCGTTGACTTCGGCACGCTTGGCGTTGTTGAAGCGGTCCACAGTACCCACGAGGTAGCCCGTGATGCGGCGGATACGTTCAAAGCACACGCCTTCGCCATAGAGGGATTTTTCTTTTTCAGACATTGTTTTTACTCCTTGTTACAAATGTTTATCTAATGCCTCGGAAAGCAGGCATCCCCGGGAACTTCTTCCGGAGTTCGTTCAGTTTTTCTTCAGAAATGTAATGGCCGTCGCTACGTCCGCAGCGGGGGCAAGTGTCGCCGATGACGCCCACGAATCCGCAGACCGGGTCGCGGTCCACCGGGTGGTTGATGGAACCGTAACCGATACCCACCTCTGCCATGTAGCGCACGATCTTCTCGAACGCGTCGAGGTTCTGCGTCGGGTCGCCATCGAGCTCGATGTAGCTGATGTGGCCCGCATTGGTGAGCGCGTGGTACGGGGCTTCGAGAGCGAGCTTCTTGAAGGCCGAAATCTTGTAGTACACCGGCACGTGGAACGAGTTGGTGTAGTAATCGCGGTCGGTAACGCCCTTGATTTCGCCAAACTTCTTCTTGTCCATGCGAACGAAGCGGCCCGAAAGGCCTTCGGCCGGCGTGGCGAGCAAGCTGAAGTTGAGGCCGAGACGCTTGGACTCGTTGTCGCAGAATTCGCGCATGTGGCCAATGATCTTGAGGCCCAGCTTCTGGGATTCCTCGGATTCGCCGTGGTGCTTGCCCGTGAGCATCACCAGGGTTTCGGCAAGGCCGATGAAGCCGATGGAGAGCGTACCGTGCTTGATGACCTCGCCCACGGTGTCTTCCCAGCCGAGCTTGTCGGAATCAATCCACACGCCCTGACCCATGAGGAACGGGAAGTTCTTGACCTTGCGGCGGCTCTGCACGGCAAAACGTTCCATGAGCTGGTCGCTCACCAGCTGCAGCATGCGGTCGAGTTCCTTGAAGAACAGGTCCACCGAGCGCATCTTGATGGCGATACGCGGGAGGTTGATGGAGGTGAAGCTCAGGTTGCCACGGCCGTAAGAGATTTCGCGGGTCGGGTCGTAGTTGTTACCGATAACGCGGGTACGGCAGCCCATGTAAGAGATTTCGGTTTCCGGATGGCCTTCCTTGTAGTACTGCAGGTTGTACGGTGCATCCTGGAAGCTGAAGTTCGGGAACAGGCGCTTGGCGCTCACGCGGCAGGCGAGCTTGAACAGGTCGTAGTTCGGGTCGCCCTCGTTGAGGTTCACGCCCTTCTTCACGCGGAAAATCTGGATCGGGAAGATAGCCGTTTCGCCACCGCCCAGGCCCTCGTCCGTGGTGAGGAGGAGGTTACGCATGACCATGCGGGCTTCCGGATCGGTGCACATACCGTAGTTGATGCTGGAGAACGGAGTCTGCGCACCGGCGCGGCTGTGCATGGAATTCAGGTTGTGGACAAACGCTTCCATGGCCTGGAAGGTAGCCTTGTCGGTTTCTTCGTAAGCCTGCTTCTCGGCAAACTTCTGGGACTTCATCACGACTTCGGCGTCGAAGGTCTTGGAAAGCTCGCGGGCTTCCGTCTCGACGAACTTTTCGTTCGGCACGAGGGTCGCCACCATGCCCATCTGCTCCATTTCGGAGTGGAGTTTCTTCACGATAGGCATGAGCTCTTCCTCTTCCTTGCCGGTAAAGAGGATGAGGGCCTTCACCATGTTGGAGAGGTAGGCCTTGCGGTAGGTGATGCGCACGCCGTTCGCCATCGCGTAATCGAAGTTCGGCACAGACTGGCCGCCGTGCTGGTCGTTCTGGTTACTTTGTATGGCAATCGCCGCGAGGGCAGCGTAGCTGCGGATGTCCTTCGGTTCGCGGAGGTGGCCGTGACCCGTATTGAAGCCGTTCTTGAACAACTTAATAAGGTCGATCTGGCAGCACGTCATGGTGAGCGAGTAGAAGTCCAAATCATGGATATGGATATCGCCATCCAGGTGCGCACGGCTGTGCTCGGGCTTGAGCATCATCATCGTGTAGAAGTGCTTGGCCGATTCGCTACCGTACTTGAGCATGGTGCCCATGGCGGTATCGCCGTCGATGTTCGCGTTTTCGCGCTTGAGGTCGGATTCCTTCGCGGAGCTGAACGTGATGTCGCGGAGCGTGTGCATGAGGCGGGTGTTCACCTCGCGGATGCGGGTGCGCTCGGCACGGTAAAGGATGTAGCTCTTGGCGGTATCGGCGTAGTTGTTGTCGGTAAGGGCCTTTTCAACGGCGTCCTGGATCTCTTCGATGTCCGGCTTGGTCTTGCCTTCGGCCTCGAGACGGCCCACGGCATAGGCAGCTACTTTTAGAGCAGTACTGCTCAAAACGTCTTCGTGGCCGAGAAGGTCAATCTGTTCCTGGGAAGCCTTGATCTGTTCGTTGAGTTCGCCGGAGGCGCGGAACGCCTTGATGATGGCGTCGGATATCTTTTCAATGTTGAACGGCATTTCGCGGCCGTCGCGCTTTCTTACTGTAAAAATCATCTACCAATCCTTAATTCTTTCGGCATTTCGCAATGTAACAAAAGAAGTTCTAACACACTACATCTTGTGCAAGAGGTCGGACCACCACCACAAGATGTAGGTAACAAGATAATAAAACATTTTGGCAGACGGGAGATTTTTTTTGATTTTGCAGTAATTTTTTTGTAATAAAGCCTTAAACTTATCAACAACTCAGCCCCAATTTCTCAACACCGGACTTGGGGGGCCGGTTCGGCCTCCCGATAACTCCATATTTTACAAGCACTTAAAGCCGGGTGGAGATATCAACAGGTAAATGGAGGGCGTTTTGGAGCCCTCCGAGTTGACAAAAAACGGGATTTTGAGCAGTAGTTTCGGCTACTTGCCGGCCAGTCTGGACACGCCCTTCAGGAGCAGCGCCACGACAACCGTGGTAGTCGTGCTGATGAACGGCATCCACGGCCAGCTGAAGATATCGCCGAGCAGAGCAGGCACGCCAAACGCAGGAATCCCCTGCACCAGCACGAGGCTCGCCATGCCGCAAACAACGGCCACAACCACGTGCCAGCTCTTGAGGCCATTCACGAAGAAGGCGAGCAGGAACATGCCGAGGAGCGGCCCGGTAAAGAGGCCCGTAAAGAAGAGCGCGTTCTTGAGGAGGCTCCCCTGCTGGGTCGCGGCGAACAGCGCGAAGAACACGCCGAGCACACCCCACACGACCGTCCAGACCTTGGCGCGCTTGAGCCCGCCCATGCCTTCGGATTCCTTCCAGCCCAAAAAGTCGTGTTCCGAGGTGTTGCTGAGCGAATTGATTGCGCTAGAAAGGCTACTCATGGCCGCAGCACAGATGGCGGCAACAATCAGGCCAGTGACGCCCGCGGGGAGACCGTTTACAATAAAGTAAGGGAACACGTCGTTCTGGCCAATGCCCTCGGGCAACGCGCCCGCCTTGACCACCTTGTAATAAACGAACAGGGCGGCACCCACCCAGTAGAACAGGATGGAGACAAAGCAGCCCAGCACCATCGAAAGCACGCTCGAACGGTTCGCCGCCTTCACATCCTTCACGCTCAGATAACGTTGTACGAACTGCTGGTCACACCCGCGGATGGCAATCTCGAGAACGGCGTAGGCAAAACCCGCCGAAATGAGCGTACGCGCATTAGAGACATCCATAGAGGCATCCCACCACTTGGTCTTGCCCGCCTCGGATGCAAGCGAGGCCATCTCGCCGAAGCCGCCCACCGCATTCGCGATAAGCACGAGCACCAGCACGCCACCGCCGAAGAACACGCAGAACTGCATCACGTCGGTCCAGATAACCGCCTTGATGCCACCAAACCACGTGTAGAAAATCGCAACCGCGGCAGACACGATTATGGCCACCTTCAAGTCGACGTGCAAAATCTGCGCCAGCACGAGCGACGGCGCGAAAAGAAGAATACCCGTACGCAGCAGCAGGTGCAAGCTATAGAACACGGCGGCGAGGCGACGGACGGTCTTGGAACCGAACCGCACTTCGAAAAGTTCGTAGGCACTCGAGATACCCGCAGAGCGCAGGCGCGGGATAAACACGAAACCCACTACAATAATACTCAGGAGCGCACCTATCTGGAACATGAGGAAAGTCATGTTGTCGCCGTACACGTCGGCAGGGGCGCCGAGGAACGTAGTCGCACTCACGGAAGTCGCGATAAGGCTTATGCCCACGGCAATCCACGGCATGGAACCGCCACCGAACATATATTCCTTGAGGTTCTTGTTTCCGCGGGAAACCCACAGGCCAATCAATAGCGAAAAAAGCAGGTAGGCGACAAGCACTACCCAGTCAAGCAAAGTAAACATGCATTAAACTCCGTGTTCGACAGCGACGTGCTCGGCCGTCTTGTCGGTGTACTGGATAACCTGGTTGCGGCCGCCTTCCTTCGCCTTGTAGAGCGCCTGGTCCGCGTAGCTCACCGCCTTCTTCATGTCGTGGAACTCGGGCGTCACGAGGAACGCGCCGATACTCACCGTCACGCGGAGCGGGTCCTGCTGGTGCACGTCGAACTCGAGCTTCATCACCGCATGGCGGATGCGTTCGGCAGTCTCCACCATTCCCTCGGGAGTGGTATCGATAAGACCCACGACAAACTCTTCGCCGCCATAACGGGCGACCACATCTATCTCGCCACGAATCTCACCCGAAACAGCCTTCGCAATACCCTTGATGACCACATCGCCAATCGGGTGACCGTAGGTATCGTTCACGCTCTTGAAATGGTCGATATCCATCATGAGCACGCCGATGTTGTACTTCTGGCGGTCGGCACGAATCTTCTCGGTGCGCAGGTTCTCGTGGAGCGTCCTGTGGTTGATAAGCCCGGTCAGGCCGTCGCGCGTAGCGAGATCCTTGTCGCGCTCCACCTGGCAGGCACGCGCATACGCAAAGCCAGCAACTCCCGCAAACGCCTTGAGCAAATTCATCTCGTGCTCGGAATAGCGGTCGCTCCGGCGGCTCTCGAGGCATATCGCAAGCTCCGCCTGCTCCGTATTGGCATCGGAAGGAACCGGCATCACGAACAGCTGGCGGATATCCATATTGCGCTTCTCGTTGTTGTCGATACGCGGGATGTACGCATTGAACGCCGACTGGTTGAACGTGCGCTCCACTGGCCTGTTGTGGTACAACGCAAGAATCGCTAGTCCCTTGTCGGAAAGCGTAAACTTCTTGCCCGCAAACTGGTCGGCATCGATACCGTCGCAGCACACCACATGCCCGGTTCGCTCCTGGTGCAGGTTGTAGTCGTTCTGGCGGTCGAGCGCCAGAATCATCATGCGGTCGAAGGGAATGTTGCCCTTCACGTACTCGAATATCTGGCGGTAGATGTCCTTCACCGACATGTTCTTGAAGAACTGGTGCTGGTAGTGGTACAGCACGCTGAACTGTTGCTGCTCGATGTAGTTCTTCGCCGAGACAAAGCTCTTGAAATAGAGCGTGTAGAGCGTGCTCGCTATGTAGGTAAGCGCCTGGGCCGTCTGCTGGTTGAACGCATTCGGGTAGAGCGAATCCATCACTACGGCGCCCACGCGGTTCTTGCCGCGGTCGAGCATGGGGACTGCGACAAGCGACTTGATCATGGGGTTATCGATGTAGTAGAGCAGGCTCTTGCCGCCCGAAAGGTCGCCCTCGAGAAGGCGGTTCACGTCAAGGCGGAACAGTTGGCTTATGAGCCCCGTGTTCTCGGTAATCTTCACGTCGGTCGCAATCTTCGCCTCGGGACTTGCGCAGGCATACGCGCGGATTCCCCACTCCTTCATGGAGCCCAGCGGAGAGAACACCACAAGGGTATGCACGTTCGGCACGATGCGCTTCAATCCCTCGAGCATGTCGCCAAAGGCCTTCTTCACGTCGGCATCGGCGCGCGCCCACACCTGGTTCACACGGAGGGTGGAACCCGGCTCGTTGTAGTCGGCATCGGAATCCCCGAAGGAGTTCTTGAGTTCGGGAGTCACGGCGGGAGATACGCCCGTAGCACGCACGGCAGAACTCACCACAGGGAGCGAAGCTGTCTTCCCGCCGGGGACTCGTGGCAAGTTCATGTAGCCGAGAGCGCCGGCGACACCCGCAAACGGGATAAGGAACAGGAACATGCCCCCCTGGAGCGAAAGGCCCAGGAGAAAGCCAGAAACAACGAACAAAATTATCGACATCTGCATCTGCGTCCTCTGAAACTTACAGCCGGAATGACCGATAGAGCATGGTGCAGGCCACGCCCGCATATATGAAATGGCTAATCCATGCCGCCAGGAAAGGCGACAGGGCGCCATTTTCACCCATCTTCAATCCGATTCTTTCTAGAATATAATAACTAAAAACGAGCAGGAGGCCAACGCCGAACTTCTGGGAAAGCCCTCCAGAACGGCTATACCGGTGGCAAAGCGCCGCCCCGATGAGGAGCACGATCAGGTTCATCCAATGCGCGGAGCGCTTGAAATGCAGCGAAGTCTCCATCAGGCGCGTATCTTCGCCGGAGCGCTTGAGCACCTCTATGCGCGCCTTCACCATCTTCGAATCCATCTCGTCGGAAACCTGGCGCTCGTTGATGAGGTCCTCGGGCCGGGTAAACACCTTCCCGAGCATCTTTTCCTTATGGAGCGCAAGGACCGTCACCGTGCCGTCCTTGTTGAATACACGCTTCATGCCGCGCTCGAACACCCAGTAGGAATTTTCCGCGAAAGTCTTCATCACGCTATCGCGAGCAGCGCTGTCGAGAGAAGCTGTATCCGGTTCCACCCAGCGGACCGTCTTCGCGTCGTAGCGTTCCACGAGCCTTCCCTGCTCGCGCAACAGGAGCACCACGTCGCGGCCCATCCTCGCCTTGCCCGAATAGAACTTGAAGAACCAGCTTGCGCGTTCGCTATCGATGAACGTAAAGTCCGTCTTTTCCTTGATACGCGGGTTCTTCTTCTTTTGCGCATTGGTCTCCATTATCTCGAGGCGCTTGTGGTTAGCGTCGGGCAGCCAGTGCTCGCTCATCTCGTAGGAGCCTATCGAGGCGAGCACTCCCAGGAAAAATATCGGGAACAGCGTCCGGAGCGGGCTCTGGCCCGAACTCTGCATGGCGCTCATTTCCAGGTGGCGCGACATGTTGCCCACCGAGGCGAGCACCGCGATAAACAGCGACACCGGCGTGATGAGGTACAGCATATACGGCAGGTAGCAGAAATAGTAATCGAGCGCGTCCTTCGTATCGCGGGCGAGCCACGTCTTGATGTTACCCACGAAGTCGATGACAGCGAACATGAAGATGGCCCCGATCGTCACGATGAGGAACATCTTGAGGAAATTCCATACGAGGTACCTGGAGAACTTCATGCGCGGCCCTTCCCTATGGAACGGAACCAGCGGCCCATCGCACGCATGGCCCTGAAGAACTTGGAATCGCCGGTAAAGCGGTCACGCACCATCGCAATCGTAATGAACACGCCAAACGCGCCGATAATGATGTTCGACGACCACATGGCAAGTTCCGGCGAGATGATGAGGCGGTCGGCCAGGTTCTCGCCGCCGATAAGGCAAATCCAGTAAATCACGAAGAAAGCGAGGCTGTAGATGATGCCCGTACCGATACCGCCCTTGCGGGCCATGATACCGAGAGGGGCTCCGATAAGCACGAATATGAAACACGCGAACGACGTGCTGAACTTCTTGTGGATTTCGACCAGATACTGCGCGGCACGCTTCTGTTCGGCCTCCATGCGGCCCCAGAGCCGCTCCGTAGAACGCAGCGAAGAGATTTCCTGCATGCGCAGGCGCTGCAGGGACTTGCGCCTCTGGATGGAATCGGGAAATTCGGCACCCTTTGCACCTTCGGGAACAATGCTGTCGCCCTGCAAGAAATCCCGTGTCGCCACGAGGGTCGGCAGGCGTTTCTCGAAGGCGATCTGCGATACGGTATCGTACCTCGCGCGGGCATCGTTCACCACATCCATCATCATTTCCACAGGCATTTCGCGGTCACTCCTGTAGCTCCTGCTACGGCGCTCCAGGCGGTCATCCACATTCTGCAAGGCGAGGTCCTGCGAGAAGAAACGAATACGGAAATAGTTCTCGGGCTTGTCGGCATCCACGGTATGCGTCTCGCCGCTCCGGAGCCTGAACATGAGAGTAGCCCCGTTATCCACGTAGTCAAGCGTCGCGCTGTCAGCATACACGATTCTCGGCGCGCCCTTCTTTTCCATCTCGTAGACCTGGATGCCGTAAAGCACACCCGATACCGGGTCTATGCGGTTCACCCACAGGTGTACATCGGGGAACTGCGTGATAAGGCGCCCCGCATCGATAAACACGTGCGGCTTTTTGCGCGAGACGGCGTTCATGAGTTCCACCGAGCGGTGGTTTGCCTCGGGCAGCACCCAGTTGTTGAAAAGAATCATGAGCACCACAAGGAGCGAAGCCACAATCATCACGGGGCGCATGAGCGACAAGGGGGACACGCCCGCCGCCTTGACCGCGGTAATCTCGTGGTCGCCAGAGAGACGCCCGAACGCCATGAGGCACGCGACAAGCACCGCCATGGGGATAGAGAGCGAAAGCATCCACGCGAGGTTCAGCGCGAATATCTCGAGCACGGTAGATGCGGGCAAACCCTTGGAAAGAACGTTGTCGAGGATTTTCACGAGGAAATCGACAACAAACAAAAACGTTATGCCGAAAAGCGCCGCCAAAAAGGGGCCAATAAGCTCTTTCAACACATAACGGACTAGTATCATTTTTCCTTGCGGTCGATTTTTTCTACTTTAACAGTGAAAAATTAGAATTAACCGAAGAAAAAAAATGAAACCGACCCTAAAGACAGCACTGTTCTCAAGCATTTTTCTCGCCACAACCCTTTTTAGCGGATGTTCCTCCGATTCTTCGGGCAGAGTGACGCACACGCAATTCTGCAAGAACAAGTACGACAAGGCCGAGGAACTCTTCAAGAAAGAAAAATACGGCCGCGTCATCGACAAGGCCGAAGAAATCATGAGCTACTGCGCCGGCACGGGATACCTGGAACAGACCTCGTTCCTGCTTGCCGAAAGCCATTTCAACCTGGAAGACTGGATTGAAGCGCGCGGCGAATACGGCAGCTTCATCACCAACTTCCCCGGTTCCCCCTACGCAGAAACCGCCGAGTTCAAGAAGGCAATCTGTTCGTTCAACATGGAATTCCGCGTAAGCCGCGACGAGGCCAACACGACCGTCGCCATGAAGGACTTCGAGCGCTACCTCTCGAACCACCCCGACACTCCGCTCCGCGATTCCATCAACTACTACTACGGGCTCCTTATCGAACGCCTCGCCGAGAAGGAATTCCAGACGGCACGCCTCTACCTGCGCATGGACAAGCCGCAGGCGGCGGTCATCTACTTCAAGGAATTTTTGGAGACCTACCAGCAGTCCAAGCGCCGCAAGGAATCCCTGTTCCTCATCTCGCAGGCCTATACCGACCTCGACCAGTTCGAAAGTGCACGCGAATACCTGAACATGGCCAAGCTTGAAGTCGCTGAAGACGACAAGGACGGGAAAAAACTCATCGAGAAGACCGAGAAGAAAATCGCGAAGGCCGAAGAGAAGTTCGAAAAGCGCATGAAGAAGGATTCCGAGAAGAAGCGCATCTTGAAAGAAGAACGCGAAATGCTGAACTAGGTTTTTCATGGGTCGTACGGGTATCAAGTTCCTTGCCGCTGCCATCGCCTCGCTGCTCTGTGCGACGGGCGCAATTGCCAGTGACGACGAATCGAAGCCCACACGCGACTTCTCAAGACTTTCCATTTTCGCACAGCCCTCCATCTCGTTCCTGAGTTTCGAGGAGCGCTCGTATTTCCAGAACGCCATCGACACCATCTACACCGAATTCAAATCGCAGGCGGTCGATGCCGAGGAATCGCTGTACGTGGCCAAGCAGAATTTCCAGAAGGTTAACTTCTGCTTCCCCGTGATGGGAGGCCTGCAATACCAGCTGCACGACGGGCATTTCTTGAGTGCCGGCATCGGGTTCATTTACGATAACGAATCGGTGGTGCTCACCGACCGCAAGAACAAGGCCCACAACTACAGTTACACCCTACAGGGAGTCCCCGCATTTCTCGAATACCGGCTCGCCATCCCGACAAGCCTCATCACGCTCTCGAACGGAGGACTTTTCAGCCTCGCGGTTCGCTGGTACTGGACACTCCCCGGCACAGAAATCTACACCACGTGGGGCAAGATCGATGCCGACAACAAGCCCTGGGGCGCAGGCTTCGGAGTGAGTCTCGGGTACCTTATCGCGAGCTGGAACGGATTCAACGTGTTCGGCGACATCGGGTTCAGCAGCATCTCGGTGGAATCGAAGGAATCGTTTGCAGACATCGTGCCCGACGGGCCCGACGAAAAGGCGAAGTGGAACATCGGCGGCTTGCAACTGCAGATCCGCGTGAGTTTCGGGCTCATCAAGATGCCCGTGGAAAAACTTGAAGAAAAGGTAGCGAAGTCCGTCAAGGGCGAAACGAAGGCCGCAGCAAAGCCGAAGGCAGACAACGCCGACACGACCGCAGCGGCAAAGCATGTGGAAGCGCCCGCAGCTGAAGCGGGCAATGACAATGCAGAAAAGCCGACCGACGCAAGCAAAGCCGGAGTCGAAACGCCTGCCGCAGAAGTTCACAAGGACGATAACGTTGTAAAGCCCGCTGCCGAAGCAGGCAAGGATGGCGCCGCAAGCGCACATATCCCGGAAGCAAAAGCAAAGGCGGAATAATGAGCCTGTTTCCCGGGGAAAAACCGCAGTACGCGGAAACTCACTTCAAGTTCAAGCTGCCGTGGTCGCTTCTTTACAGGCCGTGGCCCGAAATTATCGTGGACGCACCGTTCCAGTTTATACCCGGAGTGGAACCTACCCTATGGATTGTCGTGCGGGACGCGCACCGGTTCCCGACCCTCATCGAGAAGATGGAGGTCGAGATACGCGCTGTAGATAGTGCTAGTGTAGATGCTGCCGAGGGTGCAAATTCCGTGCCGGCGAAAAAATTTGACCTGCAGATTCGTGCCACGGAACAGTTCGGGTTCTATCCTGTGAATCTGGGAACGCTCCCTGCCGGCAATTACGAAATTCGGTGCAAGGTGACGGCGCACCGCATCGATTCCGCGACAGGCTGTGTTACAGACAAAGTAAAAACTTTCAGTCGCTGGAACCTGCCCGGGCTAAGACCCGCGCCGCTCAGGGTGCAAGTGCTAGCACAGGACCCACCGAAAGCTCCCGGATTTGTGGCAGGCGAAATGCACTGCCACACGCATTACTCGTGCGACCACGTGGAACACGGCGCGACCCCGGCGGTACTGCAACAGGCGGCAAGGGCTGTCGGGCTCGATTTCGTGAACTGTACCGACCACGCCTACGACTTCGCGTTCACCGAAGAGGACTACACGAAAGAGGCACCCTCGCCCGCACCGCGTTTCCAGGCGCTCCGCGACGAGATTGCAGTTCTCCCCTGCGGGGACAATCAACCGTTCCTGCTCGCAGGCGAAGAAGTTTCCGCCGGCAACAGCAAGGGCGAAAACGTCCACATGACAGTCCTTGCACCGGACGCCTACCTGCCCGGCCTCGGCGACTGCGGGCGCTACTGGCTCGAAAACAAGCCCACGCAAAAAATTCCGCAACTGCTGAACGCCACAAGCGCACACTGCTTTGCGGCCCACCCGATGCAGCCCATGGGACTGCTCGAGAAGTTCATATTCCGGCGCGGCTACTGGAGCCACAAGGATTTAAATCTTGACGCAAGCCACAAGATACGTGGCATCCAATTCTGGAACGGCATCCGCGACGAAGGATTCAAGCTCGGTCGCGAATTCTGGATAGATGAACTCGGGAAAGGGAACTTCTTGCTCCCGATTGGCGGCAACGACGCACACGGCGACCTGAACGACACCACCGCCGTCGCCACCCCGCTCGTGTCGCTCCGGCATACGCGCGACCACGTGTTCGGGCGCGTCCGCACGGTGGTAAAAACGGGAATGCAGCCGGGTGAAAGTCTCAACCTGGAAACATTGAACGAAGCCTTCGCAGGCGACAACTGCTACATTACCGACGGGCCCGCCCTGTGGTGGGAACGCACTGACATCGGCGGAAGCAGGGGCGTAATGTTCCATGCCCGCAGCACGCAGGATTACGGCGGCGCGTTCCGCTATATCCGCATCTTCGGAAGGCGTCTCATGAACAGCGGAAAATTCTCCCCACGCGAGGAACTCTGCATAGAGAGCCTCGTCGCAGCGCCAGCCAGCACGGACATCCCCGTTCACTTTGACAACTTTGCCTACCTGCGCGCCGAGTGCGAAACGGCAACAGGCAAGTTCGCCCTCACGTCGGCGGCGGCACCCGAAAAATAAGGATTCCACCATGCCCCGCCTGATGTCGCCCCTACGCCCGCGCTACATGCGAGTCCCGCCGGACCCGCACGAAAAAGCAGACTCGCAAGAGCCCACCAGCAAAGCCCTCCCCGGCAACCAAACCGCCGCCAATACACCCGCTAACGACATTCCCGCCGAAGAAGATGCGCCCGAGGAATCCACCCTTATCGCAAGCGGCACGTACCGCCAGATACGCGACTACAGCCTGGTGCTGCTCTCGCAGGGCATTGTCCACCGGCTGGAACGCGCCCCCGAGGGACCCTTCGAGATTTTCGTCAAGCCGGAGTACGAACCGCGGGCAACGCTCCAGCTGGAACTCTACCGCAAGGAGAATCCGCCGCGCGAGGAAAACCCGCCACTTCCGCTCTCCGTGAGCGCACAACCCGTGTGGGTGTTACTGGTGCCAGTAGTCTGCACGCTCCTCGATTTTTCGGGCAAGGTCGCCCGCATGCACAGTGTAGGCCTCTCCGATGCCGACAAGGTGATGCACGGACAGTGGTGGCGCACCATCACCGCGCTCACCCTCCATGCCGACGCGCGGCACCTCGCCTCTAACCTGCTTACCGGCTACATCGTCCTCACCCTCATGTCGTACCGGACGCCGCTCGCCCGCATGGCGCCCTTCCTCGCCATCGCAAGCGCACTCGCAAACTTCTGCACCGTCCTCACCGTGCAGACGGACTTCCGCGCCCTCGGGTTTTCCACGTTCGTGTTCGCCGCCATCGGGGCTCTAGCTATCATAGAGTTTCGGCTCATGCCCAGGGAAACGCACGGCCAGCTCCGGCGTTTCGCCCCCCTGTGCGCAGCCGCCTCGCTCGCCGTATTCCTCGGCACGGGAGAAAACGCCGACATTCTCGGGCACGCCTACGGGTTCATCGCAGGGTTATTCTGCGGATTCATCCCCAAGAAAAAGGCGCTCCGCTGGGGAACGCCTACCACGCTTGCCGACCTCGTATGGGTCGCTATCTATTTCGCGTTTTTCGTTCTCGGCTGGAAGCTCGCGCTTTCCTGACCCTACAAAAGTTCCCCTGACCCGACAAAAAAAGCCCCCGGCCTGCGGGAGCTTCAAACCTGCACTTTGTCTACCGACTACTGCGCGGCGAGGAACTTCTTCGCCCTGTCGGCATACATCACGTAGTCGCCGTAAACCTCGACAATGCGTTCGGCAACGGACTTGGCCTTGTTCTTGGAGCCCAGTTCGTTGTGGAGCAGCACGAGTTTCCACATGGCATCCGGGACAAGAGGAGTCTCGTCGAGGGGTTCTTCCTTCTGGTAGCGGTCTTCCTTGTCACCCGTACGCTTGCCGAATTCCTTCACGAAATCTTCGAGCAGTTTGGCGGCAGCGGAGTAGTCACCCTTTTCCATCTTTGCAGAAGCAAGACCGTGGATGGCAGCAGAACGGACCAGCGCGACAGACCCGGCATTGTCGATGGACTTCTGGAACAGAGCGATGGCACCGTCGAAGTCACCCTTCTCGTACTTGATGTTGCCCGCGAAGAGTGCGGCCTTCGCAAGAGCGAGACCCTTGACATCTCCAGCCTGGATACGTGCCTCGAATTCGGCGAGGGCGTTATCCTTGTCGTTCACGTAGAGGAAGGAGTACCCCTTGCCCAGGAGTTCCGTCTGCTCGATGGCAGCAGCCCTGCGGCTGTCCCTGAACTGGACGATACCCGAGACAATCACGAGCACAACAACAAGCCCAACGAGCACCTTGGTACCGTGCTGGACAAAAAAATCCTTGATTTCAGAATTATTCTGGTTAGATTCGTTAGCCATTTTCGACTTCCATTTTGAAATTTCGTGAACCAAACATAGAAAAACAGAGGGACTTTGCCAACCGATGCACTCCCTATCTTGACAAAAAACGCCCTTATTGCTATTTTTTGCCCCGCTATGCCACTCTAGCTCAGCTGGTAGAGCAGCTGATTCGTAATCAGCAGGTCGGCAGTTCAAATCTGCTGGGTGGCTCGAAAGCCCCGATTCCCGCAAGGTTTCGGGGCTTTTTCTTTGCCCCGGAGTGGAGACGCGCGCTCGGCGCCCCCTAACCAAAAAACGCTTTTTTTACTATATTTGGCGCCCTATGAATCCGAATGGCGCCATCATTGTTCAGAGCAACCTCGAAATCATGGTCGAGGTCGATTCCCCCTCCTACGAAGCAGCCCGCGACGCGATTGCCCCCTTCACCGAACTGGTCAAGAGCCCCGAGCACCTGCATACGTACAAGATATCGCACCTGAGCCTCTGGAACGCGGCCGCCACTGGGCTCCGCGCACCCGACGTGCTGGAACGCCTCGAAAGCCAGAGCCGCTACCCCATACCGCAGAGCGTCATTACCGAAATCGAAGACTACATGGCCCGCTACGGCCTGCTGCGCCTCAAGAAAGACGACGGCGGCAACCTGATCATGGAATCCGACGACCGGTACATGTTCACCGAAATCTGCAAGTTGCCCGAAGTCGCCGAATACGTGAAGGAATTCATCGACGACCTGCACGCCATCATGGACCCCGAACGCCGCGGCCACCTGAAGATGGCACTCACCAACGCCGGCTTCCCGGTCGAGGACCTCGCGGGCTACACCGTGGGCGACCCGCTCCCCATCCACCTGCGCGAAACGACGCTTGCCGGCAAGAAATTCGAACTCCGCGACTACCAGAAGGACGCCGCACAGGTATTCTACGCGAGCGGTTCCGAGAAGGGCGGTTCGGGCGTCATCGTGCTCCCCTGCGGTTCAGGCAAGACCGTCATCGGACTTGCGACGATGGCCCTCATCCAGACCAAGACGCTCATCCTCACGCCGAACATTTCAGCCAGCCGCCAGTGGATCCGCGAAATTTGCGACAAGACCGACCTCACCATCGACCAGGTGAAGGAATACTCCGGCGAAGTGAAGGAAATCGGCCCGGTGACCGTCGCGACCTACCAGATTTTGACCCAGCGCAAGCGCGCGAAGAAAGACGATAACGCCCCGGACACCGCCGACCTCGAAATGAGCGACGAGGAAGTCAAGAAGGAACTCGCGAACTTCCCGCTGTTCAGCACCCAGAAATGGGGCCTCATGATTTACGACGAAGTGCACCTGCTGCCCGCGCCCGTGTTCCGCCTGAGCACCGAGATGCAGGCGACCCGCCGCCTCGGCCTTACGGCGACGCTCGTGCGCGAAGACCACAAGGAAACCGAAGTATTCAGCCTTATCGGCCCCAAGAAGTACGACATCCCGTGGCGCATTTTGGAAGCGCAGGGCTGGATCGCCACCGCCGACTGTAACGAAATCCGCATCCCGATGGAAGCGGAACTTAAGATGAAGTACGCCCTCGCGCCTATCCGCGAGAAGATTACGCTCGCAAGCACGAACCCCGAGAAAACGGACATCGTGGAACGCCTGCTCAAGCATTTCGACAAGCCCGACGACCGCGTGCTGATTATCGGACAGTACATCGACCAATTGGAAGCCCTCTCCGAAGACCTGCAGATCCCGCTCATCACGGGCAAGACCCCGAACAAGGAGCGCGAACGCCTGTACGCCGCCTTCCGCGACGGAAGCCAGAAGAACCTGATGGTCTCAAAGGTCGGCAACTTCGCAATCGACCTACCCGATGCCAACGTGCTTATCCAGGTTTCGGGTACATTCGGAAGCCGTCAGGAAGAAGCCCAGCGACTGGGCCGCGTGCTTAGGCCCAAGAGCGACGGCGGTGCCGCGCACTTCTACAGCATCGTGACGCAGGATTCCAAGGAACAGGAATTTGCCATGAACCGCCAGCTGTTCCTCACCGAACAGGGCTATGCATACAAAATAATAAAGCGCGGCGACTGGGATATCCTCTGCCGCTCGCCCGAAGAACTCGCCGCAAGGCAGTAGAGCCTACAGACGAAGGAACTTTTAAAAATCAAATGAACCTGTAATATTGCAGAAGTTCATTTCCCTCTGTATTGTTCGTTTTTCTCGTGTCAAAATACGAGAAGCCGTTTGTTTCGTAAAATTTTTTGAGTTGCTCGTTATTCTCGCATTCCAAAAACATGACGACTCCACCAACCTTTGCCTGTACATCACGAACAATAGCAAACACCCATCCTAGCAAATCATCGCCATCTATCCGCTTACTCGGCTCTATACCATAATTTTTCCCTAATTGAGCAAGTAAATACGCACTTATAGTATACGAATCTGTTTTTAAATCGTACCTACCGATCCTTTCAATTTTCCGCTTGCCCGTGTTTGACATACGTTTAGCAGGGAAAACCATCGGCTTTACAGCCAATGAAAAATAGCCTAGTAGCTCCGCTTGATCGTTGCAAACAAGATGCGTAATCGACTGTTTCTTTTTCGAAAAGTCTACGGCATTTTGAAGCAGAAATTTTTCAACGTTTGGATTAATTGGACATCGGAATGTTTCGATGAGCTTTTGCGCATCAGCTATACCCAGACCAGATGTTGTAGTAAACTTAGAAATGCTGAATACAGTGCATTCACCTTTCATTGGAACGAAGTTTTTCGGCCAACGCAAGGAAATCCGCCTCGGTACTCAAAATACGTCCTTTTAGCGGACGCATCGGCTTGGAGGCAAGTTCTTCTGCACGGTCCATCGCATCGATAAAGCGCTGTGTTCCTTCTGAACTTATCACAAAATTATGTGTTATACTCGATGTTGCCATACGATACTCCCAACATTATGCCTTTTGTGCTCTACGTTGAACATCAGGGGCCGGCCTCCCCATAGGGTTCCTGCAGCGAAAGCTACGACATCAAGCAGAGAGTTTAACTTGCCCCACGCATGGGGATTAGAAATACAAAAACAATATACATTTTTCATCGTTGCGGAGCAAGGGATTTAAGAGCGAATCGATTGAGCTTTTTGCTTTCGTTTTCGGTTGGAGCATCGCACAATCCTTGAAAACAAGTGATTTCCATCATTTTTGGGGGCAGAAAGCAGATTTACCGACATTTTTCTGTACCGAAAAGTCCATTTTTAAGTTATTTTTTAAGGGTAAAAAAGAGTTTAGCTCTTGTTCTCACATTGAAATCTGCAAATTTCACGTACACGAGGACAAGGCGAACGCTCACGCAGGCATGCCGTTTTGCGGTGTGTCTCAGTTTGCTGTATAGGCAACAGCCCTTTCGGGGCGTGGGTCGTTTGCGTTTATTGTGTACAGGCTTTGCAGAGCCTCAATGTGGTAAATGCATCGACTCGCGCCTTTTTTTATTCACACAATTTGGCGAAGTTCTTTGCAGAACGAGATGGACTCTTAAGGTTTTAACCAGCGGAGGCCGTCATGGCACTAAATAAAAGAATTCTTTTTTTGACAATATTTCTCTTTGTAGAAATATCCGTTGCCGCAACGCATGTCGCCGTTTTGGAAACCGTGTCGGAAAAGGATGTCATAGGTCGTTCGGAAAAAATGTTCCTTACGGACAAACTTAGAGATAGGGCTAAGGCTGTTTTGCCAGCGTATATGGGCTATGTCATTATGACGCGTGAAAACATCAACGCAATGCTCCCTCCAGGAAAGTCTATTGAGGAATGCGAAGGTAGTTGCCTTGTAGAAACGGGGAAGAATATTTCTGCGGATTTTGTGGCTCAGGCCCGTGTTGGCAAATTTGGAAAACAGCTAACATTGACTGTTGAACTTTATGAAACGGCTGCGAATAATTTGATAGCAAGTTTCACTACTCGTAAAGACGATGCCGTAGGTTTGTTGGAGGATATAGAACAAGAAGCCGATAATTTCTTTAAAAAAATACTTCCGACAATATCTGTTGAAAATAAGTCACCCCGTATAGAAGAGTCGTTATCGAAGCCACTCAGTATGTCGACAAGTGTTTTAACGGATCCTCGCGATGGTAAAAAATACAGAACCGTGAAAATCGGAAGCCAAATTTGGATGGCGGAGAATCTAAACTATGCAATAAAAAATAGTGGCTGTTACGAAAAACAAGATGTTAATTGTGAAAAATATGGACGGCTTTACACTTGGAAAGCAGCCTCGAAAATTTGCCCGGAAGGATGGCACTTACCAAACAAAACGGAGTTTGAGACGCTTTTTAATTCCGTTGGTGGAAAAGCTGCCGCAGCAAAAAAACTTAAAACAAAAAATGGTTGGCGTGAAGGCAATGGTTTTGATACTTATGGCTTTTCTGCATTACCTGCAGGAAGTAAAGATTCTAAAGGAAAATACGATCTTAAATTTCTTGGTACGAATTTCTGGAGTTCCTCGGAGAAAAATAATGATAAGGCCGCCAGCATGTATTTGAGTTTCTATGCTGAAAGTGCTTTTTTGGGTCTAGACGACAAGAAAAACGCCTTTTCTGTCCGTTGCGTCAAGGATTCCGAGTAACAAAAAAAAGCGAGCCATTCGGCTCGCATTTCTTTTTCCGTAATAACCCTTATTTTTCCATGACGATAAGTTCAGGTTCGCCCCTGCCCGGGAGCGGCTTGAAGATCTTCACCATCGTCTCGGTGGGCGGGCGGTTGAACCCGCTTGTCGTGCACACAAAGAGGTAGTTGATACCGGCCACCACCTGCGTAGCGACACTCAGCGGAGCGAGCTTCAGGTAGGCGTAATCCTTCGTCGCGGTTGCAAACACAGCAGAATCTTCTGCAGTAAGCGAGCGCTGTTCCGAGAAACCTCCCATGAGCATTTCGTCAGTCTTGCCCGTCGCAAGGTCGGCAAAGAAGCCTTCGACTTCCTTCGCGGCAACTTCTGCACCGTTTTCTGCAGTAATTCGCTTGTTCGAAATGCCCATTGCAAGCGTCACGTTCGCATTCGGTTCAAGCGTCTTGAGTTCGGCAGCAGATGCCTTGCGGCCGCCGCTCCCGTAGGTACAGAACGGCACCACCACCTTGCCCGAAAGGTCGTTCGAGTCGAGGAAAGTATAGATGGGCGGGGCGAAACTCCCGAACATGATGGGATATCCCAGATAGACGGTATCGTACTTGGCAAGGTCGAGTTTCGCGTTCACAAGTTCGGGCCACTGCTTGCTTTCGCGCTGGGCGCCCACTGCGGCAATCGTGCTGTCGTATGTGGAGGGATAAGCGTTCACCAGCTTGAGTTCAATCTCGTCGGCGTTCACGGCCTGCTTGAGGATGCCCGCCAGCTTTTTCGTGGTTCCCGTCTGCGAGTAATAGACAATCACCGACTTCGTGGCCTGAGGGGCTGCCGATTCAACAGCGTTCTCGGCGGGTTTCGACTGCTGCTTCTGTGCGGAATCCTCGTTGCAACCCGCGAGGGCAACGGCACCGGCAAACAGCGCCGCGACGGAAATCAAGCTTTTCAGACTACGGGACATAGGAACCTCCTTGAATATCAGGCAAAAAATACTAAAATCGCCAATTTTGCCAACCCGCAAGACTGTTTAACATTCTTTACAACCACCCGTGCTCCATTTAGTATATTTTTAGAGCACTGGATTAGGTCAAACATAGGAGTAACAATGAGAAAACAAACCCTTGCGGGGGTTGTGTTTGGCTTATCCATTCTTGGTGCAGGCCTAACCAATACCTTCGCCGCAGACGAAACCCTCAGATCGCTGGCTGAAAAAAATGGCATCTATGTCGGTGCCATCCTGAACTCGCAATGGTTCAGCGGCGGACTTCCCAGCAACTACGAACAAATTCACAAGACGCAATTCAACATCGTCGTCGCCGAAAACGAGATGAAGTTCGACGCCACCGAACCGAGCGAAGGTCGGTTCAACTACGGCAACGGCGACAAGATGGTCAAGTACGCGAAGGCAAACGGCATGCGCGTCCGCGGCCACGCTCTCGCCTGGCACAGCCAGGTCCCGAACTGGGTGAACAACTACAAGAACGACAAGCAGAAACTGCTCAAGGTGCTCAAGAACCACATCGAGAACGTGGTCGGTCACTGGAAGGGCCAAATCGACGAATGGGACGTGGTGAACGAGGCCATCAGCAACAACGAGCCCCAATGGCGTTCCTATTCTGTCTGGTACCAGGGTATCGGTCCCGAGTTCATCGACTCCGCCTTCGTGTGGACGCACGCCGTGGACCCGGACGCGGAACTCTGCTACAACGACTACAACCTCGAACAGGGCATCAATTCCAAGGCCAAGGCGGGTTTCTTGCTGGAACAGGTGAAGCGCTGGGTCGCAAACGGCATTCCTATCCATTGTGTGGGTTCGCAGACGCACGTGGAAGACACCACTACCGACAAGCACTTCATCGGTTCGCCGGACAGTCTCCGCTCCCTCGCCAAGGAACTTGCCAAACTCAATATCAAGCTGAAAATCACCGAGCTTGATATTGGATTCAAGAGCGGCATCAACGTGAGCAAGAGCGATCTCGAACGTCAGGGAAAGACCTTCCGCGAGTACCTGGACATCATCCTCGAAGAACCGAACGCGGACACCTACCTGATTTGGGGCGTATCCGACAAGTGGAGCTGGCTAAGCGGCCTGAACAGGCAGAAGGGCCTTATCTACGATGACAACTTGAAACCGAAGCCGGCTTTTGACAGCATCCTAGTAAGGCTTCAGAATTTTGAACCGCCGCAGGACACTGCTAAGCAGGATTCAACGGTCAACGACTCTACAAAGACCGACTCGACCGCAACTGATTCGACCGTTACCGATTCGACTATCGCGATTGCACAGTTCGCTGGCCCGCAGGCGCTCTCCATGCACGTTTCCGGACATACGCTGTTTATTGCCGGAGCAAAGTCTGCGAAGGTCGACGTGTTCGACATGCAGGGACGCCCCATGTTCAGCGGCAAGTGCGAAAAGGGCTCTGTCAACCTGAAGGTTTCCGAAGGGGTCTACATGGTACGCGTACGCGACGGTTCCGCAAGCCTAACCAAACGGATTGCGATAAAGTAAGTTTTCTCTCTCGGTAAATGTAATCAGGCGGGCCAAATGACCCGCCTGTTTTTTTGAAACTTCGGATTGTTCCTAGTACCTAATCTTGCCTTCGGCGACCTTGCGCAGGTGCTGGCCATAGGGAGACTTGCCGTACTTGGCGGCAGACTCGAGCAACTTTTCCTTGCTGATCCAGCCGTTCACGTAAGCGATTTCCTCGACCGCGCTAATCTGAATGCCCTGGCGGTTCTCGACCATCTTCACGAACTCGCCCGCTTCAATGAGGCTGTCCATGGTGCCGGTATCGAGCCATGCAAATCCACGCCCGAGCAGCTTCACGTCGAGTTCACCCTTGTCGAGGTAAGTCTTGTTCAAATCGGTAATTTCAAGTTCGCCGCGGGCACTCGGTTTCTGTGTCTTGGCAAAGCCGCTCACGCGGTTGTCGTAGAAGTAGAGTCCCGTAATGGCGTAGTTGCTCTTGGGTTCCTTCGGCTTTTCTTCCACCGAGATCACCTTGCCGCTGTCGTCGAATTCCACCACGCCAAAGCGTTCCGGGTCTTCCACGTAGTAGCCGAACACGCTCGCACGTCCGTTTTCTTCGGCATTCTTCACCGCAGCCTTCAAAAGCGGGCTGAATCCGTTACCGTAGAAGATGTTGTCGCCCAGCACCATCGCACAGCAGTCGTTGCCGATAAATTCCTCGCCCAAAATAAACGCCTGTGCCAAGCCATCGGGGCTCGGCTGCACCTTGTAACTGAGCTTGAGGCCCATCGCGGAACCATCGCCCAGAAGGCGCTCGAAGTTCGGCAAGTCCGTCGGGGTCGAGATGATGAGAATCTCGCGGATGCCCGCCAGCATGAGCGTCGAAAGCGGGTAGTAGATCATGGGCTTGTCGTAGACCGGCAAGAGCTGCTTGCTGGTGACCATGGTCAGCGGGTAGAGCCTTGTGCCGGAGCCTCCGGCGAGAACGATTCCTTTCATTGCGGCATCCTGTTTTTATATGCTTACTGACGAAATTTAACAAAAACGCCTGCCCCGCAAAAACTATCTTTGCCCCCATGAGCGAAAACATCCGCAAAACCCTCAAGGATTACCTGCCGAGCACCCCCTTCAAGAACGGAGAGGGCGCCGAAGAACTGCTGGAATCCTTCATGGAATGGGCAGAGGCCCGCGGGACCACGCTCTACCCCGCACAGGAAGAGGCCATCCTCGAACTCTTGGACGGCAAGAACGTCATATTGAACACGCCCACGGGCTCGGGCAAGTCGATGGTCGCACTCGCGCTCCATTTCGACAGCATTGTGCATGGCCGCAAGAGCGTGTACACCTGTCCCATCAAGGCGCTGGTGAACGAGAAATGGATGGCGCTCTGCAAGGAATTCGGGGCCGAGAACGTAGGCCTTTCGACCGGCGACGCGACCGTGAACCGCGACGCCCCCATCCTGTGCTGCACCGCAGAAATTCTTTCCAACATGGCGCTCTGCGAAGGCGAAAAACTCGCGATTACCGACATAGTGATGGACGAGTTCCACTACTATTCCGACCGCGAACGCGGCGTCGCCTGGCAGATTCCGCTCCTCACGCTCCCGCAGTCTCGATTCCTGCTGATGAGCGCGACTGTAGGCGCAACGGAATTCTTCGAGCGCGACCTCACGAAACACACCGGCAAGGAAACGGTAACCGTCCGTTCCACGCAAAGGCCGGTCCCGCTCGATTTCAGCTACAGCACTACGGAACTTTCGACCGAAGTGCAGAAACTCGTGAACGAGGGCAAGGCGCCCGTGTACGTGGTGCATTTCACGCAGGCTGCGGCCGCCACCAACGCGCAGAACTTCATGAGCCTGGACCTGTGCAGCAAGGAAGAAAAGCAGGCGATAAACGAGGCCATCAAGGAAGTGCGCTTCTCGAGCCCCTACGGACCCGATGTCAAGCGCTGGCTCAAGCAGGGCATAGGCCTGCACCATGCGGGACTTTTGCCCAAGTACCGCATCCTCTGCGAAAAGCTCGCCCAGAAAGGTTTATTGAAAGTCATCTGCGGTACCGACACGCTCGGCGTGGGCGTGAACGTGCCTATCCGCACGGTGCTCTTCACGCAACTCTGCAAGTACAGCGGCGACAAGACCGCAATCCTCACCGCACGCGACTTCCACCAGATTGCGGGACGCGCAGGGCGCAAGGGTTTTGACGACGTGGGCTACGTGGTGGCACAGGCACCCGAGCACGTTATCGAGAACATGAAACTCGAGGCCAAGAGCCGCCAGACCGGAAAGAAGTTCCAGAAGCGGAAACCGCCCGAGCACGGCTACGTGCCCTTCGACGAAAGCACGTACAAGCGCCTGATCGACGCCTCGCCCGAACCGCTCACCTCGAGTTTCCACGTAGACCACGGGATGCTCCTGAACATATTGAGCCGCGAAACCGACGGATGCCGCGCCATGCGCGCGCTTCTGAAGGATTGCCACGAGAGCGCCGCCAGCAAAAAGCAACTGCAGCACCGTTCCTTCCAGCTTTTCCGCAGCCTGGTCGAAAAGAACATCGTGGAATTCGTGAAGCCCGTCGCGGAAGGCTACAGCCACCTGCGCGTGAACATGGACCTGCAAGACGACTTCGCGATGAACCAGCCGCTCTCGCTGTACCTGGTGGACACGCTCCCGAAACTGAACGCGGACTCCCCCGAATACGCGCTCGACGTGATTACCCTTTGCGAAAGCATCGTGGAAAACCCCGAGGCGATTCTCCGCATCCAGCAGAACAAGGCGCGCACCGCAAGGCTAGACGAGCTCAAGGCGCAGGGCATGGAATACAACCAGCGCATGGAAGAAATCGACAAGGTCGAATACCCCAAACCGCTGCGCGATTTTATATACGGCACGTACAACGAGTTTGCGGAAGTACACCCGTGGGTCGACGTGAATATCGAACCCAAGAGCATTGTGCGCGAGATGTTCGAGAACTTCAGCACCTTCAGCGGGTACGTGAAGCAGTACAACCTGCAGCGCATGGAAGCGATTCTTTTGCGGCACCTGAACTACGTGTACAAGGTTCTGAGCCAGACGGTACCCGACGGCTACAAGAATGACGAACTCCGCGAGATGGAAGACTACCTCGGAGACATGATACGCCGCACCGACTCGAGCCTGCTGGAAGAATGGGAAAAGATGGCCCACCCCGAAGATTACCAGAAGCGTCTGGAAGCGGGCCTCACCGAAGACGAGGCGGAAAAGGCTTTCGGCGCGGACAAGGCCGCCGCCGACATCACCTACGACAAGAAGCGTTTCCTCGGCATGGTGCGCCAGCGCATTTTCCAGATCATGGGAAACCTCGCCAAGCAGGACTTTGCCGCAGTGCTCGACAGCCTCGCCGACGATTTAGAAGAAGGCCAGATGCTCGTGGACGGCGAAGGCAAACCCTGGACCGAAAGCATGCTCACCGAAATCATGGCTGCCTACACGGCAGAACACCACAAGTTCCGCCTGGACGTGGAAGGCCGTGCCCTCGCCCACACCATCGTGACCTACGAAGGCGACGTGATGCACATCCAGCAGATGCTGCAGGACGAAGAAGAATTCAACGACTGGAGCATTGACTTCGAGATAAACCTCGCCGACAGCCGCGAGGCGGGAATCCCGCTGCTGAAACTTTTGAGAATCGGCGAAGCGTAATTTTTATAAATTATGGATATGGCAATCGAAATGAAAGGCAGATTCGCGGCAGTGCTCCCCGCAGGGGGCTTGGGCAAGCGCATGGGCGGCAACATCCCGAAGCAGCTGATGCTCCTGGGCGGCAAACCCGTATACCGCTATTGCCTCGAGACGTTCCTCTCGATGGATGAAATTGCCGAAGTCGTGATGGCCGTACCCGCCGACTGGAAGGACCATTTCGAGAAAGATTTCTCGCACCCGAAACTGAAAATTGTCGTAGGCGGCGCGGAACGCTGGCAGTCCGTCGAAAACGGCGTGAACGCCCTCACGAGCAATGCCGAATACGTGCTGGTCCACGACGTGGCGCGCCCGTTCATCAGCAAGGAGATCATCCGCGACCTGTGCGAGACACTCGTAACCAAGGGCAGTTGCCTGGTGGCAAAACCCGCCGTGGATACCATCAAGATTGCAAGCGACGGCAAGGTGGAAAAGACCATCGACCGCAATACCGTCTGGATGGCACAGACCCCGCAGGCAGCCTCCATCGCGCTCTTGAAAAAGTTCTACGCCCGCATTGCCGCGGAGCCTCTGGACTTCACGCCCACCGACGAGGCGAGCATCCTCGAATATTTCGGTGAGCCGGTCTATATTGTGAAAGGCAACGCCGCAAACGACAAGCTCACGACGCCCGAAGACTTCGAAATCTTCGCCAACCGCGCAAAATAGCCCCGCCATAACAGCGAGGCCACTTTACATTCCAAATTAAATTCTTTGTTGTACGGCGAGCGTGAGCGTGATGCCGTATTGCGAAGTTTATGTAACTTTATTGAATTTGCCTAGAAACGAGCGAGACCAGAAACGCGAACCGAAGCCGTACAAATAGTACGGCGAGTGCGAGCATGATGCCGTATTGCGAAGTTTATAGGCCGCTTCATAATTTGCCTAGAAACGAGCAAGACAAGGTCCTCACCTATGTTTTGTTACAGAAATAAATTTCTGACAAAACATGGTAACGACATCCTTTGGCGAACGATTGGCGAAGCCAATCTCCTGCACTAAAAGTGCAGAGCCAAAGTAGAATGCGAACCGAAGCCGTACAAGAGTACGGCGAGAGCGAGCATGACGCCGTATTGCGAAGCTTATGGGCGAATTATCCCGGGAACTTTTTGTTGACGTGAGCCTCCACCACGTTCACCACGTAGTCGCCCAGCTTCTCGCAGTCGTTGATCAAGTCCATGTAATGCACGCCCATCTGGTAGCTGTAGCGCTGCGCATTCAGGTCGTTCACGTTCAGTTCCTTGAGCAACTTGCGGTAATCGTTAATCTCGAATTCGAGAGCTAGGACCGCCTGCGGGTTGGCTCCAGGATTGTTTTCGACCACATCAATCATCTGGACCATGGCCCGGTCACATAGCTTGATCATGGCATCTATACGCTCGTACTGTTCCTCGGTATAGTCCTCGCCGCACTTGAACTTGCGATTGAGAACGCGGGCCATGTTGTAGCAGGCATCGCCGATGCTCTCGATTTCAGAAATTTCCTTGAGCATGCACTGCAGCTTGGTCTTACTTTCGGGGCTCAGGCGGCCTTCGCTCACCTTGTTCAGGTACTCGCCAATTTCCATTTCCAGCTTGTCGCTGATGCCTTCGTACTTCTCGATGCGGGCAAAGAGTTTCGCAAATTCGCCCTCGTCCTTCAGTTTTACAAGCTCGGGTACAAAGCGGAACATCTTGAGCGTGCGTTCGGCAAACAGGTTGATTTCCTTGCGGGCTTCGAACAGCGAAAGTTCCGCGGTGCTCATGAGGCCGCCGCTGATGAACTTGATGCTGAAATCTTCGGGATCCACCTTCTCGCGGATAATCTTGCAGATGAGCTTTTCCATCGGCTTAATGAACCAGATAAGGATGAGCACGTTGCAGATGTTGAACGCCGTATGGAATCCGGAAAGCGCATAGGTCACGCGCACGCTCGCACGCGCAATTTCTTCTTCGGTTTGCGGGACAAAGTTCGGGTCAAAACCCACCAAATGGCAGACCATGTTCACGAACGGGTGGAATATGATGAGTACCCACACCACGCCGAACACGTTGAAAAGCATGTGTGCCAAAGCCGCGCGCCGTGCCTGCGTACTCGCAGAGAGAGCCGCGAGGTTCGAGGTAACCGTAGTACCGATGTTTTCGCCCATCACGAGTGCGATACCCTGGTATATCGGGAGCACGCCGCTGCTGCACAAGATAAGCGTAATCGCCATGATGGCGGCAGAGGACTGCACGCACATCGTAAGGATGCCGCCCAAGAGCAGGAACAGGAGCGTACTGAAGATGCCCCAGCCGCCGGTAGACGCGAAGAAGTCGATGACCGCCTGGTTGTGCGAGAGGTCCATCGCCACGGCGTTTTCGCGGAGCGTCGTGAGGCCCAGGAACATGAACGCGAAACCGAACACGAATTCGCCGAAGCTCTTCACGCTGTTCTTGCGCACATACGAGAGTATAATGCCAAGCCCGAAGAACGGCCACACGAAACTGCTCATGTTGAACTGGAATCCGAATACCGACATGATCCACGCCGTAACGGTGGTACCGATGTTCGCGCCCATAATAACGGGAATGGCCTGCAAGAGGGTAAGCAGGCCAGCGTTAACGAAACTGACGGTCATGACGGTGGTCGCCGTCGAGGACTGCACGGCAGCCGTAACAAATGTACCCGTAAGGAGCCCGCCCAGGCGATGCTTGGTCATGGTGCCAAGGACTGCGCGGAGGTGCCCGCCGGTGAGTTTCTGCAAGCCTTCGCTCATCGTCTTCATGCCGAACATGAGGAGCGCAAGGCAGCCAATCATTTTTAGAATTGCAAGTATCATACCTTAAAACCTATCCTGACTTCGGTGCCAAAACCTACGGTCGAATTCAGGTGAATTGTTGCGTGGAGAACTTCCGCTATGTGCTTTACAATTGCAAGCCCGAGCCCCGTTCCGCCGGTTTCCTTGGAACGGCTCTTGTCTACGCGGTAGAATCGCTCAAAGATGCGCGACTGGCATTCTTCCGGAATGCCGATTCCGGTATCCTTCACTACAATGGCTCCCGGTTCCACAACGACGGCAATCTTGCCGCCCGGCTCCGTATAGCGAATGGAGTTATCCACTAGGTTAAAGACCATCTCGTACAGCAGTTTCGAGTTTCCCAGGATTTCCGCAGCCTTATCGCCTTCCAGCGCAAGCTGCACGGATTTCTTGTTCGCGTTCAGGCTGAGGTCTTCGACACAGCTGTGGGCCACGTTCCAGAGCTTGACCTTCTCGTTAAGGTCAAACAGTTCGCCCTGTTGCCCATCCAGTTTCGAAAGCGTAATGATGTCGTTTGCGATAGACTGCAGGCGAAGCGCTTCCTTGTGGATCTTGCCCGCGAATACCTTGACATCTTCCGGTTTCGCCATGTCGTTCTCGATAAGTTCCGCATAGCCCGAAATGGAGGTCAACGGCGTCTTCAACTCGTGCGAGGCGTTCGCCGTGAACTCGTCCTTCAGGTGCGTGATCTTCTGCTTTTCGTTCGAGAGCTGCTCGATGGTCAATTGCAGCTCAAGGTCCTGTTTGCGAATGGTATTGACAAGGGGTGCAATTTCCTTGTACACGTTCTCGATGTCCATCAACTCGGGCGTACCCAGCTGGTCCACCAGTTTCTGGAGCGGGCTGATGAACGCCCTGCTAAGCCCAATCGCAATCAAGATAGACGCAGCGACAATCGCAGCAAGCAAGGCTATGAGATACGGGATTGTCTTGGAAAATACCTGCTGCAAGTTCGCCTGGCGCATCCCGAGACGCAGCACGTTGCCGTCATTCAGGCGCTTGGCAAAGTAGAACACCTTCGCCTGCAAGGTAGAAGAATAGCGCAGGTCTTCGCCGACACCTTTCGCAAAGGCATCTACGACCTCTTCGCGGTCGTTGTGGTTTTCCATCTTCACCGCTTCGGCGTCGCTATCGTAGAGGATTCCGCCCTTCGAATCGATGAGCGTTATGCGGAGGTCCTTGCTTGCAAATTTCGCAAGCTTCTGCGGTTCGTCACCAAGGGTTTCCCCGACATAAGCAGTTTCTATCAGGCGCAGGTTCTCACGCAGTTGGCTCTTGAGCTGGCCAGCCATCTCCCCTTCGAAAACCAGCATTGTAAAGTAGACCGCGCATAGGGCCGCAATCACGCCCATACAGATTAAGCTGTATCTTATGCGGCCCTTCATTGCGCCTTGTACCCGACGTTGCGTACGGTTTGGATTATCGCGCCGCACGCCCCAAGTTTCTGCCGGAGGGTCTTGATGTGCATATCGACCGTCCGCGTATCCATCTTGAAATCGATGCCCCAGATTTTTTCAAGGATCTGTTGTCTGGAAAATACAAGCCCTGGGTTCGACACGAGAAGTTTCAGGAGTTCGTATTCCTTGTAGGTCAGCTCCACATTCTCGCCGGCGGCAGTAACGGCTCGCTTGCCCTCGTCAATGACAACTCCCCCGAGTGAAACGGATTTCTGTTCCCCGGGTTCGGCATTCAGGCCACCCGAACGGCGGAGCAGCGCCTTCACGCGGGAAATAAGTTCCAGGACACCGAAGGGCTTTGCAATGTAATCGTCCGCCCCCGCATCGAGCCCCTTTACCTTATCGAGTTCAGAACTCTTGGCGGTAATCATGATGACAGGGACGTTCCTGGTGTTTTCTTGTGCACGGAGACGTTTTAAAATGCTGAGGCCGTCTTCTCCCGGCAACATGATGTCGAGGATAAACAGGTCCGGCACGCATGCCTTGACCGCCTCGTCCATACTTTTTCCGCAGTCGAAAGCGTTCACGTCGAAACCGCTACTCTTGAGCGCGTAGGCTTCCATCTCGCGGATTTCGGAATCGTCTTCAACAATGTAAATCGTATTCATAGTTTGCGGATTTTCCCAATATCAAGATAAAAACTCAAAAGAGTCTATTCAATACCATAAACAACGGCTTCGCAAAGGTTTTATTCGCACTTTACACGGATTTTACAAACCACAGCAAAAACGCCGTACTATTCGTGCGGCATTTTTCACCACTAGTACGGCGAGAGCGAGCATGACGCCGTATTGCGAAGTTTATAAGCAAATTACCCAGGGAATTTCTTATTAACATGCGCTTCGACAACGTTAACCACGTAGTCGCCAAGCTTCTCGCTGTCGTTCACCACGTCCATGTAGTGCACGCCCATCTGGTAACTGTACTTCTGGTTCTCGATATCCTCGATGTTCTTTTCCTTGAGGAGCTTGCGATAATCGTTGATTTCGTTTTCCAGGTTCAGCGTGCGGTTTGCATCAACCTGCTGGTTATCGTCGAGCACCGCAATCATGTGCTCGAGAGCCTTGTCGCACAGGCCCATGATGTGCTTGATATGTTCGTACTGTTCCGCGGTAAAGTCTTCCTTGCTGCGGAACTTGCGGTTGATTGCACGAGCCATGTTGTAGCAGGCATCGCCAATACTCTCTATTTCAGAAATCTCCCTAAGCATAGCCTGGATGGTGGTCTTGCTTTCGGGGCTCAAGCGGCCTTCTGAAACCTGGTTCAGGTACTTTGCAATCTCGATTTCCATGTTGTCGCTGATGCCTTCGTACTTCTCGATGCGGGCAAAGAGCTTCACGAAGTCGTTCTCTTCCTTAATCTCGAGCAGGTCGGGCACCATATTGAACATCTTGCGGGTACGGACCGCAAACAGGCTGATTTCCTTGCGCGCCTCAAGCAGGGAAAGTTCGGGAGTGCCCATAAGGCCAGAGCTGATGAAGTGCAAGCGGGAGTCTTCTTCCTCGTCACTCTTCTTGGGCTTGATTACGCGACATACGAACTTCTCGATGAACTTGATGAACCAAATCTGGAGGAACGTATTGGAAACATTGAACGCGGAGTGGAACGTGGCAAGCACCACGGAAATTTTCGCAAGGTTCGCAGCATAGCCTTCGTCGCCAGGGCCAACAGACAGGTCGAAGCCCACCACATGGCAGACAGCCGCAAGGAACCACTTGAGAACGATGATTACCCAGCACACGCCGATGACGTTGATGGTAAAGTGAGCGAGGGCGGCGCGGCGGGCCTGCGTATTGGCGGAAAGCGCCACGATGTTCGCCGTAATCGTCGTACCGATGTTCTCGCCGAGCACAAGCATGATGCCCTGGTCGATGTGGAGCACGCCGGTAGAGCAGAGGATCATCGTGATGGCCATGATGGCGGCAGAAGACTGCACGCACAGCGTGAGCACCGTACCCATCACGAGGAAGAACAGCGAGTTGAAGAAGTTCGGTTCGCTGAAGCGGGCGAAGAACGCGCTGATGGATGCGCTTGCGGCTGGATCCTGCACGACGGAGAAGCCCGTCTCCTTGAGGGTCGTAAGCCCGAGGAAGAGGAAGCCGACACCGAACAGGAACTCGCCCAGAACGCGCTTCTTGTTCAGGTACACGAGAATGATACCCACGAAGAACGCCGGGTAGACGAAGTTCGCGATGTTGAACGAGAACCCGAGGCTCATGATCCACGCGGTAACCGTAGTACCGATGTGTGCGCCGAGGATAATCGAGATCGCCTGCACGAGCGTTAAGAGCCCCGCATTAACAAAAGAGACCGTCATCAACGTGGTGGCGGTCGAACTTTGTACCGAGGCTGTAACGAACATGCCGGTGAGCATTCCCGTGAAACGGTTCGTGGTCATGGTTCCGAGCACATGTCTGAGCTGCGGTCCCGCCATCTTTTGCAAGGCTTCACTCATCGACTTCATGCCGAACATGAGGAGCGCCAAGCACCCTAACATTTTTAGAGCCATCCAAGTCATAATTATAGGACCTTCCTATTGAAGCGCCACTACCGGATCATCGTCGCTGCCTTTCAGCTAGTTCGGGCTCATGGCGGTGAATTGTTAATTGTAATGCTGGTGTAAAATATAGAAATAAACCCCGTAAAGACGAGGTTTACATATGGATGTTTTTTTGTCATCAAGGCGACAATTATCTAGCACAATCGCCGTTCCGTATGACTATCGGAACGCAATGTTTCAAAAACTAGAGCACTTCTACAGGCTGCGCACCATCGCGACGGCCTGGGAGGCAATTCCTTCGCCCCTGCCCGTAAACCCGAGCTTTTCGGTCGTGGTGCCCTTGATGCCAATCTGCTTGATATCCAGGCCCAGCACGCGGGCAATATTTGCCTTCATGGCATCCTTGTGCGGGTTCACCTTCGGACGTTCGCACATCACGATGCTGTCGATGTTTATAATCTCGTAACCGGCCTTACGGACTTCCTCGCCCACCTTGCGCAAAAGTTCCAGGCTGTCAGCGCCCTTGAACGCGGGGTCGGTATCCGGGAAATACGTACCGATATCGCCGAGACCCGCGGCCCCAAGCAGCGCATCGCTAATCGCATGCAAAAGCACATCGGCATCGCTATGGCCCAGCAAGCCCTTCTCGTACGGGATATCCACCCCGCCGATAATGCACTTGCGGCCTTCCACAAGCTTGTGAACGTCAAAACCGATGCCAGAACGATAAATCTTGTCCATAATCTTTCCTTTTTTAATCCTTCACGCAACGCACGGAATACGTTCGCGACAAGCCTTCATAAAAAATAGTCGGGGTCTTTTCATAATCATTGAACTGCACGCCATAACCGTATCTCACGGAAGAATTCGCCAGAATGTCCGAAGACGCAAAATAGGCCTTGGTATTTGTATTCCAGGACACAGGGGCGGCAGAGAACCCGAACAGGTCTCCATCGGTCAGCGTAAAGGAAGTCCAGTTGCCCTCCGACTTGAGGCCTGCGCCGTAATCCAGGTTCTTGCCTTGGTACGACACGTACTGGAACAGCTGTGCCCATTCTTCCACCGTGGGGACATGCCACCCCACAGGGCATATTCCCTGCACCGGCAGGCACAGGTTCTCATACACGGCAAGGGAATCGAACGTTTTCGGGAGATCCACGACCGCATTCCACCTGTAGACCCCGCCAGTCATGTTGCATTCTTCCTCATTGGACGAACAATTCGCGCTGCCAATCAGGTTCGGGGTCGCAAGCGTATCGAAGTAGTTCAGGCTTTCCGCCATCCAGGTCTGCTTGCCGATAGTCACGGTGCGGTAACGGCGACCATTGCGCGGGTCGGTAATGTAGCCGTCTTCCACTTCCACCGGGGTGCCGCGAGCCGCAATCTGTTCTGCGCTGCAGGCGTTCAGCTTTACGGCCGACTTGCCCGCGCTTTCCCTCTTCGCGTAATTGCTGTAATAAACCTCGCTCACCCTCATAAAAGTAAATTCCGAATTCGTGTCGTAGTCGCACACGTAATACACGGACCATTCCAGGAAACGCTTTTCTTCCTTCCTCCACCTTTCCGTAGCTGCATCGCAGGGCAGAGCCCTCTGCAGGTAGTCATCGGCCAGCATTTCGCGCAAAGTGCTGAGGTCCACATTCTTCAGGTAGTACTCACCGCCATCCTTCTTTGCGCAGTAGTAATAGTAGTCGTAGTCGTCCTGCTTGTATTGCAGGGTATCCCCGACAACATCGCAGAAATCCGAGGTCTTCGCCTCTTGCAGACTCTTATAAAGCCTTAGGCCCCAGTTATCCACCGCGGCGTATCCGTATTTACCGTTATCATTCGAACAATGGTAGAACATGTTTAGGGAAGATTCGTACTGGGCATTGTACGGACACTTGAAAATTTCCGTAGTATCCGACTGCGCCGTGCAGGAAGGCAGCGTCTTCACGAACTCGCCGCAAAGCGCCTTGCGCCCGACAGATTCCTCGACCTCGTAGTACTTAAGCACGTTGTTCCTGATTTCGCAATGGTAAAAGCGGTTGCTTATCGAGTCGTACACGTACTTGAGCGAATCCGAAATCTTACACGGTTCCTGTGACGCAATAAACGCAAGCGAATCCGCGACGCGATGCGTAGTGTCCTTGAAGGTGTATACCACGGGCAAGGTTCCAATTTTCACATCGGCGCACACGTAATGCAACAAGTCGCCATACGAGAACGAACGCAGGAGGTCCGTATCACGGTTGCACTTGGGCTGCTGCGAAAGGAACCTCGAGACATCGTTCACGGGATTCCATTTAAGGTTCAAGTAATTGTGCGTGCAGACATATTCCGAAGAATCGGGCATCACGCCCAGGTTCCAGAGGCTCGTCGTATCGCACTCGCCCATGTAGTAACTGAGAGTGTCGTTATTCCAGAATCTCCAGTAATACTTGTTGACACTCCATTCGGAATACTCGCACACATACACGGAATCCCTGTAGAGTCCCTTCTTTCCGACGGAATCACACACGCCAAAGCGGTAATTGCGTATAAAATCAGTATCCGCCTTCTCCCAAGTGTTCTTGAATTCCAGGTGAGTGGAATCCTTGGACATCCCGTACGTAGAATACTCGTTCATGCACTTGTAGTACACGGAATCCTTCCCCATCACTAGCACGGGCTTGCCACGAGTAGAATCGTTCGCCACGCAGGGGTCAAACGTTTTTTCGAGTTCGCTCAGGACCCTCCTGAAGTACACGAGGGAATCCAGGTCTTTGTTGGCATCGCAGACAAGCTTTCCCAGATCGTAATCGGCCATCATTGCATCAATGGCATCCGGCGCATCCAATTTCCCGAGCCGGTCGGAACATTCGGGAAGCGAGAAGCCTTCCTCGATTACCTTCTCGAAGAAGCGCCACTTGCGCACATCGCCGGAGTTGTCCAACACATTCAAGATGGAATCCACGCTGAGCCAGTTTCCAAGAATGAATGTAGCGAAATCCATTTTCGACAAGCTATTGTTGAACTTTTCGTCCTGAAGATCCGTACACAGGTATTCCAGATTGGTTGCAAAGCTGTCGTCGGTCTTGTCGCGCATCAGGTACGCGTACAGTCCGGCAATCTCGTTGTACGTCCTCTCGTACCGTTCTGCCGGGTAGGATTCATGATACGTGAAGCCGAATTCATCTGACACGACCCGCATGGCCTTTCTCTTCGCACCGGAGAACGATTCGCCATCCTTCACGAATTTTTTGACCAGGCTCGCATCCAGGTGCGTCATCAGGTCTACACGCAGTTCGAAATCTTCCGTGATATCGCTAATCACCTCAAACCTGCCGTTTATCGACGAGGGAACGCTCCAGAGGTGGAACCACCCTTCCAGAACCACCTTCACGTAGGGCGATGGATAGTCGTAAGCGGGGAACTGTATGGTCGTCTTCTTGGTTATATCCGTAGAGTTCGCCACAAGGGTATCCACGGGAGAGAGCGAGGAATCGAGAGCCACGATATAGGCACTTGCCGGCGTGAACAGACCAGAATGCACCCCATTGCGCACACGCAGTTCCCTCTGAGCAATAACAGTCGCGGCAGAAGGCATTGATGCAGATTCACCGGGATCGTCGCCCGCTCGCTCGTAGCCCGGACCATCGTCGAACGAACACCCCGCAAGGAGCAGGATACACGAAAAGGACAGCGCACAGGCGTTAGCGATGAATCTAGACAAACTCATTACCCTAAATATAGATTTGATTACAGGGCAGAGGCATGGCGGGAGCAGCGTTTCCCGATAAAACGCGCCGGACTAGCGATAAAAAAACTCGCCCCCGTACAGGAGCGAGCCTAAAATGCCTGAAATGTGGCGCGAGCGGTTATAATACCGGTAATACGCTCAGGGCAAGAATCACGATTGCAGAAACCGCAAGCGCAATCTTGAGCATGTAGGTAAACGCAGCCTGCGACTTGCAGCAACAGCACTTCTTGGAGCATTCATCCTTGACGGGCATGAACAGCACGTAGGCAATGCGCAGGTAGTAAACTGCCGCCACCAGCGAAAGCGCGAAGGCGAAAATCGCCATCTTGCCAAGGCCCGCAGAGAACACATCCGTAAAGAGGGCGAACTTCGCGAGGAACCCGGATGCAGGCGGAAGGCCCGCAAGGCTTGCGAGGCACACCACGGAGCCCAGCGCCACGAACGGATGCCTGCGACCCGCACCCTGCAGGTCGTCGAGATTCTCCTTGCGGTCTCCCTTGCCCGCGAGGTAGGCGATGCCGGTAAGGGCGCCAGCGCTAGCAATCGCGTAGGTGATGAGGAAGTAGTACATGGCACCGAGCTGCACCGTGCCGCCCTCCAGATAGTTCGGGAGCAGCAGGCCGAGCACTATGAAGCCCGCGTTCATCACGGCGGAGAACGCAAGAATGCGGCGGATGGATTTCTGGGCAAGGCCGCTGAAGGCGCCCACGACAATCGAGAGCACGGCAACCACCACCACGACGTAGAACAGCGACTTGGACTGGCCCGCGGCCGTCACCTGTTCGGCAAGGTTCCACGCACCGGCAACACCCGCCTTGGTCACGAGCATGCCAATCCACAGCGAACCGAGAGCGGCGAGTGCGCCGACCTTCACGACGGCGGCCATGAAACCCGTAACGGCAACGGAAGCACCCGTATAGACGTCGGCCACCCAGTAATGCACCGGAGCGGCACCCGCCTTGAACAGGAGCCCGAATATGGCAAGCAGCACGCCCATCGCATACAGGGATTCACGGCCCTGCAAGATATTCGCACTGAAGTGGGTCGTGCCGGTAGCACCGTAAACCAGCGCTACGCCGTAAAGGAATATCGCGCTGAAGATGGAGCCCGAGACAAAGTACTTGAACACGCCTTCGCCAGCGTTCGTATCCTTGCGGCGGATACCCACCAGGGCATACACCGGGAAGCTCGTGAGTTCCATCGCAATGAACAGCGAAAGGAAATCGATCGCCTGAGTCATGAGGAGCGCTCCGCAAGAGGCAAGCAGCATGAGCCCGTAGGCCTCGCCGCCCTTGTGGTCTTCGTGTCCCAGGGTCCACTGCAGGCCCGAAACACCGAGCAGGGTGCACAGGAGCACAGCAAGCCCGAGAGCGCGGCGAACAGGATCCATCGCAAACAGGTCATGGCACGTATCCGTCGTAACGAGTGCGAAAGACGCCATGCCGAACACCACGAACACAGCGGCAATCCAGGGGATAATCTTGTGCTTGTTCTCGTCCTTGAGGAATGGTTCCACCACCAGGGAGGCAAGCGCCCCGAGGGCGACAACGATCACCGGGAAAAAGTTGACAACGCTATTCATTGGAAGCCTCCTTCTCGCCGTCCATTTCAGTGTCGTTCAGTTCGTAATCCTTGTCTGCGACACTGCGGACCTGAGTTTCTTCTTCGCGCTTCTGCTTTTCAAGTGCAAGGGCCGTCGCGCGCGCCATGTTCGCTTCGGTCTCGATAACCTGCTTAATGAGTTCCTTGCGTTCTTCTTCGGAGAACCCGGCGGCAACCAGCGAGGAATCCAGCTTGCCGACATCTTCGGAAGTAACGATATGGGATTCGAGCGGTTCCACGGATTCCGGATCCTCGAGTTCCTCTTCCTCCTCGACAGATTCCTCGACAACCACGCCCTCCTCTTCAGTCTGTTCGACCGCGGGGGTATCGTTTATGTGCAGGGAATCGGTGACAAACGACGGATGGAAACCGAACACGAGGAGCATCAGGAGCATTGCACCGTAGGCAACGCCCTCGAGACCGGAGACCTTCACGCCTTCCACGCATTCACGCTTCGCGTTACCGAAGATGACCTTCTGGATAAAGCGCAGCACATACGCCGCCGAAAGAATCATGGAAAGACCCATGATGCCGGCGCAAAGCGGACTCAGATCCCAGAGGGAAAGGAGCACCGTGAATTCACCGACAAAGCCTGCCGTACCGGGCACCGCAAGCGCCATCACGCCGGCCGCACCGAACAGGAAGCTGAACGCAGGCGCCTTGTGGGCAAGGCCACCCATCTCGTTAATATCGCGCGTACCCGTCATGCGTTCTGCAACGCCGATCAGGTAGTACTGCACGCCGGCAGAAATACCGTGGGCCACCAGCAACACGAGCACTGCCGGGAGCATCGCCTCGGAAAGGCTGAACACGCCGGCTACCGCGATACCCAAGTGGCTCATCGAGCTGAACGCAAGCAACTTCTTGCCGTCGCGAGCACGGAGCGCCATCAGGGCGCCGTAAATCGCGGAAGCAAGGCCGAGCCACACCATCGCAGAAATCTCGGTCATGTTGAAGGGGAACACCGGGAGCACCCAGGCGATAAAGCCGAACACGCCCGCCTTGCTCATGGCACCCGTAAGGATGGCAGAGAGCGGAGCCGGGGCTTCGGAATAAGTAACCGCCTGCCAGCCGTGGAACGGGAAGATCGGGGTCTTCACGATGAAGGCCATCACGAAGCACATGAGCATCAATAGCTGCGTAGATTCGGGCAGGCTCTGCACGGCAAGCGCCACCGAGAGCAACAGCGAATTGTCGGCAATCGTGAGCAGGTACCAGAGCGCCACCATCATCGGGGCGGAACCGACCAGCGTGTAGATTGCAAACGTCATTGCCGCTTCCTTCTTCTTCTCGCCACCGAAGCCCGCAATCAGGATTGCAGCCGGAATGACCATCGCCTCGAAGAAGAAGAAGAACAGCACCGCATCGGCGGCAAGGAACGTTCCGTTCATTGCACCCATCAGGGCGAAAATCCCAATGGCGAAGTTACGGTAGTTGTTGCCGAAAAGCCCGCGGGCCGAAATCAGGGCGACAAGCGACAGCCCGCAAGAAAGGAACACCATCCAGGCGCCCAGGCCGTGGCTGTAGAGGTAGTAATACGTGGGGCCCTTGCTGCCGGGAATCCAGAACCATTCCAGCGGAGTGGTGGCAATGTTCCCGCAAGACACAAGGTACACGGAAAGCCCGAGGAACGCCACGGCGAAGAGAATCGCCATGCGGGTAGCGGACCTGTAATCCTCCTTGGAGTTGAGGACCATCAGGGCAGCCGCGACAAACGGGGCAAAGACAAGGAGATGTAAAAGCATTAGACCATACCTCCAGTCAAGAGAACAACTAGCACAAGCAGTGCCACACCCAATATGCTAAAGACAAGCTGCAGGCGCACCTTGCGCACCTGGAATACCGTAGCGCCGTCGCCGATGATGGTGGCAACCGCACCGAGCATCCACTGGAACGCCTGCAACACGGTATCGACAACCACTTCGCAGAGCCATGCGGTAATCTTCACCACCTTCACAAAGAACAGGTGTACGTAATCCCACATGAATGTCCACTTGGCGGCATAGCCATCGGGAGCGGAAGATTCGCCCTTCGCGGCAGCCTGGATGTGGGCCTTGCCCCATCCCTTCCAGGCAACGAACATGCCGAACAGAGCGGCAAGCGTGCCGAGAGCGGCAAACACCATCGGGTTCACGTGCGTCGTCACGCGCGGGATAAATTCCTCAAGCACCATATCGGGACTGAACGCAACCGCGGGGTCGAACGCCTGTGCGACGCCAAGCACCGGGGCAAGCGAATCGGCAAAGAAGGTAATGCCCATGGATTCCGCCCACAGGTAACCCGCAAATATGGAACCGAACGTGAGAACGACCATCGGGATAAGCATCACTGCAGGAGCCTCGTGGATATGTTCCTCGCTCTCCTTGCTACCGCGGTACTCGCCAAAGAACGTCATGATGATGAGGCGTCCCATGTAGACCGCAGTAATCACCGCAGTGAAGAGTCCCGTGATGTAGAAAATCTTGTTCATGGGAACGGCGCCATCGGCAAGATACGTACCCGTGAACACCCAGTTGCAGTTCGTGAAGATGCGTTCAAGAATGAGGTCCTTGGACCAGAAGCCCGCAAATCCCGGGAAGCCGACAATCGCGAGGAACGCGAAAATCATCACGCAGGCAGTCACCGGAGTCTTCTTGATCATCCCACCCATACGGCGCATGTCCTGCTCGCCCGCAAGTGCGTGGATAACCGCACCCGCACCAAGGAAGAGCGACGCCTTGAAGAAGGCGTGGGTAAATACGTGGAAGATGGAGGCATCGAACGCAGAAACGCCCGCGGCCATGAACATGTAGCCAAGCTGGCTAATCGTAGAGTAGGCAAGCACCTTCTTGATATCGTTCTGGAACAGGCCCGCAAATGCGGCCCAGAAGGCGGTCAGCGCGCCCACCACCAAGATGATGTTCAGCACGTCGGGGCAGAGCACGAACAGGTTCGACATGCGGGCTACCAGGTACACGCCGCTGGTCACCATGGTGGCCGCGTGAATGAGGGCCGAAACCGGAGTCGGACCCGCCATGGCATCGGGCAGCCAGGTAAGGAGCGGGATCTGCGCGGACTTACCCGTGCAACCCACAAAGAAGAGAATCGCCGCAAGCGAGAGCATCGGGAGTACCAGTTCTACGTGACCGCCAGCGATAACCATCTGGATAAACTGATTCAGGAGGTCGTAGTTGAGAGCGCCCGAACCGCCGATAGTCACGACGCAGAGCATACCGAGCAGGAACCCGATATCGCCAACGCGGTTCACGATGAACGCCTTGTTCGCAGCCTTGCAATTATTGAGGTCCTTGTTCCAGAAGCCGATGAGCAGGTAAGAGCAGAGCCCCACGCCTTCCCAGCCGAGGAACGTGAGCATGAGGTTGTCGGAAAGGACAAGCACGATCATGCTGAAGAGGAACAGGTTGATGTAGGCGAAGAAGCGGGTAAAGCCGCGGTCACCGTGCATGTAGCCTATGGAGTAGAGCGTGATGAGCGTGCCGATACCGGTCACGAACAGGAGCATGATGCGGGAAAGCCCGTCGAACAGGAATCCGATATCCACCTTCAGGAGCGGAATGTCGATCCAGTTGCAGAGCGTGGTACGGAAACCCGCATCGGGCATGCCCGTCGCGAGGGCGGCAACGCACATGAACGACATCGCCGGGAGCAGCACGGCAATCGCACCGACAACGCCCTCGGGCGCACCCTTCTTGTTAGGAGAAGTGGCAACGGCGATGGCGCCTAGAATGATGGTTCCGAGCAGCGGGAAAAGCGGAATGAGCCATAAAGGAATATTCGTCATCTTAGCCCCTCATGTCGGAATAGGTGTCGGCATCGATACTTTCGCGGTTGCGGAAGATAAGGATGACCATAGCGAAGCCCACGCACGCCTCAGCGGCGGCGATGGCAATGGTAAACAGCGGAACAACCTGGCCCGCGACGCTCATGGCATCGGGGAGAGTCTTTGCGAACCCGACAAACGAGAGATTCACCGCATTCAGGGCAAGTTCAATGCCCATCAGCACAAAGAACAGGTTGCGCCTGGAAATAGCCACCAGGAGGCCGATGGCGAATATCGCCAGGGCGAGCAGCTGGATGAAAATGGGTTGGAGTTCCATCAGTGTTTGTCCTCCGTATTTTCAGTTTCGATAGACCCGAGACGCTTCTTGGCCATGAGCACGGCAGCGACCATGGCAGAAAGGAGCAACAGGCCGAGGATTTCGAAAAGGATAAAGTAGCCGGGGCCAGTCTGCGCCACATCGAAGAGCGTCTTGGACGTGAGCGCCACGGAACCGCGGAGCGCCGTGGTATCGAAGGCGAGCGGGGAGCGCACCAGTGCAAAGCCGACCATGCCGGCAAGCAGGATTACCGCGGGCAAGATAAAGAACGACACCCTGTCGAACATAGGCGTCTTGGAATCGCGGGCGCCGTTCAGCACCATGATCACAAACGTCACGAGCATCATGATGGCGCCGGCGTAGACCATAATCTGCACGACCCCGAGGAAGGGGCTGCCGATAAGGCCGTAGATACCGGCGAGCGCAATCATGGATGTCACCAGGGAAAGCGCGCCGTAGAGGGGGTGACGGCTCAGGAGCACGCAAGCGGCGGCCCCGAGGGCAATCACGGCGAGAATGATGAAATAAATCAGGGCTAGCATTACTTAACCTCCATTCCCCAGACCTTGCGGGCCTCGGCGTTCTTCGTACCGCCCGGAGCCACCTGGCTCTGAGCGTCGTCAGGGTAATCCTTCGGATCCCAGGCGGTAAGGGTTTCTAGCGTCGCCACGAATTCGTCGCGGGTACGGTGTTCAAAAACGATTTCCTTCGTATCCATGCGGAGGGCGTCCACCGGGCAGGCTTCCGCACAAAGACCGCAGAACACGCAAGTCAGGTGGTCGATGTCGAAGCGCTTCACCTTCTTCTCGATACGCGGGTCATCGCTGGCAGTAGCCTCGATGAAGATGCAGTGCGCGGGGCAGGCAGCCGCACACATGCCGCAGGCGACACAACGCGGAGTGCCATCGGGGCGCAGCATCAGGCGGTGCTTGGCGCGGTAGGTATTGCGGATTTCCGGCTGGCCTTCCGGGTACGAAATCGTCGGGAGTTCCTCGTAACGGAACAGGCCGCGGGCCGCATGTTTGAGCGTGGTGAACAGACCGCGCAGGGCTTCGAATATGTAGAGACGTTCGCCCCAGGTCATGGGTTTCTGTCTAATAACGCGCATTAGTTACCCCCTACGAGTTTTGCGATGACGGCAGTCACCACGAGGTTGATGAGGGCTATGTTCAGGATAATCTTCCAACCGAGATGCATCACGTGGTCGTAGCGGAAGCGCGGGAGAGTCCAGCGGACCCAAATCCACACCCAGCAGAAGAGCACGCTCTTGACCACGAGCACAAGCAGGTGGATGAGCGCCGTACCGATTGCCGTAGCGAGGCTGCCCACGACCATGCCGGCCGGATTGTAGAAGAACCAGGCGACCACGCCGAGAATCACGAGCACAGCAACGGCAGCCCAGGCAACAATGTTATAGAGTTTGTATTCCTGGAGGATTTCCATCTTGTTGCTCTGCTTGGAAGCGGCAAGCTTTTTAGAGTAACGGTGGATCATGTGGAGGAACGCAAGCGCGAGGAATGCGAGCACGCCGCAGAGAACAGCGAGCGAGCCGCCCATGTGGGCCTGCATCGTCTCGGTCGTTACAAACGGCACCGAGTAGCCGCCCAGGAAGAGTGTCGCAATCAGGAAGCTGTTGATGCAGATGTGCGAGTATTCGCCCATGTAGAACAGGCCGAACTGCATGGCGCCATATTCGGTATGGTAACCGGCAACCAGTTCGGGTTCGCCTTCGGCTACGTCGAACGGAGCACGGCCCGTCTCGGCGATGCTGGCTATGAGGAAGCAGAAGAACGCCACCGGTTGGGCAACGATACCCCACACGTGATGTTCCTGCCAGTACACGATATCGGTCAGGTTGAAGGATCCCGCAAGGAGCAAGATGCCCATCATCGAAAGGCCAAGGCACACTTCGTAACTGATGGTCATGGAGCTCGTACGCAATGCACCGAGGAAACTGTACTTGGACTTGGAAGCCCAACCCGCAAGCACGGCACCGTAGGCGGAAAGCGAAGAGAGACCGAAGAGCAGGAGCACGCCCACATCGGAATCGATGATGGAGCCCGCGATACGCACCGTCTTGTCGCCCCACTCGAACACCATCGGGCCGAACCACGGGATAACGCAGGGGCTTAAGAACACGATGGCAAACGGGATGGCAGGAGCCACGTAGTAGAGCACCTTGTTCACGCCAGCAGGAGCGAACATCTCCTTGAAGAAGAGCTTGGTGCCGTCGCACATGTTCTGCACGTAACCGAGCAGGCGGATCTTCCCGAAGAACGGAATCTTGATGTAGGAGCGGTTAGGGCCCTGACGGTCCTGCATGAAGCCAGCACCACGACGTTCCATCGGGATAAGGAGAAGGATATACAGCACCGGCACGAAGCAGAAGCCGAACTTCGCAATCGTGATGAGCCATTCTATCCAGGTTTTGGATTCAATAATATCCATTATGCTTCACCTCCTTCGAGGAGTTTGCCCGTGCTCTTGATAGCATCGTACGTGAGGTCGGCGAGGACCGGCGCATACTCGCCCGCCTTTTTAAAGGCGTCGGCTGCGGACTCGAACTTGGCGCCCGCCATATAAGATACCACCTGGTAGGCTGCCCAGAGTTTCTCGTCGGGGCAGACCGGGCAGGCATTGAGCTTCTGCAGAATGTTCAGGCTGTTCACCATCGTGCCCTGGACTTCGCTCCAGTGGCGGATACCCATCGCGATGGTCGCCTTCTTCGCGGTCGCATCGTCGAACGGGGTAAGAGCCACACGGCAGTTTATCTTCTCGAGGGCACTGGCCGCAGCCGGGTCCTCACCGAAGAGGTCCGCGTTCACGGTCACAAGCGTCTCGAACTCGCCGGCACGCTTCATGAATTCAGAAACGTCGGCAAAGCCCATGAGCTTCATACCAGCACGGTTCGCCACCGGGTCACCGCTCTTCGCGATACCGTCGGGTTCACCCACCTTGAGGAGCGAGCCGCCAAACACTTCGGCACGGTCGCCGAGAGCATCCTTCAGCATGCGGAGAGCCGCAAGGTCCTCAATAGTGCAGGAACCACCGGCAACGAGGGCGACCTTGCCTTCCCCGAAGGCGACCTTGTGGACTTCCATCGCCGGGATACGGTTCTTGTCGAAGTTCTGGAACGCGAGGCGGCTCGTATTGCTGAGCCAGCTGCGGTTCACCACCGGGTTGCAACGCGGCATCACACGGTAGATGCGACCGTCGGCATGGTCCAGCCAGATGTTCGCGCCGAGGGAATCGTCCATCGAAATCGTGGGCGTGTGGGCCAAGAGCCAGACGCGCTTCTGGAAGCGGAAGTACTTCGCGGTCATCGCACCCACGGGGCAAACATCGGTCACGCACAGGTCGTATTCGTGGTCGAGCTTTTCGCCGGGGAACGTAGTAATGTAAGTGTGGTCGGCACGGCCAGCGAGCTGCAACTGTTCGGAACCGGCGATGCTACGCATAAAGCGCACGCAACGGTCGCACTGCACGCAGCGTTCTTCGTCGAGCAACACACGGGGGCCCAAATCTACGTGCTTACCGCCACGCACCTGACCCTTCGCATCGATAAACTGATGTTCCGGATTGCCGTGGTAGTTCTTGCCGTATTCGGGGCGCATGCGGGATTCGTTCTGGCCCGCTTCCATGTAATTTTCCTGCAGGGTGCATTCGCCCGCCTTGTCGCAGATGGGGCAATCGAGCGGGTGGTTCACCAGCATGAATTCCTGCGTAGCCTTGCGGGCGTTCTTCACGCGGGCGCTAGAGGCGGGCGTGTAGATCTTCATGCCCGGCGTCACCGGCGTGTAGCAGGCAATCACCAGCATGCGGCCGCGGGGGCCTTCCTGTTCCACCAGGCACTGGCGGCAGTTACCCGATACCGGCAGGTAAGGATGGTAACATACGTGGGGAGTTTCAATCCCGACAGCCTTGAGGGCTTCGAGGAGGTTCGTGTCGCCGGGTACCATCACGGCCTTGTCGTCCACGAAGATTTCCACCTTCGGGCTGTTCTCGGTCGGGAGTTTCGGCATGTTGTAGTAGTTACTCATAGTTTACCAGAAAATTCCAGGACGGTAGGTTTCTTGGACACGCGGTTTCGCGTGGTCGGGATTCTTCGCGATGTATTCATCAAAGTCGGCCCTGAACTTAGCCGTGTAGCTGCTCACGGGGCCGCCAAGAGAAATAGACAGCGGGCAAATCGTCACGCCGCCGAAACCACCGCAGAGGCTCTGCATCAGTTCCACGTCGCCGTCATGGCCCTTGCCATCGACAATCAGGTTCAACATGCGGTGCAGCAGGCCCGTACCTTCGCGGCACGGCGTGCACTGGCCACAAGATTCGTGGCTGTAGAAATTGCCGAGGCAGTTCAACAGGTCGACCATGTTGTGCGTATCGTTAATCACGATCATGGCGCCCGAACCGAACATCGTCTTCATGGAGGCGAGGCATTCGTAGTCCATCGTAGCGACAGCCGCTTCTTCAGCAGTCAGCGGGGCACAGGAGGAACCGCCCGGGAGCACCGCCTTGAGCTTGCCGCCCACGACGCCACCGGCATATTCGTTGATCATCGTCATCATCGGGGTTCCGAGAGGAGCCTCGTACACGCCCGGATTCTTCACGTCGCCACTGATGCAGAACACCTTCGTACCGCCGGCACGGGGCGTACCCATCTTGGCATATTCGCTCGGGTCGTGGCTCAGAATCCACGGGAGAGCCATGATGGTTTCCACGTTGTTCACGCAGGTCGGGCTCTTCCAAGCACCGCTCACCGCCGGGAAAGGCGGCTTCAGACGGGGCTGGCCCTTCTGGCCTTCGAGCGAGTTGATAAGAGCAGTTTCTTCACCGCAGATGTAGGCACCGGCACCGCGATGCACGAAGATGTCGAAGCAGAACTTCGTGCCGCAAATGTTCTCGCCGAGGTAACCGGCGGCGTATGCCTGGTTCAACGCCTTGTTGATGCTCTCGATGCAGGGCAAAAATTCGCCACGGCAGTAGATGTATGCCGCACGGCTGCCGAGAGCCCAGGCCGCAATGATCAGGCCTTCGATAAGACGGTGCGGATCTTCCATCATCAGGAAGTGGTCCTTGAACGTACCGCCTTCGCCTTCGTCAGCGTTCACCACGATGTAAACGGGCTTGCCGGAATTGCGGGGCACAAAGCTCCACTTCATGCCGGTCGGGAAGCCTGCACCACCACGGCCACGCAGGTTGGAGCGCTGCACGTAGTCGATGAGCTCGAACTGGCTCATGTTGAACAGGCGTTCAGAAATGTTCGCGTAGCCGCCCAGCTTCTTGTAGACTTCGATGTCCTGGGCGCCCTTGCCAAAGTTCTGCGTACAAACTTTTACACATTCAGCCATAATTACTTAGCCTCCTCGACCGGAGCCGGCTTCTGGGTGGTCACGGCTTCATTAGAGGGTTTCGCCGTGCGTTCGCCGGAAGTGGCAATCATGCGGTACACGTCGCCGACCTTGCCGGCAGCGTCCACGAAGGCCTTGTCCTTCACGCCCGGCTCGCCAACGACATCCCACTTGGAGCCGTTTTTCTTTTCCACAACGATCTTCGTGAATTCGGGAGCGCCCTTCCAAGTGAGGGTAGCACCCGTCTCGTCGGCTTCGGCCTTCACGTTCAAAACCGGAGAAGGCGGAGCATAGTCAGCGACCTGCGGCTTTGCCGTAGCGCCCGGAGCACCCGGGTGGCCGCAATGGCCCTTCACGGTACCGCCCAGCACGTCGTGCTTCGGCATGTCGTTCACGTGGGCCTTGCACCAGTCGATAATGCGGTCGATGCTAGCCTCGGTGAGCGTAGTGCCGCGCTTCATCTTGAGCTGGCCGTCCACCACGTCGGTCGCGAAGTCGTCGTTCACCAGCATCATCGGGCCGTTGCCGCAGCTGCCCAGGCATTCCACCTGGAGAATCGTGAACATGCCGTCGGGAGTGGTCTCGCCGCTCTTGATGCCGAGCTTGTTCTCGACATACTTGATAAGCGGCATGGCGCCCTTGATGGTGCAGCTGATGTTGCGGCAGAACTGCAACAGGAACTTGCCCTTCGGGGCGTGGTTGTACATGGTATAGAAGGTCGCAACACCCAGCGCATGTGCCGGAGCGCAACCACAGACGTTGGCCGCCCAGCGGATACCTTCCGTCGGCACCCAGCCGAACACGCCCTGCACGAGCCAGAGCACTTCAAGCAGTGCGCCCTGCCCCACCGGGTAACGGCTCAGCAGGTCGGCGCAGCGTTCCTTGATTTCGGGAGTGTTGAGCTTGTCGAGCACTTCCTTCGTAGGCGGCTGCGGGACTGCCTTGTGGACATGGCCGAAGGTCTGCGCCGGATCCGGGAGTGCGTCAATGGACTGCGCCGGACCGTCGAACTTCAGGCGGTTATTGGAGACAAACTGAACTGCACCAGCAATATGATCTCTCATCGGTCAAGTTCTCCAGCGATAATGTTGAGGCCCGAAAGTACGGCCATGGAGTCGGCAAGCTGGCCACCTTCCACGAGGTCGTGGAATGCAGCGAACTGCGTAAGGCAAGGCGGACGCACCTTGATGCGGTACGGATGGCCACTGCCGTCAGAAACAATCGTGAAACCGAGTTCACCGTTGGCGCATTCACTACCGCAGTAGTATTCGCCTTCCGGCACGCGGATGCCTTCGTACACGCTCTTGAAGCGGCCGATAAGGCCTTCCATATCCTGGTAGGCGAGCTTGTGCGCCGGCACGCGGATGCGTGGGTCGACGATGTCGACGGGGCCCGGAGCGAGGCGCTTCAGGGCCTGGCGCACAATCTTCACGGATTCTTCGATTTCGGCGAGACGCACCTGCAGGCGGTCATTGCAATCGCCCTGAGTGCCCACCACGACTTCCCAGTCGTAGGTCTCGTAATCGTAATAGGGTTCATCCTTGCGGAGGTCGCTTGCAACGCCGGAGGCGCGCAGGCACGGGCCCGTCCAGCCGTAGCTGATGGCCTTCTCGGCACTGATCTTGCCGATGCCCACCGTACGGTCGAGGAATATGCGGTTACGGTCCAAGCAGGCGTGCAAGTCCTTCAAAGCCTTCTCGGTAGAATCGAGGGCAGCGAGCACGTCACGCTCAAAGCCATCGTAGCTGTCGCGGTAGAGGCCGCCGATACGGGCATAGCTGTTGGTGAGGCGTGCACCCGTGAGCTTTTCCCAAATGCACATGATTTCTTCACGCGGGTTAAACGCGTACATGAACGGGGTCGTACCGCCCAAGTCCTGGAATGCGGCAGCGACGCACACGAAATGGTCGTTGATACGGCTAAGTTCGTTCACGATTACGCGGAGCACCTTAGTGCGTTCCGGGAGTTCCACACCGAACATGTTTTCCACAGCGCGGCAGTACGCGATGTTGTTCATGATGGCCGAGCAGTAGTTGAGACGGTCGGTATAGGGCAGCACCTGCTGCCACGTGCCGCGTTCCACCATCTTCTCGAACCCGCGGTGCAGGTAACCGATTTCTTCCACACTCGCGACAATAGTTTCGCCGTCCATGGCGGCCATAAAGCGCAAGCAGCCGTGGGTCGCCGGATGGCTCGGACCCACGTTCAAGGGCATCAAGTTCAGCTTTTCGCCATTAGGATCCAGTACGATCATTCTTTGATACTCCCTTCCAAAAATTCGTTGTCGTTGGTCCCGACTTCCTTGCTACGCTGGACAACCCGGTAACCGAGGGTTTCCAGGCGCTTTTCGAGGGCCGGGAGAAGGTAGTCGTTGGTGGAGAGCCACTGGCGCTTCTGGGCAGGGTAATCCTTGCGGAGCGGGTGACCCACGAATTCCACGTGGTTCAACAGGCGGCGGAGGTCCGGATGGCCCGTGAACACGATACCGAACTGGTCAAACACTTCGCGTTCGTACCAGTTGGCGTTCGCGAACAGGTCGCTGATAGTCGGGACCTTCAAGTCGGCCTCCCCGACCAGCACCTTGAGACGGACACGCACACCGGGATTGACGGTGCTCTTGAACGCATAAGAAATGCCGAAACGCGGGCCTTCGTGGTTCGGGTAGGTCTGGTAGTCGATGCCGGCAATATCCACGAGCATGTCCATGAGGATGGACGCATCGCCCTTCAAGAATTCAACGGCATTGTGCAAGTATTCAGCAGGCACGACCACAGCGGCATCCCACTTGGCCTGCGCGTCGAGCTTCCCGCCGAACTTCTCCGCGAGGAGCGACGCAATCTTTTCTGTCAGTTCCTTAGATTCCATCTTCTACTCCTTCCAGAACTGGGCCTTCTTCACAAGGTTCTGTTCCTTTTCCACAACAAAATCCTTGATTTCGGCCACTTTCTCTTGGGCGAATTCCTGAGCCTGGGCCTTGGCCTCGGCGGTCTTCGCCTTGATCATCTCGATCTGGTCCTTCACGCGCTCGGCGCGCTGCTTCATGTAAGATTCGTCCTTGATCTTCTTCTGCAGGTCAAACATCGCATCGAAGAACGCTTCGGGGCGAGAGGGGCAACCGCCAATATAGACGTCTACCGGAATAATGTGGTCAATACCGGGGACCGTGCAGTAGCAGTCGTAGAACCCGCCCGAGCAGGCGCATGCACCCATGGCGATGACCCAGCGGGGTTCAGCCATCTGTTCGTAGATGCGCTTGAGGATCGGGGCCTGCTTGTAGGTAATAGTACCCGCAACAAGCAGCACGTCGGACTGACGCGGCGTAAAACGCACGTATTCTGAACCGATACGGGAAAGGTCGTAACGGCCCACTTCCGTACTCATGAATTCGATGGCACAACATGCCGTACCGTAAGGGAACGGCCACAGAGAATTGGTCCTGCCCCAATTGACTAAAAAGTCCAGGGAGGACGTTATGATACTCGGCTTTTCTGCCTCAGCTGTCATAGAGGTTACCTCATAAAATGCGCGAAAAAAATAGTAAAATCGTCATATATGGGGGTCGCTCTGGGCCATTTGGAGCATACCGGCAGACCCCCGAAAAACAGGCCAAAAACGCCATAAAAGCAAGAATATCAAGGAGTTACGGGCTTTACAGTTCTTTGCGGACCAGGCCCTGCCGCACGTTCTCAAAAAAATTCTCACTTTTAAAGGAAATTATATATATTTAGGGCGTGAACCGCTTTCTAGACATATACCAATTTACGCATTTCCGCAAGTTCCTGGAAGAATACCAGGCGGCCCGTGCCCAGGCGGAGCCGAGTTTCACGCGTACCGAGATCTGCAACCTGCTGGGCCTCGAGAAGAGCCGCAGCTACTTCGCCGACGTGCTCCGGGGCAAAAAAGTCTCCCCCCGCATGGTGGCCAAGTTCATCGAGATCCTTGAACTCGACAAGAAAGAGGCCAAGTATTTCGAGACGATGGTGGAACTCGACCAGGCAAAGAACGATGCCGTGCGCAACTCCGCGATGCAGGAACTGTTGAAACTGCACCCGAACCCGCAGCATATTCTGAACGAGGACGCCTACGAGTATTACAGCCGCTGGTACCACAGCGCACTCTTTGCCATCCTCGACGCAATGGACGTGGGCGACGACATGGCGCCTGTGCAAAAGAGGATTTTCCCGAAAGTCCCGCTCGGAAAGCTGAAGGACTCGCTTGCCCTGCTGGAACGGCTCGGGCTTGCGCGCAAGAACGAGAGCGGATTCTGGAAACCGACCCGCGAAAGCATCAGCAGCGGGCCGTACAACAACGCGGAACTCATCAAGCAGTACCAACTGCAATGTTTCGAACTTTCAAAGCAGGCGCTCATCACGCCGCCCAAGAAGCCGACCGTAATGAGCACGCTCACGTTCAGCATCTCGAGCGAGGCGTACAAGCAACTCGAAGCGGAACTGCAGGAATTCAAGGCGAAGGCGCGCCGCATCATCGGCGAAGACAAAGAGAAGGCAGATGGTGTCTACCAGATGAACATCCACCTGTTCTCGAATTTGGAGTAGGGATTTGGAAATGAAAAGCTTAAAGACATTCTTGTGCCTTGCCGGAACAGCGACGCTGTTGTTTATGGCCGCGTGCAGCAACGGCACGGACACCGCGGGCGTCATCAGCGAAACAGAATCGGGCAAGACCATTGCGGGCCTCATCACCGACACCGAAGGCAAGCCCCTCGCAAGGGCACGCGTGTACCTGACGGGTGTCGACACGGTAACCTACCATACCTACGTGATGGATTCCGCCGAAACCGCAGACGACGGCGCGTTCACCATGTTCTCGGCAGGCGACCAGCACCACTTCCGCGTTCTTGCCAAGGCCATACCGGAAACAGACACGCTGCTCGGCTTCAAGGACTACTACAATTCCACCTGGGATACGGATTGGCCCGACACCGTCCACTTTGAAATCGAAGTGGGCGCACCCGCAGTCGTCCAGCTCTATCTGCAGGGATCCTTCAGCGAAATCGATTCCGTCTGCTTCCACGGCACGTTTGTCTGTGCGGCTCCTTCCGAGGAAGAACTTGGTGACGGGCGCATGACCATCCGTAACATGCCCGCGGGGCAAATCGGCAAGTACACCGTCTGGAGGAACGACACTGCCAGCACGTCGCCGTTTGTGGACGACCCCAAGAGCGTCCGCCCCGGAGATACGCTTTACTGGTCCGGGATTGTGGCCCTGTGGGGATCCTCCGTTGAAACCTTGAACATCTCGATTCCTGAAAAAGCAAAGGCCATTCTGGATTCTGCAGGTCTGGACGCGACATTGAACAACCTCATTGTCCCGGTTTACGCGCCCAAGGACAAGGAATTCAACTTGTTTATTGACGGATGGGGCAGCACTATAGACCTCTTCACCGCAGAGCAGGACAAGTCCACCGGAAAATACTGGGCGATGTTCGATTCCATCAATGCAAAAGAACAGGAAGCGCACTGGCTCTTGACCCAGTACGAATACCCCTACAAGCAGAGCACCAACATCAGACAGCTCTATTCCGAAATCGAACCCGGTACAACATTCTTCGACACGAATTTCGTTCTCCATACGCCCAGCTTCGCGGTGAGTTTCTGGATCGAAAAGAATGGCGAGAAAGCAGACTCTGCCGATAGCGCGGATTCCCGCATCAAGGTATTCTCCGCCGGCACCGACACGCTCGGTTTCGAAATCGCCCAATGCGAAAAAGACGCGCAGTTCATCTGCACCACTATCCGTAGCGGCATCGATTCCGCATCGGCCGAGAGCGACATCTTTGGCAAGGCCAAAGCGCTTGACGGAGCACGCCACCATGTTTCTCTCGTCATTCACGAGAAGCACCTGACCATCGCAATCGACGGCGCGACCGTCCGCGATACAGATTTGAAACTGGCCGAGAATTTCGCCAGGGACCTCCGCCACATTCAGGTGGGCGACGAACGCCTGGAAGACTTTATCGTCTACCACTTCGACGACAGCATCCGCAAGGAAGGCGACAAGAACTGGGACCGCCTCAAGGCATGGCTCATGGCGTTCTACGAACTGCAAAAGTAACGCATTTAATAAACGACAAAGACCCGGGATTTTTCCCGGGTCTTTTGCTATACACTGGAGAGGTTTACTTCACCTGCACGCGGAGGTTCGTACCCACGCCGCGCACCAGGTAAATGCCGCTTGCATAGCCCGCCTGCCTGAGCGTTTCGGTGAGGTTCACGCCCTTGCCGTTCTCGATAAACCCGAGGTAGCGACCGTTGGCGCTGAACACCTTGAGCGTGCGGGCTGTATTGGCCCTGAAGTTCACGAAGTATTCCGGAACCTTGCGGACGCCGGTAAGGCCGTCTTGCGTGAGCGCAAACTGAATCCAGTCGAGGTTCACGTAGCTGCCAGTAAACAGCACGCGCAGAACGTGGTCGCCCTTTGCAATTTCGGAGGTTTCGCCTTCCACAAAGCCGTAAGTGTTCCAGTCTTCGCCCTGGGGCACCGCGATGGTATCGGTAACAGCCTTGCCGTCAATAAACAGCACAAAACTTCCGCCCTCGAGCCCGGTCGCGACATTCGCGCGGAACACGTACTTGCTCGCATTGACCGCGTTGATGGAGTATTCCACCCACTCGCCGGTCTGCGTGTAACCGATGGCGTAGCCCTCGCAATCCTGAGTATTGAGCGTGTCGGAGCAGCCAAAGCCCACCACGTCAACGCCGTCTTCGCGGTACACGTTGCCCTCGTTCACAAAGTCCTTGTCGCTGAACGAAACGCTCTGGCCGCCCACGTCGTAATCTTCGGCTTCAATGCGGCCCGGGATAGTCGCCACGGCCTTGAAGGCTTCCTGCGAAACAGTGTTGCTGAAGTCAGCCAGCGGGATTTCCTTGATGTCGCGGATATAGCGGAATTCTTTCTCGATACCAGCATTGTTCACAACGTTATCGCTGTAGTAGTTGCCGTCCTGCTGTATAGTATTCTGACCGGCCTGGTTCTGGCCCACGCCCGAAGGAGAATTCTTGAATACGTTTTCCTTCACGGTAAAGCCACTGGAGCCTTCATCCAAATAGATGGGCACGTTCCAGTAGTCAGCCCACTTGGAAGTTCCGTTATCGTGGATGTAGTTATGCTGGATTTCGCTACCGGTACCCTGGTTAGAGAGTGTGTAAATCGGACCGGAGTCGCAAAGCAGGCGGGCAATATGGTGAATTTCGTTCCAGTTCACATGGTTATTGGTCATGGCCGTCTGGCTCTTGGTCCAGCCAAACCCAATGGAAATACCCGAGTAGTACGTGTAAGAGACTTCGTTATGTTCAATCACCACATAGCGGGGGTAGCCTGCGCCAATGCCCACGGCACCCTGGTGTTCGTTGGTCACGTTGGTGACTAGGTTGTTCTTGACGGTATCGCGCGTGCTGATTTCTTCCTTGTCGCTCGGGTTGTAGGCGATATGGATTTCGGTCGTGGAATCCTGATAGAACTTGCCAAGCATAATGCCTGCAGCGCCAATTTCAAAGAAGGCGTTGCCCTGGATCATGTCGTCGTTGGTGCCCGAGACAAAATCAAGGCCTGTTGCCGCAATCTGGGTAAAGACGTTACCCTGCACCAAGAAGTGGTGGGCATTCTCCACACGGAACGCTGCATCGGGGCGCCACAGCAAGAACTTGTTACTGTTCAGCTTTTCCCAGTTTCCGCGACTAGGGTCCGCAAGCACGTCCACATTGAAGTTTGCCGCCTGCAAATCCAAGAAGCCCTCTTCGCTGGGGCGGGTGTAGTTGGAATGGGCAAAGATGAGGCCTTCAAAAGACATGTAGCCCACCTTGTTCTTGGTATCCTTACCCAAGACGCTGAACAAAGTATTGAGGCGGGGGGCTACCACATGGGCCGTAGCCATGTTTTCGCCTTCACGGGCCTTGTAGTAAAGCACGTGTTCCTTTTCGTCCAGGTACCATTCACCCGGAGCGTCAATCAAGTCGTAGGAGTTTTCCAGGTAGAAAACCTGCTGCTTGGGAGGGTTACTCGCAAAAGCGGTACCGAGCATCGGGTAAGCGCGGTGGAACAGCTTGGTGCGTTCAGGGTCCTTCGGAATAAGTTTTGCCGTACCGCCGTTCACCTGAGCCTTTTCCAGGCGCAAGATGTTTTCGGACCAGGCAATCATCAGGTGGATTTCGACATCTTCAATGTTCTTGATATTCTTGATGTAGTCCGCAGAAACGTCAAAGGCGCGGCCCGTAGAGTCCACCTTCGTAAGGCGAACGAAATCGTGGTCAAAGCCGCCCACGCCCTTTTCATTTGCGGCAATCACGTTGGGGAAGCAAGCGCGGACAGCCTTCCTGCCGTTCACATACAGCTGGCGGAAACGACCTTCGACGCCTTCTGCCTTCCAGATGTTATTCGCCTCGTCGTGAATGGCCCAGCCGGTAACCTGCATGCCGCCGGTAATAATCGGCGACTCGCCATCGGCAGCCTTGTAACGCACGTAGTGGCCGTCCTTGCCGCCATCACGCTCGTCGAACCCGATGGTAGAAGGAAGCACGTAGGTGCCCTCGCGGAGAATCACCTCGATATCGCCCGTCATGGTGCCGTTTATGGCACGCACAGCCTTTTGCGCCTGAGTAATGGTCTTGAAGGGGGTGTCCTTAGAGCCGTCGGCAGCGTCGCTACCGCTCGGAGACACGTAAAAAGTGGCCTGCGTCGCCGCAAAGGTAACACCGGTCACCGCCAAACACAAGGAGAGTAACGAACTCGTTCTCATATATTCCTCATTCCCGTTATTTTTACACCAAAATGGGAGTTTTCCCACTCTCAAAAATACCTTACCTGCACAAAAAAAGAACCCCCTTTTAGGGAGTTCCTATGGATAAGATGTCAACAGGGATGGGCTATTTTAGGCTATTTCGCGGGTATGCGATGCCCCCGCAGGTCATAGCGCTTGCCCGCCTTCTCGATGAACAGCTGATTGCCTTTGAAGCGGAGGCGCGCCGCCTGTTCGTTCTGGAACGTTGTCGCGGGTGTAGCCATGCGCAGGCCAGTCGTCTCTTCGCATTTTTCGCCCTCGCAGAAGCGTATCCAGTCCACGTTCACGTAGTTGCCGACAATCTGCATTTTAATGATATGCTCGCCCGCCTCGATTTGCGATGTCTTTGCAGTAACCGCCTGGTACGAACTCCAGTCTTCGCCCTGCTTTGCAATAATCGTGTCGGTCACGGCCTTGTTATCCACAAACAGAATCACGCCCACCTTCTCGGAAGCGGTAGCCATTTGCGCCTCGACCGCATACTCGGCCGTTTTTTCCACGTTCACGGTATATTCGAGCCATTCGCCGTCATTCGTGTACCCGATGGCATAGCCCTTCGAGAGGTCGCTGGAATCCAGCACCACGATATCCACGGCATCCTTGCGGTAAAAACCGCCCTCGTTGTCGGTAGACTTGTCGTAGAACGCTACACGGCTTCCGCCGAGGTCGTAATTTTCGGCTTCGATTTTACCCGGAATTGCGACCGGCGTACCTGCGACAGCCACGCCGTCGTCACCCAGTTTTCCGAACGGTTCCTGAACGGGCGGGTCCGTTTCCACAGTATCGGCCCAGGCCATGTGCATGCGGTCCAGACCCGACTGGTTCACCACCTCAAGCTTGATGTTCGCGCCTTCCCCGCTGCGCTTGGTCATGCTGTACCAGTCGCCATCGCGCAGGCCCGGCCAGTAAAAACTGCCCATTTCCCATTCGCGCAACTGGTCGCTCATGCCGCGGATGTAAGCCATAAAGTAGTTGGTCGGGGTGCTGTTGTAGTCCATGGTGGTGTAGTACACACCCGCCTTTTCGCCGGGTGCCATGGCGCCGCCCCATTCGGTACATACGGTGCGGTCAGCATACTTGCCCACCTTGCCCTTGAAACTGTTTTTCCAGCCCTGTTCGGTAGTGATGCTCATGTTCCAGAAGGTGTATTCGTGAACCGCGAAAAGGCAGCCCTCAAAACGCGGATCGTCGGCAATGTCGGGCACGTTCTGCGCCATGCCGGAGCCATCGAGCAAAATGTGGTCGCGCGGTACGTTCGGGAACTTCTCGAGCCACTCCGCATACAGGTTGCGCAGCTGGTCCTTGTTGTACATGTGCGGTTCGTTGAAAATCTCGAAATAAGCGTTCGGATGGTCGCCGTATTTTTCGACGAGCTTGCCCCACATTTTCCACCAGTCATTCATGTTCTTGGGGCCAGAGGGCTGCGAGGGGCCCCAGTAGCCCATCACCAAGCGGCCGTGTTCCAGCGCTACGTCGAGAGCGCCCGAATACATGTCGAACGCGTTCAAGATCGTGGGTTCGTTTACCGGCATGCGCACGCTGTTGGTGCCCAGCAGTTCCTGGAACTGCCCTATAACGCGTTCGGCCACCACCGATGCGGACTGGTAATTGTCAGAAAGCGAGAGGCCCGAAAGCACCAGCACATCAGAGACGAAATTGTCGCGCTTGTCGGCCCAGTTTACACCGCGGAACTGGCTCGTGACCGCAAACGAATTGACGCAAAGCGCGAGCGCAGAAGCCAAAATGATCTTTGTCTTCATACAAACATCCTCATTATTAACACCAATAAAAAAATATGTATTCGGGGGTAAAAATGAACCCCCTTTTGGGGAGTTCTCGTTGACAACTTATCAATAGGGCACGCGGGTGATGCGCGTGGGCGATATGCGCGAATCACCGATCCTTGCGGAATAGCGTGGTGGCGTAGCTGTAGCCGTCGCGCTGGATTTTCAAGATGTACATTCCGCTCTTCATGTCACCGATGCCGATGCTGAAAGAACTCTGCCCCGCCGGGAGAACTTCTGTTTTCATAAGGCGGCCATCCATCGCATATATCCTTGCGGCAAAACCCTGCAAGAACGCCGTACCTGCCTGAATCTGCAACTCATCTCCGGCAATACGCGCCTTCAAGTCGAGCCGTGCGGGCACCTTCGCCACAACGCGGGTCGGCACAGTATCTTTCACTTCGGGCTTCGGTTTGTTGCGGAGCAGTCGCACGCTGTATATGCCGCCCACCATGCCGGAATTTGCCGTAAACGAGATGCGCACAATCTTCTTGCCCTTCACCATGTTGTCGGGAATCGGGTACGTCACATTCACAAATTCGTCCTTTTTCCAGCGGTTCGAAATCGTCTCGGTCACGAGTTTTTCGTCGTCGATGTTGATATCGAATACGCGGGTGCAGCCCTCGTTGCCCCAGTAACGCACCATGAGGCTCAGGGAATCCTCGCTGTTCGTCTCGAACTCGTAGCTGATAAGGCCACCATCGCCATCGCTGCACTTGCCCGCATCGCGGTAGAATTCACCCTGGTGCGTACCCGACGTAGAATTGCGTTCCTGCATCTTGTGGTCCGCCTCGGGCTGTTGCTCACCCGGAGAAACCTTGTCGACCGTCTTCTCGTCGAGGGCGAGCGCCTCCTCCTGCTCTTTCTGCAAACGCTCCAGAATGCTCGGGTCCGTAAGTACCATCCAGTACATCATGTAGCGCGCATCGTGCACTTCGTAGAACGGCTCCAGCAAAAGGTTTGCATCCCTCTGGTTGGCAAACAGGTAGGGAGCCTTGAAATGGAGGGGCTCGCCCTTCACCGGAGTGACTTTCGAGGGAATATCTTCCTTCTTGCTTGCCAGCATCGGGGCCTGGTCGAGCGCCTGCAGGGCACCCGATGCAATGTGGCTCCAGCGGCCGTCATCGGCCACAAGGCCATTCAGGTTATCCGTTCCCGTCTTTGCGCTCAGCACAATCGGGCCGTGCAGCAACGCGACATAATCCTGCACGCCGGGCAAGTCTTCCACATGCGTGTACATCGGGAACAGTACCTCGACCACATCGCCGGACTTCCAGGACGTACCCGCAGAAACATAGCTGGACGGCTCCGACTTTTTCACTACCGTATCGCCGTTCACAATCACCTTGAACTCGTTTTCCTTCACCCAGTACGGGTGACGTACCTTGAAATCGAAGCTGCCGCTACCCGTAATGGTGAATTTTGCGCTTTCGCCCTTCGGGAAGGCAGTCTCCTGCTTGATTTTCACACCCTTGTCTTTCCAGTTCAGGCTCGATGCCGCAAACAGGTTCACGTACAAGTCGCTCCCGTCCTTCGTGTAAATAAACTGCGAGTACTTCGCGGGGTTTTCCATGCCCGAACCCACGCAGCACCACATGGCGGCATTGACCTTCGAGTAAACTCGGTAATGGCGCGGCCTCGCGGGGGTAAAGTACACATAGCCGCCGTGTTTCGGGTGGATTGTAGAAAGGATGTGGTTAAAGAGGGCGCGCTCGTAGAAATCCGCCTGCTTGGCGTCGTGATCCATGTTGAACAGGCGCTCGGTGAGTTTGAGCATGTTGTAGGTATTGCACGATTCCGGGCCCTCGCGCTCCTCCACGTATTTTCCGTGATTGTTGAGGGCCGGGAAATGCTCCGAAATGCTGTTGCCGCCAATCGCGATACTGCGCTTGTTCACGACCGTGCTCCAGAAGAACTCGGAGCCCTTCACGTAAGTCTGGTCGCCGGTGAGTTCGGCAATGCGCGCAAAGCCCACCACCTTCGGGACCTGCGTATTCGCGTGCACGTTCGTGAGGTTGTCGTTACTCGCCGCCATGGCATTCAAGAGCCACTTGTGCGACCAGCGCTTGGCCTCTTTCAGGTACTTCTCGTTTTTCGTCATCGCGTAGGCGTCGGCATAAACTTCGGCCATGCCGCCGTGTTCCGTGCCGAGCATCGATTCCATGCCCGAATCGTTGAGCCCGCCCGTAATGGTGAGGCCCCAGTCGCAAAGTGCCAAGAACATGGTCTTTGCCTGGTCGTAACCCGCATAGATGTACGCATCGCGCAGGCCCGCGTAAAGCTTGTGGATGTTGTACCACGGCACCCAATAGCCGTTCTGCGCACCCGCATTGCCGCTCTTGAATTTGAGCCACATCTGCTTGCCGTTGGGCACACCGCTAATGTAGCCTTTGAAATTTGCATCCTTGGAATTCTGGTCCTGGATAGTCTTGAGTTCGCTCAGCACGTATTCCAAACGTTGCTTAATTTCTTCGTCCCCGCTAGCAGCGTAATGCATGGCGAGCGCACTCAGGTAATGGCCCAGAACGTGTCCGTCAAGGCCCGCCCAGTTCGAGAACTTGGTCGCCTTCGGGCGCATGCCCGCTTCCTCGTAAAACGGGGCAATTAGTTTGTCTGTGTCATAAGAGAGGAGCGTTTCTACGTTCAGGTCCTGCCTGTCCTTGAGCGGGCCATCGAGCAGTTGCACGTCGCCCAGCGCGAACATGTCCTGGTAGAGAACATCTTGTGAGAACCCCTGCGTAAAAGATACGCCGAGGGCGACAAGTGCGGCGCAAGCGCCATGTGTGAAGACTTTTCCAAACATCTTTTGTCCTTCCCTATCCATCTGTTTTACACCTTCTTAAAAATTACCTTCTGCAAGCCCCCAAAAACACCCCCTATAACAAGTTCCCTTTGTCAAGTTTGCAAAAGCAACAAACAATAAAAAAGAACCCCCTTTTAGGGGGTTCCTTTAACAATTCAGCAGAGAGAGCCTTAGACTCGGCTTTTTCAAAGCCTCGCTCAGGATGACACGAGGTGTCACTTTACCTGCACGCGGAACGACTTGCTCGCGCTGCGCACCAGGTACATGCCCTGCGCATACCCTGCGGCCTTGAGGCCTTCGGACATTTCACGCGCCGTGCCGGTCATTACCACGCTTCCGAGGAACTTGCCCGTCATGCTGAACACCTTGAGCGGTTCGGCGGAATTGCGCGCAAAGTCGACCTTCTGGCGAAGCGACGTGGTGCCTTCGCACTTGTCCTTCTCGCAGAAGTCGATGTAGTCGATGTCCATCCAGTCGCCGGTAACCGTAAAGCGGAGAATATGCTCGCCCTCGGTCAGTTCCACGTCGGCCTTCACCACGTTGTATTCGTCGTAGTTGTCTTCGCCGGTAGTGGCGGCAGGCACCGCAATTTCTTCGGTGATGTTCTTGCCATCCACGGAGAGCTGGAAGCTAGAGGTATTGTTGGCCGAAGCAACCGCAGCATTCATGGTGTAGGTACCCGTAGAGGCAACCTTCACGGTGTATTCCAGCCATTCGCCAGCCTGGTTGTAACCCACGATGACACCCGTAGCCTTCTTGTAAAGGTCCACGCCCGTACCTTCGCGGTAGTCGCTGTCGCCGTGGTTTTCGGTATCGTTCTCATTGTAGGTGGTGTTGCCCTGGCCCACGCCGTTCACGTCGAAATCTTCCATTTCGATCTTGCCCGGAATGGCGAGTGCTTCGCCCTTGAACGGTTTACGCGGAACCGGCTTGAGAACCAGGCGGAGCAGTGCAGAGCCGTGAGCCGGGAGCTCGATAGAAACATGGGAAACCGGGCCCAGGTCCTTCTTTTTCCAGGCATCGCGAACTTCCACTTCGCCTTCTACGCCAATGTCCGCGAAGTTGCATTCCACGGTCTGGGTAGAAGTGTTGTTGTTGAGGAGAGCCACGGCAAGGTCGCCGTTCTGCAAGGGCTTGGTCCAAACCTGCTTGCCGTTCTTGTCAGAGATGCGGTGGCCCTGAACGCCCAGGGAGTCCTGGTTGATGGCAATCATGTCCTTGTTCAGGTAGAGTTCCTTGGTCTCGTTGCTCATCTTGCGTATGTCAGAACTGATCATGATGGGTGCGGCCATGATGGACCACATTGTCATCTGAGATCTCTGTTCTTCGTAAGAGAGGCCGTTGTTGCCCACTTCGAGCATGTCCGGGTCGTTCCAATGGCCGGGCTTTGCAATCTGCCAGTACTTGTTGTTAGCGTCGATAATTTCGTAAACGCCGCGGTACCAAGACTGCGAAATCCAGGCGGGGCCGATATCGAATGTGGTACGCCAGAGGTTCGCAATTTTCGGCATCCAGTCCTTGTATTCCCACATGCAAATGCTAAACACAATGTCGCGCCCGGAATTGCGGAGAGCCTTGGACATGGCGGTATAATCTTTTTCCTGAGTATTCGGGTCAGAATCGCAGTTATCGTACTTCCAGTAGTCTACGCCCCATTCAGCGAGTTTCTTGGCGTCCTGTTCTTCGTGACCGTTAGAGCCGCTCTGGCTCTGCCAATTGCTGTTGTAATGGTGGCAGGTACGCTTACCGCGGTCGCCGTAAAGTCCAAACTTGAGCCCCTTCTCGTGCACATAATCGGCCAAGGCCTTCATGCCGCTCGGGAATGTTGTCGGGTTGTTCTGGAGGTTACCTTGAGCATCGCGCTTGGTATCCATCCAGTTGTCGTCCAGGTTAAGGTAAATGTAGCCTGCATCCTTCAAACCGGAGGACACCATCGCGTCGGCAACTTCCTTAATCTGTTTTTCGTTGATGTTTTCATGGAACACGTTCCAACTGTTCCAACCCAAAGGTGGCGTAAGCACCAAACTGTCGGGATGCGCGAAGGCCTGCGTTGCCAACCCCAAAACGGCAAGAGCGAACGCCCCGCCAAGCGAGTTCCTTTTTAAACCAAACATCTTCATCTCCATAATAAGTTGTTACTTTAAATTTATATCCCCGAAGGGCAAAAAACGAGCCCCCCAAAAAAAGCGCCATTGACTATTTATCAATGGCGCCTTTTTGGTGTTTTTAACGAGAAATCTGCACAAAATTGGCTTTTTTGCCGTCTAGGGAGCGCAACATGTACACCCCCTTCGCGTACCCGGCATGCAAAAGCGCTTCCGCCTCGGTCGCGTTGTGGACCCTAACCGTCCCTAAACGCTTGCCCGAGAGGCTAAATACCGCAAATTCGCCCGAATTTGCGCCAATTTGCCCGATTTTCTGGGAAATGGCATCCGTACCCGGCCCCGGGTTTGCAGGCGCATCTATTTTCTTGAGCACCACGTTGTCGAGCGTGAGCGTTCCGGTCGCGCCGCCCGCATTGAAACTCAGGCGGCTGTTGGTATCGGTCGCTGCAGTCATCTGGAACTGGAACTTGTAATTTTTGCTGGTGGTCCCCAGTTCAAAGTTCTGCACTTCGGTGAGGTAGCTCGCCCACGGGTCGTTATGCTGTTCCACGTTCACCTCGAGCGTGCGGGCCGCACCCGCGCTGGCATCGAAGCTAATTTCGTACCACTGGTCCTTTTCCAGGTGCAAATCGTGCTGGATCAGCTGCACCTGGTAATTCTGCGTGCCAATTGCGGAAATATCGAGCTGGTACTTGCCGCCCTTCGCCTCGCCTACCGCACTTGCATCGCCATGCAGCTGCAAATCCCAGGCCACCGCGCTGGAATCGAAACCGCCGTTAAAAATGCTGTCGCGGTTGGTGGGCACCACAATCGCGGGGGCGGGCGGCGTAATGCTGGAGCCGTCGAGGGAGTAGTTCTTCACAAAGTTCCAGATTTCCACGCTCGTATTGACGCTCACGGCCTCGTCCATGGAGTACCAGTGGCCCTTGCCCTCGATGGTCAACAGGCGCACTTCCACGCCATCGTTACAGCCGCTCCAAATTTCGAGAGACGCGGCGGAACCCGATTTTGTCGTCGGGTAAGGCTTGATCTTCTGAGAGTTCGAGGAGCATTTCTGGTTGCTGACCCAGCTCTTGAGGGTATTCACGGTGCTGTTGTAGTTCACCACGTCGTCGGTAGTACCGTGCGTGTGCATAATGGGCATAGCGCGCTTGGGCGAACTCGGGCTTCCGCCACCCGAAACAGGCGCGATGGCCGCAATCTGGTCGCCCATCTTGTTTGCCACATGGTAACTCATCATGCCGCCCATCGAGAAGCCCGAAACATACACGCGGTTCTTGTCGATGCCGTACTTGCTGTACATCTCGTTGATGATGGCCTTGATAAAGTTGAGGTCCTTGTCGCCGGAAATATCCCAGGCCTTGTTCTCGCCGTTCGGGAACACCACCACGAAGCGGGCGGTATCGGCAATCGGCTCCCACTTGGCGGCATTCTGCTGGTAAGGCGCATCCTGGTTCATGCCGTGCATCTGGATGATGAGCGGGCGGTTCTTCTCGATATTCTTAGGCGCATACACATTCATGGTGCGGTTCGCGCCGTTGACATTTAAGTTGTCTGCAATAGCCGGGACCGTAAACAGCATCGCTGCAGTCGCGGCGAAGGCAAAGGCTGCCTTCATAGAAGGAATTCTATGTCCAAACATCTTCCGTTCTCCTATGAGAGTATTTTACACCAATATAAAGATATATCGAAAAAGCCCCCGCGGCGAACCGCAGGGGATATAAAGCATTACCAATTTGTTAAGGGTGCCGGCGCAGTAACTACCCCAGCAACCAGTGCTATTATTTCGTCACAAGCACACGACGAGTCAACCCGTTCGCAGTCCTGATCAGATACACGCCCTTCTCAGAAACCATCGCGCGGACCTTCGCCTGGGCCTCGTACGTGCTTACCGCATCTACGGTACCCACGAGCGTGCCGTTCAGCGAGAACACGCGGTAAGTCTGCATGCCCTGCACGTCGAAGCGCACGGTATTCGCAATGTCGGTCCCGATGGGTTCGGGGTCCGTCGCGTCCTTGCCCTTCACGAACGTGAAGTAGTCAACATCGAGCCAGGCTCCAACGACCGTGAAGCGCAACACGTGTTCGCCCGCGGGGAGTGTCACGTTGGCCTGCACCTTGTTGTAGTCATCGTAGTTGTCTTCGCCGGAACTTGCCGCAGGCACCGCAATCACGTCAGTGAGTTCCTTGCCATCGAGGGACATCTGGAAGCTGGAGGTAGAACCCGCAGCAGCGACAGCAGCAAAGAAGGTGTAGTCGCCCGCTTCCTTCACGTTCACGGTGTATTCCAGCCAGTCGCCTTCGCTGTTGTAGCCCACAACGACGCCGGTCGCCTTCTCGTAGAGATCCACGCCCGTGCCCTTGCGGTAATCGCTATCGCCGTGGTTCTCGGAATCGCCATCATAGTAAGAGGTTCCGTCCTTGCCTTTGCCCGGCACGTCGAAGTTTTCGGCCTCGATCTTGCCCGGGAGCGCAACTGCGGGGCAGTTCTCGCCAGCGGCACAGAACGGGGTCTGCGGCACAGGTTCCGAAGCGGCACCGTCGAGGTAAATTTCGTCGTTCACGTCGGTACCGACCTTAAACCAGTCAAAGTCCGCATAGCCGCCCGCAGTCTTTGTCGCAAAGTTGAACAGGCCCCAACGCACGCCCACAAACATGTGCAGGTCGTAATTGAGTTTCACTTCGCTGCCAATCTTGGTCCAGGTGCTGCCATCGGTGCTGTAGTAGAAATATGCGGTACCGCGGTCCACCGGCAGGTCAAAGTCAATTCGCAGGTAAACCTTGGAGCCCGAAATAGCCTGGCTTGCAGCCTGCTTTTCGCCGTCCTTGTTTCCGGTGTACATTACCACCTTGTAGCTGCCGCCATCTTTAGCGAGCGCCACAAAACCCTTGTCGTCTTGCAGGGCAACGAGGCCCGCCATGTCGCCATCCTTCATGCCGGTACCATCCACCAGCGTGCGGCCCGAGCACTTGGGGCCAAACGTGCGCTGGGTCAGCGTGTTCTTCGCGGTCACCACGCGGCTATCGGTGCGGCTCGTGGTAATGCGGTAGAAGCCCGGATTTGCGCTGAGGCTCCAGTTCTTGTTGTCGGGGTTGTGGTTGAACTGCCATTCCAACGCAAGTTCGCTGGATTCAAAGTCGTCGCTAGTCACCATGCCGTAACCGGGCAGCGGGGATTCCGGCAGGTCAATCGTCGAGGGAGCCTTGCTTCCGCTCGTGGGCACCGGCCAGCCATCCTTCCATTCCATCGGGACCAAATGCGACATACGGCCCACCGGACCGGAATCGCGGAACAAAAGCGCATACCACTTGCCATCGGGAGTATCGAAAATGCCACCCTGCGCCACGCCGTTATCGGAGAGGAAGTACCTTCCGCTAAATCCGGAGAGCAGGCTCTTGGAACGGTAAACAATTTCGCTGCGGCTCTTGCCCGACGGCCAAGAAATAGTGAACAGGTAGTATTCGCCGTTCACCTTTTCCATGTGCGAGCCTTCCTGCTGCACGTAGTAATTGCTGGTACCGGTCACCTGGTTTACGCTCACACCGCCAAGCTTGCCGCTCTTGCCGCCCTGCTTGACGCCGCTGGCATCGTCATTGAGCTGCACGTAGCTGATCTGGTCGCCGCTGCCGTAGAACACCCACACGGTGCCATCGTCATCGAAGAAGAGGGAGGGGTCGTGGTAGAACGGAAGCTGCACCTCGGACCACGGGCCGTTTTCCACATCGGCGGTCTTGTAAAGGTGAGTCTTGTTGGTGGTGTAAGACGGCGTAAGCACGTAGAAGTTACCCTTGTGGTAACGGATGCTCGAAGCCCAGGAGCCCTTGCCGTAGGCGTCCTTGCCGCCGTTCAAGTTCATGTTGTCGTTGTTGGTGAGGGTCTGGTAGGCATAGCCCACCGTGCGCCACTGTGCCAGATCGGTGCTCTTGAAAACAGGCACGCCCGGCGCAAAGTGCATGGTCGTGGTGACCATGTAGTAGGCATCGTCGACGCGGACAATCGAGGGGTCCGGGCTATCGACGAACATAATCGGGTTATTGACCGTAACGGCGCAGGCAAAACCGGCAATTCCGGCAGAAAGTGCAGCTACGCGCACAGCACGGTTCAGTAAATGGAAACATCCCATACAAAACTCCTTTCCGCAGGGTACACCAAACCCTAGCGATTCCATACCCTAAAATTACCCTAGAAAAAGCCCAAAAAACACCCCAAAAAGCCAACTTCTGTTGACAAATTGTCAAAACGGGCAGGCTAAAAGCAGGCGTTTTTCGACAAAAAAACGGCAAAAAGGCCTTTTTACGGGGCTACCGAGTCGTCCTGGATGCAGCGGATGCTCGGATAACCACAAATCCCATCATATTCCGGGATATATGCAGTATCCCTTTCCAAGCGAAAAGCTTTATAAACAGGCGCAGTCCAGAAGAGCGCTGCGAATTCGCCAATTACATCTGAGCAGTAAGTATAATAGTATGATGGGCTATATTCACTCCCTGCCAAGGCAGAAAATCCACTGGCATCCGTAGCCGTCGGGAAACCGGCAAAACCCTTCGCCTGAAGCGCAGTGGGGCCGTCCACGGATTCAAGCAAATGCTGCCATTCCGTAGTATCCGGGACATGCCAGCCTTCAGGGCAAATGCCCCGGTGCGGGTGACTAATCAGGAACGAAGGAATATTTTCACCCCACTTCGGGTCAACATTCATTGCGTCAGTCCATGAATAAGAACCTCCCTCGGCCGAAGAATAATTCATATAGCGAAGGTTTTCCGCCATCCAGCGCTTACCGCCAATGACAACCGTCTTGTAGACTTCGTTATCGCGGGCATCGACAAGGTCTGCCCCATATTCTGCATCGGGGTGCATTTCCTGCGTATAGTATTTAGCCTTCAGCTTGCGCCACTCGGCAATGGGGTAATCGTCAGGCCCGGTCACAGCAAACCATCTAGCGTCCCCCCCATAACACACATAGTCTATCTTGAAAGTGCCCACATCTTCGCACCCCCAAATGATGGTGGTGTCGCCACGATCATTATACTTGCACAAGCTTTTAGTCTTTTGCTCCGCGCAATTTGCTTCTCGCCATTCCCAATCACTATCATCGCACACCATCAGGACTCCATCGAATTCCTTGAATTGACCTTTCCTGGTGCCATCGCATGTCGGCTTAATGATACAGACATCTTTTTCTCGGCAATCTCGTTCTTCGTCAGTTGTAGCTTCGCGCCAAAGATGATTATTGCACACAAAGTAGACATCGTCAACAAGGCCCCGAACAAGTTCCCCGTCGTTGCTATCTAGGCAAGCCTTGCCTTCTACATTGTTTACAACACGGTCCGAAATTCCATCCCACCGGTACACGGATTCATACCGTTCTTTTTCGCTATTCCAATCAATCTGGTGAATGCAAACATGATAGAGGTCGTCATTCCCTTTAAATATACGCCATAGATTGCCTTCAGTGCATCCTGGGATATCCAGGGAGCAATCATTCGTTTCGCCCTTGCGCCAGCCCTTATAGGCGGCGTCATAGACATAGCAGTTTCTCATGCCAGACACAGAATAATAGTCTATAACAACTCCAATCGAATCGCCCCACCTGGAGTCCCCATCGGTTGATTCTTCCCAGCCCTGCGTATCGATTGCCAAAAAATATTCTTCACTCAAGCCCACCCATGTATGCGAATCCTCTTGACACTGTATATAAAGGTAGCAACGAGATTCTTCGCAATAACGATTATAGCTCTGCCGGTATGCTCCATAAAGCAACTTGTTGCAGCCACCATAAGTGCGTTCCATATCAGACGCCAGGCGCCAGCCTTTTTTGCCGTTTACCACACCCAAGGAATCAAACACATATACCGTATCGGTAACGGCCCCTGCCTTCAAGGCTCCATCTATAGTATCTGTTGGCCACCCATAGGTGTCTTTTTCAAAATCTGTTGCAACACGCCACACAGAATCACTGCCACAAATGTAACGCATTGAAGGTTCACCCCTCTTCGCAGCAACCACTTCACCGGCATTTGCTTCGGAACACTTATCTAGGCCGTATTCCGTTGTCCAGAAAATGCGCAGGTATTTTTCAAAGTTCGGCACCATGCTCGAAAGGCCCCATTTGGTGACATTGGAGCGGAACGTATCGTAGCGGCCCCCAATATCGGCAGCAAAAGCCCAATCGGCAAAAGCCTGACGAGAAGCAGAATCATCCCAAATTCCATCCTCTTCCATATCGGTCGCAACATTTGTAAGAAGTTCGCTCAATTCACTTTCACTGCGATCACCCTGCATTACAATGGAAAAAGCAAGTAGCGCGCCGTCTTCATCGCCCGACCCCGCAATGTTCAGGTCTTCGGAATTGCTAAAATCGGTCGCATCAATGTGCAACATCGCAAAGACTTCCTTTTGCACCTGTTTCTTGGCCGCTTTTACCCTCATTTTCTTTTGTGTTACCAGGTAAACCACGCGTTCATATTCCAGATGAGTCAGCAGGTTCACGTTTACCACCCTGCGGTCATTCACATCGGTAATCGCAAACAACGTCAGCGCAGAATTGGAATTTTCGCCGGTCACCTCGTTTCTGTAATATCCCGATGCTTCGAGCATCACATACTGGCTCACGAGCATGCGGGCATTTATCTGGAACTCACCCTTGTCATTGAGGATTTTCCCGTTAAAACTGTTGCCCGTCTGCGTGAGCGTACGGCCATCCTCCATTTCGCGCACCAACACAGAAGACCCGTTCAGGAACGGCCCCTTCTGCGAAACACCGGAAACTTCGTCCAGCGATATCGCAATCTTTTCCGAATCCAGCACAATTTCGCCCTGGCCTATGGTATCGGGCAACTCGCCAGAATAAAGAATTGTGGAATCATTCCCGCAAATAACGCGGACTTGCTGTTCATCGATTTTTTCTAGGGAACAGCCCGTTCCGTTTTGCCCATCACGGCCATCTTGCCCATCCTTACCATCAGCTCCAGGAGCACCGTCCTGGCCATCTTTGCCATCCTTGCCGTCGGCACCAGGAGCACCGTCGGCACCATCCTTGCCATCCTTGCCGTTGGCACCAGGGGCACCATCTGCACCATCCCTACCATCAACACCATCTTTGCCATCATTACCGGGATATCCATCGGGGCCATCCAAACCTGATTCACCCTCATCGCCCACAGGTCCTTTTGGGCCCTGAATTCCTTGAGCACCATCTTGGCCATCAGAGCCATTCAACAACACGCCAACGGAATCCCCGCCACAAATAACTTTTATTCCACTGCCATCTGCAAGAGGCTCAGAATAACATGTCGCCGCGACACTCCCTTCGGCAATCGCATACCACTTGCCGTCCGAACACATTCTCGGCGTAGTTTCGCTCTTGACCCATACCATTTCACCATCGTTGCTTGCCGTGCAAGACGGGAGCATCGAGACATCGGCAACGACATCCATGCCGGAGCTAGCCACTTCGACGATTTTTTCGGTGGCGGAATCATCGGAACAGGCCGCAAGCAGCAGGAAAGCTAAAACAGATAGGCTATATACAACTTTTTTCATGGTAAAAACTCCCTTGCGCAATCAATTTCCACCGTCTTCTACACAACGGACAGGGTAGGCAGCTTCCCAATCCGAATACTCCGTAAAAGCAGGGTCCGGGAAAACATTGGGATAGTCGGCGCCACAGAATCTGTTCATTTGATCTACGCAACCATTATCGCGGCAACCTACAATGTCCCAATTAATAATTCCTATATTAAAATGGAACCTATTATAACCAGCATTGGCATGATCAACAGGCAACATCGAAAAACCGGTTGCATCCGTAGCCGAAGGCCAAACTCCATAGCCCTTCGAGCGCAAGGCATCGACACTGCCTGCCGCTTCCAACAAGCCCTTCCATTCCGTAGAATCGGGGATATGCCAACCTTCGGGGCAAATACCCCTATGCGGAACATTTATCAGCGATGAAGGAATATCTTTTTTCCATTTTGGGTCTACACCCATAGCCGTCGTAAGTGTATAGAAGCGCCCCCTTTCACAATAAATTTCTCCAGCATAGCTTCCGTTATAATCTTTTATAGGATAACAAACCGACCTAGATACGGAGTCTTTCAAAGAAGCATCAATATACCGCAGATTTTCGGCCATCCAACGTTTGCCGCCAATAATGACGGTCTTGTAGACTTCTCCATCACGGGGGTCAACCAAATCTTCACCATACACAGCACCGGGGTGATTCGCCTGCGTGTAGTATTCGGACTTTACCCTGTTCCAATCCGCAACAGAATAGTCATACAGGCTCTCAACGGGTCGCCATTCACTAGACATGCATACATAATTAACGGTCCAATTCCCGAAATCTTCACACTCCCAAACGATGGTGCTATCGAATTCAGCACTTCCATAGGCATAATCGTACGAATTGCCTTCGCCAAAACACAGGCTCCGAGTCCTCAACTCGGCACAGTTGGGTGTGCGCCATTCATAGTTATAATTGGTATAACGGTCATAAGCGCACACCTTTAACTCGCCATCGATTTCTTCGAACTTTCCTTGTTTGCCCCTAGTACAACGGTTCAATTGGCAAGCGCCATTTTCTCGGCAATTCCTTTCTTCTTCAATGGAGGATTCACGCCACGTGCTATCTTCACATACAAAATAAACATCATTCACCTGGCCAAGCCTCATTTCGCCATCGTTGCTATCCGCACAAGCCCAACCTAGCGTATTATATACACTTCGATTTTTCTCTTCTATCCAAGAATACCCATATCGGACATAAACTTGAGAATAGCGAGAGCTGCAGGTATAAAACGAACCGTCATTCGCCCTAAGCGTAAGACCTGCCCGAGCTTTAGTACACCCGCCCATACCCAAGTCGCAATCACTCCGATCTCCTATCCGCCATCCACTAGAATCCATATTATAATAGTAATCATTTACATTATCATCATAGACATAACAATACCTGTCTCTCGAAGTAACTACTCCGATAGAATCGCCCCATCGGGAGTCACCATCAGAACCATCTTTCCACCCCTGCGTATCAATTATCAGGAATGTCGAAGCGTAACTGTAACTCAATTCTCTCCAGTAACCAGAATCACACTGATAATAAGTTTCCTCCGAATCACGCCGAACCGCTCCATAAAGCTCTTCAGTGCACCCACCAAGGATTTTTTCCTCTTCAGTAGCTTCATCCCAATGTCCATAAGGATCACCTTTCCTGTATATATAGAGTTTTCCCGTAACTTCGCCTACCCTTGTGGCTCTATCGGTCGTATCGTTCCACAGGTAGGTATCCTTTTCCCAGTCTTCAGCAACATCCCAAGTCGTTCCATTGCAAATGTATCGGTTGGTCGAAGGGCCTCTCTTGGCCGCAACCACTTCACGATAATTGTCGTAAGAGGAGCATTCACCCAAGCCATACTCCTTGTTCCAGAATATGCGTACATAACGTTCGAACCACGGCACATCTTCCGAAAGCCCCCAGCCTTCTACATTCATACGGATTTTTTCAACACGAGCGGTATCGTAATACCCTAAACGGTTGGCATATTCTATTGACAAAGCCCAATCGGCAAGAGCCCCTCGGGTAACAGAATCATCCCAAGTTCCGTCCTTTTCCATATCGGTCGCAATTTTTGTCAAAAGTTCGCTCAGTTCACTTTCACTTCTGTCTCCCTGCAGAATAATCGAGAACGCAAGCAAAGCCGCATCGGCATCGCTACTCCCTACAACGCTCAAGTCCTCGGAATTTTCAAAATCGGTCGCATCGACGCCAATCAAGGCAAAAATTTCTTTTTGTGCCTGCTTTTTCGCCTCCTTCACCCTCATTTTCTTTTGCGTCACAAGGTATATCACGCGTTCATATTCCAAGTGCGTCAACAAGTTCACGTTCACGACGTTACGGTTATTCACATCCGTAATCGCGAACAGCGTAAGTTCCGAATTGGAATTTTTCCCCGTCACCTCGTTGCGGTAGTAACCCGTTGCTTCGAGCATTACATACTGACTCACCAGCATGCGTGCATTAATCTTGAATTCGCCCTTGTCGTTCAGAATTTTTCCGTTAAAGTTGTTGCCCGTCTGCGTGAGAGTGCGGCCATCCGACAATTCTCGCACCAGGACCTTGGAACCCGTAAGGAACGGGCCCTTCTGCGTCACGCCCGAAACCTGGTCCAACGAAATTGCAATTTTTTCAGAATCAAGAACAACTTCCCCTTCGGGGACTCCCACAAATAGAACTACAGAATCTTCACCGCAAATGACCCGAGCGGTCTGTTCGTCTACGCTTTCCAAAACGCAATTTACGCCATCCTTACCGTCTTGCCCATTTGCGCCATCTTTACCGTCGGCACCCGGTGTACCGTCCTTGCCATCCTTGCCATCCTTGCCATCGACACCCGGAGCACCATCCCAGCCATCCAAGCCAGCCTCTCCAGCGGCACCCGGAGCACCGTCCTTACCATCCCTGCCATTTAGGCCATCAAGCCCATCGTCTCCTGTATCTCCTCTTTTTCCCTGTTCACCAACATCTCCCTTGTCCCCTTTTTCTCCCGGAACCCCCTGCGCACCATCTTTGCCATTATGTCCGTTCAAAACAACGCCTATGGAATCTCCACCACAGACAATTTTTGATCCGCTAGCATCTGCAAGAGGTTCCGTATGGCAACTTGCAGCCACTCCCCCGGCAACAGCATACCACTTGCCTCCAGAACACATACGGGGAGTACTTTCGTTTTTCACCCACACCAGTTCACCATCATTGTTGGCCGAGCACGCCGGGAGTTCGGTCACATCGGCAACCACAGAGAAGCCCGACGAACCTGCCTGCATAGCATTTCCTGTGGCAGCATTTTCGCCACAGGCCGTAAAAAACAGCAGAGAAGACAAAGCAAAAAGGTGTGCAATATATTTCATGATGCAGTCCCTCATTCCTTATCATCCTCTATGCAACGGATATATGCCATACTACCCTTCCCAAAGTGTGCACGACCGTCTCTGTCAATTATCCAATCATTACCAATCAGCTCCAAAGCGTAAGAGTAGTTAGAGTAGTTTACATCTTCTACACTACTCCAGAAAGCACCATTAAATGCGGAAAATCCACTTGCATCCGTCGCATTTTCCATTCCAGCAAAGCCCCTAATCTGCAATGCCGCGGCATCGTCCACCGTATTCAAAAGACCACGCCACTCCGTGGTATCGGGAACATGCCAACCTTCAGGGCATATCCCCCTACGCGGCAAGGATATTGGCGGAACCACATCCCCATCTCGCCATTTAGGATCAACATCCACAGCAGCCGTCCATGAATAGCGACGTGCACCAATCTCACAAGAACCAACCTTATCATAAATAACGTCTCTCCCATCCTTCCAATACGACCCGCGTTCACACTGAGTTTGTCCCTTCAGGTTGATTGTCGTCACGCTGTCGGCATACCGCAAATTTTCGGCCATCCAATGCTTACCGCCAATATACACCGTCTTGTACACCTGATTATCTCGATTATCCACCAAATCATCGCCATATTCTACGCCGGGGTGCTCCACTTGCGTATAATACTCCGCCCGCTTTGCCATCCAGTCTTCAACTTTATATTCAAACGGGCTATTTACCGCATGCCACCTATTGTTAGAACAGACATAATCAACCTTGAAATTGCCCAAGTCTTCGCAATCCTGAACAATGGAACTGTCATTTGTCGTAGCGCACAGGCTTCCTGTCGCTATTTCTGCACAATTTGCCATGAGCCACGAGTATACATAGCCTACACCATAACTGTAATAGCTGGGGGAACACACACACATACCGCTATCACATTCGGCAAATGTCCCTATCAGATGTCGCGTACAGAATTCCAACCTGCAATTTCCATTTTGTCGGCAGTCAATTTCTTCTTCCACCGTTGATTCGCGCCAATAGCCACCTACGCACACAAAATAGGCATCATTGACCTGCCCTAGCCGCATTTCGCCATCGTTGCTATCCAAACAATCCCAGCCATAGGTGTTTTCTGCCGCCCTCCCCCACTCTGTCGAATAACGATACTGCTCCGACCAAAAATAGTCCACACCACGGTAATCACCATTATCATACTCTGCGGCAACACAGGCATAATAATATCCATCGTTTGCCATAAGCACCTGCCCCACGCGTCCTTCAGTACAGCCAAACAATCCCAAGGAACAGTCTTTCTCATCACCAACACGCCAATAGCCATACTCCGTCACACCAGACATCTGTACATTGTAATATTCAGTACGCCATTCATTTGTATGCATACTATATGTATAAGCATGACTTGCATCATATACAATGCAAACACTATCAAAGGACCATTCACTCTTTCTATATACATACCATTCACTATACCCATCGTCGCCTTTCGCCCACAGCGACGTATCCAGCCGCAGGTTCCGTTTCACCAGCACCCAATCGTGAGCATTTTCCTGACACTGGAAATACCCGCCATATTTATGATTGGGGCGGGTTTCTCCGAACAGCGATTTGTTGCAGCCTCCATACTGACTTTCCATATAGGTCGGCGCGCGCCAGCCCTTTACGCCGCTCGCGATTCCCGTGGAATCAAATACATACAGTTTTCCCGAAAGATTTCCCGCCTTAAGCGCACCATCGGTGGTATCCTTCCAGCCATAAGTGTCCTTTTCAAAGTCAGACGCAACATGCCACAGGCCATCTTCGCGGCAAATAAACCTGCGGGCCGCAACGCCCTTCCTTGCAGCGACAACCTTGCCCCATTCACTTGCCTTGCAAGTATCCAGTTCCAGTTCGGCAATCCAATAATTGTACAAGTACTTCTCAAAGTTTGGCACCATGTGCGAAATTCCCCAGTTCGCCACATTCTCCCGAAATTTCTCAATCCGGCTGCTGCTATCAACCGAAGCCGCCCAGTCCGCAAAAGAAACACGCAGTTCCGAATCATCCAGGGTTCCATCCTTTTCCATATCTACCGCGATTTTCGTCAGGAGGTCGCTCAACTGGCTTTCGCTCCGGTCCCCCTGCATTACAATGGAGAAGGCGAGCAATGCGGCATCTTCGTCGCTAGTCCCCGCGACACTCAGATCTTCGGAATTGCTAAAGCCGGTGGCATCGATATTCAAGATGCCGAACACTTCCTTCTGGGCTTGCTTCTTGGCCGCCTTCACCCTCATCTTCTTTTGCGTTACCAGGTAAACAACACGCTCATACTCCAAATGCGTAAGCAGGTTCACGTTCACAACGTTTCGGTCGTTCACATCGGTTATGGCAAACAACGTAATTTCCGAATTGGAATTCTTGCCGGTAACTTCGTTCCGGTAGTAGCCAGTGGCCTCGAGCATCACGTACTGGCTCACGAGCATGCGGGCATTGATTCTAAACTCGCCGTTGTCGTTGAGAATTTTCCCGTTGAAACTATTTCCCGTCTGCGTGAGGGTGCGGCCATCCGACATTTCTCGCACCAGGACCTTGGAGCCACTGAGGAAGGGACCCTTCTGTGTCACGCCGGACACCTGTTCCAGCGAAATCGCAATCTTCTCGGAGTCCAGCTCTATGGTATCCTGGGCCGTGGTATCGGGCAACTTGCCCACCAAAAGAACCGTAGAGTCTTCGCCACAAACAACAAGCACGTAAAACTCGTCGACATGCTCCATAGAACAGCCCACGCCGTCCTTGCCGTCAGTACCGTCCTTGCCATCTTTGCCATCGGCACCGGGAGTGCCGTCCTTGCCGTCCACACCATCCTTGCCATCGGCACCCGGAGCCCCCTTCTTGCCGTCTACGCCATACCTGCCATCGGCACCCGGAGCACCATCCTTACCATCAATGCCGTTTCTGCCATCCTTGCCATCTGCGCCTTCACTTCCAACCAAGCCATCTGTACCGGGACCACCGGTTTCACCCTTCTCCCCCTTTTCACCCGGCAAGCCCTGTTCCCCGTCCTTGCCATCCTTCCCGTTATACACCACGCCAATGGAATCTCCCCCGCAGAGGATTTTCACGCCGGAGCTGTCTTTCAGGGGTGCCGTAGTGCACGTCGCGGCCACGCTCCCTTCGGCAACGGCATACCACTTGCCGCCAGAACACATGCGGGGAGTGACTTCGTTCTTGACCCACACCAGTTCGCCTTCGTTCGCAGCCGAGCAGGGCGGAAGCATCGAGACATCGGTCACGACTTCCAAACCGGACTGGTTGATCTGCGTGATATTCTCCGTCGTGCCCTGTTCGCCACAGGCAATGAGGAGGAACGCCGCGAGAAAGGCAATAAGTTTCAATTTCATCCTTCCTAATATATATTCAACAAGGCGAAATAGCAAACATTGTTTTACATTCCGTGCAGTAAAACGGGCAAAAAAAAGAACCCCGGCGCGTGTGCCGGGGCCCAAACGAGATTGGAGAGACTTTTCTAGCCGTAGATGAACCCGAGGGTCACCGCTATGGCCATAAAGAAGACAATCTGCTTCACTATTACGAGTTCGCCCTTATTCATAACGTACCACCTTTTGCATTGTCTGGTGCTTGGTTCCTGGATTAGAAACTACAAAATATACACCCTTCGGGGCAATGTCGTAGCTCACATTATTCTTCAATTTTTCAATGGCTTCGCGCGTATTTTGCGCCTTTATGACGCACATCACACGTCCCTGCAGGTTCACAACCGCAAAGTTCGCTTCTGCCTCGGTAACATCCAGGCGGATTTTCTGGCCCATCGCAGTCGTGGAGGCCGCCTTGAATTCCACGTAGTCGATATCGATCCAGTCGTTGGCGATTTCGAGCTTGAGTTCGTGCTCGCCCTTCTTGAGGGTTGCCTTGCCGCCGCTCACCTCGGTGAAGTTATCAAAGCCCTTGCCCTCGCTTGCAATTTCTTCGCCAATACGCTGCTCATCCACATAGAGGACAAAGCTGCCGGTCGTATTGTCGCTAGCCACGAGCGCAGAAATATCGTATTCGCCGTCGGCAGCCACATTCACGGTGTACTTGAGCCATTCGCCCTTCTGGTTGTGGCCCACGACAACGCCCATGTTCGGCTGGTAAATGTCCACGTCGTCCTTGCGGAGCTTGCCGCCCTCGTTACCCGTGCTCAGGTCATGGTAGGCCACTTCGGCGCCGCCCTTGTTGTAGTTTTCGGCCTGCACCTTGCCCGGAACGGCAATCGCTTCGGTATAAGGGCCGTATTCCTCAGGGGGCTCGTCAGGGACCGTAGACTGGCCCGGGTCCACCAGGTTCACCGCCGGAGCGTTCGGGTCAATCGTTTTGTCGATAAGCTTGAGCATCTCGGAGCAGTAGCGGCGCCCGAGTTCAATCACGCCGGCACGTCCAAAGTGGTAGGGGTCCTTGCCGTTGCCCTGCAGGCCCTTGGAGGAGGCAAGCCCGAACTTCTTGAAGTTGTTCTTGAGCTGTGCAATACCGCCATTCTTGCTACCGCAGCAGTTGTTGCCTTCCTGGAGCAGTTCGCCCGCCACGAACGGGACATCGTTCTCGTTGAGGCCGAGCGCGTCGATAATGTCCTTGTAGGTCTTGTAGACGGTCTTGCGCCAGTTGTCGTCAGTGCCGTCGCTTTCGCCCTGATGGAAGATAAAGCCCTTGATGACGCCCACTTCCTTCGCCTTCTTGGCAAGCTCCAGAATGCGGCCCGGAGGGTTTCCGCCGTAGTCATCCACCCAGCCCCAGCTCTTGATGTCCTTGCCGTCGCCGTTGAAGTAAGACTGGTACTGGTCCTTGTCGAAGGCGCGGATGCTCACCGCACCGATAGCCACCGGGATAATACCCACGGTCACGCCCGGCAGGGAATCCACCATCGCGCGGCCGAAGTAGTCTGCCGGGGAGAGGTTCTCGAAGGCATGGAACATCGGGGGAATTGCCGGGTACCACTTGCCCATCTCGATAGACTGTTTCGTGCTACCGCTACGCTTGCTGGCCTGAGCCGTATGGGAAGCCAGCATTATAAAGTTCTTGGGATCCTGCGCCTGATCTTCCGCAGGAACGATATCGCCGTTACCCGCCATGTTGGACTGGCCGTAGGCAATGTAAATGTGGAAGTTGGGGTTCGGGGCCGCATTCGCGACAGTTGCAAGCATTAAAATTCCGCCCACGAGCCACAGCGCGATGGTCAGAATTTCCGAATACTTTTTGACATCCATATACACACTCCTTGTATACCCTAAAGATATCCTCAAAAAACACGCTTTTTACAACAAAAAAGGCTTTTTCCGTGGACAAAAAGTCAATGGTGGATATGCCAAAAAACGCAAAAAAGCCCGCATTTCGCGGACTTTTCGTCAAATAAAATTTACTTGGTAACTTATGGCTTACTTAGCGACCTGAATCCGCAGGATTTTGCCCGCAGAGGACTTCGCAATATAGGCGCCACCGATCTTCACGAGAGACGTCGCATTCGCGCGGAGTTCCTGCATACCCGTGGCGCGCACCATGCCGATATAGCCGCCGTTCATGTCGAATATGCGGTAATCCTGAACGCCCTGCACCTGGAAACGAGCGTTCACGACCGTCGTGGAATCGCCGCCGGGGCCCGGTTCGTCGCCAGCCTTAGAAATCTGGAACGAGTCGATATCGATATATCCCTTGGCAACTTCCATCGTGAGGATCTGTTCACCCTTTTCAAGAGTAATAGTACCAGTAGCTTGTTCAAAGGTAGTCCAAGAAGAACCGGTGTAGTTCAGCGTATCGGAAACGACCTTGTCGCCCACCTTGAACACCAATGCACCTTGACCATCCGCGGCAACGGTTGCATTAATCTTGAACGTCCCGGCTTCAGCAACGTTTATGGTGTACTGGAAATAGTTCCCTGTGGGATTGCAGCCGAGAACAAGGCCGCCGTTCTTTTCGCCAATGCTTACAGATTCGCCGCTTCTATATTCGGTATTCCAGGTGTCATTACACGAACCACTTACAGAGTAAGAGTTGTTGCCGCTACCCTTGCCCGGAACGTCGAAGTTTTCGGCCTCGATCTTGCCCGGAATTTCAGCGGCCTTGCCACCGAACGGAGTCTGCGGCTCGGGTTCCACCGGTTCCACGTTGATGAGTTTGAGCATTTCCTGCGCATAGCGTTGACCCATGCCGCGGTAGCCTTCCACCGTAAAGTGCAGGCCATCACCCTTGGAGCCGTAGCCCTTGGAACTTGCATAGCTAAAGTTAACGATGTACTTGGAAAGGTTATGCACGCGCGAATTGAAGCCAGCGCAGGAACCGCCGTCCACCATTTCGCCGGCGACAAACGGAGTTTCCTCGGCCTTGAGGCCCAGCTGGTCGAGCATGTATTCGTAGGTTTTCTTGACAATCTGTTCCCAGTTGCTCATGCCGCCATCGGTTTCGCCCTGGTGGAAGATAATTCCCTTGATAACGCCCTTCTCTTGCGCCTTCTTCGCGACTTCGATGATTCGGCCCATGGCATTACCGTCATTGCCGTACGCCTTGGCGCCGCTCTGCAGCCAGCTTTCGGCCGATCTCAGGTAATTCGCATAATCATCCGGGTCGAACAAGCGGATACTCGTACCGCCCTGCGCCACCGGGATAATACCGATAGTCACGTCGGGCAGGGAGTCAGCCATGTGGCGGCCAAACCAGTCCGCCGGAGAAAGGCCCGCATTGCACTTGAACATCGGCGGCACGGCCGGGTACATCTCGCCCACCGTCGGGCGCCCGAGATTCGAGCAAGACGTGGTCGCGAACATCTTTACGCGCGGATGTTCCTTGCCATCGACATTCTTGTCAAAATTCGTGGCATTGCCTTCCATGTTGGACTGGCCATACGCGATGTAAATGTGGAAGTTCGGGTCCGGCGCCGCATTTGCTGCAGTTACGCCAAAACCCAAAAACGCGGCGCACGCGGAAAGTGCCACCGACTGGGAAATTACTCTGAACACACCCATTCTTTTACCACCTTTTATTGGTTTATGCTGTTAATATACCCTAAAAAAGGAGGAATGTCGCATTTTCGGGCAAAATATCCCTTGACACAATGTCAACAGGATTGCGTCAAAACAGGCGGAAAAACGGCGTTTTTAATGAAATTTACGGGTTTTTCCGGGGGCGGCCGCGCGGGCGCTTTACGGGTTGTCCATCCTCGCCGACCAGCGGGCCCGGGCCGTTCTTGCGGGCCAGTTCCGCACGGATTTTCTTGGCGCGTTCCTCCATACGCATTTTAGCCAGTTCCGACGCGGAATACACCTGCGCATGGGCATTGTCGCTCGGTTTTGCCCCGAACGACCCGCGGAGCACACGCCCCGAAGGCGGAACAGGAGGCGGCACCAGCTTCGGAGGTTCCCTCTTGGGCTCGATTTTCTTGATTTCGGGCTCCTCGGGCTTGCGCGTAACCGCAGAGAACAGGGTTTCCAGCTTTTTGCGGGCAACGGACAGGCGCGATCCCTTGTGTGCAGGGGCCTTCGCGGGGGCACCATCCCTGAACCGGGCCGCAATCTGCGACATTTCGGCACTGGACTCGCCCAATTTGCGCCGCATACGTTCGCGCTTGGAGGGCCTGGCCGCCGCACGCCTGCGCATGGCGGTATCCTTCCTGCCCTCTTTTTGCAGAATTTCCTCGTTCGAGGGGCCCCGGAGTTCCGGCGGAACCTCGATTACCCCATGGTCCAAAAACGTGTTTTCACTAGCCATACAGCCTTAAAAAATCCCTATTTTGCGCTTGTCAAGAGTATTTTTTGTCTTTTTTTTGCAAAATTGCATAAAAAATTTAAAAAAAAATGAAAAAAAGTTTTGTCAAGACCTAGAAAAAAATTTTTTTTGGGACTATTTTTGTGATGTCATGTTAAGATTCACGCAAGATATACTACTCGCACTACGTGCCATCGCGAACGAGGAAGAATCTCACGAGATGTCCAAAAAGACACGCGAACAGTTCGACTTTCTTGGAGTCCGCCTTGTTCCCCGCCGCGAAGTCACCTACCCCATTTTCGATAAGAACCCGCCCAAAGACGACGCCGAGCTAGTAGCCCGGGTCGAAGACATGTGGTCGCAGCCTTATCGTGAAATCCAGTATGCCGCTTGCGACTACCTCTTCCGCCACAAGGAAATGCTCGGCGGCCAGCACCTGAACTTCCTCAAGAAGCTCATCAAGACCCGCGCCTGGCGCGATACGGTCGACATCCTGGCCTCTTGCATCTTGGGCGACCTGGCTCTCCGCCTGCCGGCTCTCCGCAACAAGATAAGTTCGTGGATCCGCGACCCCAACATCTGGGTGCGCCGCAGCGCCATCATATTCCAGATCCAGTACAAGGACCGCACCGACTGGCCGCTGCTCAGGCAGTTCTGCCTCACCTGCGCGAAGGAAGACGACTACTACATCCGTAACGGGATTGGCCGCGCCCTTTCGGAATACGCGAGAATCAACCCCACCGAAGTGCGCCGCTTTGTGCAAGACAACAGCTTTGCCGAGCAGACTACACAAGAAATTCTCCGGTTGATTTAGCCAACATGTCACTCCGGACTTGTTCCGGAGACAATTGTTTATTACCCCTCGGACTTGTTCCGGGGGTTTTTCTTCGCCTCGTCGCGCAAAGGGAACGAAAAACGGCCCTGGAGCACGCATCCGGCCGCCCCCGGGTTACATTCCTGCTTGCGTTTGTCGCAAAACGTCTCGCGCAGGTATTTACATTCCCAACTCATGATATTAAATATATATCTATATTGTGTACCATGGCAAAAGTTGTACAGATTACCGCTGAAAATTTCGAGAGCGAGGTCATCCAGGCCTCCGAAACCCGCGCCGTTGCGGTGCTCTTTTCCTCCGCAGAATACCCCGACTGCGCCCCCTACTCACAGCTGCTGGGCCAGCTTTCGACCAGCATGGACTTCACCCTCGGCGTGGTGAGTTGCGACGAACGCGAGAACATGCAGCTCATACAAGCGTTCCGCGTACAGTCCGTACCCGAGGTTCACGTGGTGGACAAGGGCCAGATTGCAGACGTCATCGCGGGCGTGTTGCCCGAGGCCGACCTGAAAAAGCGACTCGAGAAGTTCTACGTGAGCGACGAGGCCCGCTTCCAGATGGCCCTCGAAGATGCCATTGCCCAAAAGAACTTTGACCAGGCGCTCCCGATGCTCGAAGAGGCGCTCTCCAAGACCCCCGACGACAAGAAACTCATGCTCCTGTGGGCGAAGGCGAGCCTCGGGCTTGGCGACACCGAGAAGGCGAAGGAAGTGCTCCAGAAGTTCAACGAAGGTGACGACCAGTACCGCGAGGCAAAGTCGCTGCTGGAACTCCTCGACTTCCACGCCGAGGCCGCCAAGAAGGACGTTACGGGCAAGGAAGCCATCGTGTACCACGAAGCATGCAAGATGGCCAGCGCCGAAGATTTCGAGAGTGCCCTGCAGGCGTTTTTGAACCTGTTCGTGGAAGCACCCGAATGGAACGACGGAGCCGCCAAGAAGGCGATGCTTACTTTGTTCGGGGTGCTCGGCCCCAAGCACGAACTCACCTGGAAGTACCGCGCCAAGCTCAACACGATGATGTTTATTTGATGCCTACTCGCGTATTCTTGCTTGCAGTTTTCTGCCTCGCCGTGGCAGCACTGGCCGAACCGGGCCGCTGCATTCTCAATCCACGCCCCTGCGAAGACGAGAAAGACGCCATCAATGCGGAAAGGCTCCCCGATTCGCTCCGCGCGACCCTGCAGCAGAAACTGGACAGCGACACCGGATTCGTATTCTGGGGCACGCAGAAAAATACCGAACTCGCCTCGCAGTATTACTCCCAGACCAGGTTCCACGACTCCATTACCACAGAACAGAAGAACACTTTCCTGGAATGGAAGAACCGGTTGAACGAAAAGGAACGGCGCCGGCTGGATTCAGCCCCCGAAGACCTGAAAAGCACCTTCATCGGCGCGACCCAATACACGGCTTACGCATTCATCAAGGCCGAATACACCGTAAAGAAAGTCTACAACCGGGAAACGAAAACCTGGATAGATCCCCCCAAAGGCAAGGAATCCTTCACGCGGTTTTTCCTTGTCCACGACGGCCCCGTAGTCGAGGCGAACCCGCCAAAATTGAAGGCCGACATCGGTTTGGAGTTTGTCGACCCGGACCTCGAGAGAATCTTCTTCCAAGCCGGGCGTTCGCCGGTAATCGAGCCGAGCGAATTCAAAAACCTCGCAACAATCGCAAGCAAGCCGGGAACATACCTGCCGTACCACTACACGCTCGAAATCTCCAAGGACATGTCGCCCGTCTACAAGAAAAAAATTCTAGATGCACTCAGCCGCGGCGACCGCGACGCCATCCGGGAGAACATGGCAAAACTCGACACATTCCTCGTCTATGCCGACGGGCGGTTTTTCTATTCAAAGCCCTACGCGCTGGCTTGCCACACCAAGCAGCTGATGAACGCCTACCTGCGCACCTTTGAAGATGGCCTCGACTGCGACGGCAACGGTTTCATGGACGACTCGGAAAGAATCACGTTCGAACTGCTCAAGGATTCCGTGAAGGCGATGCACGTTTCCGGAGAACTAGAAAAGGAGCTAGCCAACCGCAGCTCCGGCGACCGAGCGTTCTGGCGCATACTCGGAGCGACACTTGCCACAAAGGACCAGGACGAACGCAACGAAATCGTGACAGCGAATGTCGACAGCATCAAGAAGGTGGAACAACGGGAATTCGTCCTCAACAGTTTCTACAAGGGATGGGACATTGGCCTTACCGCAGAAATCGGAGTTATCGGCGGTGGATGGACGTTTGGGCTCGGCGACACGCATGACTACTTCCCCAATGCGGGCACGTTTGACCTGTCGCTCGAATTTTTCTATGACAAATTTGGCGGCGGGTACAATATGAGGATTTTTTCATCCGACAAATTTAACGGCGATACGACTCAGAGCATCTGCCTCCTGGACCTCTACGGAGGTTTCCGCACATTCATGACCTCGTACGTAGAAAACCGTATTTTCGCAGGACCGACAATCCTCTTCAGCGACCTAATGGGAGAGGACAACAAGACTCGGCTGGAATCACATGTCGGAGTCGGTTTTTTCTTCGGAACGGCCTTCGATTTCTACTTTACAAAATACAAGTCAGATGGACAGTTGCGCCTCGGGCTTAGGCTATCGGCAAGCATAAACAACTATTATACCGACACCGTGAAAGGGAGCGATGGCGGAATGGTATCCATAACGTTTACACCTCTGTTGCAGGGTTACGGAAAAAGGGACAAGAAATATGGGGAGTAGATTTTTTCATTTCAAGCGGTTGCTCATTGCCGCGTGCATACCGTTCGCCTGTGCGAAGGCCGTTGAGAATTCCGCATTCAACGCCGGGGGCGAATGGGGCTGGGGCAGCGAAACCTCGACGGAGCAGGCAGAATCGCCGAAAAATGAAACTGCACCGGCAAAGAAGCCCATAGAAATCCCGTACTTCGACCAAGACATTGGCCAGCACCTGCTCGCCAAGGACTTCCGTTACCTTGCAAACGCGGACATAATCCGGGAAAGTTTCGCAAGGTCCATAAACGTGTACAGGACACAGTCTGGGCGATTTTCCTATTTCGGCTACACCAACCCGGACTTTTACGAGAACGTATTCGAATACCTCGCGAGCGAATCTTGGGAGCAAGACCTGAAAACGCTAAGCCCCGGCGATGCCGCATTCGTGCGCATCATCGCCTACTACTGCTTTACAGGCATCGAAAATCGCCGTTACATACAAACTCAACTCGAGAAAATCGAAGACGGCAATCAGAGCAAATTCCTGGAAGAATTCTTCAGGGTCAAGCGCCAGCACGAGTCCCTCCGTTCAAATCACTGGAACATTTTTATGGGGCTCGGGGCAAACTTCTTCAGCAACGGCGCCGAGGACAAGCTCGGGCCCGGCCCCTCATTCGATTTGGGGTTCAATTTCTGCCTTACCGGAATGTTCTGCTCGGAATTTCGCATCGGGAGCATCGTCATCGCGGAACCATACAAAGAAGACATCGAGCAGTCGGGCGTCATCTACCCCAAGGAATTCATCAACTACACTGCGGTAGAAGCCCTGCTCAGCGCCAAGCTGATATACACCTTCGATTACGATGTTTCCGTATTCGCAGGCCTAAGGCTGCACGCCATCGAGTTCGACTCCAAGGAAGGCGAACGTTTCAGGGGAGCTGGCCGCAAGGATATGGCCAACGGTTACTCCTACGGGTACACCATGGGTATCTCCGGCGCCAAGTATTTCGCCGGGAACGGCGTCATGCCCAAACTCTTCGGAATCAGCGTGCGCGCAGGCGTCGCAAACTTCGGGGACAACATCCTCGATATCGGCGGGTACAACTGGTACGGCGGAATCGACCTCGTAATGAGACTTATGAAGCAATAGGCGCCCGGCCCGATTTTCTATATTACCACATGTCGCAACAGAAAAAGGACTTACCATGAACGTTTTGCTGACCGGCGGCGCCGGGTACATCGCATCGCACACGATTATCGAACTGCACGAAAAGGGCCATTCCGTGGTTGTCGTGGACAACTTCGTGAACTCGTGCCCCGAATCGCTCAAGCGCGTCGGCGAAATCATCGGCAAGACCGTCCCCTTTTACCAGGCAGACGTGCGCGACGCAGCCGCGATGGACAAGATTTTTGCGGAAAACAAGATCGACGCCGTCATCCACTTCGCAGGCCTCAAGGCAGTGGGCGAATCCGTCGAGAAGCCGCTCGAATACTACGAGAACAACATGAACGCCACGTTCGTGCTGGTCAAAGCCATGCGCGAGCACGGCGTGAAGAACATCATTTTCTCATCGTCGGCGACCGTGTACGGCAACCCCGCGCAAATCCCCATTACCGAAGCATGCCCCAAGGGCGACATCACCAACCCTTACGGACAAACTAAATCCATGCTGGAGCAGGTGCTGATGGACGTGCAGAAAGCCGACAACGCCTGGAACGTGGTGCTCCTGCGCTACTTCAACCCCATCGGCGCGCACCCCAGCGGCAAAATCGGCGAAGACCCGAGCGGCATCCCGAACAACCTGATGCCCTACATTTCGCAGACGGCTGTAGGGCTCCGCAAGGAACTCGGCGTTTTCGGCAACGACTACCCCACCCCCGACGGCACCGGAGTGCGCGACTACATCCACGTTTGCGACCTCGCCGCAGCCCACGTGGCAGCGCTCCAGGCCATCGACAAGCAATGTGGACTCGCCATCTACAACATCGGCACGGGTCACGGGTATTCCGTACTCGACGTGGTGAACGCCTTCGAGAAGGTGAACGGAGTCAAGGTGCCCTACGTGATCAAGCCCCGCCGTGCGGGCGACATAGCCACCTGCTACTGCGACCCCACCAAGGCGAACAACGAACTCGGCTGGAAGGCACGCTACGGCATCGAGGAAATGTGCCGCGACGCCTGGAACTGGCAGAAGAACAACCCGAAGGGATATCGGGGATAAACGGGGGCAAGTTATAGCGAGTTGCTAGTCGAGCAATTCAAAATATATACAATTTTTGTGACAAAGCAAACGGTTTGGCAAAAAAAACAAAATATCTCCGAAGTTAGCCAACAGGCCGTTGACAGCAGTTGTTGCAAAAAATGCAACAACTGAATCATCCAATTTCAATCGTCATTTTTGTCAAATTTCGCGTAAATTCGGAATTTCCGAATTTTTCGCGGGGGCGCGTCAGCGGCCCCGCGAGCATCTTGTGACCCGTATTAGCGGTTTTTCCAGCCCGCATCCAACAACCCACCCTACCTCAGCGGGTTCTTGTCGCTCTTGTACCACTTCATGAACTCGGCGATGTCGTCGATGTAGGTGAAGTCGCGGATCATGTCACCGTTGTTGAACACCTTGATGGGCTCGACGCATACAAACTAACCGAGTTATCAAACCCCGCTTGCAATTATGGGGAAACTTACATGACCGCTATCAAAAGTCTTCCCTACTTCCCAGACTCCGATGAGTCATCTTTCGGCAGGCGACTTAAAACATAGGTTCGCACGGAATTCATAAGTTTTTCAGCCTTTTGCACATGCTTAGGCTTCATCAACCGGCACACAGAGTCTTCGTGGTCCCCGACCTGCATGTAGCGGGCCTTCCTGGAGAGATTCTGCAGCAACATGTAATCTTCGAACTTGTCTCTCGGGAACCTAAGGTCGGTAAAACTACCCTGCGGATGAAGGATACTCTTTATCTTTTCGTGCGAACAGAATCCAGACTTGATGGAAACGGACACAAAAGCATTCACATAATGAAGCGCGACATAAAAACTCGCGGTCACCCACCAGTCACAAAAGCGATTTTTGTCTATCGACTCCAAAAATTCTTCGTTATGGCGAGCCTTGGCAAGATAATCACTTCGATTCATTGTCGATTACCTTAACATAATGCGAAGGAACGGGCACGCAATCGGACTTCTCAACAACCGTCGCGGAAACAGAAAAACCGAGTTCTTCCATTTTCAGGTTCGCTACGGAATCCGCATAGAGCACGGAACGCATCGACGATTCGTCATCGTCCTCAACCTCGGCCCATATGTACAGTTTGCTCCGGGAAATGTCGACGGCGAGCTTCCTGAGCTTCACGTTTTTCTCCACTCGGAGGGCAAGCATGAATTCCTCGAACGCCTTGTTGGCACAAGCCACATTAGAAGCAACGCGGTTGCTGCGCATCATCGGTTCAAGATTTTTATTGATGGCAGCGCTCCACATCTGATATTCGTTCTCACTCATTCCCTTCACATTGTAAAGGAATTCAGTAACGTTCAGCTTCGAGACTAGGTCAGAAAAGAACTCATGAGCCTTCTGGTCGGCAACAGAACCCGATTCTGTAGTCTCCCCTTTAGCGACATTTTCTAAAACTTCTGCCATATTAAGCCCCTTTTGTCAACGCCAAATATACCAAAATTATAAAACAAAAACAACCAAACCCATTATACGTCCCTAAATATACATTCTAATTTTGTCACAAAGTGTCAAAACGGGGCTTTTTTTTTAAAAAAAAACACAAAAAAATATTGCGGGGGCGCGTAGCGCCTCCGCAAAGCCTTCCTAGACGGGCATCAAGAGCCCTACCTCAGCGGGTTCTTGTCGCTCTTGTACCACTTCATGAACTCGGCGATGCCGTCGTGCAGGCTCCAGTGGGGCTTGTAACCGCATTCCGCCTCGAGTTTCGTGGTGTCGGCGTTCGTCTGGTAGACATCGCCCGGCTGTATCGGCACCTAGCAGCCGATGTTGTATACTTTGTACGGAACCCCGTTCGGGCACTTTTCCGCGACAGGTATGTGGTCGAGCGCACGCACGCCCGGGCAGCGAGGTTCACCACCTTGTCGAATTTTTCCTCGTCAAAGAGCTTGTCTATGGATTCCTTGTCGGCGAGGTCCATCTTCTTTTCCCGTACTTGAGGCGCACATCGTAATAGTCGTTGATGTTGTCAAGCCCGACAACCTCGTCCCCGCTTGCATTGGGGCATCCCCTGCTGCGCAGGGGCGGGCTCTCGCGGCATTATTGACACTATTTCCCCTTGCCCAGAACTTCCCAATGACCACCCTTGTCGGGGCCTTCTCCCTAGGTTTCACCCTAGTTTTCTCCCTAGTTTTTTCATGCGGATTTCCCCTCCTCAAAACGCTGTCCATCATGATTAGCAGGTGAAGACGCCCTCATGGCGCGTACTTCAAATCGTCTTCAGCAATTGCAAAAGGCTCTTATCCGTGGCCTTGGCGTTCCTTGTCCCGAACTCAACAAAATGGTTTTGTTTGCAATAAAAATCAAGGAGCTTCATTTTGTTTTCACACTCCAGGAGACCCGACAGAGCCTCTTCCATGGGAGCATCACAAAGATACTCCATGATGTTTACGACAAAATAAGATTTAGAAGCCATGTTTCTTTCTAAGGAGAGCGAGTTTTCTCAAACTGTAAACTCCGCTTAGAACATCGGCCTTGACTCGGCTGACAGAAACAGGGGCCTTCAGGGAGCGATCCACGGCCTTAACGAAGGATTCCAGTTGCCTGGTCCCGACCACGTTAAAGTTCTTTTTTATGCTCGATGTAGCCATGTTTTACCTTCTAGCGAAATATACATTAATCCGAACAAAAGCGCAAGCCAATTTTCAACAGCCAAGGCGAGTTTCTGGCATTTTGCTCAACTACTGCACATTTGTTCACTATCAAATATACACAAACAGATTCGGTTTGTCAATACCCCCGCCGCATTTTTTGAAAAATATTTCGCGGGGGCGCGGGCAAAGAGCATAGGGCTCATGTCGGGGCGAGCTTTTTGCTCTTCTTGCCCGCCGCATACAAACTAAACACGGCTGTCAACCCAGTCCCCGCTACAATGCAGAATCAAAAAACTTCTTCTGCAAAGCATTCAAGTGCCTGCTGTCGGCAGCGGCCAAAACAACCTTGTCCATCGTGTCGGAATCCAAGTTTCCGATTAAGCACACCTGACCATTTTGCATCAGCGACTTAAAATCTGCAACACTCCTGACAAAAAGCGATGAGCAATCTACATACGAGTCATGTTCCAAAAAAGCGAAATCCGATGCACAAATCTTCAACTGTGTTTCCATGCCCTTCTTCGGATAGGGGCGCGAATTTATTGTAACCAAACCCACCTGGCCGGACAGCTCGTTTACGAACACGAGCATCTTCTGGTGGTCGCAGTTCACAATCGTGCCCGTCATGGAACGGACAACATCCCCCTGAACAAGATTGATCTCAGTCATTCTTTACGCTCAGGGCAGCCATGATTTCGCGCTCGTTCTTCACGATTTCGCGAACTTCATCATCAGCATCGATTTCGTCAAGAATCTCGCTCATGCGGATTGAGGTGTTCTCGCCCTCTTTCCATGCAGAACTCCAGGCGGATGCATGCGATTTTTTCACAAGCCCGTCAAAACTCAGCTTCGAATTCTCATCGAACGCCTTCTGCAAGGTTTCCACATCCGATTCCGACAGGTAATCCATGTTGCATTTTTTCGAGATGTCGAAAAAGCCCCTGTCGTACTGGGTAAACACGCGTAGTTCCGGCGAACAGTTTCCCTTAATCATGTCGTAAAGGGCCGACGGAACTGGGCCATAGTTCATGGCAATATACGTATCCCCCGTCACGGAACGGCCGTACTGCTTGAGATGCAGCAAATCCGCAAACCAGAGAATCTTGAACAGCTTATGAATGCGACGGTCCTGTTCCGGAAGGCGCTCCGCGACCCACAGTGCCGCGTTCAGCAAGACATCTGTACCATATATGGGATTAATCATAAGCCATTCCCCTTTTGGCCCAATATACATATTCTATCAAGCATCTGACAACATACAAGCTCATAAATGCCGCCCTTTTTTGAGTTTCTGCACACTTGTGCACTACAAAATATAAACAAACACAAGGCGGTTGTCAATACCCCGGCACATTTTTTCTGTATCTTTTTTCCGTATCCCTTCTGTATCTTTTTCTGTATCGCTCTTCCCCTTTTTTTTCGCGGGGGCGCGTCAGCGACCCCGCGGGCATCTTGCGACCCGCATCCACCATCCTCCCCCACTGTGACCCATCTCTCACAGTGACCAATCTCACAACAATTCGCCTGTAAACTTTTCTAAATTTGTAATTAAAAATTAGACGAGACCTAATACTATGAAGATTGTACTCCCTGTCGCCGGCAAAGGCGAGCGCATGCGCCCCCTCACCAACAACATGCCCAAGTGCCTGCTGCCCGTTGGCGGCAAGACCATTATCGACTGGATTGTTGCCGACACGCTCCCGCTCCACGCGACAGAGACAATCTTCATCACCGGCTACAAGGCCGAGGCCGTCGAAGACTTTTTGAAGAACCGCCCGCAGTGGGGCAAGACCCGCACCGTGCTGCAGAGCGACCCGCAAGGGCTCGGCCAGGCGATAAGCCTCGCACTCCCCTACGTGAGCGACGACGAACCGCTGCTCATCATCCTGGGCGACACCCTGTTCCAGGCCGACATCCAGAGCCTCGCGGACGCAAGCGAAAACGTCCTCTACACCTACAAGGTCCAGGACCCGCGCCGTTTCGGGGTCGCCGTGACCGATGTCGAAGGCCGCATAGAGCGCCTGGTCGAAAAGCCGCAGGAATTCGTGAGCGACGAAGCCATCGTCGGCATCTACTACATCAAAGACGTCAAGACGCTCAGGGAATCGCTCCAGTACCTCATGGACAACGACATCCGCACCCGCGGCGAGTTCCAGCTGACCGACGCGCTCCAAATGATGATCGAGAAGGGCTGTAAGTTCCGCACCGCCCCCGTGCAGGAATTGCTCGACTGTGGCCTGCCCGAGACACTGGTACAGACAAACACCTGGCTGCTGCAGAACAAGGACGGCCTGAACAACGTGAACCGAGTCGCCGTCGACCAAAGGGAGACTATCCACAACGTAAAACTGATCCCGCCCTGCATCATCGGCAAGAACGCAACCATCGAGAACTGCACCATAGGCCCCAACGTGACCATCGGCGACAATTGCACGCTAAAACATGTGACTATAATGGATTGCATTATGTGGGATAACGAAGAAATCGTACATTCCCACATAGAAGGGCAAGTTATAGCAAACTGCTAGCGCTATATTAGCCAAAGGGGAAAGCCTTCCCCTCGCTCGCACTGCGTTGCTCGCTACCCCTTCTAGCGGGCGGACAGCACTTGGGGCTTTGCCCCTTAGTGCGCATGGCCACCAGGGTGGGGCCTCACACGCCGGCCCCGCAACGCCCCGCTAATTGCGGGTTTGCTTTCAGAATGTATATGCGATTTATAAAAACAATTATCTGTTCTTATACATCGTCTCGTAATACTTTTCGTAGTCGCCGCTCGTGATGTTGTCGAGCCATTCCTGGTTGTCGAGGTACCAGCGTACCGTCTTCTCGATGCCTTCCTCGAACTGCAGGGACGGCTCCCAGCCGAGTTCCTTCTGGAGCTTGGTGGAGTCAATCGCGTAGCGGGCATCGTGGCCCAGGCGGTCCGTCACGTAGGTGATGAGGTTCATGTCCTCGCCTTCGGCACGGCCGAGCAGCTTATCTACAGTCTTGATGACGACCTTGATGATGTCGATGTTCTTCCATTCGTTGAACCCGCCGATGTTGTAGGTCTCGGCAATCTTTCCGTTATGGAAAATCACGTCGATGGCGCGGGCGTGGTCTTCCACGAAGAGCCAGTCGCGCACGTTCTCGCCCTTGCCGTAGACCGGCAGCGGCTTCTTGTGGCGGATGTTGTTGATGAAAAGTGGAATCAACTTTTCGGGGAACTGGTAGGGACCGTAGTTGTTGGAGCAGTTCGTCACGATGGTCGGCATGCCGTAAGTGTCATGGAACGCACGCACAAAGTGGTCGGAACCGGCCTTACTTGCGGAATACGGAGAATGCGGCGTGTACTTGGTCGTCTCGTAGAAGAAGTCGTCACCGTAGGCCAGGTGATGTTCGCTGGAGCTCGCCGTCGTGGTGAACGGGGGCGTGATGCCTTCCGGGTGGTTCATCTTGAGGGCGCCATAGACTTCGTCCGTCGAAATGTGGTAGAAGCGCTTGCCTTCATACTTTTCGGGCAAGGATTCCCAGTAGAGCTTTGCGGCCTGGAGCAGGCTCAAAGTACCCATCACGTTCGTCTTCGCGAAGGTGAACGGATCCTTGATGGAGCGGTCCACGTGGCTTTCCGCAGCCAGGTGGATGATACCGTCAATCTGCTCATCCTGCATGAGCTTGTAGAACGCGTCGAAGTCGCAGATGTCCATCTTCACGAACTTGTAGTTCGGCTTGCCCTCGATGTCCTTGAGGTTCGCGAGGTTGCCCGCGTAGGTAAGCTTATCGAGGTTGACAATCTTGTATTCCGGGTACTTGTTCACGAACAGGCGCACCACGTGGCTACCAATGAAGCCTGCGCCGCCGGTAATGACGATATTCTTCATATAAGCCTCAATTTATCCATTTGTTTTCCTTCGCGACGTCAAAAAATTCAACATCGCTCGCCAAATATAATTATAACTATCAATTTTAAGGATTTTCGATAGCAACACATAGACCAACACCCCACACAATACTTGAAGAATTAATGTCAAGACATCGTTCAATTTCAGCAAAAAGATGGAATAGGTCATTAGACCCATCACCACAGAAAGGGTCATTTGAGGAAGCATGTCCTTTACCTGTGACAAGTAATTATAGCCAAGCAACTTTTTGTTCGGCCAGCTATTAATAATTTGGCTAAGGACACTTGTCACAAGCAAACTATACGCCATCGCCATCACGCTGATATTCATTGTTAAAAGAACCGCAATCAATCCAACAATTTTCTTTATAATTTCAAGCTTAAGAAACAAATCACTGCGACCAAGAGCCTTAATTGCGTTTAAATTGGCTGCATGAACAGGGTAAAAAGCAAATGTAAAGCAAAAAATCCGCAAAAAAGGAACACACGGGAGCCATTTGTCCGTAAGAACCAACCGAACTATAGGTTCAGCACAAACGGCCAGCCCCATCATCATTGGCATCATGATATATGTACTAATGCTAATGGCTCTTCGCGTCATCGACCGAACCCGAGAAAGATCATCCTGTTCTGCAGACATCGCCGGCAGCAGCACGCTATCTACAGATGTGTTTATATTGGTGACAATAACATGGGGAAAAAGGTGTCCCTGGTTGTAAAAAGCTAAGTCTTTCGGTGTATAGATTTTTCCAATAATCAAATGGCGCAATTGTGCATAGCCAGTATCAATAAGCGCCGAGACAAGCAATTTCCACCCATAACTAAAAAGTCCCTTCAACCTTTGAAACGAAAACATGACTTTAGGCCGCCAATGAACAATCATCCACAAAATAATGGTTCCCAAAGCCACATTTGTCAACTGTTGCCCAACCAAAGCCCACACCCCACATTCCATATAAGCCATCGTTATTCCAACAATAGCAGAACCAATTGTGCCCCCAATCGTCGCAAAGAAAAATTTCTTAAAAATTAATTGTTTGGAAACATAGGCTTGTTGTATATTTCTCACTCCAGAAACAACAATGGTTAATCCCAAAACGCGGATTACAGGGGTCAAATGTGGAAGCTGGTAAAAACGAGATATAAGCGGTGCAGAAAAAAACATCGCCACATACAACAACAAACATGCAGCCATATTAAACCAAAATACAGAAGAAAAATCAAGGTCATCTGCATTTTTCTTTTGTATAAGAGCCGTCCCAAGACCAGAATCAACAAAGACCTGTAAAATACAGGTAACAACCGTAACAAGAGCTATTTCTCCGTAAACAGACGGATCTAACAGCCTAGCCAGCACTATTGATACTAAAAAAGTAACTAACTGCGATCCACTTCGTTCGAGGAATCTCCACACAAAATTCGTTGTTATCAACTTTGCAGATGTTTTTTTATTTAAATCTTTTTTCATTGCTAAACCAATTCCAATGTCTTTCCTTCATTTTTATACTTTCCCATTGTTTAATGCGACACTGTTTTCGACAGTTTCCTTCATTTAAGCCGTTCAGTAAATTAGATGTTTAGCAACATTCTCTAATATAGCAAGACGATAATCCATTATTGGATTTGTAGTTTTTTTAATAGTGGGTTCATAAACGACCGTATTCATTATCGGTTAAGTTAAATATATCTTTTTTTGCTAAGTGGTATACCCTTGTGGTCTAGGCAGCCTGTTTTGACAGCCTATATTCTTCCATCGGAGTCTTGTATCCCAGCAAACTATGGAGCCGTTTCCGGTTGTAGAATAACCCGATATACCTGAAAACGGCCTCCCGCACGTTTTCCAGGTCCTTGAAGTCATACCTGTAGGTCAGTTCCTTCTTAAAGCTAGCGAAAAAACTTTCCATGCAGGCGTTGTCGTAGGGGAAACCCGGTACGCTCATCGAGGGCGTTATCCCATTCTCCGGGAGCATCGTTCGGCAACCCATGTTGCTGTATTGCACTCCGCGATTGGAATGGAAGATGAAACCGTTGTGATGGCCGCGTCGCATGATGGCATTGGACAACGCACGCTTGACCAGTTCGGTATCGATGTTCTTGTTCACGGTGCAACCCACCGCCTTCTTGTTGCTCAGCTCAAGGACCACGGCAATGTACACCCAGCCTAACATTGTCTTGATGTAGGCGATGTCGCCCGCGCAGACGGCGTTCAGACTGACGGGATTGAGCCTTCGCTGCACCAGGTTTTCGCTGTACATGGCGCCGCATTTGCCCTTGCGGTAGGGTTTCCACTTCCTGAGCGTGATCGGATAGAGCCCGTTCTCGCGCATGATCCGTCGCAGAGTACACACTTTTACTTCAACGCCCTTGACATGGCGTGTCGCCTGCATCCTCGGGCAACCGGGTTTGCTGATTTTTCGTTCTTGAGGACCAGTTTAATAACCTGTTTCCTTGTCTCGGAGTTGTAGTTGATTTTTGCCATTGTTTTACCTTTTTGGGGTTGTGCAATGAATATAGTAGTTTATGCTACCCTCTTATTAAACTCCTGCATAGTCCAAAAATCAAACGGCACCAAGAACGTCTATCCTCTAAGCACTCAAAACAACCATGAATAATTTTCACTATAGCAGAGAAAAAAATTAGAATTATTTTACGAAACGAAGTGTATTTGATTGCCTATTCATGTTTCCACTGTGCTTTTCTCTCGCGTCGCAAAAGCCTATCAGGTTCCATATGTTTCTGTTCAATTCCGGAAGCCAACTCTGCTACACCATTCAACGGATTAACAGGTTTCACTTTTCCAGAGCAAACCGGACAATGGCACACATTCTCATAGCGCTCTGGTTCTGTATATGTGGTCAGCACTCCTTCAAAATTTCGTAGCACAACTTTCCTTGGAGTCTGAGAAATCAAATAATTAGGCATTACAGGTATCTTCCCTCCACCACCGGGAGCATCCACAACGAAGGACGGAATGCAGAATCCTGTTGTATGACCACGTAGCGCCTCCATGATCTCGATACCCTTTGAAACCGGGGTGCGGAAATGGCTAAGTCCAAGACTAGGATCACAGTTGTAAATGTAATAAGGACGAACCCTGGCTCTAACTAATGCATTAACCAGATCCTTCATCACATAAACACAATCATTCACCCCAGCCAGCAACACACTCTGATTGCCCAGAGGGATCCCGGCATCAACAAGCATAGCACATGCTTTTCTCGCTTCTTCTGTTAACTCTTTGGGATGGTTAAATTGCACATTGCACCAGACTGGGTGATACTTCTTGATCATATTGCAAAGTTCGGGTGTTATGCGTTGTGGGCAAACTATAGGAGTACGGGACCCAAAACGTATAATCTCAACATGATCAATCTTCCGAAGTTCTGACATCACCTTTTCTAATGCTACATCACTGAGCATAAGAGGATCACCGCCAGATATTAAGACATCTCGTATTTCCTGATGTTCCCGAATATAATCAATACCACGCATTATCTGTTCCATCGGAACGAAATTATCGTGCTGACCTGCGAATCGCCTCCTCGTACAATGTCGGCAATACATAGCGCATTGATCAGTAACAAGAAGAAGTACACGATCTGGATATCGATGCGTCAATCCTGGAACTGGGCTAAATTCATCTTCAGCTAATGGATCGGCGTCTTCATATGGAGCAAAATACAACTCTTCATCAGTAGGAATTGCCTGCTTACGGATTGGATCATAAGGATCGTCAAGATCAATCAGAGAAAGATAGTATGGTGTTACCGCCATTCTCAATCTTCCAAGAGTAACCTCAATGCCTTTCCTCTCATCATCTGTCAGACTAATGCCGCAGTCTTCCAAATCCTGAACTGTAGTTGCTCTATGCGCAACTTGCCACCGCCAGTTGTTCCAATCCTGCGGGGATACTTCTGAAAAAAGCCCATTTCTAGTTTTCATTCTAATCTCCATAATTAGCAAAAATCTAATTAATCAATGCAGTCATCTATCGTCTTAAATCCATAGTAGCAGGGCAAACCAGACTTAAAAGGCGCACTAAGATCTGGGCTATTAATCAGAAGACGATTATCATCGCTTATAAGTTTTTCTTGGCGTACTTCCTGTGCCCATCGAATTATCTCATCAATTTTGGGTGTATTTATACCAAGTTGCTCCGCAATCCATTTTGCAATGCAATTCCCATAGTAGATATCATCCATAAAGAATCGATAATTCCTGTCAATTTCCCACTCACCATCCGAGTTCTGAACAACCGGAGTTTTAATAGTCCCGAGCGTAACGGAATTAAGAAATGAATCCTTTACGCTTTCATTTACATCCGCATTAAATGAATAGTGGTCCAATGAAAGATAATCCATCATTAGATGATAATCTTTTTCAGGATGCAACGCTTTAATCGTATTCCGAATTAGGGTATATTCGGCATCTAAATCAGCTAGTTCTTGGGCAGAAATATCATCATAGTCTCTATAGAACCAAGGAACATCTTCAAGTTTCTTCCATGATTTTCCATAGACCGCATACAGACCATGACAACGAGACGTGTGTATAATTTGATTGTCTACAGAAAGCGTAAGTGAAAGAAAGTTATCACATTGTTCGACTTTACCCTTCCCAGACCACTTATAGCTAATTTGATCAAAGAACTCTTTATTTATTTGGTTATAGTATTCCTTGGGGTATACTGCAGCACAAAGACGATCCTTGAATCCAAACATGACTCCCTTATGTCCCAACTTCTCGGCTCTACTCGTCCAGGGAATAAGGCCAAATGCGAACTCTACAATATTTGTTAATCCATACTCTTTTCGTATCTCATCAACCATCCAATTAAAGCCACCTTGGCCATAAGCTACACCGATAACTACGGTTTTATCATGAGATATATATGGTGCAATTGTATGAAGACAAACTCTATACTTATGCACAGGCATGCACAAAAAGATGTAATCAGCAGTTGGAATTAATTCATTCGGATCATTTGAAATTGCCTTTAATTCATTAGAGTACCTTCCTCGTACATTGCCGTCCGGATCATGCCATTCTAATTCTATTGTTTTCGACCATATTTCAGGTCGAGAGGTATAGAGCGAAACATCAAAAATAGAATCCCTCAACAAAGGAATTGCAGCATGAGCGCTGTTTCCGCCGCCACATATCACTAATTGTTTTTTCATTATTTCATCCCTTCAAAACATATATTATAATATATTATATATTCAAAGATAACCGACGCTTAAACCAAGATTGTGTTGCATCCGCCGTATCGTATTCTCCAATTTTCCTGATCACGCATTTCTTCTCCACAATCTGCGCTGGGCTTAAAGGTCATTTGATATATGCCCCTAAATTCAAACCCCAGTTTTTTCATTTCTAATTCGCTATTTGAACTAGATATAACCGTATTGACTTTATCCACTTGCTTACCAAATGTAAAAAGCGCCATGATATTGAGATCAAATTCCGACAACTTACACTCATTGGAACTACCCCACTCAACAACAGTTCCACGAACCAGGTTCTTAAACGTGCCCTTTTTGTTTTCCTCAAACCTTTCTTTAGTCATATAGAATCCAGCAGGTGTACCATCTTTCTCATAAACAGCATAAAAATAGTTTTTATCATGAGCGTTAGATGAAAATGTATTTTCCAAATTCCACTGAAACCATTCTCTATCATGAATCTCCATGTATTTATGCCCATCTTGGAGTACCATTTCAGTTATCCATTCTGGAATCTCTTTTTCTTGCTTGATAATGTACTTACACTTTAACTTATAAAATCGGATCATGTTAGGAATCTCTGCAAAGCGCAGCCTTAAATCCCCCCAGAAAGAGCGCCAAGCCAGTCTTATTCCTCTATATCCTTTTGCCACAAGAACTGACCGCTTTTTGCGATCTTTGTTATACAAAGGCTTTCCAAAAATGCAAATATCCATCTTCTTCAAGATAGAAATTGCTCCAGAAGAATACAACTGACCAATATAAATAGGGTATTCACTGTTCAAGATAGTGTCGTGAACAACCAATGTTCCAAATCCTTTTCCTTGGAATTTGTCGTTTATCTCGTGTCCTCCACCGGTCTGAGCCTTAACAGTTCTATCACCAATTTTAATTTGCGTAGGCATAAGCATATGCCGTCCCACAATCTCATCTTTATAAATAACTATGTTCAAAACAGTTTTAGTATCATCGTCATAGTTTGGATTGGAGAGCAAGGCTTTTTTTGTGTTGTTATTGAAATAATCTGAAACAACACCATAATCATCCCCATGCGTATCGTAAGTTTTATCTTTTAATTCACGATACGTTATCCGTCGTAAGATTGCTCCTTCGGCATACATCATGTCTTTTTCCTCTATCTCGGTGACCACCCGTAGTTGACTCCATTAAAACATCTTAGACGGCGTAATTCCGGTTATGCGAATAATTCTCTTGGATCAAGTTTACCCATAAGGAGGGATTTCCCCTGATCATTCAGCACATCAACGGTTCGATTCACAAAGTCGATTCTATCTATCAGCTCTTCCTTGGTGTCCGCCACAAGCTCTACAGTAAACATTGGTTTGTCGACAGTTCGATCTTTACCAAAATGGTATCCTACACTATGATATTTCAGTATTTCGATAACACCGGGCAACTTCTCAACATCTTCAAGTCCAACTATTTTAGCTACAATTTCATCTTCCCCCTGAACCAAATAATTGCAATCAACAGCATATTTTTTGTACTTTGCCGCATCCACAGGTATTGATGCTAAATCATTAACCATTTTGCCCGTCAAAGCATAGCGCACAACCATATCGATTGCATTATCCCCGATGCATTCCTGCTCGTGGGCAAAATATGAACCGCCCAAACGGCAACCCATTTCAAAAAACGTCACCTTTTCGCCATCATAATAGCCCTGCATGAACATGAGACCGTCGGTAAAGCCAAGGTCCTTAAACATCCTAATGACCCGCTCATTTATGTTGTCGAGATAGAAGTCTATTGACCGCGATGGTGCAATTGCTATAGTCGAATAATTGACTGGTTTTCCTGTTCTGTCTGAAGATACATATCTATCAAAAATGCCCAGTAGTCTAAACTCACCGCCTACGCCCATGTAATCAAGGAGAAATTCTCTGCCGGTTATGTAATCCTCAACAATAGCGTTGCCACTGGATGAGTAGCCCGCCGCTTCATTGAACCGTTCCATAAGTTCATCCTCATCATGACAAATGCCCGCCCCCCGCGAACCACTACCATCAAGGGGTTTCACAAAAGCAGGATACTTGATCGATTCGAGTGTTTCCTTCGTCAGTTTTTTTCCGACAAAATATGTTTGTGGAACTGGAATATTGTATTGTTGACATGTGGATTTGAACTCTTTCTTGTTTGTAGACATGCTTAACATTTTCTCAGTTATATAGCACGGAAGATTTAGCCGTCTACAAACTTCCATATATGGTCTGAGCAGGATATCAACGAATCCAGTAATAACACCGTCTACTTTTTCCTCCATGCAACACTTAACTAATGAATCGACATCAAGTGCATTGATTAGCACAGGTTTATCTGCAATCAGTTTTGCCGGAGAATCTTCTTTATAATCTGCTACGATCGTATAAGCGCCTTTAGCTTTCGCGTAACGCACGATGTCACATTCGGTTGCAGTAGCTCCAATAATCAAGAGCTTTTTACCTTCAAATTCCTTCATACACAATCCTCCAGTCCGGATGGTCATGGCATTTCACTATACAATATCATTATACGACTTGTCCCATTTTAGCTAAAAATCAGTTGGAATAAATTTAAGCTATTAGGGACTAGCTGTCAAGTGGCTTCATACTTTTTTTTCGATCATGAACCTCTCACCGAGGATAAAGGCATCTGCCAGTCCACGTCCAAAAGTTCTTCTATTTTTTCACACATATATTTCATATCCTCTATCCCATACCGCTGGTCAATGGGGATACAAACCACATGGTCGGCAAGTTCGCATTCTAAATCGGTCGGTTTGCACCATTCAAAGACGTTGGGCCAGTATGTTGCGACAAATACTTGCTGTTCGATAAGCTGTTTCTTGATGGCGCTGCCGTTGTCAGCCCAATAGGGGTAAACCAGCGGACATTCGAAAAAATCCATGGAAGGAATTTGCAAACGGTTGGTGGCTTTTAACGCCCTGTGAATGCATTCGAAATTTTCACGGCGCTTGAGCTTGATGTCGTCGAGGTCGACGGATGCGAAAATGGATTTCGACAAATTGCTCATTTGTGAAAGTGGCACTTCTGCAATGGCCTTGCTTACATCCTTAAAATCGTCGTATCCTTCGGAGGGGGAAAGTTCAATTCGTTTCAGCAAGTGCTTGCAACGGTCGAAGGATTTGTCAACAGGCAATTCGCTTGCGGTGTCGGGAACGGACGTTACGGCAATGCCGCCGTCCGGCATCCCCATGAATTTACGCGGACTGTAAAACTGGTGCGAGCCCGAAACAGGCTTGCAATATAGAGCCTGCGCGTTGTCCAATATGAGTTTCTCTCCATATTGATTTGCAAGTTGCTTGCTGTATTCGTCCTTGATGCCGTAGTAGTTCGTGTAGAGAAGGAATTCGTTTTCGCCAAGTTCCAAGTTGCCGGCGATTTCAAGCTTTTCGTCGATGTGGTAAAATTTCCAGGAGACGCCAAGTCGTTGTATCGGCAACATGACGGCATCGCAAGTAAAATAGGGAATCCAAAGGCAATGAATGTTCCCAAGGCCTTTCAGAATGTATTCGAGGGCATGACGGCCGCTATTCAGGTAAACTGCAATTTCATGCAGCAGCCGCTTTTTTACAGGAGGGAATTCCCATTCGAAATATCCGCCGATTGGTCTCATTACGCATCCCCTATTTAAGCTTGATTTGCACCCACGAATCGGGACTCTCGATCGCCCTGTCGAGTTCCTCGCGGGTTTCGAATCGCAGGAACAGCGTGCCAAGCGAGTTGTTCGCGCCCTTGAAGGGCGTGATGTGGTCTCCGGGCTTCACGATCAAGCCGATGTCGCGCACGTACTTGTCCTTGAATGCGGGGTCGATTTCGACGGAGTCGAGCGCGCCCTCTTCGTAGGAATGCAGAATGTAGTTGCACCACACGCCGTCGTATTCCGGGACGGTGATGTCGTCCATCGGCATGCCGAGCGCCTTCTTGATTTCGTTTGCAATGAGGCTCTGGCCGGTCGCCATGTCCTGCAGTTCCGCAATGCGGTTGCCGCCGCCGCGGGGGCTCACTTCCATGATGTAAGCCTTGCCGTCGGAGCACACGCGGCTTTCCACGTTGTAGATGCCGGATTTTACGCCGAGAAGCGTGAACAGGCGCTGCAGTTGGGCGGTCAAGTCGTCCTGGAACTTTTGCTCCATGGAGGCGGGCCAGATCTCGATGGCGGGCGTGTACGGGTTCGCGGCGGCCTTGTCGAACAACTGGTCGGAATACGCCGGGTACACGAGCTTGCCGTCCACCGTGAAGACGTCGGCGCTGGACTGCGCGCCCACCTTGTCCAGGAAGTCCTCGACGATGAAGTTCTTCGAGATGGAGGCCGAAAGCGCCGTCTCGATGGCGGATTTCAGGTCGCCCTTGTCCGTGACCTTCGTAACACCCTTGCTGCCTGCGGAATCCACGGGCTTCACGATGACGGGCCAGTTGAAACAGTCAACGTCCTTCAGGGCGTCCTCGACGTTCGTGTAACCTTTCGCCTTCGGGCAGTTGAAGCCGTTTTCGGAAAGGAACTTGCGGAACAGCGACTTGTCCTGCAGAATGCAGGCGGCCTCGTAGCTGCACTGGAACGGCAGTCCCATTTTCTCGGCCACGTAGGCGGCGGCTGTCACGCCGGGGTCCACCGCGTGCGAGAGGATGCCGTCGATTTTAAGTTCCTGTGCGGCGCGCAAGACGGCGTCCTTGTCGATGATGCTCACGTTGCAATATTCGTCGGAATACTTGTGTGCGATGTTGTCCGGCAGGTAGTCCGCCGTAATCACGTAGACACCTTGTTTGTGAGCCTTCTCGATAATAGGAAGCAGGTACCTAAGACCGCCCAGGAGCATCAGTTTCTTCATTTCTAAACGCCTTCGCCACAAACCAATTCGAGAATTCTTGAAACATCAGCATCACTCAACTGGTGATGCATCGGCAAACAAATTACCGAATCCGCCATCTTATGGGCGTTAGGCAGATTTGCCGGATTTGCCGAATCCAAGCCACGATATGTGGAGAATTCAGAAATTAACGGATAGAAATACCTGCGTCCAAACACATTGGCAGCCTTCATCTTTGCATAGAGCGAATCGCGAGACATTCCATACTTGGCAGAATCAATAAAGATCGGGAAATATGCATAGTTATGCCTAACCCCTTCAATGTCGTCAAAGAAAGACACGCCCTCAACATTCCTCAAAGCATCGCGGTACTTGACCGCCACCTGATGTCGAGCCTCTATCGCGGCATCCACTTGGCGAAGATTCAAAATCCCATATGCAGAGCGCATCTCATCGACCTTAGAATTAATGCCCGGACCAACAACAGTTGTCTCTCCTGCGAAGCCGAAGTTCTTCAAATAATCTATACGTTTCTTGGTAGCCTCGTCATGCATTACCATGGCTCCGCCTTCTATCGTATTATAGACCTTGGTCGCATGGAAACTGAGGGTCGACATGTCCCCTTCGTTCAGAACACTTTCTTCATTGACCCGAACACCAAAAGCATGAGCCGCATCGTAAATGACCTTAAGCCCGTAAGTGTCCGCAATTTCCTTGATTCGCTTGGTGTTGCAGGGCTGACCATACACATGGACCGGCATAATAGCCGTCGTTCTCGGTGTTATTGCGGCCTCAATTTTTTCAGGATCAATGTTTCCCGTTGCCGGGTCCACATCCACAAAAACGGGCTTGCAGCCATTCCACCAAATACTGTGCGTCGTAGCAACAAAACTATACGGGGTCGTTATGACTTCCCCCGTTACGCGCAAGGCCTGAAGCGCCGTAAGCAAAGGCAAAGTTCCATTGGTAAACAGGCTTACAAAAGGCACCTTAAGATATTCCGCCAATTCTTTTTCGAGCTGTTTGTGGAAGGAACCATTGTTGGTAATCCACTTGGAATCCCAGATTTGTTTGAGCAAACCGTGAAATTCATCTAAATCCGGCAAAAGCGGGGACGTGACTGTAATTCTTGAGTTATCCATAAAAACCTTATAATAAAGCAACAGAAATATAGCTATTAGCGTTATACCTTATTTCAATTCCCGCTATCCATTCCCTCATTTAAGGGAATTTCTACTCAAAAAACACAATTACAGGCATTTTCGGGAATGAAAGAGCATCTTTTTCATAGAAAACATCCATAAAGATCTGGTTTATCCATAAATTGAAAAAACGTTTCGACAAAATTAGAAAACTCTACCTTTTATTATATCGACAACCTTTGCCACCACGATAGGCAAAAAAACTCCAAACGCAACATACCCTAAAAGAAGAAGCACATTCCCTCCCACAGTGGGGGTTAAAAAATCTACCGTTGTTTCAGGCTTCCAATTCCTTACTATCAAAGCAAACACCTTAAAAAAGAATATATGAAGCGCCATTATATAGAACGACTTTTCACCAATCATTTTCAAAACGGCACCAATGCTCGTGTTTACAATTTTTTTAGAAATAAAGCAAATCACATATAGAGCAGCAATATTTCCGCACACAAGATGGAACACATCGTGATATCTATTTACATCTAGGTGAACATGTCCGCTCAAAACCGCATTCTGCCAAAAGAGAAGAAGCGACATCCCAAAAAAAAGCCACGAATCAAAGGTCATTTTCTTTTTTTGATACATATATTGTCCAATAGCTAAAAGCAGCATGACAACAACGGTATTACTACACCTGCTTATAGTCAAGCCGTATTTATTAGACAAAATTGCAGACACAACCGTCAAAAGCAAACATACAAAAAAACGCATCTTCTCATAATTCGATTCCTTGAACAATTTTCGGCAAAGCATCGTCAATAGCGCATACCCTATAAAAGCCAAACTCAAAACATACGCGAACCACAATGGTCCAACAATAGGTTCACTACCTGCAAAAAACACCGCCGCAAGAATATTTTTCAAAAAAACACTCGTGTCATACATCATTATGTACTTACCACTATACTTAACAGTCGATGAATAGAATCCTATTGAAAAAAAAACATTGTGCAACAAAACCGCAGGTATATAAAAATACAAGGTCAATAAATGGACGGTCTTTAATTTTCCTTTTACAAATTGAAATGTATTTGCAAGTTTTTCCTCTTTTATGAAAAAACCGGCCAAAATAAAAAAGACCGGAACATGCCACATTCCACCAGCAAGGATCGCTCTGGTGGGAAAAAGATCACTGCCCCACACATCAAAATGAATATGAGCTAGAACTACAGCAAGAATCGCAAAACCTTTCGCAATGTCAACAAATTCAGTTCTCTGTCTCATATCTGCACCACAATTAATAGACACACAGCGTTATTTAAAAAGGGGAAAAAAATGTCCTTTCCAGAAATTCCTAATTTTTTCCCACAAAAACGCAAACAACAGGGGCATTGCAGTTCCAACTACTAGGTAATAAGCAACAAGAACTACACTGTCTTTCGCCGAAGGCAATTCGGCATCAATATTCACGCTCCATCCCAATACATTTAATAATATCGCACCTAATTTAAAAGCAACCAAATGCAATGCCATTATATAAAATGATTTTTTCCCTATATAAGCAAGCACTTTCCCACAATAAAAAGATTCTATTTTTTTTGAAATAAAGCACACCACATAAAGCATGCAAAAGCAACCACCAAACAAATGAAAAAAATCATGATACGAGTTGTTATTAAGGAACACGTTCCCGCTCAATACTGCACATTGCCACGAAAGCACAATTGACACAGCAAAAACAAACACAGAATCAAATTGAACATTTCTTTTTTGAAAGAGATATTGTCCAAAACAAATAATGGCAGTAACAACAAGCGTATTACTAAAGCGATTCAAAGTTAGTCCCATTTTGTTCGATAAAACACAGGAAACCACAGCAAAAAAAACACATAAAAACATCCTTATCCCAACAATATCAGCATTTTTGCAAATTCTCTTGCAAATCCATGTTATAACCGAATACGCAAAAAGAGACAATAACAATACATAAGAAAACCATAACGCACCTACAATAGGTTCTCTTCCCGCGAACAAAAAAACCGCCAAAATTTGCTTTACAAAATCAATGCTAGAATATATAGAGATTTCCTTTCCCCCATATGAAACGGAAGACGAATAAAATCCAATATCAAAAAAAACGTTATGAAGAAGAACTGCAGGAATATAGAAACAAAGCGTCCATAAATACAAAGTCTTTAGTTTTCCCATTATAAAACTTCTAGGGCACAACAATTTTTCATCCTTAAGAAAGAATCCTGAAATGGCAAAAAAAACAGGAACATGCCACAAACCGCCTAAAAGAGTTTTTAATGGGAATAGCGCACCCAAATCAAACGAAAATCGGATATGCCATAGAACCACGGCAAGAATAGACAAGCCTTTTGCAACATCAACGTACTTTGTCCTAGCCATTTAAAACTCCATCAAGATACATTTTTGCAACATTTTCATCAGTCAAACGCAATGCGGTCTGTTTTGCATTTTCTGATATTTTTTTCAAATCCTGAATGTTCAACGAATTTATTTTAGCGATTATCGCAGCCAGTTCATGTTCATCCCCTGCTTTGCACAAAAAACCATTAACTCCATCCTCTATTATTCCCTCCATTCCCTCATTTCGTGAGGCAACAGTTATGCACCCCATCGACATCGCCTCAAGGTAAACCAAGCCAAATGTTTCTTCTTCACTAATCATAACAAAGCATTGAGCTTGGCTAATAAAAAAAGGAACCTGTTCTCGATCAACAAAACCATGCAACTTGACTTTATCGAGCCAGTTTTCCCTCCTTACAATACCTTCTATAATAGGCCTATTCACACCATCTCCAACATAGTCCAAGCAAAACTCATTCAAGCCACATTTTTTTATTGCCATCAGCAATTTCTCTGGATACTTACGGCGAATAAAAGACCCCACATAAACAAACTTGTTAATAGGCTTACTTATAACGCAGCAATCCGTTCTATTCAAAAAATGAACTGGAATGCCGCTATAGCACAAGAACTGACGTGGTGGAATGTAATTAGTATATTTTTCAAATTCTCTTTTCAACGGAAGAGAGCGATACCCCCAAACATCAATTTTCCGTATTTGATCTTGATAAGAACCTTGCATAAAGCGAAGCATTTTCATACGTTGTTTATGCACAACCACACAGGTTTTTGCACTGGGAAAAAACTGCTCTTTCAATTTATTCAGCATTTCGGTATGTGGATAAAAATTATGCGCTGATATTACATCAGGGACGAAATTATTCCGTTTACAAAAATCAGCAATTTTTCTCACCTGCCTTTCTAAATGCGCCCTAGGTACAGCAAATCGAGGCAGGGGTTTGAATAACGGCATGCGACACACCATAACGCCATCCATCTCGAACTCAACATCATTCTTTTGGAATGCGGTTGTCACACTCGTATTAAACTTGCTAGCAATCAATTTGTCCGCAAAACGAGCAATCCAATGCAACATTCTCAAATAAACCGGATAATTATGTACAACAAGTACTTGATTTCCCTGCCTCACCCATTCCTTCGCAAAGTAATGAACGACGCTCGTATTGTTCGAAATTACAATATCCTTTGCCGGATATATGGTAGTCAGTAATAAAATCTTTTTTTTCATATAAACCTCAAATTTCAACTTATATTCGTCGCACATTCAGCACTGACGTTCCAGAAATATATACCAAAGCATCGGTTATTTCAAGCTCGTTATCCCTATTCACCACTTTGTTTCCAAAATGGTCAACGATATTCAACGTATCACCATTTGTCGCAACTTGTATTTTAATTTTTTCCCCATCATCCGCCCATACCGCCCAAACTTTACCCCTTTCCGGAGATATCCACGAATATATATTCAGTTTTGAAATTTTTGTTTTTTCTATTTGTGGAACAGAGGAATTTGGAGTATAATAGAAAGACAACGCCTTATACGCATTATAAGCCAGCCACGGGTCAAGGCCCGTCCACCGCTCTTCTAAGTCAGCAACACTATCTACTCTAACACAGATTTTGTCCTTTTTGTCCATACCCCAAAAAGATGTTGCCGGAAGTTTTAGAAACGTTTTTTCTTCTTCATCTATTTTCAACATCCCTTTCCACAATTCAGTCTCAAGTCCATCCTTATGCAACAAACTTACAGATTTCAAAGTGTATCCACGTCCTCCAATAGCAACACCTTTAGTCTTTAGTCGCCATAGAGTGGTTTTTGAGTGAGAGTATAACATAAAATTATCTTTATTCTGCTTTCGTAAATATATTCTCTTTGACGCATCTCCTGACGTTATCGCAGTCCGAAATTCCCCATCATTTACATAAAAACTTCCATATGAATTCGACACACTAGGGCCAATTATTCCATAATAATTTTGACGTTGATGGTGAATTCCTGGAGCGCGATTTCCGCCAAAGGCATGAAATTGATAATAAAAGACCTTGTCAAATCCTTTAGATAAGACCACAATATTTTGCTTTGGCAACAATTTCGCTTGATCAAGCTGCGAATACTCCCATAGTGACGCCCCACACTCCGTAACCCAATGTCGTTTCTCTCCCAACCTATTTTTTCTTATCAAGTCTAACCACTCATCCAAAAAAGCTATGTATTTTTTTTGATCATCATTATAAAAATGAAGATTCGTAACATCTACAATATCAGCCAAGGATTTTCCGTCCACTGACCGGTATTGCAGAAAATCCTTTGTATAATGATTTGTATTTGTCAAGCCCGGCATAACTATTTTAGCATCTTCACGAACAAGTTTTATTCTCTCAGAAGCTTTTCTCATAAGAGAATAAAAAACAGGCACATCCATTTTCAGTTTTTCAATTTTCAAATCAGGCTCATTCATCAGTTCAAAGAAATCTACTTTCACAAATCTAGATTCAAATTCGTCATCAATGCTTATTGCTTTTTTCCCGTCATACCGTTCGGCATAGTAAGAAAGCATTTCCAGCCAACGCTCAATATACGTTGAATCCATTTTTTCCGGAATTTGTGGAATGGAAAGAAGAATTTTTAAGCCATTCTTATCCGCATAAAAACACGCCTTATCTAAGGCTTTTTTTTGCTGAAGCCAATCTTTTTCAGTCCAATAAACATCAAGGCGAACAATCTGAACCCCAGCATCTTTCATAGAAACACAAAGTTCATTTGCAAAATTGATCGAGCAATCAAACACTAAATGAGCATTCATCCCCAATCGTTCATTGGCACATACAACACTTGCAGAAAAAACCGCAAAAAAGAATATTATTTTAAAAAAATCCCTCATCAGCATTCTGTTCTACAAACTTTCATCATACGACAAAAACTCCCAACGACTATGCCACTCTCGATCCACCACCACATAAGGATTAAATACTGACACATACGGAAAATACGCATTGCGGGTTGTTGGGTTTTTCACATAATTCATAATCACAGGAGAGCAGCACACTAATATAATCACAATAAATTTCAACAGATAGTTTTTCGTCATAACAACATTCCTTTCTGCATACGCACAAACAGCAATGAAAAAGAACAAAATAAAATATGTATTTAGTCTAAAAATAAAAGGAATCGATTTTGTCATACTCATTATAAGGACCGAGATAAAAGCAATATTAAAACACAATTGCTCTTGTCTATTCCGAGCCTTACCAATATTTTTATAAACAGCCAAATAAAAAGCTATACAGCTAAAAGCTATTTGCGGCAAAGAAACACCGCCCATAGACGAATATCGGCCCAAATACCGCAGTGCAATCCAAGAAATTTTCGTCATAGGAAGAACGCTCAAAACAAAAACAGTTAATTTAAAAGCCACTATAGAGCCGATTAAAAAAGAGACAAATACTATCATTGACTTCTTTTTAGTCAGTTTCAACCTAAACAGCAGAGGAACAAACCATACACAAAATGCCCCAGGATGAATAAAGTACGCAGGAACAACAATTAAATAATACAAGAAAATTTTTTCTTTCCGCAAAAAATAGAATGCATAGAGAAAAACAGACATTGCCAGCCCCTCTCTACAAATATCAAAAGTAAAATAGGGGAAAGCATATACAAAATAAAGAGCCAAACCAAATAGAACAAGCCTAGTATTCTGCCGCAATGTCAGGTAAACCGCATGCGTTAAAATAATTGCATAAACAAATTGATATAAAACAAAGCTACTTGATAACGTTCGCCAAAAAGAAAACCACACAACAAAAAGCGGAGACCACCTAGATGAAAAAATCTTTTGGTGTGTCAACTGGCCAATTGTCGGATAAAATCCATAGAGATCTTGATACAATAAAGAATCTGTTCCTACCCTATACCGAAAACCAGCAACAAGAACCATTAAGAAGCAACAGAAAACAGCGCACACACGATTCGTCTTTTGCCCGGGATACTTACTTCCCAGCCAAATGCAAAAAAAGATCGTGAACAACACAACAAGGTATACAAGCATGCTTTTTTACCCAATCACTAGCACGATTCTATAGTATCATAAATACGATTCAATCTTTCCAACTTCACTTTCAGCGTTCTGGAACTCGCAACAAAATCTAAATTTTCCAATTGTTTCTTTTCATCAAGTTTCTGATCTACGGCAACCTGATTTAAATCTTTTTGCAAGGCATAAATATTGCAGCCCTTAGATTTATATTCCTTATAAACAACAGATGTTTCACTTAAAAAAACTTTCCCGCCACGTTTCAAGATAAAGTTAATATTCCCCAGAGCTTGTTGTCGTTCATGATAAAAAATACCAATATTGCAAGAATCTATCAAAACACTATATTCTTCTATAGGCATAAAACCATCTAAGAAAATGCAACTGGTGCCAAAACGTTTAAAATAGGCCTCTTTGACTTTTGCAATATAATACTCTGGACCTGCATAACTCAATGGAACAACAATTTTTCGACAGCCGATATCAATTCCTTCAAAATATGGCAATATATCCAAATGATTGCCCGTCGGGTTCGCGGAATTGCCAATCAAAATGTTTTCGCCTTCCGAAAAACAAAAATCCTTCACGAATTCGTTTGGGCCTTGATAGCGAAAATCGACCTGTTTCGCTTGGAAAAAAGAGCATCCTGTACACAGATTATATTCAGCCGGAAGGCAACCCGAAAAAAAATCAATTCGGTTAACCGCAGAAGCATACTTTCCGTCCTGTTCTAAATCTAGTAGCTTCTTTAATTGTTTCTTTAGCTTTAACGCAATTGAATCGGTTTTTATCGCAGCTTTTGTAAATGGTTTATACTGATCAATCTGAACAACCTTATTCTCACCATACAAATCATAGCCCCAAGCAAGCCACAACACCTTAATCTTTTTAGGAATCGATGCAATTATATCATACGGCATACTATCCAGTGAATGTAATATTACCACATCATAGTTCTCTTCTTTCAACAAATTCAAAATATTTTTTTTTGCAATTAAGCGGACCGATTCTTTTGCTTTGATGTACTTGAAATTTACTTTCCAAATATAATGGAAATCTATTTTCCAATAAGGGCAAAGAAAGAAATCATGTTGTGCCCGATCAGGAGTTAAAGACAAAAGCCCAATTGTTGAGTCGACAAATTTTTCATCTGTCACAAAATTAGCAATACGAAGTTTTCTCTGATTCATAGCAGAAGATTGGTTTCGGTCAAAACTTATACAGAGACACTAAGTCCAGTAGTTTTTTATGCATCGTACCCATTACAGCAAGTTGCTTAAGAGCACCATCAATCATAGCCGTCAAGAACTTGTAATAAGCCGATAAATTCCCTATTTGCGCCGGAGCATTATGAACAAATCCATTTCGCCAAGCCATATGCAGGCATACATCGGGCGCCCCCAACCGCTCAAAGACGTTTCCTTCAGGCAAATCAAATAGGTTAAAATTGACTTTCTCTGCACGCGAGTCGACATCAGCCGTATTGAGATCACAAGCAGTGACCGAAGCCCCTTTATCCAGGAGAGCCTTTACCACATGCCGTCCAATATAACCATTTGCACCTGTAACTAATATCTTCATATTACTTTATTTTCCATCCCCACTTGTTAAAATATTTCACAAGTGAAACAGCATGGATTCGAGTCAATTTAAAATTAGTGTGGCTAGCCTTTTCCCATTTATGCACCACACGTACTGCGGGGTGCACTACAATCCGGCTTTGTTTGCGAATTGTTCTACACAAGTCGGCATCTTCCGCATACATAAAGTATCGGTCATCAAAGCCCCTGACATTCTTAAAAAGGTCTGTACGAACAACTAGGAAACTTCCCTGCACGAACTCGCAGTCGAAATCCTTTGTTTTGTCGACATCTTCCATGGTATGGAAATCGAACCTTTTTTTCAAAGGCTTTATGCGCACATAACGACAAAGTAGATCATACACTGTAATATCACGCCTATACACTTGAAGAGCGTTATTGTATTCATCCGTTAAAATCGGTGCCGTCATCCCAACATCTTCGTTTTTGCTCAAAAAATCAACAAGCGGAGTAAACGCATCCGAATAAAGAACTATATCCGGGTTTACAATAGCATGGAATTCAGAATCAAGCCGCGGAAGAACATAATTGTGGCCTTTACCAAAACCAAGATTCTTCCCTGTCTCCACATATTCTACGTCAGAGTACTTCTTTATCGCTTCCAAAAAGGTCTGCTTGTAATGGTTCTTTTCAGGGTAATGGCTATTGTCTACGATGTAAACCCGCTTGGACAGATTTACATCAGTAAAACGTTCGATAGAGTCTATGGCCAATAGTACGTCATCGTATTTTTTATAGACGACAATAGAAATTGACAGTTTTACACTTGAATCCATACCCATTCCCTCAGCGGATCCCTTTATCAAATCCAAAATGTCCACGAAGCCGCAGTCCATGTAAAACTGCAGTCCTATTACCGGATGGCGAATGTTCGCGATCCATTATCATTTTCATGCGCCTAAAATGCGTCATATGATATGTAAAATTTAGATATATCTATATGTAGTCTTCAATGGTCCGGGGCGGATTCTGTCATTTTTCGTACAAAGTGCTAATTTTTGCGTAAAAAAGACGATTTTTTGCGGGTTTGAGGGCAGATCAGGGGGCGACTGCGGGGGTCGGAACGGGGTTGTTTGTTTACAGGGCAGGGCAACGGGGTGCACCGCCGCGCAGGAAGCATATGTTGGCAGCCTCGGAGCCGGACCCGACGGTGCCGGGGAAGCCCCGCCGGAGCAGGGCCGCAGACGGGTGCCTGGTCGTGGGTATCTGGATGCGCGGGGTCCGATGCAAGTCGCGGCTGCCCGACCGCGGTTTGGCCGGAAGCGGGGGCGGCAATGCGCCGAACAGCGGGTCGGGCGAGAGCCTAGTCGTGGGGTATCCGGATGCGCCGGTGCCAGGGAGCGGGCCAGCGCCCGTCCCCAACCGCGATGCCCGCGGAACGCCCCGCCCGGGACCTCCCCCACGCCCAACCGCAGCATCCCCAAGTAACCATACCAACTCCCCACCCCTATTGCAGAGAGATAATGCCATGTATATATAGGGCGGGACGGAAGAATTTTTAGGAAGTGACAGGAAATGACAGTGGGATTGATTATCCTTAGTGGCGGTTCAAAAAAATCTTTTTTTTCTATTGACATCCGCCCTCCGTTTGTTTATATTTGATAGTGAACAAATGTGCAGGTTTACAAAATGAAGTACGACTCGATAATCAAAACTGGCGAATCCTCCACCGTAGAATTCAAGTCCACCTTCAACCAAGAGGTTGTTGAAGCAGTCGGCGCATTTGCCAACAAGCGCGGCGGCATCATCGTCGTCGGACTTAAATCGAGCGACAGAGTAATGGGGCTACAACTCGCCGACGAGTCCATGCAAAAATGGCTCAACGAAATCAAGAGCAAGACGGAGCCCGTGCAGGTTCCCGACATCGAGGCATTCAAATACAAGGGCAAGGCACTAGTCGCGATAACGGTTAGGGAAAGCCCCATCAAGCCCGTGGCGGTGCAGGGTCGATACTTCATTCGGCACGAAAACAGCGTTCACACAATGAGCCCGACCGAAATCGGGGATTGCACATTACGCACGCAGAATTCGAGCTGGGATTTCGTACTCGACGAATCTAGTTCGATGGAAGACATCTCCCTGAAAAAAGTCGTGCAAAGCATCCGACGCATCAACCAGCGCGGGTACCATATATCCAAGGATCCCCTTGATTTTTTACGCAAGAACCGCCTGCTGCGAGAAGGCAAGTTGACTTTCGCCGCCGAAATGCTTTTCGCAAAAGACTGGCACGTGAATACCGCCGTGCAGATGGGATTTTTCCAGTCGCCAACAATCATTAAGGACAAGGGCGAGACTCACGGCGATTTGATTAACCAGGTAGAAGAGATTTACGAATTCGTAAAAAAACACATCAATTGCCAGGTAATCATAAGCGACAAGCTTGAAAATGACCTCGTCTGGGATTATCCGCTGAAGGCCATCCGAGAAATCATCTTGAACATGATTGTCCATAGGGATTATCTCCGGAACAAGGCCATCGCAAACCATTTCAATATGTTGGGCGAAATCGAAAAGTACGGTTCGGGTGTCAGCCGCGTTATAGGCTTGTTCCAGGAAGCTGGTTTGCCCGCCCCAACGATTGAGGAAATTTGCGGAGGAATACGGGTGACCGTGCGGAAAACTGACGGCAAAGACACAAAAAAAGATACCGGTAGGGTTACAGAAAAGGTTACAGAAAAGGTTACAGAAAATCAAAGAAAGATTCTTTCTGCCATAACGCAGAATCCGCAGGTTTCTCAGGAGCAAATCGCTCGGACTGTAGGAATTAGCCGTACTCATGTTGCAAAGAACTTAAAAAAACTTGCCGAAATGGGACTTGTCAAGCGCGTCGGTCCCGACAAGGGCGGGCACTGGGAAGTTCTGAGCAAGGACAAATTGTATATTATTTGATGAATTGGTCGAATGACCCTAGTTCACCCTACTCGGCGGGCAGACTGTCCCGCTTTTTTTTTCAAGAAACGGAGCGATTCTCCATCATCCCCGCGATTTTTCCGGCGCCCAAATATTCCAACAAAAAGAACGGGAACGCGCTGAGAGTTGCAACAGAGCCTTCTTCCTTTATCCATTTCTGCTGACATTGCAATATAGCAGGCTGTTGCATCCGTTCGAGGACTGCAGGCAACATCTCCGGTGGCAAGTTCATCAGCCACTGTGCTTTTTCGTAATTTGCCTTGCAAATAATCAGCCAATTATCCCGACAATTGGCCCGGCAAATAGTCCCGGAATCGCGGTTCAATTCCAGCGCAAAATGTTTGAAACCATCGTTCTTGCAGGAATCGATTTTGAACAACTTCCTATCGTCCGCCATGAGCCCGCTAGACATATCGCATATATTAACAGCCTCGACCATCGGATAGCTTATAAACAGCTTGCCATTCTCGGTTTCGTTGTCAAAGAAGCTAATCATCTCGTCAAGTTGCCCGCAAGCTTTATCCGCATCTTCCCCGTGGATATCCAGGTCAAAGAAGAGGAATATCTGGGAAACGTCTTTCCTGTTTATGCTCTGCAAAACAGCATCGTCAGGGTTGCGTTCCTTGAGGACTTCAACAACATCCAAGAAGCCGTCTTCGTCTTTCAACGCACTGTAAAGCCTGTATATGTTCGAAGAGTAGACGATTTTCACCAAATCGTCCGACAAGTCGGCCAATTCCTCTGGGAACGCCCTTTGCAAACGCGCAAGGGTATTTCCTTCAGGCTGTTGCCCCTCCAACACAACAAGTACTTTTGCGGAACTCAATCAAACGCTCCCGCGCGGAACATCTTGGGGATGTTAAGAGCCTGGCGCAGTTCCTTTTCCGTCCTAGACGAAAGTGGGCCCAGCACATAGGAATCAACATCTTTGTATTCCGGAAGCATATTAAATGCGCAATCCGGACGCAGCAACTCATTCGTCAGCAAGTTCGATTCATGGGTTGTCAGCAGAACCTGGCATTGGACCTTTTGCAGCATCTCAACAACTTTCGCTGCAGTCTTTTCATGGAAAAACGCATTAAATTCATCTAAATAAACAAAGCTAGGAGAAGACATCGCTGTTTCTTGCATCTGTATATACCAATAAAAGAAGAACACTAACGATTGCGTCCCGGTAGATGCATTTTCCCAGAAATCGATATAATGGTTTCCTCCGAAATAGAAGAACATTTTCTGTTGTCCGTTTATCTCTAAGTTTTTCAACTCGCAGTCAACGTCGACAGAATTAAGAAATTTTTCTAATTCCGAAAGTTTTCCCTTTTTTATAATTTCAACATCGACGGCAGGATTACCCGCAATAAAACCTTGATAATAGTTTTCCCTAAGATTCGAAAACATCAACATTCGATCCACAAAACTAAAGAAAGACCAAACAACTTTATTAGTCGAATTTTCAGCAAGAACAGCGTTCGCCTTGATAAAACGCATTGCGGATATCTTAGAATTCAATCTATTGCTATTCAGGGTCTCTGCACCTTGCAAGTTCGTATGAAACGTATTTCCATAGCGAGAAACAACCTCTTCATCGTCCACAAAAAAGGCTTCTTTAATAACGTCTTCATAGGTCAGCTTGCTATATTCATAACGGACTCGGGAGGAGCCAAAAACAAACTCATACACAAATTCAACAGCCAATTCCGGATGTCTTGCATTTGCATAAGATGAATACAATGCAGAAGCTCTTGCCTTATCTGTCAAATTCTGAACGATGTCAAAAATCGCCTTCCCCAAATTCGACTTGCCTATGCTGTTGGGGCCATAAATCAAGCCGGTCTTGACAATACCGTCTTTCACGCACGCTTCCGAATAGGAATACTGCTTCGTGTTCGAGAAGTCTATAGTGAACTTTTTTTCGAAGTTCTTAAAATTTTTTACGGAAAATTTGGCTAGCATAGTGTTTTTTCCTCGATTTCCACCCATAATATACCAAAAAAGGGGCGAAAAGTCAACAATCGCCGTAAAATTTTTACGGACAGTACGTTTTTAGGCTAAAAAAGAGAGAAAACACAAAAGCAGTTGCTTCCGTTTTGCAAACTTCTGCTTTTGGTGCTCAATTTTGAGGTCAAATTTGACCTCAAAATATCAACTTGACATTCCTCCCCCTCCCCCCGTATAAATCTATATTCCCCATAGTATGCCAATAACAAACAAAGCGACAGTAACCCAGTGGAACAGCGAGAAGGGCTTCGGATTTGCCACCGCGAATGGAGTAAAATATTTCCTCCATATCTCCGCGCTGGGAAAAACCGCTCGGCAACCACAGGTTGGCGATACAATTACCGTTTATTCGTTCGGGAAATCCCCTAAAGGCCCTCGAATTGAAAAGGGCGCCCTTATTATTAGCACGCCCCCTCGAAAAAGCAAGCCCTTGCGGCGATTCATGCTATGCCTTTGCATAGCGCTTGCGGCAATCTCCGGAATCTATTCCTTTGTTGTAAAAGAGAGCGGTTCTGCCGGTAGCACGAGTATCTCGACAACCGCGCCATCGCCCGCGAGTAGCCAGTACACGTCCAGGGACGAAGTGGCAAAGTTCATCTGCGAAAACGGACATCTGCCGTCAAATTATGTCAACAAGAGCGAAGGCAAGCGCCTGTACGAGGCAAAGACCGGCAATACATTCACAAAATGGAATTTCAACCCGTTGACAACGCTCGGCGTGATGATCGGCGGCGACGGTTTCCAAAACCGCGAAGGTCGCCTGCCCCCTGGCGACTACAGGGAAGCCGATGTAGACTATTTCGCCGAAAACCGCGGCACCAAGCGACTCGTTTACACGAGCGGCTGCAACATCTACTATACTAGCGATCACTACAGGTCGTTTACGAAACTCTCTTTTTAGGGCGTTTCCCCGGCAAGCCGGGGCCGGGCCGTCGCTATATAAAATCGACGCATCACTCGTCGATTTTTCAGTTCAGAGGGCCGAGCGCAGGCCACAAGCGGCCCTCCGAATGGCTTCGCCACTTCCGGCCCTAACGCAGACAACAGAACAAAGGACATCTCTTTTTACGAATAACTAAAATGCCTGACAAAAGTATTGTCAAATTGTTTTGCGTTATAAACTTCTGCGGAGTTAAAAATATATGATTCTAATTTTTTCATATATTTCGCCCAGTCCAGATCAGGCCATCTCATTTTTGCCTTTCTTGCATCCCTTATCTTATTTAATTCAAGGTCATTTTCACCATCTGGGACAACCAAAATAAACCTACAATTCTTTTTTACAAATTCAAATGGAGGAATCTCCGCAGAACATGAACTAAGCGCATCAAACGAAAACTCTCCATCCTTTTTTAGTTCTTCAAGGATCCCCAGCAACCAATAAACATTGGCATAGGATTTTTTCACACAATCATCTTTTGTCTTTTTTATTTCTTGATTCTTAAACTCAATAAAATACCAAACGCCATTTGAGTCTATCAAAAAAGAATCTACAGATGCCGGAGACTCATCTTCTTTTGTCGTATCAGCAAAATGAATTTTTCTTACAACATTATGCGCAATCTCATCCATTGATATAGAATTCAAATCATGGTATTTTGACGAGAAAAACCTCACAGAATGTTCGACATCTTCAGACGAGTCCTGCAAAGATTTTTCAATTTGTATCGGGAACCCTTTTCGGCGGCAATAAGATGTCAACAATTCAACAAATTTTTCATACTTACTCTTCATCCTAAGCCCCTCTCCTCTTTAATTTCATCGATGAAGAAATTCGGCTGAACAAGATTACTATAAATCTTTTCCAAGCGGCCTGTCACATCTTCAAACGACACCATATCAGAATCTTGTTCACACGAGGCAAAATAATAGGAGCAAATATCACTCGTCTTATGGATTTTCGAATACAAATCCAGTGCTTCCAAAAAATGCGAACTGTGAGTTGTCACGACAACCGTCAAATTGAACGTTTTCTGAAGAAGAACAATAATCTCCGCATATCTCAATTGCCACTCTGGGTGCAAATGAACTTCCGGCTCATCCAAAATAAGAACATCTCGCTCTTTTAGGCCCTGATTCAAAAGAAGGCGTTTTATAATTGCAAAAGCTTTTATGCCCGTCGACAATGAGTTGACTGACAATGCACCCCCATTTTTCTTTTTTCTATATAGATAGCCATCATGGTTATTATCTATAGAACCAGGAGCGACTTTATCCAATTCATTGAATATCTGCCGCAAGCCTTCATTAACGATTTCTCTTGTCAGCGCTTCATCTTCTATGCGTTTACTCTTCGCCGTTTCACCCAGCGAAGCTAGTTTATTCGTCAAATCTCTCACCCACGGTGCTTCTTGATTTTCATAAACCGTCAATTGATTCAATCTATCCAACACGAATGGATTGTCAATATATGTAGCAGAATTAACCAAGGAGATTTCTCTTCGCATAGATTCAAGGGAATCATCCTTAAACACTAATTCAACATACCTGCTTTTCACCAATAATCCGACAACCGCATCGGCATCTGGATTATCAATGTTGTTAATTCGCTCATTAAAAATTTTCTGAAAAGCCAGTGAAACAACCGATTGCGCTACTTTTTCGTCAGGAATAGACAAGACCTTCCTTATCGACTCGGTAATTTGCGTTTTCAAGTCTTCATTGTAAGTAATCTCGAACTCTTTTTGCTTTTCTTCAAGATCTTGCAGATACAAGTCAACTGCATCTTTTTTATTTTCCGATGCAACTAACTTATTAATAAAGTCATTCGTATATCTAAAAACGCTTTGAGAGAGGTTCCCATGCGAATTTGAGGTGTTCTGATGAAGATGCGATACAATCTCTTGTCGAATATTTCGCACTTTTGCCTGTATAACGGACTTGTCAATATTCGCAACGGCACTAAAGATCCCATATAAAATTTTGCCCACCGTACTCTTGCCCGTGTCATTCAAACCTGCGATTGCAGTTATGCCGTCCAAGCGGATTTTCGCGGACTTGATTTTCGCAAAATTTTCGATATTCAGTTCCATTGGCAAAAACTCATAGAAAGTATGGGTATCTTCGTTCCCCTTAAATCTAACTAACATACGCCCTCCCCGTCAGTTGATTTTTTCAAAATATGGTTATAGAAACCATCGTTTATATTTGGCAGAATTACAACTTCGGCCACATCTATACTTTTCTTCATCGTCACCTCCTGCGGACAAGCGTGAAACCGCAGTTTGAAAATTTGAGCACTAGAACATTTGTTCACTAAATATAGCTCCGCGGGCGGGCATTGTCAAGAGGTTTCGTTAAAAAACAAAATTCCCTTTAAAACCTCAAAATCGCCCCAAAAACCACACTTTCCCTGCAATTTTCCCCGTCCCGTCTGTTCCGGCAGGGCGTTTTATATATATATTACCAAATGTAAAAAACCTTTTGAGATATCTCTTTGGATGACAGTATGTTAACAAACAAGCCCCACCTCGACCCCAAGAAGATTATCATCTACTCCCGCGACGAGATGAAACAGTGGAACATGGCCAAGAAATTCCAGGGCGACAACCGGGTCAGGTTCTTCATCGGGGACGTCAGGGACAAAGAGCGCCTTTACAGAGCTCTCGATGGCGTAGACTACGTAGTGCATGCGGCCGCAACGAAGATTGTCCCAACCGCCGAGTACAACCCGTTCGAATGCATCAAGACGAACGTTCACGGAGCGATGAACCTTATCGACGCGTGCCTGGACAAGGGCGTCAAGAAACTCGTTGCGCTCTCGACCGACAAGGCATGCAAGCCGGTCAACCTTTACGGTGCGACAAAAATCTATCAAAGAAATTTAACCCATGTTTAGCATTAATTGCCTTGAAATAACGGTCACTCGAAAAATATGGGAAGACAAGTCTTTCCAAAAGCAAAATCGCGCCATATACAAAAATTTGTTGTCGAACGCCGACTTTGAAATCCTTGAAAAAGAAGACATTTCCGTCAACAAAAGATTTCTTTTCAACGACTACTACATAATAAGAGACGGAAATCAAGAAACAAACCCAAATAGAGTCCTTCTAGAAAATTTTTTTGGCAAAAGGATTAACATTCAAGCTATTGTCGGCAAAAATGGCAGTGGCAAAAGTACATTGATGGATTTAATGTACATGATTATTAATAATTTTTGCTATATGTTTGAAAGAGGAAACAAAAGAAAAAGGCCTGGTGCTGCGGAGCTTTATTTTGTTCCTGGATTATATTCATCTTTATATTTTTCATGTTCAAACTCTCTGTACAAATTATGCTGCACCAATAAAACAGTAACACTACATAAAAATAGCAAGACCAAACCAATATTTAAAGCTTCTCTACATAATTATGGATGCAAATATGAACAGGAAGAAAAAGACGCCTACAAAAAAAATTATGAAGATTTTGAAATAAAAGAATTAGCAAAAAACTTCTTCTATTCAATAGTATCCAATTACTCAATGCAGTCATTTATTGACAACAATTATCTTCGCAAAATATATTTCCATGCAGACAAAAATGACATCTCTCAAAAAATAAACGATGAAAAATTCTCCGATTATGACTGTCTTTCATCAAACGAAGTGAGTTGGATTTCTCCAATTTTTCATAAAAATGATGGCTACATCCGATCTATCGTCCTAAATCCATACAGAAACAATGGTAAAATTAATTTGTCAAATGAATTTGAATTGTCTAAAGATAGAACTGCATCGTTATTTCTCTCCATAGACACGGTTGATATTCCTCAAAGACATTTTTTCCGTCCATATAAGTTTTCGCACCTTTTAATCAAAAAAAATACAAAAAAAATAGAAAATTACCTTTTTGATTTCTTTCATGAGAACGAAACTTTTGACTTAAAAAGGCCCCGTTTATCAGACGGCTTGATTCTCCAATTTGTAAAATCGGTTGACGATGAATTCGCCAAAGCTATAAAAGAACATTTTTATCTACCATCATTTGATCCGAATCAGAACTACGAAGCTTATGAAAATTATTGCTATTGCATTGCATATATAAAAGTAAAACTTTTCAAAATCATAAAAAAATATCCCTCTTATGAATCATTTAAACATGATTTGGTAATAGAATATACTTTTAATTCAGCCTCTATCACATGTAAAGGAAATCGAATTCACGATTTGCTAGATTTCGTAATAAGCAATCCGTCTCATATTACAAAAAAAATTCGAAGAACTGTCAATTTTTTATCTCTTGACAATGGAATATTAAAAGAAAAAATCGACAAAAAGGAATTTGGAAATAAATTTAATAACGAATCCGTTTTCTTTCATAAAGACAGCCATTCCAGTGAAGAACCTATAGAATTACGACCAGCAGTCCCCGCAAATTTTCTTTCACCTCAATTAGACGACGATTGCCTTCCTCCGCCACTTTTTGATTGGGAATTAATTCTAAATAAGATAGATGAAAAAGGAAATGTCGTTGTGTCTGAAGATACGAAACCTGTAGAAATTCCATACAATCAACTTAGTTCAGGAGAAATACAATTCCTTCAAACCATTTCAATACACGCATACCACTTAATGAATCTTATTTCAGTATCAAATGAAAAAAAACGTCCAAAATACAGAAATTTTAATTTAGTCTTTGACGAACTGGAAATATGCTTTCATCCAGAAATGCAACGCCAATTTATAAATCATTTGATAATCGTTTTGAGGGACCTGAACCTGCCTGAAGATTGTTTCATCAACATTTTTATCATAACACATTCGCCTTTTATTCTATCCGACATACCCGCAAGTAATATTCTTTATTTGAAAGATGGGCAAACCTATAATTACGCCAAGAATAAAACTTTTGGCGCAAATATAAGTGATTTGTGTAAAGATGCATTCTTTTTAGAAACCGGATTTATTGGAGATTTTGCAAAAGAAAAAACAAATTCATTGGCAAATTTTTTGACATCAAAAAAGAAAAATACTAAAATGTGGAATAAAGATAATGCTCGTTGTTTCATAAAAAACGTTATTGGCGAACCTATCGTAAGGCAGTGCTTAAGTTCCATGTTCACAATAAAATACGGGGAGGATTTATGAATAGAATCCTGTATAGAGACACGGAAAAAGCTTTAAACAACTATTGTGACAAAGTCTGCTATTACCACAAATCAAGCACCAAACAAAAATTAGAAGAATTAAAAGCACACATAGATCCCAATTGTACCGATTATATACGGTACATAGAAGTCCTTATAAATGAATATGACAACATTTTAAGGTTAAAAGAATCCGAATTTGACAATTTTCTAAACAACTTCTTAAATTTTGGCACCATTGATTTTTCCTCCAAAAATTGGATTGATTCTCAAAATAGAGGTAGATACGAAGGAGCCTTCTACTCAAATATTGTTGAAGCAATGGAATATGAAAACATTCGAGATAAAGAATATGCAGAGGCAATAAAGTCTTTAGGAATCAAAACATGCGTATATTGTAATGCAGAATATATGCCAATTGTAAAAATAACCAAACGAAGTCATAGATGCCGCTTTGAAGCAGATCATTTTCGTCCTAAAGATAAATACCCTTTTTTATGTATATCCTTTTACAATCTTTTGCCAAGCTGTGCTTTTTGTAATCGTTCAAAAAACAACAACGAAACCAGCTTCTATTTGTATACCGAAAATTCAGAAGATGTCTCGCCATTTCATTTTGAGCTTGACAAAAAATCAATTATAGATTACGAACATTCATTTGATACAGAAAAACTCAATATTTTATTCAATGGAGAATCGAGTATTATAAAAAATCATGAAACTCGTTTTCATATTTCAGACATATACAAATCGTTCAAAGATGAAGCAGAAGAAATTCTCTGGAAAGCAAAAACAATAACACCATCATATACTGCAAATTTAATAGCATCTTTTCATTCAGTTTTCAAAAATCTAGACGAAAAAGAAATACGCTATTTATATGGTTTTTACGACAAAGAAAAAGATATACACAAAAGACCTCTAACAAAAATGAAACAAGATATTGCGAAGCAATTAAAAATTCTGAAATAGACTTTGAAAGGATTTTTTAAATGATATTACTCAGTTTCGACACCGAAGAATTTGATTTGCCAAAAGAACATGGCGTTAAAATCTCCATAGATAAATCGATGGAAGTCTCAAGATATGGAACAGAATGCATATTAGACATATTAAAGCACAATCAAATCCCGGCCACATTCTTTATTACGGGAGTCTTTGCGGATAATGCTCCTGATCTTGTAAAAAGAATTGCAAATGAAGGGCATGAAGTAGCCTGTCACGGCGTTGACCATTTTGCCCCTCAAAAAACTGATTTTAGAGAATCCAAAAGAATAGTCGAACGTACTGCAGGAATAAGAGTGCATGGATATCGTCAACCACGAATGTTCCCCGTATTAAATCAGGAAATAAAAAATGCGGGATATCTATATAATTCCTCGCTAAATCCAGCATTTATTCCCGGGCGTTATATGCACTTGGATACACCTAGAACATATTTTATGAAAGAGGGTGTTTTACAGATTCCCGCATCTGTCACACCCATCTTGAGAATACCTTTGTTTTGGCTGTCCAACCATATACTTCCTTGCAAATTATATTATTGGCTAATCAAACGGACTCTAAAACATGATGGATATTTCAACACCTATATGCATCCCTGGGAATTTTTTCCCCTAAATGAACATCCCGAATGGAAGACGCAAAAAATAATTAAAATGAACTGTGGCAAAAAACTCCAAGAAAGATTAGACCGTCTTATAAAGGAATTAAAAAAAATGAATCTTCCCTTTATGACATACACGCAATTTGCAAAAAAAATTCTGAACATGGAATGCAATGAAGACTATTCACTCAGTTAAATCGCTTTTTCTTGATAAGAGCTTTATTACTTTCTTAATCGTGGGTGTCGTAAACACGCTCTTTGGACTACTTATTACATTCACATGCTATAATGTATTTAACCTCAATTATTGGACATCTTCCGCTTTGGATTATCTTTTTGCAAGTATTCTTAGTTATTTCCTTAATAAAAAATTTACCTTTCATTATCAAGGTGTTGACTTTAAGTCTATTTTCAAATTCACGCTCAATATTATTTTTTGCTATTTAATTGCCTTTAGTTTAGCAAGACCTTGTGCACAATGGCTGTTAGAAATAATTACAGGAAAAAATCTTTCTAAATCTTTCATAGAGAATGTAGCAATGCTTGTTGGAACAGTTTTGTTTATGGCTATTAATTATTTAGGGCAGCGGTTCTTCGCATTTAAGAAACATGGGTGAACTCATGAAAAAAATCACTGTATTAATTCCATGCTATAATGAAGAAGCTTCATTACCTACATTGTACGAAGCATTAAATGATTTGATGAATCGCAATGCAAACTACAATTGGGAAGTTCTTATGGTCAATGACGGCAGCAAAGATGGAACAATTGATTTAATCAAGAGTTTCAGGGAAAAAGACAAAAGATTCTGTTTCATCGATCTCTCTCGAAATTTTGGCAAAGAAAATGCTATGCTTGCAGGATTTGACCATGCAACAGGCGATTGTATGGTTATTATGGATGCCGACCTACAACATCCGCCTCAGGTTATTCCCCAAATGATAGAAAAATGGGAAGCTGGATACCAAGACGTATATGGGAAACGCATTTCAAGAGGAAAGGAGCCTTGGTTCCGCAAATGCGTCTCTATAGCTTTTTATAAAATCCTTCAAAAAACGACCCGGTATGACATTTTGTCCAATGTAGGCGATTTTCGACTATTAGATCGCAAATGTATTGACCAGCTAAAAAAATTACGAGAAACCGAACGATACACAAAAGGTATGTATGCTTGGATTGGTTTCAAAAAAGCCTTCGTTGAATTTGAAACTCAAGATAGAGTTGCTGGAAATTCTCATATGAATTATGGAGCCCTTATTCATCTTGCACTTGAGGGCGTCACATCCTTTACAGTTGCCCCGCTAAAATGGAGTGTATATGTAGGAATACTTGTTTCTTTCGCGGCATTTGTATTTATGATTTACATACTAATAAACACCATTATATATGGCGATCCAGTCGCGGGCTATCCAACAATGATGACAGTAATCCTTTTTCTTGGAGGAATTCAGCTATTTTCAATGGGCATTATTGGCGAGTACTTAGGAAAAATATTTAACGAAAGTAAAAATCGTCCCGTCTACATAGCTCAAGAAATGGAGTTGTAAAAATGTCCCCGTTATCTTTCAAACAAAATAATACAACATTGGCATGTATAATCTTTGCCGTTTTTGTTTGCACGCACTTTCTAATGTTGTTTATTGACGGAGAATGGTGGGATGACTACGTCGCCTGGAATGTTCCTTTTGAAAATTTATACAAGGAATACGGACCAGGTAATTGCAACGACATTTTCAATCTTTATTTTCTACAATTTATTTATCGGCATTTTGATCAGAATAACCATATCTTCATTTTTAGAATCTGTTCATTTGTCGCCCTTTGGGTGTCTGTATTATGTTCGTGGTTCGTCATCAACAATCTTACAAACAACAAATACTTTACTTTTTTCGTGTGCATGCTCTTTTCGACATTCGGTTTCGACAGAACTGCATTTCTTACCGTCTGCATTCACTATGCTGTAGCAAATATGTTATTTATGGCAGGTCTTGTTCTATTCACAAAAGACTACAAAAATGAAAAAAAAGTCCTTTTAATAGGATGCGCCATTTTGTGGTTATTATCACTTATTGTTTGGCGATCTTCAGCCCTATTAATACCATTAACCATAATCATAGCAAGTTGTTCAAAATCCAAATTACGCCTAAAAAATTTCTCATCTTACATTGAATGTTTTAAATTCGCCATCAATAGATATTGGACAATTTTCTCATCTCTCATCATTTTTCTTTTCATCTATGTTTTTTTTCTCAATCCAAGTGGAGTGCATGCAAACTATTACAAGCCAGATGTAATCAATTTACTTGCATCTCCAATCCTTGCAATAATATCTGGGTTCACAACATTTATTTCGTACCTTGCATTTTGCTTAAAGTCACTCGTAATAGAATACCATTTGCCAATGGCGCTGATTTCTATTTTGGCAATCGCCGTATCATATCTAATAATCAAGCCAATAAATTATTCGTCTGTATTAAATCTGCCAAGAAAGAAAATGATTTACATAGCTTTTTTATTTATGATAGCTTCGTTTATTCTGCCATTATCCATCTATGGGGTCTTCACATTGGCCACACCCATTGAATATCGGTCTAGGACTTTAAGTCTTTCTGGACTACCTTTAGCCGTTATATGCGTATCTTTAATTTATAATTTTCCACCTAAATACTTCAAATTACTATATGCCCTACTACTAAGCGGTTCTATTCTATATACTTTTTCGGGGTATATCAACTATGGTTTTTCCCTTTCTAAAACAGATGCAATCGTCCAACTTTTTCAAGATCACAAGGAACTAGAAAACCAGAATATAATATTTATAGATAACAGTTTTGAAACCAACGGGCATGGGCATAATTTAAGAAGCTATGAATATGAGGGAATGGCAAGAATTGCTTATGGAAGCAATACAAAGACTTCTGTAATGTCTTTTTTAGGCAACAATCAACACACATTCAATCCCACCTACAAAATTACCGTTCAGCAAACCCGGTATCCGGTAGATTTTTTACACAAAACAAAATTTGTTCTCTCAAAATATTTGTTTCATAAAGAAAATATCGCTAAAGAAGTTGTTGACGGTCTATATATATTCGAAATCTCCGCAACAGAACCTAGCAAACACTAAGAAAGCCATTTTGAATATGTATATTTAATCAATCCACAGTTTTTCAAAAAACATATTTATCTATGAAATTAGACAACATTGAATTTGGAAAAGATAAAGGAATCCTCGTTATACCTGAAATAGGAATAAATCACGAAGGAAGTATAAAAACTGCAAAAGAGATGGTCGATGCAGCGCATCGTGCAGGAGCAAGGCTTATAAAGCACCAAACACACATATGCTCCGACGAAATGAGCATGGCCGCTCGCAAAGTCATTCCCGGCAATTCAGACGTTTCCATTTATGATGTCATGGATCGTTGTGCGCTAAACGAGGAAGAGGAGTTAGAATTAAAGCGGTACGTAGAATCATTAGGCATGTTTTTCTTGAGCACCCCTTTTTCTCGCGCAGCAGCAGACAGATTGGAAAAATTTGGTGTCCACGCTTATAAAATAGGGTCCGGCGAACTCAATAATTACCCATTAATAGAGCATATAGCGCAATTCAAAAAACCAATGATTGTTTCTACGGGAATGAATGGCATTCCTGCAATTGAAAAGACTTTAAATATCTTAGAAAGAAATAACATTGAGTATGCGCTTATGCATACAACAAACCTATATCCAACAAAACCAGAATGGGTTCGTTTAGGAGCGATGCAAGAAATGATGAAAGCGTTCCCCGATGTTCCCATTGGTTTAAGTGATCATACTCAAAATAACAATGCTTGTATTGCTGCCATGGCCTTAGGAGCAACGCTAGTTGAACGGCATTTCACAGATCGATTGGATAGAAAAGGTCCAGATATAGTCTGTTCAATGGATGAATATTCATTGAAGGAACTCCTGCATGCTGCTAATGAAATTCCGAAAATGCTTGGTGGCAAAAAGGAAGCCCTTCCGGAGGAAAAAATCACAATAGACTTCGCTTTTGCGACAGTCGTTTCCATAAAGGCAATTAGAGCAGGGGAAAAATTCACAAAAGAAAACATATGGGTTAAACGTCCTGGAACCGGTGAGATTTTAGCAGAAAATTATAATTCGATATTGGGGAAAACATCGTCTTGTGATATTCCAAATGACACTCAAATAAAGAAGAGCATGATTCTAGATTAGAGGGACCTTCATCATGATTGACTCAATAAAAAGATTCATTATAAACGGAATAAAAAATTTTTTTCATATTTGTGGCTACTCCATTTTTATCTCCAAAAGAACAAAGCCATACAACTCATGCAATGAGAAAAAAATCCGTATAAATATCGGAAGCGGAGATTGGAAATGTGACGGTTGGACAAATCTGGATTATCCTACTAAATGGTACGCGGGTTCGCAATCACATCATAAATTTATTCCATTTGACATCAGAAAGGATAATCTTCCCTTTAAAAATGAATCTATCGATTTAATTTACTCAAGTCATGTCATAGAGCACATTGAAAACGAACATATTGACAAACTATTCAGAGAATGTTACAGAGTTCTAAAATGTGGTGGCGGAGGGCGTTTGTGCTGCCCAGATGCAGAATTTCTGTATGAAGCAACAAAAGCCAATAAGCAATATTGGACATGGCGTGATTCATGGTTTTCTAACACCCGCTATTGTAATGGAAAAACGATTCCAAAAGAAATCGATAAATTAGTGACAGAAATTGCAACCCCAAAATTCCAATCTTATAAAGGGGCAATCCGTTCTAATTTTGATTATGCAAATCATTTCAAACAAAACGACATGAATTCGTTTTTTAGCGAATTGACAAAAGACCTTTCTTTTAGACCAAATTGGCCCGGAGACCATATCAATTGGTGGACTTTTGACAAAATACACGAAATGCTTCAAAAGGCAGGATTTAGAACCATCATTCGTTCAAAATTCGGCGGTAGCATTTTTGACGATATGAAGGATATTACCAAGTTTGACACTACAGAACCCCAAATGAGTTTATATGTTGATTTTATAAAATAAAGGTAGAAATGAAAAAAATATTATTCATAACAGGAACACGAGCCGACTACGGGAAAATCAAATCCCTTATAAAAAGGGTCGATAATTCGCCGTTATTTGAAGCATTTGTTTATGTTTCAGGAATGCATTTGTTAGAAATTCTAGGGAACACCTATAAAGAAGTTCTAAAAGACGGATATAAAAATATACAAATAGCCTTTGATCAGGCAAACACAAAAATCGCTAGTTACGATTTGGGAAATACCATATGTAGTCTAACAGGTTACGTGAGAAAAATTTGTCCAGATATGATTGTCATCCATGGAGACAGAATAGACGCTCTTGCAGGAGCAGTTGTTGGCGCATTGAACAACATTCGCGTAGCACATATTGAGGGCGGAGAGTTATCTGGAACAATAGACGAATCTATACGACACGCCATTTCAAAATTTGCACATCTGCATTTTGTTTCAAATGAGGACGCTAAGAAGCGGCTAATTCAGTTAGGCGAAAGCATTGACAATATATTTACAATTGGATCGCCAGATATAGATTTGATGCTTTCAAGCAATCTTCCATCCATCACAGACGCAAAGTCAAGATATGAGATTCCATTTGACAAATACGGCATTTTGATGTACCATCCAGTAACAACCGAGTTCAACTTGATTGGAGAAAACATAAAAAATGTCATTAACGCAGTAATTGAATCAAAAAAGAATTATATTGTCATTTATCCAAATAATGATCTGGGGTATGAAATTATTTTGGAGGAATATAAAAGACTGAATAGCGAAACGAAATTTAAAATATACCCATCTCTCAGATTTGAGCATTTCCTAACCTTGTTAAAAAATTCAGATTTCATTATGGGAAATTCTTCTGCGGGAATTCGAGAAGCTTCAATTTATGGTATCCCAGCTATAGATATAGGCAATCGACAAAATGGAAGATATAATACAGCAACCTCTCCAAACATCCAACATTGTCCAGATGATTTTTTTGAAATTTCGGAGGCAATACGCAATGTTGAGAAATATCGAATTCCAAGCAGAGTTTTTGGAAACGGCAATTCTACAGAGCTTTTTTACAAAATTCTTTGTGATGGCAAAATATGGGACACAAAACTGCAAAAGCAGTTTCACGAACTCACATGGGGTATGGCTTGATAGACGACAATAAAATTCTAGCAGTTATTCCAGCTCGCGAAGGAAGCAAAGGCATAAGGGATAAAAACATTTACCCCTTATGCGGAAAACCCCTTATTGCATTTTCCATCGAAAGTGCCAAAAATTCTCAATTTATCGACGAAATCGTTGTCAGTACGGATAGCGAAAGAATCGCAGCAATCGCAAAGGAATTTGGTGCATCCGTCCCCTTTTTACGCCCGAAGGAACTAGCAACGGACACTTCGAAAACCATTGACGCAATCATATACACAATTACAGAACTAAAAAAAAGAGGGGCTGATTACGACATTTTAATACTGTTACAGCCAACATCACCATTGAGAACCACGGAAGATATTGATGGTGCGTTAAAAGAATTCATAAAAAATAACAAACAACCTCTCGCATCCATATCAGAAGTCAATGATCACCCAATATTAATGCGCGCATTGGACAACGACGGAACGCTGAAAAACTTACTTGACGTAAACAGCTCTGTTCGACGTCAAGATATGCCCAAAATCTATCGAGTAAACGGAAGCATTTACATCAATTGCATTGCGGATATCAATACAAGCACAAGTTTTAATGACAATAAAATTCCCTACATCACCACTCAAAATCACTCAGTGGATATAGATGACGAAAAGGACTTTATTCTTGCAGAATATTACATAAAAAAGCGAATCATTTAACAGACTTTATAGACTGACTATGATTTGGACTAAAGTACAGTCAATCTTCAAGAACGAGACACTTCGAAACGGCGTCTTTTTCACCTTATTTTCTTTTGCAAACAAAGGCATAAACTTTGTTTTGCTAATTATTTTAGCCAGATACATAACGCCCACAGAATATGGTTATTGGAGTTTATTCGGTACAATAGTAATGTTCGTCGGATATTTTATCGCAATGACCACAGAAGGTTACATCACTATAGCCTACTTTAAAGATGGCATGAGCGGAGTAAAGAAGTCTTTTTCTTGTATTCTGCTAACCACATTAATCGTGTCATGTTTTCTTATTTCTGTTACATCTATACTAAGAGACTCCCTACAGCAAATACTTGATCTACCTTGGCAATATTTGTATTTGGCCATCGGAATAGCCTTTTTTACAATATATTCAAATATTTGTTTAGACTATCTTCGAATAAAGAAAAAAATCGCCCTATACGGAATCTTTTCGTGTAGTAGCGCTATACTTGTATTTGGCTTATCTATTGTTTTTGTCAAATACTGCTTAATAGGATGGCGCGGGTGCGCACTAGCCCAGTTCATCGGTTTTCTTTTATTCGGCATGATTGGTCTATGCTATTTCTTATTCAGCAAAAAATTTGAGCCACCAAACATAAAACACTGGGCAAAAATGCTAGCATGGGGAATCCCGTTAATTCCTCATTTAGCCACAGCATTCATTCGTTTTGGGTGCGACAGGTATATAATAAACCATTACTACTCTATTACGGATGTTGGAATATTCAGCTTCGCTTACACCCTTGCTATGGCAATAAGCACAATTGGAATGGGCTTTAATCAGGCAAATAGTATAAATATATTCGAAGTGCTCGGAAATAAGGAAATAGATGTTCACAAAAAAAACATTCTATTAAAAAAACAAAAACAAAACATCTTTTTAGTATATATTGGAGGCACACTAATAACCATATTACTGGGAACAACTTTTATTCCGACGTTATTCCCCCAATACTCGTCCGCATCCCCACTTTTTCTAATTCTCGCCTTTTATGCATTTTTCCAATGTCTCTATTTTTTATACGCCAATTTTTTTTACTTCTACAATCAGACAAAAATATTAATGTATATAACATTTTCTTTCTCTATTTTGCATTTGGTTCTCTCGCTCTTGTTCACGAAATATTCTCTTTATTACACATGCTTAATCTATTGCATCACTCAACTAGGCGTTTCACTGCTCATTCGAAGAAACGCAATCAAATTGCTTAACAAACAATTGAATCATGACATAAATCGGTCTTAGAATGTCTAATTTGTATATTATATCAACTCCTTATCAGTTATTGATTGCTATTGTCAAGACAATTCTTGCTCATAGGATTGGGAAAGACGATCTTGTCGTTTGGAGTTATGAGAAATCCTTTAATCCGCAAATAATGAGCAATGCTGGTAAAATATTTCATACCATAACAATTGTTAAATGTAGCACTACAATGTCATATCTACATATTTTGTTATGGAGAAACCGATTAACCAGACTATTCCCGCGGCACTTCAAAATTTTGAAAAAATTTATCGGCGTAGACGAAGAAACTTTTCGCGATAAAGAAATATATATATTTATGGATCATTGTAGTTTGGGGTGCTTACTAAACATTTCAAAGATTAAATACAATCTTATAGAAGATGGTCTAAACTTTTATCAATACAATTTAGACACTTTTAAAAAAACGCGATGTTTTTTATCGCCATTATGGGATCATCTTTTAGGAACATCATGGAAATGCTTTGGAGAATCGCCATACACAAAAACTATTGAAGTAAATACTAAAGAAAAGATTCTAGTAAAGCACGACCACATTATTGTTAAGAACAGAAAGGAAATGTTTAAAGAGCTCAAACTAGAAGAAATCAACTACATTGCAAATATTTTCTGCTACAAGCCACAACATATTAATATTATACCAGGCGCAACACTTTTACTCACTCAGCCACTATCAGAAGATGGTTTGATAAGTCACTCAAAAAAAATAGCGCTATACAAGCACCTCAAAAAAAAATACGCCATCGGGACTCTTTACATAAAAGCACACCCTAGAGAACGCGAAGATTACTCAAAAGTTTTCCCAGATGCAATCATTTTTGAAGCGAGCAAAATACCCTTTGAAATTTATCAACTGAAAGAAAAATTTCATTTTAAGCGCGCAGTCACTGCCTACTCAACAGCAATAGATGCTATTTTTTGCGCTGATGAAAAAATCACATTCGGAAAAGAAGCCTCTTTAAATTTTTAAATAGATTCATTAACATTCTTGTAGAGTTCCCGCAAGAAGCCCCTACTTTTTAGAGTCGATAAATATTTCTGGAAAATCTTCTAGATTTCTCTCTTTATTTACCGCAATCGCCGTTTCCAATCCGCTTTCTTTTCTATCATTCAAAAGGATACGTTCTCCATAAGGTAAATCATAGAGTATGGCATCATATCTAATGCCATGTTGTTCCAAAAAGGTTTCCGTCAATTCACGAAATTCTTCTTTTCTTGACGTCAAAAAAACAATCTTATCCCCTTCCGGAATCGATTCTATAAAAGCCTTTGCTCCATCAAGTAGTGAATCTACACCATCAATCTTATAGCCATTGTGCTTGACAATGGTCCCATCCAAATCAATTAACCAGGTATGCCCTAAGCATGAAAGACGTAAAGAATCACACATTTTTCAAACTCGCTCCGATGGCACCACCAGGATGGTTCGGCTTAAAGTCTTTTTCCAACTTCAAATCAAATCGTTTAGAAAGCTCAATAGCAACCGTTTGCAATACAATCAGATTTAGCGTTGTTGAATTATTCGGAACGATATTCCACAAATCGCCTTCATGTTCTAGATGAACAACCAACTTGTTTTCAATGATTGACGAAAGAGCGCCATTTTCGCTAAAAGTCAATAGCCAAATAGAAATGCCACTACCCTGTTTCGACCGTTCTTTCAAAAGATTGGCAAGATACACAGATTCCTGAGTCGAACCACTTTTGGTGAGAATAATAACAAGATCCCCATCTTTCACCATACCCATATCGCCATGAACGGCGGAATTCGTATGCAAGAATTGCGCATCCAAACCGAGCGAAAGCATGGTTCCTTCAAATTTCTCACATATAGGCACATTCTTGCCCAATCCAGAAGCAATGACTTTATGACCGTTTCGCAGAGTCCTTTCACAGTCGTCAATCAACGCGGCCATCGATTCGTCAGAAATAGACTTCAGAGCATCATCAATAAGACGGCTCGTTTTTTCAAAATAGTGATATGCGCTATTCATTAAAAGCCTCCTCTAAATACAGTTCACCCTTGTAAAATGCGCCGCAAATAGAATCGTAGTCTTCCCACGCGTAGGTAGTAAGGCTAAGCCACGTAATCGCCAGCAAGACTTTCATCTGTTTTCTGGACACTTCTTTTTCCAACAGGGCAAAGAAATAGTCTTCTAATTCTTCAAATCCGTTGGACTCGATATTCAACGAAACGCCATTTTCACCTATAGTCAGGCCAAACCGCTTTATATTAAACTGGTCATAATTGCTTACTAGAGAATAATATAGCTTTACCCAATCATATGCAGGGTCACCATAGATTTCGGTTTTACCAAAATAGCCCCGCGGATCAATAAATACCGGTGTTTTATCTTCTTTAAGCATAATGTTGCTAAAAGTCGGGTCACCGTGTATCAATGAAAATTGCTTAGGGACAAATTGCATCACCATTTTTTCAAGTTCGGTCTTATGGTAAAAGACGTTTCTGCAGTTTTTCCCATTAATATTGATAATCGGCTGATCAGCAAAAGGTACCAATTTTTGGACTTTACTCAATCGATTGAACGTTTTGTCTAAATAGGCATCCCTGAAGCTCGCTTCGTCATATGGCGCAGATTCAAGACCATGAATTCTCTTAAGACCATCAACAATTTTATTGAGAATTTCTTTCTTTGATTCCAACGGCAAATCAGCGTATTCGTAGATATTTTTACCATTAACGCGCTCCATTGCCAATGGAGTAAAGGAATAAATTTGCGGAAGAGCATCAAACGTATAGCGCTCCATCGTCTTATACCATGCGATTTCGCGCTTTGCCAAGTCTTCGCCCTGCTTATCAATCGCCTCTTTAACAACCTTATCTCCCGAGATAGTCATCTTATTGAAAGGACGGCATCTATTCTTGGGCAGTTTATTCCACTCTTCGATTAAGCCATACTCCCTAGTTTTGTAAAGAGGCTGTTCTTCAAAAGCAATAGGTTCCGTTTGCAACCAGCGAACGAATTCGCCCGAATCAGGGACATTTTCAATTTCCTCCTTGTTTTTGAAAATAAAGTGCCCCGCAACGCCATATTCCGCACTTCGTTCTTCTTTGAAGGAGCCGTCTTTATACATCCAACGGCATACGAAATCCTTGGATATGCCAATTACATTTTTGTCAGTTTCGGGAACTTCATACTCTTTGGGCAATATCAAATCGCACCAGATAAGCATGAAACGCTCGCCATCCGGAATAAAAGTCAACGCATTCTTTAAACCCGCACAAGTACCCTCATGTCCCGAGCCTGAAACCAACTTATAATCAACCGAAGCAAATGCCGCAAGATAAGCTTTAAGAACATCAATCTTATAGTCACCAATGATTACATAGTGTTTGTCGGGATACTTTCTAAACAAATGGAAAAGCATCGGCAGGTTGTTGACAGGAACAAGCGCCTTCGGCTTATTCCTTGTAAGGCGTTCCATACGGGAGCCCTTACCACCAGCTTGAACAATTATGTAGTCCATATTACGAGCTCAAATTTAATGTTTTCAAATATACATCAAATTCATTAAGGATTTTATCGTTTTCGCATTCATTATCCAAATAGGCCTCATAAACTTTGCCTTTAGAATGCCATTCTTTCAAGGAATAATGCTTTGCAAATATTTTGGGGTTTATCATATTAAAACTATCTTTCCACGTTTCATATATGACAAACATATTTACGCCTGACGGAATTAAATAATCAAGAATTCCACTCCTTACAGAAATAACAAGAGGAACATCACAAGCAATACTATAAAGTTCTTCGATGCTGCATCGAAGAGGGTTGGTCCCTTCTATTTCTTTTTGCGATCCACAAACGTTCGAATAAACAAAGAAACCATTTTTTTTCAGTTTATCACATATTTTTTGATACAGTTTTTCAGAAAACACCATCGAACTAGAATATGGATTTATAACGCATATTTTGCGTTTTTTTGTTTCGAATTCATCAATGGCAGAAACCTTCACTTTGGGCAAACGATGATACGAAATTGGCTCTACAGGAATGTTCAAGGCGTACGACAGTTTATTTCTCGCACCTACAATACTTTCTGGAATGTATCTTCCATAACTTATTGGGCTCGCCGCAAAAATTCGTCTTTGGGCAGCAAAAGTAATTGATTTTGGGGCTAAAGAACTAGTAGAAAGCATCAATAACAAAAGATGCTTAAAGCCTAAATGTTTCAGAAAAACAATTTTTTCAGAAGGAAACGCATATGTTTTCACAATTTCTCTATAGCGCTCCGAAACATAAACCATCAGCTGAGAATTTGTCCTATTCGAGTAGTTATTCAAACTTTCCAAAAAAGAAAAGACATACAGGCAATCCCCAATTGCATTTGCTGGCAACAGAATTATCTGATCCTTTTTCTTTATTAACAAAAGATAACTTAAAGCAATGTATGATCCGGGAACAGATGCATACGTAAAAAGTTTCCCATCAAACTTTCCGTAAAGTTTTTTTATGAGAATATCGCATGCTTTTTTTAGAAAAATCATTTTTTAGCAGTCCCCACCATTTCCTTAATCACATACTGGGGAGACTCATTGATGCATATATAAATACGACCGATGTATTCACCAATAAGACCAAGCATCATTAGAATCAATCCGCCGATAATTAAAATTAAGGCAATGATTGTACTCCAACCTTCTAGGGTTGTAATTCCGAGCACGCGGCGGACAATCACGAATATTGAGAACCCAAAGCCGAGCAGGGCAAAGAACACCCCGAGTATGGTGCTGAACTCCAGCGGCTTGACCGAGAACGCCGTGAAACCGTTAAGCCAAAGGCTCAGCAGACGCCAGAACGAATACCCCGATGTTCCTTCCAGGCGGGAGCGGTGTTGCGTCTCTACCCAGGCAATTTTGCGGGTGGTCCGTAGCACCAGGCCCATCAGGTAGGGGAACGCGTTCTTATATTTGCACATTTCGCAGATAACAAACCCGCGCGCCACATAAAAACTACTCCCCTTCATGTCCTTGGGCGGGTTAAGCATAATCTTGCCCATGAGCCCGGCCATCCAAGAACCAAAACGTCGGAATATATTCTGCTTGATTTCGCGATAGTAGGCGTACACCACGTCGTAGCCTTCTTCTATTTTCAATATCAAGTCGTTCAGGGAGTCAAGCGGGGCCTGGCCGTCGTCATCCAGTGAGACGACGTATTCGCCGGAACACTTGCCGTAGCCCGCCATCAGGGCCGAATGCTGCCCGAAGTTCTTGGCGAGGTTAATGCCGATGACATTCGGTTCGCTTTTGGCAAGGTTCTCGATTACCGACCATACACCATCAGGGCTGCAGTCATTCACCAAGACAATCTCAAAATCGTCCTCCGGGCGTTTGGAGGCCATCTCTCTCTTAATTTCAGCGACTACCGTTACAATGGTTTTTTCTGATCTATAGCAGGGAATAACGAACGAAAACTTAGGCATAAGTACTTCCGCAAATAATTCTTCTTCTCTAAATATACATCATTTGATGAATGGATAGATTTTTATCATCTCGCAGCTTTTATAATTTTCATGAGATTTGACGGACTTTCTGCGCACCCCACATGCGGATATCGTTTCAAATCCGCTAGATTTTTGAATCCATAGCCATAAGTGACGCCAATAAATTGCATTCCTAAATTTGTCGCGGCGTTGGCATCATTGTCACTGTCGCCAATCACGAAACAGTCTTTATGAGAAACTCCGAGCTTATTGGCGGCTTTTGCCACAATCTGTTCCTTGGTCATGGTCGCAGCGGCATCGGAACCACAAATCACTCTGAAAAACTGGGACAAGCCAAACTTATCAAGGAGTTTTACAGCATGGTCTTCGCATTTGTTTGTCGCGACCGCAAGGGAAAAATGTTCGCGGAGCGCTGCAAGGCATTCCTCCATACCGAGGTATCGATCCGCCAAAAAGACATCGCCCTTCCCATATTCTTCCCGAAAAATAGTTAAAGCGGCATCTGCCGTTTTTTCGTCAGTATTAAACAATTCTAAAAAACGTTTTTTGAACGGCGGGCCGACAAAACTCTTGCAATCAGCCTCATTTGGAACAGATAATCCCATTTTTTTTAACGTGAACGCAACGCTTTTCACGATACCCCTACCGGTATCTAATAACGTGCCATCAAGATCAAAAATTATCAGCTTCATTGCCTATAAAACAAGGTTAGATCCAGCCGTTTCAAGCCGTTCTGCCATCAGTTTTAATCTTTCCTGATCTTCTGCGGCCATTCTATCATAGTATTCACATTTGTTCTTCAAATACAAAGTTTCAAATTCCATAGCCTTGAGTATACCATCTTTTAACTTTTTTTCGTCGTTCGAAGAATGGAATACGACTTTTCTCGTTTCAAACCTGTCATTTGACGGATATAGCTTTTGAATGAAGGGAATCGCGTCGAACGATATCCCACCACCAAAATTGACTATGAATCCCTTTGCTTTTGAGCGGTCTGCGATATCCTTTGTTTTCGCAAAAACTTCTTCTCCATTTATCTTATCTCTTGAAAGTCCCATAGAAGAAGACAAATCAACACGGCCAATAGAAACTGTCGAAAGAAAACCCTTCCCCGCATCCAATATTTCATCTAGATTCTTATGACACAAAACCGTTTCGGCATTAATAATCCATTCAATATTTTCCCATTCTTTTCCATAAACCTTACGGGCGGCATTTACAAACTTGCTCATAGCAAACGGAGACTCAATCATGGGAGCCATAATTCCAGATGCACCGAGCAAGCGGCATTGATCAAGATCTCGAACCGCTTCACACCCGCCTATCTTTATGTACAGTCTCATATCTGCTCTGAAAATAATTTCATTGAGCATGACCAACTCATCCGTACGGCTTCCCTCGGCTTCAAACTCTGCTTTTATAGCAATTACATCTTGTTCATTCTTAAGATACTTGAGAATATCAAGCATTTTTCGTTCCGTATTATTCATACCGCATCTCCTATTTTTCCATAGTCACAGTAAACAAAGTTCGCTTGTTTTTGTTAAACCAATCAACATTGTCTTTTTCTAGCGTAAAGAACAACGTCCCTATTTTGTCCGTCAAGTAATCCGTCACATGATATCCAGGGCCATTGAACATTTTGATGTCAAATAGTTTGCTCTGGAAAAATGGGTCTATTTCTATGCTCCTGATAGTCCCGTTTGACGGAGCAAAAATCGTCATGAAACCACTATAAAAATTGAAGCCATGCGCCATCCGGACCAGATTAGAGCAATCCTCGCCACACTGCGAGCGAATATACAGTTCATAGAAATCTATACCAAAATCCCTAGACATGCAGAGGTAATGCTGATTTCCGAGGGCCCTACGCATGGTCTCGATATAATACGGCTTACCGTCTTTCACAATGTACTGTATCGTCAAAAAGCCGTCAGCAACATTTTTTGCCTCTGCCATTCTTTCAATATCTGCAATTATAGATTCCCTGTTATCGGGGTAACTACTTGACGGTGGATATGCCAGCCAAACCATGTAAGGGTTAGCATAGGAATCATCATTTGTCGCATATTCAAGGACAACTTTCTTGTTCTGAATAAATACGGTAATCCCCAATTGCTTGCCTTCGATATATTCTTCAATCAAGATGCGCTTGACTTTAGAGCGCTTAAACGCGTCTTCAACCGCCTCAATCGCCTCCCCCTTACTGCAAACCTTCCTAATCCCCTTTCCACCGCTTAAATCAGCGGGTTTGACAATCTGCGGGAAGTAAGAAAGCGTATCCACATAGGCAAGGGCATCTTCCAGACGATCAAACCAAGCAGCAGCGGGCGTCGAAAGGTTCAACTCGGCAGCCATCTTCTTGAAACAATCTTTTTCATGAAAAAAACGGCTCGTTTCGTACTTGTCATGTCCGGGAATACCGAGCTTTTCGCATGCATAGTCGGCAGACAGCGCCCCAAAATCATTGCTACAAGCACAGATTACATCAACTTCTTTCTGCTTCGCCAATGCATAAATCGCCTCTTTGTCCGAATAATCGCATGGGCAGAACTCATTTGCATATTTGTGGCCTTCTCCAGAGGCATCATTGCCGGAAGTGATTACGTAATAGCCGAGCCGGTGCGCGGCATGAATCAGCTGGACTTCGTTAAAAGACCCATTTAGGAGAAGCATCTTTTTCATTTTAGCACACCTGTTTCGGTAACGGGATACCAGACATCTCTGCAAGTTTCGCCAACTGGGCGACGGTATTTTCAGGCAGGTCAACGCCGTGCAAATCCGCTTCGCGAGAACGCCTCCAAGCCAATTCGCCCGGCACAGTGACCGGTACTGAGGGATTCACCGGTTCAGAACTGTGGATATCACGAATCATTTCGTCGACACGCCCTTTCAGATACCCCTTATGGAACAGTTTGTCTACATCTATCGCCAAGAAGGAATGGCTGATGTTGTTGGGTTGTTCCAACTTCAAGTTCCAGCTAGGGATATTGCCGCTCATGCTCAGCAAGCCCCCCGAAATGATGCTGGACATCAATTCAATAAACAGGGCTATTCCATACCCCTTGTGCGCCGCCATTGGCTGGAGCGCCCCCTCTTGCGGGAACGCAGAGGGATCATCGGTCGGCTTACCATCTTTATCAATAATCCAGTTTTCAGGAATCTTGTTTCCTGCAATTTTTTCGTTGACAACGCGAAGCGCGGCCACCTGACTGGCACAGATATCCAAGAAAACAGACGGAATCAAACTAGATGGTGCCGCCCATGCAAATGGGTTCTGCCCCATAACAGGGTGTTTCGCTCCCGGCACAGCCATAAAACGGTCAACATTACTGAATACCGCTCCAAGCATTCCCTTCTCTGCGGCAATGTTCGCATAGCACCCCGCCGCACCAAAATGGCAACTGTTCTTCACAATTACAAGGGACATACCTGTTTCTGAGGCAATTTCGCAAGCCGTTTTCATGGCTTCTGTTGAAGAGATGTAGCCCATGCAATTCTTGCCATCGATAAGCGCAATGGAGGCCGAACGATTAATGAGTTCCGGCCTGTTTGTAAAAGAAACACCCCCTGCCTGAGCCTTACGGATATAATTATACAAGTTCTGAAGGCCATGAGAATGGACATTCCACTTATCCGTCTGAATCAAATGTTTGGCCGTAGTCTCAGCATCAGACAAGCACATGCCATATTTTTGAAGGCAACGAACACCAAAATTAAGCAAATCCTTTTCTTGGAAAATCATCACTACACTCCAAAAAACTCGTACACCTTGTCACAAATAAATTCTATTTCTTCGGTTTTCAGTCCATAGAACATCGGTAAACGGAGCAAACGGTTACTCTCGTTGGTGGTATACCTGTCATCGCCATGGAAGCGGCCAAAGCGCATTCCCGCCGGCGACGAATGCAACGGCACATAGTGGAACACAGCAAGGATTCCATTATACACCAGATGTTTCAGAAGCGCCGTTCGTGTCTGCAGGTCCTCAACCTTTAGGTAGAACATGTGGGCATTGTGAGTGCAGTAATCCGGAATGTAAGCGAGTTCAATCAAACCCTTATCGGCTAGCGGAGCAAGCCTTTCGCGATAGGCTTTCCAGCTAGCCATACGATTGTCATTGATAATGTCCGCACATTCTAATTCGGCATAAAGATACGCCGCATTCAGTTCACTCGGCAAGTAGCTAGAACCCAACTCCACCCACGTGTACTTGTCAACCTCGCCACGGTGGAACTGACAACGGTTGGTCCCCTTTTCTCGAATAATCTCGGCACGGTCACAGAACTCCGGACGGTTGATCAGCAGCGCACCGCCTTCACCCATACTGTAGTTCTTGGTTTCGTGGTAGCTATAGCAACCGAAATCACCCAACGATCCAAGCGCTCGGCCCTTATAAGTCGCCATCATGCCCTGAGCAGCATCTTCCACAACAAATAAATTATGGCGTTTTGCAATTTCGTTTATCTTATCCATTTCGCAGCCAACACCTGCATAATGCACCGGCACAATGGCTTTTGTCTTTTCGGTAATGGCGTTCTCGATAAGTTTTTCATCGAGGTTCATCGTATCGGGACGGATATCCACAAACACGCATTTTGCGCCCTGCGAAACAAATGCATCGGCCGTGCTCACAAAGGTAAACGAAGGCATTATGACCTCATCCCCAGGAACAATGTTACATAGGCGAGCGGACATCTCGAGAGCATGCGTACAGCTGGTGGTCATGAGCGCCTTGACTGCGCCGGTATGCTTTTCTAGCCAGCCATGGCACAAAAGGTTGTAGGTACCATCACCACAGATTTTGCCACTTTCTACGGCCTGCTTGATATAGTCAAATTCGAGACCCACAAAGGGCGGTTTGTTGAAAGGAATCTTCATAGTCTAAACGATAAAAAATTACTTCTTTTCTGGTTTAAGTCCACAATTTACAAACACAGCAGGCACCCAACGGGCATTATATTTCCGGCGAGTTTCTGGCGTTCCTAGAATAGGCCGATGCGTTCCCTGAATTATGAATTGCACATCAGGGTGCCGTGCCGCTATTTCGGCAAGTTGACGAAGCAAATCGTACAATTTCACACGGTCGCCCAAATAGGTTTCGCGCGCCGTCCACGCAATCCGCTTCCATGCGGTATTCGCTAAGATAGAATCGAGCCCATTTGCGACTTCACCATCCGAACATTGCAAGCAACAAAACGTCTGTTTCATTCCATACGCAGGCGTCTCTTCTTTCCTAGCACATTCTGCCGAATCCCCACTCCCCACATATAACCCATTTTCGAATCCTACTCGCATTTCCACTGTTTCTGCATGCGTGGTATGTCCAAGCAGCCTCTTGTGAAGCGCAAATTGCACCTTATTTTTATCAAAGAGAGAAAAATCTTCAGCAAGCATATCTTCGTCATACGGGACCCCCCAGCCATCAACCATTATAGAAACCGTAGTTCGCGCCGTATCTTCGATGCGATTAATCAGCGCATATTGATCCAGCACACGGTAGTGTTCTTTGTACATCGTTGACAACGAGTCTCCGCTATTGAACGGCAGCAGTTGCCACGGGGCATCCTGGTTCGACCGGAACATATTCCCACGCACCCAAGGAAGCGCAATTAAGAACGCAAGTGTGACTACAAACAAAATAAGGTTAATATTTCGCATTCTCATTGCTGTTCCTCCAGACGGTACTTGAGCAACGGCATATCACCAAAATAGCGAAGTGTATCAACAGAAAGCTTTTCGTGATAGTGGTCACTGTAAAACGGGACCAAAGACATAGCCATTTTATCGCCAATTACATATACATTATCTTTCTTTATATCGCGGAAAATATTCGTGACCCCACGTTTTTCCAATTCATTATCAATAGCCGGCAAGTGAATGTTCCAGTAACCTGTCGAATGGATATTATCTAAGCTACCAGGAACAACCGCTTTGCGAGTATTTCCAATAACCTGTGCCATTTCCTTATAGCGATCAAACGTCAATAAAAATACATCACCAGAATGTTCCTTCGCATATTGTAGAAACCCAGTCCAATCAGGTTGTTTTTCTGCCTCAAAGGAAGGCGCTCTTGATATTTTGTCAAATGCAATATTGGTGACACTTATCACCACACAAGCTAAACTCACCAAATAAATTATTTGAATAAAACTCTTCGCCTGTTTCTTTTTCAAAACATCATTTTTATCAACAAAGAACAGCACGAACAAAACCACAAAAATCCAAATCCCCGAAGTCACATGACCAACTACGCGATTCACAAGCAGCAAATAAGTATACGGAATGCCAATCAGTACAAACGAAAACCACGGAACATACCAAGATTTACGGTTAGAGAAGAATATCAGCGTCAAGCAAAGAAGCGCCCAGCACCACACGCTCCCGCATAGCAATGAATTCGAAATCTCTCTCAAAATAGCAATGGGCATCTTTACGTAGTTTGGCTCATAATGATACCGTTCTGCAATTTTGACGAGGTTCCTCATGCTATCTAAATGGAATACGTTGTTATCATAGAAATACCAGGCATGCAAGTATCGATAATTTCGACTACCAATTCCACGTTCGTCCAGTTCCGCAGAAAACCCGTCCGCATCATAGAATGCCCCATCTCCAAAGTAAGAGCGTACTCCCTGGTAGGCCGCATAATATTTGTATCCGTCACTTCTGAAATGAGACGCATTGAATTCCCTCAACCCTTGATAGGCGCCGAACACCACAAGCAAAGCAAGGAGAGTTCCCTTCCAGATTTTCCGCGTACGCAAGAAACTGAAGAACAAGAGCGCAGCAAGCGTTGGCATCCCCAACAGGAACATCGAATCGCGAAAAATAACTCCCCCCACAAGGAACAAACTCGCAATCACCAAATACCGGACTCGACGTTCCTCGCTGCCGATTGCAAAAAAGAAAATGCCTGTAGCAGTCATTACACCTGCACATTGCGTAAACGCCACATGGAAGTAAAAGTCCGGCGATACACAGACCAACACTAGAACAGAAAGCGCCAGACCAAGTTTTCGTCCACACCGTCTTAACAGCACATAGCATATCGCCGTAAAGGAAAGGAACACAGCCATCGTCTCGAAGAACGAGTACCAACCCACAGTCGGGAAGAGCATATAGAAAGGCTTGAGCAAATAACCGTACATGGCGTTCACAAAATACATGCGAACATTGTATTCGGAACCGTATGCCCCGGTCAAAACCGAGTGCATAAAGTAATCGTCCAAAGAACTGTAATGCACGCCGCAAACAAAAACACTCAGCAGCACAACAACAAGGTTCAGCACAAATGCAATGAACAAGTCTTTTTCAAGCAAAGCCTTCAACGTCATACGATAAATATAGTTTAATTCGAATCAGCATCTGCCGTAGATATGTGTTTCGTCAGCAAAGCCACAATTCTTTTTTGCAAGCGATAGAAGCCACTTTTTCGCTTAATAAATTCCAACACAACAGACACAAATAATGACGTCCCAAATACGGCAATGAACATTAATATGGGAGATTTAAGTCCATAGATATACTCACCAAAAAAATAACCTAAAATAAAGGTATGCGTTAAATACATATTCATGGAATGCTGGCCAACATATTGCAACATAGCAAACTTCAACTTCGTAGCACGACAAACACTTACTACAGCTAATACAAATGCAACTGTAAGGAATGGATCAACATGAAAATACGAGAACGAGGGAAGCAACGGAACACCACGCAAAAAGAATAAGCAAAGTGAGGCAATGAGGGAGCCACACAAGACAACGCGAGCCGGGACAACATTTATGATTTTATTTATACGTTCTGAATGCAATGCTGTAGCGACACCCAGACAGAACGGCAACATATATATCGATAGACAAACTGCAAAAAATTCTGATATGTACAGAATATCGCCAGGATTGATAAACAGAAATACTAGCACGCCAACCGCAATAAAGCCATTCTTCATCGCGTAGTAGAATAACGGAAAGAACACCCATAAGGTAAGAATGAGTTCGTTGAACCACCATGTTACGTTGTACGAACTAAAGCCCTGCAAGCCGAGCACATCCTTGAAAAAACACAAAAGTATGTTTGCATTCTCGCCATACGCCACTTCAAGCGTGCGATTGAAACAAAAAACGCCTATAGGAACAGAAACAAAGAAGATTACCCAATAATTCAGAAAAAATTTTGCATAGCGCTTGCCAAGGAAGAAGAAAAATGTTTTTGCAGTATTTAGGCATCCTCCAACATTCTTCGGAAATGTCGTAGCCATTCCATAGCCTGAGAGGAACACGAATAATGCAACGCATATTTTGCCCGCGACGCCAACGCTATGCGTTACCACACCATATTCTGGATGATCCCAGAACAAATGATGTACAATCATTGCTACAATAGCAAACGCCTTGATAATCTGAGATTCAGCAGGTGCTATGCGGTAATCAGCAGGTTTCATGTTTTGAAATATACGAAAAAAAGGACGAACGCGGCGTTCATCCTTTTTAAGGTTATTAAGACAGATATTAATTAGTGGAACGAGCCAAAGCCGCAAAAGACGGAGTCAAACCGGTGCAGTTCGGAGTGCCGCCAGTGGTAATACCGACATAGGTCGAGCCATCTGTTGCGTTATGGTCGGCTTTTGCCGTAGCGGTCCACGTGCCACCCACATTGCAGTCATTCAGCTTCACAAGGGCTTTGGCAGTCCACACCGACTGAGAGGCTGTTGTGTTGTCAGAATACTCAAAGTTGGTGGTTTTGGATGTAGAGGCAGCGGCAGTACCCGGAGCGTTGTAACCAATCTGAGACCACGATCCGACAGTGCTGGATTCCACCGTGTAAGCATCCTGGAGGTTGATCCAAGAACCGGCGGCGGTCGGGACTTCAGAGGCCTTGGACTTGGCGATCATGCCGAACAGCTTAGGCACTGCGACGGCGGCGAGGATGCCCATGATCACGATCACGACCATCAATTCGATAAGGGTAAAACCTTGTTTCTTCATAGTGTACTCCTTGTTGTTTGTGACACACTTTTTTGAGCAACATTGCTCGTTTACATTCCCTAATATACACAATTCTTTTTCAAAAAGCAATAGTTTTGTCAAACTTTTGTCATATTTGTGTCATAACAACGCGGAGCCGACGCAAAAATCGCTTTTTTGAACCAAAATCGCCATATTAGGGGTGCTTTGGATGGTTACAATTATAGATTTTTTTTACGAAAAAGGGGACTTCCGCCGAAAATTTATATTCCAACGTGGAATAAATCACACCGAATTGTCATGGTTTTGTAATGATAATCCCTATATATGGCGCCTGTCGCACCCGCGCCGCGCTCGCCACACGCAAAACTTGCTAAATTATCCCCCGTATTTTAATTATACAGTAAAACAAGGGATTTATCCCACAGGAAAACACTATGAAAAAGATCAAGTTCCAGGATACCTCGTTCCGCGATGGTTTCCAGTCTATTTTCGGTGCCCGCGTGTTCGCCAAGGACTTCATGCCCGCGGTGGAAGCTGCCTGCAAGGCCGGCATCACCCACTTTGAAGCTGGTGGTGGCGCCCGTTTCCAGGCCCTTTACCAGAACTGCGGCGAAGACGCCTTCGACATGATGGACGAATTCCGTCGCGTGGTGGGCCCGAACGTCCGCCTGCAGACCCTCGCCCGCGGCATTAACGTGGTGGCCCTCGCCCCGCAACCGCGCGACATGATCAAGCTCCATGCCGACATGTTCAAGAAGCACGGCATGACCCGCATCCGTAACTTCGACGCCCTCAACGACGTGAACAACCTGATCTACTCCGGCAAGTGCATTACCGACGCCGGTCTGGAACACGAAGTCGTGGTGACCATGATGGAACTGCCTCCGGGATGCGACCTCAACGCCGCCCACAACCCGGAATTCTACGAACGCATCCTCCGCAACATTCTGGACGCGGGCGTTCCGTTCGCCTCCGTGTGCTTCAAGGACGCTTCTGGTACCACGAACCCGACCAAGGTTTACGAGACCTTCAAGCGCGCCCGCAAGCTCCTCGGCGACAAGGTGGAACTCCGCATCCACAGCCATGACACCTGCGGTACCGGTGTGGCCCAGTACAAGGCTGCTATCGAAGGTGGCGCCGACGGTGTTGACCTCGGCCGCAAGCCGCTCTCTGGCGGTACGGCTCAGCCCGACCTGTTCTCCATGTTCCACGCCCTCAAGGGTACGGACTACAAGCTCGCCCTCGGTGAAGACAGCATCGTCGACGATCACATTCCGGAACTCATGGAAGCGAACAACGTCGCCGTCGAATGCCTCAAGGACTACAACTTCCCGCCCGAGGCCCGCCAGATTACGACCGACGTGATCTTCAGCCCCATGCCGGGTGGCGCTCTTACCGCCAACACCCTCATGATGCGCGAAACCAAGACCTTCCACCTGTTCCCGAAAGTTATCGAGAACATGAGCGAATGCGTCCGCCGCGGTGGCTTTGCCTCTTCTGTGACGCCGGTTTCCCAGTTCTACTTCCAGCAGGCCTACATGAACACCCTGAACCAGGCCGCAGGCCGCGGTACGTGGTTCAAGATGACGGAAGGCTACGGCAAGATGCTCCTCGGCTACCAGGGCAAGACCCCGTGCGAACCGGATCCGGAGCTCGTGAAGATTGCCGCCGACCAGTTCAACATGAAGCCGTTCAAGGAAGCCTACCCGGGCGTCCAGTGCGCCGAAGAAATCCTCGAACCGGGTATCCCGGCTGCGAAGAAGCTCCTCGAAGAAAATGGCCTGCCGGTTACCGACGAGACCATCTTCATCACGGGCTGCCTCCAGACGAAGGCCGGCAACAAGGGTATCGAATTCCTCAAGGGCAACCGCCACATTGGCGTTCCCAAGAAGGACCCGAACGCCGCTCCGGCAGTGGACACCAAGAACATGAAGGCCGGTGCCGCAAGCACCTACCGCATTGCCCTTGGCAACCAGAGCTGGGACGTGCAGGTCAGCACGCTTAAGTAATTTGGATTCGCGTCTCCGCGCGAGTTACAGACAAATTAAAAGAAGCCGCAGCAAAACGCTGCGGTCTCTTTTTTTTTGCGTAGCAAAGCCAACGCAAAAAAAATCCAACCTTGGGGTACAAAAAAAAGGACTCGCGAATGCGAGTCCTTTTTCGTACCCCCAAGCGGTTTCGAACCGCTGTTGCGGGAATGAAAATCCCGAGTCCTGGGCCACTAGACGATAGGGGCGTCTTATGTAGGGCCAAATATAGTTAATCGGGCGGTTTTGTAAAGGGGGCCAAGCGACATTTTTTTATTTTTTTGCATGGTGAACATTGAAAAATGGTTAAAAAAATCCCTTTTGCGCGGGATTTTGCGGTTTTTGCCCCTCGCGCTGCTGGCTAGCCTCGCCGATGCGGGGCTGCTTTGGGGTATCCGCTCGTTCATGCAGCTGCTTACGGGCGAGTCGCCGTTCGCCCTCTGGGAATGGGCTACCATCATGTTCCTGCTGGCCGCGCTCCGCCTGGTTTTCATGGTCACCAAGACCCGCAGTTCCGAGACGTTCCTGTACACCACGGGCAAGCGCGTTACGGACTGGTTCCTCGGGGCATTGCGCGAGCTTTCGCCCAGGCTTTTCCACGACGGTTCGGGCGACGCGAAGGTCGAAACAGCGTACGAGTCTATCCAGGTGTTGCAGGCGAACGGCTCCGTGTTTTTCCAGGCCATACAGGCGGTACTCCAGCTGCTCATCTTTTTCCCGGTGCTCATTTATATTTCGTGGCCGCTCACGGCGTTCCTGTTTGCGGCAGTAGTCCCGCTGGTAGCGTTTATCCAGCGAAAGCTCCACGCGTTAGGCCCCGAAGAAGAGGCAATCCTGAAGGGGCGTTCAGGCTTCCGCCTAGACCTGAACACGGCCCGCAGACTTTACCGCAACTGGAGCGGCAAGCGCGAAAGGGAGGCAGTCGGCAAGCACCTGCTCGGAGAAAACGACCTGCTGAAGCGCGCCGAACTTGCGGCCAGCGTGCGCAAGAACGGGCTCTCCGTTGTGATGGAAACGGTCTCGGTACTCTCGATGGTCGCGGTTCTCACGTTCTGCGCCCTGCTAATAGCCCGCGGTTGGATGGATGCGACGGGACTCGTGATGTATTGCTCCGCGCTGCTCCTGAGTTACAAGCCCGTCAAGGAATGCACCCGCGTGCTCCCGCAGTTCCGCTCTGCCATGAGCGCGTACCGGATGCTGGTGGAATTTGAGAAGTTGCCGAGGAAGACGGCGACAAGTGCGGGGGAATGCGCCGGCCTCGAGATCAAGAACGCGAACTTCACCTACGAGGGAAGCGACACGCCGGTCTTCCGCGACTTCAACATTACTTTATCCGGAACGAAACCCGTATTGCTCCGTGGTAAGAACGGCATCGGAAAGTCTACACTCCTGCGATTGCTTGCAGGCCTCGAGGAGTGGGAGGCGATAAACGGCGCCAGCCCTGAAATAAACAGTGCCGGACCCGCGAGCGTGTTCTTTATCCCGCAAGACCTGGAACTGCCGCCCCGACGCCTGCTCACCGACCTGCTCACGAGCCACGAGGGTGAACCCGCCCGCCTTATCGAGGAATTTGCCGAAGTGGCGGGGACCGAGCCGCTCCTGAAAAAAACGGGACTTTCGGGCGGGGAACGTTCGCGCATCGCGCTCCTGTGGGCACTCGCTAGCGACGACACCACCGTGCTGCTCGACGAACCGATGGCGGCCATCGCGCTTGCCGACCGCGAAAAGATCCTCCTCAAGTTCCTGGACGTAGCCGCCCGGCAGGGCAAGCGCGTGATAATGTCGAGCCACGACCCGTTCAGCGCCGCTGCAGAAGCCATGTTCGACATCGTGGAGATGGAACGTGCGAAAGGCTAGCGACATCCTGTACCGTTTCCGGGGCTACATCCTCGCGGTTTTCGCCGTCGCGCTTATCGCCTGCCCCGCCGCACCCTTCCCGCAAAACTTCTCGCGCATGGCGGAAACGGGCCCGTACTTCGGCACGCTCCTGTTCTACGCGCTCGGCATCGCATTACGTATAAAGTCACGCCAGCACATCGGGCAGCACACGCGCGGTTCCGCACACTCTGCCGACGCACTCGTGACCGGCGGACCCTACGCGCACATGCGCCACCCGCTATACATGTCGAACACCTACATTGCCCTGGGGGCCATATTCTTCCACCTCGGCGTGAGCGGGCTGTTCCATGTCTTTATTATAGCCATCGCCCTTTTCGAATACGCCCTCGCCCGCGCCGAAGACCAGTTCCTCGAACAAAAATTCGGCGACACCTGGCGCGCCTGGGCACAAAAAACGCCGATGAGCAGCGCCGACATAAACGCCATTTTAGGCGACAAAAAAGCGAATTCCGGCGCAAGCCTCCCCCAGCGCACCGTTTTTCAGGCTTTCAAGGCCGACGCATCGACATGGTTCTGGTTCGTATTTTTTAATTTGATAATGGTTCTACTTAAAATCTACACGGTCTGAGATAAGCATGTTTAACGCGATTGATTTTGCACGATTCGCCATTGGCACTGCCGCCAAGGCAGTCGCTAAGGTCCCTGCCGTAAATACACGGTTCCATATCGGCGACCGACTCAACGGTCCCTGGCCCGAAGGCCCGTTCCTGTGGATGCACGGGGCAAGCCTCGGGGAATGCAGAATGCTTTTGAACCTCGCGAAGTTCTTGCAAGAAGACGTCGCGAACCTGCCCAAGATTCTCATCACCACGCAGAAGGTGGAGGTGCTCAAGTTCTTGCAGGAATCGGGCCCGCACGTAGAGGCGGCCATTGCCCCCGCCGACACGCAGGTGACCATGAAGGCTTTCGCGAAGGCGGTAAAACCCGTGGCGCTCGTGCTGGCCGAAAACGAACTGTGGCCGGGCTACATTTCTACCATGCGCACGCTCGGGGTAAAGCCCTCGGTGGCCATTGTCTCGGGCCGTTACCGCAGTTCGCTGCCGGGTATAGACTTTTCGCCTGTGGGTTTTGCGAGCATGCAGACCGGCGGCGACCTCTCGCGATTCATGAACGTCGCCTCCAAGGCGAACATCCAGAACCCCCTTATCGGAGGCGACTGGAAAATTCTCCCCTGGGTCAGGGAAGGCAAAGAAATTGCCCCCGTCAAGGACCCGACCATCGACACGGTCTTTGTGTCGATGCACATGGCCGAATGGGCCAGCCTGTGCCGCATGATTGTCTCTTCCATCAAGCGCCAGGAATCGGTGGTGTTGCTCCCGCGCCGCCTGGGCGAAGTCGAAGCTTTCCGCAAGGCGCTCCGCGAGCAGGAACTCTTGGTTGTGGAATGGCCGCTGGTGCAAAAGGGCGCCGTCTCGATCGTGAGCCACTTCGGGCTGACCAAGGAAGTTTTCAGCAAGGCGCGCACCGCCGTGGTGGGCGGTTCGTTTGTACGCGGTATTGGCGTGCACGATTTCTGGGAACCCCTGCAGATGGGCGTTGCCACCTGCATCGGTCCGTACGCCACGGGCCAAAAAGACAACGTGGCCGCCCTGGTGCGCGAAGGCGTGCTGACGCAGCTCATGTCTACCGCGGGGTATTCCAAGAGGAACCTCCCCGACCCCAAGCTGGTGAGCACGTTCCTCACCCACGAACGCGCGAAGGTGCTGGACTCGTACCGCCAGTTCGTGGAATTCATCCGCAGCATTATCCCGCAAGGAGCGGTATAAAATGAAGACACTCGTACTCGCCACCCCGCGCGGGTTCTGCGCCGGAGTCGACCGCGCCATCCACGTGGTGGAAAAGGCGCTCGAAAAGTTCGGCACCCACATTTACGTGCGGCACGAGATTGTGCACAACAAGTTTGTCGTGGACACCCTGAAAGACATGGGGGTCATTTTCGTGGACGAGGTCGACGAGGTGCCCGAGGGTTCCGTCGTGATATTCTCGGCCCACGGAGTCGCAGAGCATGTTTACGCCGACGCCGAGAAGCGCCACCTGAAGGTGCTCGACGCGAGCTGCCCGCTGGTGCTGAAGGTGCACTACAGCGCCAAGAGGCACTATGCCGCAGGGAGGCACATTATCCTCATCGGGCATGCGGGCCATGCCGAAGTGGAGGGCACGCTCGGGCAACTCCCCGAAGGCGCCATCTCGCTTATCCAGAACGAGGAAGACGTGGCGAAGGTCGTTGTACCCGAGGGCAAGGAACTCGCCTACATTACCCAGACCACACTCTCCGTGGCCGAGACCCGCAAGATTATCGACGCCCTCAAGGCAAGGTTCCCGAGCATTATCGGCCCCAGCGCGGGCGACCTGTGCTATGCAACCGGCAACCGGCAGGCGGCCGTGCTCGACCTGTGCAAGCAGGTGGACATGCTCCTGGTGGTGGGCGCGAAGAACTCCTCGAATTCCTCCCGACTCATGGAGCTCGGGCTGGAGCAGGGCATCAAGAGCCACCTGATCGCCGGCGTGAGCGACCTCGACCCGAGCTGGTTCGAGGGGGTCGAGTCGGTGGGTATTTCCAGCGGGGCATCCGCACCGGAGATCCTGGTCCAGGAGGTCGTGGAGTGGATAAAGAGCCATTTTGGGCCCGTAAACATCGAAAATTTCATAAAATTGCTGGAATCGACCAAGTTTAACCTGCCCAAAGAGCTGCAGGATTAACTTTAGCCTTGACAATTCAGTGATTTTTATCTAAAATTGCAGTCCGAAAAACAACGGAGTTTATTATGAGCCGCATTTGTGAAGTTACCGGTAAGGCCGGCCTCGTGGGCAACATGGTTTCCCACTCCAACCGCAAGAAGTTGATGAAGCAGCTTCCCAACCTCCAGAAGAAGCGCTTCTACATCCCCGAAGAAGACCGCTGGGTCACGCTCCGCGTGAGCGCCGCTGGCCTCCGCACCATCAACAAGTGCGGTATCCAGGCTGTCGCCCAGGAACTCGGCATCTAATTTTTCGGATAGACGCAATTTAAACCGCCAAGGCAACCCTTTGGCGGTGTTTTGTGTATTCTGAGGGAAGGGGGCGGCGGGATGCCGCGCGCCCTACTTATTAATAAACTGCGGCAGGCCCTTGTACTTGGCGAGGCTCGCCATGATGTTCGCCATTTCCCAGTCTTTTTCCTTGAAACGGCGGCGCAACAGGGCAACGAACACTTCCATGAGCATTTCGCAGTCGTACACGGCGCGGTGCATCTTGGCAGGGTCAATCTGCATGGTGAATTCGCCGCGCTTCATGAACAGGCCCGCCATGTAGCCCAGCTTGTGGTTGGCAAGCTCCGGCAAAATCGTCCTCGCCATCACGAGACTGTCTATTACCGGGTTTACGGGCACGAGCTGCGGGTTCTTGTTGTACGCCACACGCAAAAAACTCGCATCGAAGTTCGCGTTATGCGCCAGCAGGATACTCCCCTGGCCACAGAAGGCGGTAAATTTCTTGAGGCACTCGCCCACCGGGGGCGCATCCCTCACCATCTCGTCGGTAATCTTGTTCACCGCCGTTGCATCCTTGGGAATCATCATGTTGGGGTTCACGAGGGTGTTGAACTCCGAGATCAACTTGGGCACCACCTTGTTGTTCTCGACGGCGACGGTGAACTTGACCGCACCGATTTCGATAATTTCGTCCTTAGTATTTACAAGTCCAGTCGTTTCAAGGTCAAACGCGACAAATTTTGGCGGCAATGTAATCACGACCGTACCTCCTTTCTATTTATTTTGATTTTCAATGCAAAGATACTTAATTTCAATGTCAATAGATGACAATGGCAGGGGAATTACAAAATTATCCCATGTTCCAAGCGTAAAATGCGCCCCGTAGCGCACCGAAACCTGCCAAAGCGGCCTGCCCGACATTTTCGAGAGCCACGGGGAACCCGGCTTGACTTGCAGTGCCGGACCGCGAGGACCGTCGAGCGCCATTCCCACAAACCCGCCGGACCTAAGCGTCTTTACCAGGTGGCGCACGTTCTGCGAGCCGCTGGTATCGGACCCGCGGGTGACAGTGTAGCCGAGATGTTCGAGCGTGCGGGCCAGCAGTTCCCCGTCACTGGATTCCGAAACCAGGGCGTGCACCCCCTTCCCCCTGAACGCAGCCCCGCAGGCGAGCAGGTCGCGGTGCCATACCCCGATTATCCCGGGGCCGTAATCGAGCGGTTCATGGACGCGGACACGCAGACTTTTTATCCAGAGCCTGCACACAAACGCCGTGAAATTCACTCCAAACGCACCGAACATGCCCAAAATTTAGTTTTTTTGCCCCCTTACTCTTGGCAAAAGCGCCATCTTTATCTATATTAGCGCTCACATCGGCGACGTACCCAAGTTGGTAAGGGGCGGCTCTGCAAAAGCCTTATTCATCAGTTCGAGTCTGATCGTTGCCTCTTGAAAAACCCCACTCAATCGAGTGGGGCTTTTCTTTTGTTCAAATTTCCTTTTTCGGGAACTAACGTTCCTGTAAACAGTTTGTTTACGCAAATTAGGCGAAATAACGGGTGGGGGTTGTTTTTGTATACAACAGATATACTATGAAAATCGGGGAGGCTTTATTAAATTGGTTTATATTACATAAAAACAGTGGAGTGTTTTATGAAATCATTCAAGTTGCCGGCGATTGCCGTTTCCGCAATTTTGGGTCTTGTGGCATGTTCCGAAGAAGCCAATCCGGTTATGAATCCGGGCAACGGGGCGTTTAACCCCGCAGAGCTTTCTTCCGGTTTCGAATCCTTCAGCAGCGATTCGTTCGACAACGGTTTCGGCGTTGCTTCTTCCAGCAGCGTTTTCTTCGGAGGAGAATCTTTCGGCATCGAATCCTCCAGCGGAACGTTCCCCGGGTTTTCCAGTTCCAGCATACTGATTATGCCGGGCACTTCCAGCAGCATGTTCCCGGGTTTCGGGCGTTCGAGCTCCAGCGCGGTTGTCCCCGGCGGCAATACTGAACCAGGCGACAACGAGAACGACAATGAAGACTCCCGCACCCTGGACGGCTCGCAGATTCTCCTGAAACTTGCCGGCACATCTGCCACAGTCGAAAACAACAACGGCTGCGTCGAAGTCGCAGACAAGAGCGCGACCATCACGTGCCCGGGCGCATACTACGTGACCGGCGAAGCTTCCGATTTCCAGGTGGTGGTGAACACTCCGGCCGCCGACAAGGAAGGCAACACCGGCATCTATCTCCACAACGCGACCATCAAGAGTTCCAACTCCCCCATCCTCATCAAGAATGCCGACAAGGCGGTGATCCACCTGGTGAAGGGCACGACCAACGTGTTGGAAGACGGTAACGGCAGCCACGCGTTTACGAACGTCGGTGGCAAGCAGGATACGTCGAAGGCGGTAATCTACTCCAAGGACGACATGAACATCAAGGGCGCGGGCAAGCTTACCGTTACGGCCAAGTTCAAGAACGGCATCCAGTCTACCAACGACCTGAAAATCAAGAACGGCGACATTACCGTCGTGGCCCCGGAAAACGGCATCAAGGGCAAGGGCAGCCTCGAAGTTTCTGGCGGTACCCTGAACATCACTGCTCAAAAAGGTGACGGCCTCGAAAGCGACGAATGCGTCGAGAACAACGACGGCTCCTTCAAGGATACGGTTGCCACCAAGGGTATCGTAAAAATCACGGGCGGCAACATCACTATCAAGGCTGGCGACGATGGCATCAGCGCTGCGAATTACGTTGTCGTGAACGATTCGACGGAAACGTCCAAAATCAAGATTACGGCTACCGACAAGGGCCTCGCGGCTGAAAAATTCATCTATGTCAATGGCGGCGACATCAACATCAAAGCGGATGACGATGCCTTGCACACCCATTGGCGCGTTTACATGAACGACGGCAATGTCGAAATCAGCGCCAAGAAGAAAGGCATTCATGCGGATTCCGCTATTTATCTGAAGGGCTCGACGGTCAACGTCACAACGTCTTACGAAGCCATTGAATCCTATGAGATTTTCGCCGAGGGCGGTGTGACCTCCGTGTTTGCGACCAACGATGGCTGGAACGCTGCAGGCGGTCCCAAGAACCCCAACAGTTCCATGGCCATGTTCAGCGAAAGCAGTGGCAATATCGTCATTAGCGGTGGCTACCACTACATCAGCATAAAGGGTAACATGGTTGACGGGTTAGATGCCAACGGTACTGGAAAAATGACCGGCGGCGTGGTGATTGTTGAAATCACCGGCCAGAGCTACGAAAGCCAAGGCGGCGGCATGGGTGGCGGTATGGGCGGCTGGGGCATGCCGGGCATGGGCGGTCAGCAGGGCGGCAACAACTGCGGCGCCTACAACTTTGCCGGCGGCCTCGTCGATACCGATGACGGATTTACGATTACTGGCGGCGTTCTCCTCGCATTCGGTAATTACACGATGGACGTTCCCGGATGCGCAGAAGTGTCCTACAACACCAACACCTACTACGGCAGCGACAAGGCTGCTTTCAAGCCTACTTACCAAGGTAAATACGTTATTTACGGTGGCGAAGTGAAGTCCGTGAGCCAGGTGCAGACAAACGGCATGAAGGAATTCAAGTTCCCCAACGGCGTAAGCTACATGTACAAGTAGGCGTCGAATAAGCAGACATCAATATACTGCTGCGATTCAATTTTACCAGAGTCCCCGCGCCCGCGGGGATTTTTTTTGCATTGTCATCGCGGATGGGCCGTGTTGCATATGAGCCGATTTTGTTGCATATAGAGATTTTTTATAAAAAGTGAACAAAAATTACGTGATTTTTAACAATTTATCCATATTTTGTTGCATAAAAGTATTGACATCATGCAAAAATGATTGTATATTCCTTTTCGATGAAACCGATTGTAGATTTATAAAAAGGAGTGGCTTCATGAAAACGAAATTCATAAACACTGCTTGCGGACTTGCCGCAGCATCGATTTTTGCCCTGGCGCTCACCGCCTGCGACGAAAGCAGCCCGAGCGCCCCGACCGGCGGCGACACGAATTCCTCTGCCATTGAGAGCACGGATGCAAGCTCTTCGAGCAACGGGGATGTTCCGCCCATGAGCAGCGCCGATGTCCCGCCCGAATCCAGCGAGACGCCGGCCAGCAGCGCAAACGAGCCCGCCTCCAGCGGCATCGACACGCCGGCCAGTTCATCTTCCGAGGTATTACCCACTTCCTCGACCATCGTTGAAGTCAGTTCCTCTTCCGAAATCGCATCGTCCAGTTCCATTTCGTTCGAAAAGTGCATCGACATGGATCAGATGTGCCCGCCTTGCGATGGGCCGAGCTGCCCGGTAACGAACGTTGCCTGCAATGCATGCACAACGGAAGGGGCAACAGCTCCCAATTGCAAGGGTGGCCTTGGCTATGTATGCAGTGACAGGCTCTGGAAGCAGATAAAGGGTGAACCCATCTGCGAACACATTACCGATGTCGACTGGATGAGCTCAGAAGGAAACTGCATCGGGAGAACCGGCGAGATTGTCACCGACTGCGCGACCGAACAGGAATTCAAGTGTGTTGATAATTACTGGGTGTCCCTGGCGCCTCCTCCAGTCACATACATTAACGAAAACGCGACCAACGTGAGCGCGATGAACCGTGGCGGTCCGGCGGTTACCCCGCGCGTCGTGAAGGTGCAAAGCGCCAGCGGTTCCGTGACCTTCCGTGACGACGGCGTGCTTGTTGACGACGGCTGCACTTTCAACGGGCTCAATGCGGAACTCAGGGGCGATACCCTGTACGCCACCATTCTGTATCCGGGATGCACAACGAACGGCGGGCACATGGGCGTCATCACGTTCACCCTCGGCATTGACTTCGCCGACGTGAAATACATCAAGTACTCGGATAGGGATAACGTCAAGCCGGTTTTCGAAGTGGACGAATTGCTGCCTTGCGGGAACACTTCTTCTTGCAATACTTGCGGTGGTGACACCGACGATCCGCGCGTGGGTTGCTAAGGGCCTAGCCGGAGAAGAATAAAAAAAGGGGTGGTGTCATGAAAAAGAAAAACACCAGCATTGCGTGCGGGCTTTCTGCGGTATCGCTCCTTGCGTTTGCGCTTGCTGCCTGCGAAACCGATGTCGCCAGCAGTTCCGGCGAAGTTTTGCCCAACAGCAGCGAAGATGTGCAGATCGTTTCGAGCAGTTCCGCCGATGAACAGCCCGCAAGCAGCTCGGACATGTTCGAAAGTTTCAGCAGCGAAACGGTCGCCAGTTCCTCGTCGGTTATCGCGTCCAGTTCCAGCCGGAAGGTTGAATGCATTACGATGAGCAGGCTTTGCCCGCCGTGTGACGATCGCGAGGGATGTCCGATTTCTGCCATGCCTTGCAGCCAGTGCTACAGCATGTATGGAGCCGAAACCTACGACTGCGAAACAAACGAACGCTACGTATGCTCCAGATTCGATACATGGGACAGAACTTGCTACAACCTAACCGATTCTAACGGCAATATTGCAGAAGATTCATGCAGTCTCAATTACGGCGCATGGCTGGATTGCAAGACAAACAAGCCCTTTGTATGCAAGGAAGGCCGTTGGGAAAGGTTGCCCGAGGAATATTCCTGGGTACACCAGAAATGCGACAGCAGCGAAACCGATAGGCAAATCAATATTGAATACGAGACCGAGAAAGGCTCCATCGCTATAGTCAGCTCGGTATTCTCTTGCGACGGCGTCTCCTGGCGGCAGGGCGGCACAACTACGCTCGATAGGAGCCTCTGCGAAAAAGAAGACGACAAGGTGACTATTAAGGGAAAAACCTACCGGTGTATTAACGGGGAGTGGTACAGTCCGTAAGTTCTTTGGCCTTCGCCTCGATTTCGGCGAGGGCTTTTTTGTGACCTTCGGCAGTGTCTGCATTCGAGAGCACGATGTTCACGAATACGGAGCCCGCGACAACGGCATGCACATGCCTGCACAATACCTTGGACTGTTCGCCGTTGCGGATGCCGAACCCGCCGAGCACCTTGGAACCGTGCTTTCCGACGGTATCGATGAAGTCAAGCGTAGCCTGGTCAATGACGGTCTCGCTGCCGGTAGTACCTGCGCGGAGGGCTGCGTAGATGTACTTGAACCCGCGAGCAGCCATCGTTTCGAGGCGTTCCTTGGTCATGGAGGGGGCGGCCACCGGGATGTTTTCGAGCCCGTATTTTTTGCAGGCTTCGGTAAGGCCCTCGTCGCAGTCAAACGGAAGGTCGGGAATGATGCAGGCGGATACACCCGCGTCCTTGCACATACGTACAAAGTTGTCTATACCCGGAGTGAAGGCGAGCGAGCCGTAGGTCATGATATAGATGGGCGTTTCGGGGTGGCGCTCGTGTATCTTCTTCACGACTTCGAGGCCCTGCTTGGTGGAGTAGCCTTTTTCGAGAGCGACGGTGGATGCCGTCTGGATGGCCGGACCGTCGGCGCTCGGGTCGCTGAACGCGAGCTGGATTTCAAGGATGGAGGCGCCGCCCTTCACGAGGGCGTCTGCGATGGCGACGGATGTTTCCGCATCAGGGAAACCCGCGATAAGATGTGACATTAAGTTGATCATAATAAAACCTATTTATTCATTATCTCCGCGTCGTGAATATCTTCGTTGTTCTCGAGGCGCTTGAGTTCGGCCTTCAGGAATTCTTTCCACTTCTCGGGGCGGAACACCGGGCTAGTGATGAAGATGTCCTTGTCGCCGCGGCCACTCATGTTGATGACCAGCGCCTTGTCCTTCGGGAGTTCCTTCGCGATTTTCATGGCGGCGGCGCCAGCGTGTGCGCTTTCCAAAGCGAACAAGATGCCTTCGTTGCGCGCGAAGAACTTCACCGCGTCGAGGGCTTCCTTGTCCAGAATGCTCGTGAATTCCACGCGGCCCGATTCCCCGAGGGCGGCGAGCTGCGGGCCGATCCCCATGTAGTCAAGGCCTGCCGAAATGGAGCGGGTCGGCAGCGACTGGCCGTCTTCATCGATGAGGAAGCGGCTCTTGTAACCCTGCACAATGCCTTCGCGGCTTGCGTTGCCCGTCATGCGGCTCGCGTTCTCGCCCACGTTCGGGCCGATGCCACCCGCTTCGGCGCCAATCAGGCGGACGTTCGCATCGTTGATGAACGGGGTGAACACGCCGATGGAATTGCTGCCGCCGCCCACGCACGCGACAACCGCCGCGATGTCGATGTGGCGTTCTGCCGCCTGGCGCTTTACCTCTTCACCGATGATGGACTGGAACGTGCGCACGATATCCGGGAACGGTGCGGGTCCGAGCGCGGAGCCGAGCACGTAGTGGGTGTTCTTGAAGTTCGTGGCCCAGTCGCGCATGGCCTCGTTCACCGCGTCCTTGAGGGTGCGGCTACCGCTCGTGACCGGCACGACCTTCGCGCCGTACATTTCCATGGTGGCAACGTTCGGCTGCTGGCGGCGTACATCGACTTCGCCCATGTACACCACGCATTCCAGGCCAAGCTTGGCGCAGGCGGCGGCGGTGGCGAGCCCGTGCTGGCCGGCGCCGGTTTCCGCGATGATGCGGGTCTTGCCCATCTTCTTAGCGAGGAGGCACTGGCCAATCGCGTTGTTTATCTTGTGCGCGCCCGTGTTGGCGAGGCCTTCGAGCTTAATGTAGATCTGCGCACCACCCAGAAGTTCGGTAGCTGTCGGGGCAAAGTACAGCGGGGTCTCGCGCCCAATGTAGTCGCGTTGGATAATGCGGAGCTCTTCCAGGAATTCCGGGTCGTGGATGTACTTGTTGAATGCCGCCTCGAGGTCGTCGAGCGGGCGGCGGATAATTTCGGCAACGTACTTGCCGCCGAACTTGTCAAAGAAACCGTTGTCTGATGTCGTGTTCATAGTAGTTCTAGTTCAGTTCATTTCCTGGTTAAAAAAATTAAAGGCCTTCGGGGAGTCCGAAAGCCTTTTACAAACACTTGATGAAATCGGCAAAACCGGACTCTATTTGCTAGAGCCCCACCACCAGCGGTTGAAACGGATTGCCTCATTCATCTTCATGTGCCAAAATATAGGAACGCAGAATAGTCTTGGCAAGGGATGTCGCCGCAAAAAGTCACAATCAAAAAAGAAGACCCCCGTACATTCGGGAGCCTCACTTTAAACACTTGATGAAAAGGCAAGTCCTAAATCCCTTTCCCGGGAACCTCGCCGCAAGCGGCCGAAGCGGATTGCCCATTTCATCTTTATGTATTTCAATATATATACTAACTTCTTGTCTGTCAATAGGTTAATGTCACATTTTTGTAAAATTATTTTTTGCCGAAATCGGCTATTTTTGGAGAATTTCGAACAATTTGGCCATTTTTTCGGGATTTTTGACGCCGGGAGCATCTTCCACACCGCTTGAAACATCGATCAGTTCGGGCTGAAACTTGGCGACAATTTCGGCCACATTTTCGGGATTGATGCCGCCCGCAAGCCAGAGCGGCAGGTCGCCCGCCTTTTCGCGTAGCAGGCTTTCGGGAATGGTCTTGCCGGTTCCGCCGGGGATTCCCTCTACCTTCGCGTCGAGCAATATGCGGGGTTCGCCGTGGGTGCGGAGGGCCGCGACATAATCGAAATCAGACGCTTCGCCCACGCGGGCTGCGCAATAGTGCGGGACATCGCTGTATGTTGTGCTGGTTTTAGACTGTGCTTGGTTTTGGGCGTTAGACTGTGCCGGAACTTTTTCATTAAACGGCGCCGATTTTTTTTCATTAAACGGCGCGATGCCGTGGAACTGCACTGCATCGAGAACGCCTTCGCGCGCGAGCTTGATGGCGGTCTTGCCTTCTTCGGAATCCGGGTCGGTAATAACGCCGATGAAAAGCGGCGTACTTTCAGATGCGCCGGTCTTTGATGCGCTGGTCTTTGATGTGCGGGTCGCGCGGACCTTCGCAGTGAAATTACGAACAAACGCTTCTGTGGTCAAACGCTTGGTGGTGCTGAAGACAAACCCGAGCATGTCGGCACCAAGTTCAATGGCGAGCAGGCCGTCTTCTTCGCGGGTGATACCGCAGATTTTTACAAGTGGGCGCGTTTGGGCTGCGTTGTTTGTCGCAAGTACATGGGCTGCGCGGCGTTCGGCATATTTTTTCCAGAACTTGCCCTGCGCATTTTCACGGCCGGCCTCGAACGCGGCCACAACCTCTTTCGCGAGCGGCGGGTTCTTCGCGACCGCCTCGCCCACCAATATTCCCGTGAACCCGAGGCTGCGTGCGTAATCGGCATCGGCGGCGCTCAAGATTCCCGATTCGAAAACCGCCTTGGCCGGCAGTCTGTTGCGGACGCTCGCGGGTACCAGCGGGTCGGTGTGGAACGTGGCCAGGTCGCGCGAGTTCACGCCCGCAACGATTGTCTTCGCGGCCGCACTCCCGAGGGCTTCCAACACGAGGTTCAGCTTGCGCAGGTCATCGCTCTCGCGGACTTCCACAAAGGCCTGCATGTCAAAACTCTGCGCGCGCTTCGCCATTTTCACCAGCTGATCGTCGTCCAGAATGCGCGCAATCAAGAGCACGGCATCGGCGCCGCAGCGATAAGCGACATCGATTTCATCTTCGTACAGCAGAAAATCCTTGCGGAGCACGGCACAGGCGTGCTTGCCCTGCTTGCGGCGCTCATCCATAAGGCCCGCGACCGCCATGAGGTCACGGAGCGATCCCTTGAAGAAATTACCCTCGGTCAACACGGAAACCGCCTGCGCATGTGCCTCGGCGTATGCAGTGGCGAGCCCAACCGGGTCCAGGTCCGGAGCGATGTCGCCCTTAGAAGGCGATGCGCGCTTGACTTCGAGAATCGCACCCGCGTTCCCCAGGAATTCCGTGTGGCCCACAAGGCGCTTCTCGGGAATCTCGATACCGAAATTCAGGCCCAGCCGCTCGATATCGGCACGGCGCATCCGCACAATCTTAGAGAGTATATCTTCGCTCATCGGAGTTACCTTATTCCTCGAAAGGCCTTACGCGCAGCGTGACTCCGAGTTCTTCGCACAGTTTACGGCAAATTTCAATTTTTTCTTCGGGCATCACCTTCTCCACGACGGTCATGACCACGTTTTTCACGTGCCCCTTCGCAAGCACGGCAAATTCCTTCAGCGCGTCGTATGACTTTATTCCAAACTTGGAGCGGGTCAGCGCCAAAAATTCCTCGGCGTTCGGGGCGTTCAGCGAAATGGAGACGGTGTCGAATCGCCCTTCGAGTTCGGGCGTAACGTCCTTGCCGTGGATCAGGTTCGCAAGGCCGTTCGTGTTGAGGCGCACCTTCAAGTTCGGGTACTTCGCCTTGAGTTTGTCAATCACGCTGCACACGTCGTAAAGGCGTTCCAGCGGTTCGCCGTATCCGCAGAAAACCAGTTCGTTGATGACGGACAAATCGTACGCATCGAAAATTTCCATCACCTGGTCCACGCTCGGGTCACCACGTTTAAGCCACAGCGTGTTGCCTTCCATCATCTTCTTTGTCTGGCGCAGGCAAAAAACGCAGTTGCACGGGCAACGGTTCGTCATATTCACGTAGATGTTCTTGCCGGCAATGTCGCCGCTATTGGCGATATCCAAATAGCCCGCCTGGCCGACGGTCCCTGTAACGGTATAAACTATCATTTGGCCCCCTTAGTCTTCGATGAGGTCGCGAAGGTACATCTCGACGCTCAGGCCCCAGTGTTCCGGAACGTTATTTTGTACACAATAACCGATGCACTTGGATGCAAATTCCGCAGCCTTCTTCACCGACTCGTAAAAATCGTGGCCGTTCAGGTACATGCCGGCAATCACCGCGCTTATCACGTCGCCGGTACCGCTGCGGTCGCCACCGATGCGGTCGGCCATCACGATTTTCGGATCCTCCCCCTTGCTGTACACGTAGTTCATAATCTGCGTTTTGCTGTAAGGGATTCCCGTGACCACGATGTGTTCAGGGCCCTGTTCGGCAAGCGTCTTGCACATGCCTTCGATTTCGGCGAGGGAGAGGTTTCCGTCGCGGTAATCGGTGCCCGTAAGCGAGCAGAGTTCGGTGAGGTTCGGTGTCAAGAGGTCGGCGTAATGCACGAGCGCGCGCATCTTTTCGCACAGGCTCGGCGTGTAGGTGGTGTACAGCTTGCCGTAATCGCCCATCACCGGGTCGACAAGCGTGAACACGCCCTCTTTCTTGAATGTCTTGATGAAATCGATGACGATGTCCACCTGCTCTTCGGAGCCGAGGAACCCGGTCGCGATGGCGTCGAAACTCATGTCCAGATCTTTGTAGGTCTGGATGTAGTCGCGCATTTTTGGGGTGTAATCGTCAAAGAAATACTTGGGGAACTGCGTATGCGTCGAGAGGATCGCCGTGGGGACGGCTACCGCCTGGATTTTCATGGCCGAAATGACGGGCGCCATGACGGCGACCGAGCAGCGGCCAAAACCAGTGATATCGTTGATGAGGGCAATCTTCTTCTGTGGCATAGCGATTAAAATTTAGAAATTAATTACGAGGCGCTGGGAGATGCGCGCCGGGATAGGACGAGCACGCGGGCGTAGGCAAGCACCGCCGAAACAATGACTGCGACAAGCGTGGGCCCGAGCGGAACGTAATCGAGGCGTTCGGCAACCTGGTACACGATAAAGCCCGCAAGCCACGCGAAAAGGTTCCAGAGCCAGAAGGCTTTAGAGGAGGCGCCGGCGCTGTTTTCGCGGGCGTCGACAGCTTTGGATTCGCTGGTATCGGAGGCACCGGGATAAACTGCGCCGGAATTTTGGTCGACGGATGTGCCGGCCTTCGCGAAGTAGAACGACACGAGAAGCACTGCAGCCATCGGGGCGAACACGGAGGCAATCAAGTACAAGAAGCTGATGTAGTGTTCCATAATTCCCGAGATGGCGAGAGCAGCACTCAAAAGGCTCACGACAACACCTGCAACTTTCGGATTTACTTTGTTATAAATCGCCTTCGAGGATTCACCTGCAGAATTTGCCGCAAGGAAATTCGTCGTGACGGTAGAGAGCACCACGATAATGATGCCCGGGATGCCGAGACCCGCAAGGAGAATTGCCTGTGCGATGCTCGTGCCGGAACCGATGCCCGCGATCTCAATGCCGAGAATGTACATCCAGAGGCTTGCGAACGTGTAGGCCGCCGCGGAAACCGCCGTTGCCTTCACGGGTTTTTCCACGTCCTTCGTGTAGTCCGAAATCACCGGCAGCCAAGATATGGGCATGGCGATGGAAATCTCGAAAATGTTCCAGAAGCCGAGAAGCGCTGCAGAAGCCGCGGCGGCCCCGGCAGCAGTGCCGGCGACGGCCGTGCCAGCCACAGAACTAGCCGAGCCATCAAGCACAAACAACTTCACAGAAAGGACCGCGAGCAGCACCGCAAGCGATGCCATCACGACCGTCGTCACGTTCGCCGAGCGCTTGAGACCCACGTAAACCCAGATGGCGATGAGCACCGCAAGAATAATGCACGTCAGCGGGAAAGAAATGGGAAGGTTAAGGCCCGCCAATGCGGAAGCGCCCTGCGCGTTAAGCACGGCCACCCAGGCGAGCAGCTGGAACGTATTCAGTGCGGCGAAGAACTTGGAGCCGTACTTGCCGAAAGTCGATTGCGTAGTTTCCATCGCATTCAGGCGGACGCGCGCCCCGATAAGGCCCACGAAAAAGAGCAAGACGCCACCCAAGACGTGACCGAGAATCAGCGGGAGCCAGAGAGAACCCGATGCAGACGCGGCACCTATTTCGATGCCCGCCTCGATCTCCGAAACCGAGATGGCGACACCGAACCAGATGATTCCATTCGAAAACAGACCTGTACGTTTTTCCATTTTTCACCTCCTTGATAAAGGCGGCACAAAAATAAAAAAGGATGATATGCAGGGCAAGCCCAAAACCGATACTACTTTTTTATGCGCCGCCATAGATTTAAGCTATAGCGACGCACTGTATACCGTCATCCTGAACAACCGAAGGTTGTGAAGGATCCAGGCCTGCTTTTAAGAAAGTGGCGTAGAATGCTCTGGATTCTTCGCACTTCGTGCTCAGAATGACGTGATGCGTTTTACGAATTCGTAGCGACCTTGACTTCTTCGATCTTCTTGAGCACCGAGCCGTCTTCCATCGCCTTGATGGCCTTGTCGAAGCCTTCCTTGAGGCTTGCGGCCTTCTTGCTGATGTATAGGGCGGCACCGGCGTTCAGCGCGCAGGCGTACTTGATGCCCGGGCGACCCTTGCCGTTCAGCACGTCGAGAGCGAGGTTGAAGTTGTCGCTGCCCGTACCGCCGGCGAGGTCTTCGGGGTCCACGGCCGGGACGCCGAAGTCCTTCGGGTCAATACGGTATTCGCGGTATTCGCCGTCTTCCAAGATTTCGGCAATGGTCGTCGGCACGCACGGAGAGATTTCGTCGTAGCCGTCATCGGAAATGGCGACCATCACGCGCTTCGCACCGAGGGACTTTGCCGCCTTGGTGAACGGTTCCAGAATCGACTTGCTATAAACGCCGAGCATCAGGTACTTGGCTTCGGCCGGGTTCGTGAGGGGGCCGAGCAGGTTCATGATGGTCTTCACGCCGAGGGCACCGCGAACCGGGCCGGCAAAGCGCATGGCGCTGTGGTAGACCGGAGCCATGAGGAACACGAAGTTCGTCTTGTCGATGACGCTCGCGGCCTTGTCCGGAGTCATGTCCAGCTTGAAGCCGGCTGCTGTGTAGAAGTCGGCAGCGCCAGACTTGCTCGAAACTGCGCGGTTGCCGTGCTTCGCAATCTTGGCGCCACAGCTGGCGGCGATAAGGCCAGAGAGCGAGCTCACGTTGAAGCTGCCCTTGCCGTCGCCACCGGTACCCACGATGTCGGTGAGTTCGTCACCGCTGTACGGGAACTTGCGCTTCTTGCTGCTGAGCACCTTGGCACAACCGGCGATTTCTTCGGCCACGGGGCCCTTGCTGGAAAGTGCGGTAAGGATAGCGGCCATCTGGCGTTCATCCATGATGCCGTCAGTCAGGTCTTCCATGAACATCTCGGCGGTTTCGCGGCTCAGGTCCTGGCCTGCGGTAAGCGTGTTCAAAATGCCACGCACGTCGAGCGGTTCACGACGGTAGTTGAGGAAAGCCTTGAAGAATTCGTCGGCACGGCCGCTCGCGATAGATTCCGGGTGGAACTGCACGCCTTCAATCGGCATGGTCTTGTGACGGACACCCATGATGTCGCCATCGGTAGCGCGGGCCGTCACTTCAAAATCGGCGGGGAGCGTCGATTCGTCGATAACGAGGCTGTGGTAGCGCGTGAAGATGTTCTTCTTGCCGATGGTGCGGAAAAGTCCCTTGCCGTCGAGGTCGATTTCTTCGGCGATGCCGTGCTTGATGAACTTGGCCTGCACGATCTTTGCACCGAAGGCGTAACCGATGGCCTGGTGGCCAAGGCAAACGCCGAGAATCGGGAGCTTGCCTGCAAAGTGCTTGATGGCTTCGACGGTGACGCCCGCATCTTCGGGACGGCCCGGACCCGGGCTCAAGATGAGGCGGCTCGGATTCAGAGCCTCGATGTCGGCGATGGTGCATTCGCGGCTACGGAGCACGCGGATTTCTTCGGTGGTGATTTTTGCAATGGCCTGGTAGACATTGTAGGTAAAGGAATCGTAGTTGTCGATAATGACGATCATCTTAATTTTCTCCTTCGAGCACGGCGCGGATGGCACCCAATTTTTCGTTCGTTTCTTCGAATTCGCGGTCGGCGTTAGAAGCCGCGACAATGCCGCCACCGGCCTGCAGGCTGATGGTCTTGCCCTGCTTGAGGCAGCAACGGATGGCAATGCAGAAATCCAGGTCGCCGTCACTTTCCATGTAACCCACGGCACCGGCATAGAAACGGCGCTTGACCTTTTCGAGACCGGAGAGGATTTCGATGGCGCTAATCTTCGGCGCACCGCTCACGGTACCGGCCGGGAAACTGGAGCGCAGCACTTCGATAGCCTTCTTGTTCTTTGCCACACGGCCCTGCACGTCAGAGACCAGGTGGATCACGTGGCTGAACTTTTCGCATTCCATGTACTTGGTGGTTTCCACCGTGCCGGCTTCACAAACGCGGCCGAGGTCGTTACGGGCCAGGTCCACGAGCATCAGGTGTTCGGCGCGTTCCTTCGGGTCGCCCTTCAGGTTCTTCATCAGGGCTTCGTCCTCGGCGTCGTCCTTGCCGCGGCGGCGGGTACCGGCAATCGGGTGGATGGTGGCGATTCCGTCACGCACGCGCACCAGGCTCTCCGGCGACGCACCGATAAACTGGTGCGTACCGTAATCGAGGAAGAACATGTACGGGGACGGGTTCACCGTGCGGAGGCGGCGGTAGATGTCCAAAGCTTCGATGTCGCTTGCAAACTGGATGCGGCGAGAAGGCACGGCCTGCACGATGTTGCCGGCCACGATGTGCTTCTGCAGGGCGGCGACCTTTTCCACGTATTCCTTGCGGGACTGTTCCAGGTCGGTCATCGTGATGCCCTTGCCGTACTTCGGTTCGGGAGCGAGGTAGCTGAAGTCCAGGTCGGCAAGGCGGGCCTTGATGTTCTCGATGGCGGCCTTCAGGTCGATCTGGTGTTCTTCGTAGTTCAATGCGAACAAATGAAGCTTTTCGGTGAAGTGGTCGAACACGATGTAGATGTGGCCCACCAGGAATTCGGCTTCGGGAATGTTGAGCTCGTCCACCTGCGGGGCGAGGCGGATGGTATCGCAACGGGCACAGAATTCATAGCCCAGGTAGCCCACGCCCGAAGAGGGAATAGGAATCTGGTTGGGCGGCACCGTGTTTTCGGCAGAAATCAGCGTGAGGGCGTCGAGAATGTCGCCTTCGCCTTCCTTGAGGAACACGCTTTCCTTGCCGTCGATGACGATGCTCACGTCCTTCTCGTTCTGGCGCAGACGGAAACCTTCGTCCACCATCAGGGTAGAGTAGCGGCTGCGGCCATGGGCGAAGCTTGCCGATTCGAAGATTGCCTTCGCACCGAGTTTCTTGCCGAGCGAAAACGGGGTGTAACGTTCACCCGGGAGCGCCACGTAGATACTGTCGGTACGCGGCTCGTAGCCCTGGGTTTCGGTGATATGTCTGGTCTTGTTACTCATTTTTGATCCTCTTGTTTAAAACTCTTTTGCGTTCCTTGTTCGGTTTCGCAAAGGCTTTTTGGTTCCGGAGGATTTTCGTGAGTAAAAGAAGAAAGGCCTCCGTGAGTCCGGAAGCCTTTGCTAAAAATCTTGGGTGATTTGCGACAAATACCGGGCTCTATGTTAGAGTCCGCGCCACCAACGACGGTTGAAAGTACTTGTTGCGTTAATCATCATGCCCCAAAATTACCAATCACAGAAAACTTTGGCAAGGGGTTGCCCCGAAAAAAGCGTAAAAAAGTTCCTGAAACATGCGAAAATCCCCGCAAAAGTCACGAAAATAAAAGTTTTTTATAAATAGCGGGGCCCGTGCATATAAGATTACAGAATACTAACTTTGAATATCTTTTGAGGTTTTATGAAACTGAGCAAGTACCCGAGCGCACTGCCATTCCTCCTGTTCGTATTCTGCAGCCTGTTCGTGCAGATGGGACTATTCGTCCACTTCCAGCGCTGGCTGTCGTTCTCGTTCGAGGGTTCTGCCTTCTGGTGGCGCAGCATGCTGTTGCAGTTTGCCATTTTCGGGCCGGGCATCTTCATGATGCCTGCCGCTAGCTACTTTGCGGGCCGGTTCCACAAGGGGCGCGTGATGGCATGGTCATCTGTGGGGATGCTCGCCGCCGTTATCGCGATTGTCGTGTGCTACGTTGCGGGTGCGGAATGGGTCGCCTACGGGCTGCTGGGTCTTTACGGTGTATTTCTCGCCATCCTCACGCCGGCAAAACTCGGCATAATGAAAGAGATGGTGCAGGGCGAAGACCTCGTCAAGATCAACTCCTGGTACATGGCGCTTTGCGTTCTCGGAACCGCCGCAGCAGCCTTCTTCGCGATGGGACTCTCGGGCAGGCCGGATTCCCCCGTGAGCATCGACCTTACGCTCTGGATTTACTTGGGACTCAGCGCCCTCTCGACCATCGCAGCATTTTTCATCAGGGTCGGCGAGAAGCACACCGAACTCAAGATGCGCTCCCCCATGCGCAATTTTTCCGCCACCTGGAAGCATCCGATCGTGCGCCTTTCCATTCTCGGGCTTAGCGCCTTCTGGGGCGTGACGCAGATATTCCTCATTCTCATCCAGAGCATGACCGACATGCTCAACACGGCAGTCATTCCGGTTTCCATGTTCTTTGCCGCCGCGGGCTACGTCGTGGGCGCGCTCTCGGCGAGTTCCGCCTCCAAGGGCTTTGTCGAAACGGGCCTCATCCCCTTCTCGGCGGCGGCTTCCGCCATCACGATGTTTGCCCTCCCGTTTGTACACAACGACTGGCTTCAGGCGGTTCTCTACGGCGTGATAGGCGTGTGCGCGGGTTCGGCGTATGTAATCCTCCGTACGGTTCTCCAGAGCTTTACGCGGCCCGATACCGCAGGGCGAATACACGCAGTGGCGAACATGATCCAGATGGCGTTCCTCGTGCTCATCATGGGCGGGCAAACGCTGCTCCTGATTTTCACGCCCATCACGCTGGACTACTGCTTCATGATTCTCGCGGTAATCCTCGCGCTCTGCTTCATAATGAACCTGAAGCAGACCCCCATGACGCTTCTGCGCGCATCGCTGCGTTTTGCGTTCGCGTTCGTATTCCGCTACCGCTTTATAGTGAAGGGCGTCGAGAACATTCCCGAAAGCGGCCCCGTGCTCCTGGTGGGCCCGCACTTCAGCTTTATCGACTGGGCAGTGTTGCAGATGTCTTCGCCACGCCCGCTTCGCATCGCAAGCAACCGCAACACGTTTGCCGACTGGTACCAGCGCTGGTTTTTGCACGGGAAATTCGTCATCGACATCAACCGGCGCGACCCCGGTGCCGCCATGGAAAAAATCCGCAGGTCGCTCCTGAATGGCGAAGCCGTGGTTATCTTCCCCGAAGGCGAAGTTTCGAAAACACCGTTTGTCTCCAAGTTCTCGCTTGACTACAGCAAGGCAATCGAAGGTACGGACGCGCAAATAATCCCGTTCTACATCCAGGGACTCTGGGGCAGCCGCTACAGCCAGGCATCGGAATGCGTGATGCGCCCGCAGGCGTTCAACCGCGTGATAAGCGTGGGTTTTTCCAAACCGCTCCCCACGAGCGCTTCCGAAAAAGAAATCCGTAGCGACCTGCAAATTTTAGGCAGCGACATCTGGAACCTCGCGATGGAGCGATCCGAATCGATTATCCCGCTCTGGTTCAAGGCCATGCGCAAGCGCCGCAGCCGCCCGATTCTCATTGACCCCGCAGGCAACCACGTGAACGGCTACGACATGATACGCCTCTGCCACCACTTTGGCAAGAGCATCAAGTCCGTCGCAAGGAACGAGAAAAACGTCGGGTTTATGCTCCCGACAAGCCGCGACGCAGCACTCGGAATCATCTCGATTCTCGGCACCGGCAAGACAAGCGTCAATCTCAACTACTCCTCCCCTGTCGACACCATTCTCGGCTGCATCGACAAGGCGGAACTCTCTACCGTCGTCACCACGCACGCCTTCCTCGACAAGCTCTGCGGCAAGAATCCCGACTTCGTGCACATCGCCGAAAAGTGCAAGATAGTCTACCTCGACGACGAAGAAAAAAAGATCTCGACGTTCAACCGTCTCGTATCTGCATTCATCATCCGCATTTGCCCCAAGTCCATTCTCCGTCCGCTCTGGTTCACTTCATCAAAGTTGAGCGACAATGCCGTCATCCTTTTCAGTTCCGGTTCCGAAGGCACGCCCAAGGGCATCGAGCTCACGCACAAGAACATCATCTCAAATGCGCTCCAGTGCGACAACGTGGTAAAGCTGCGCCGTACCGACGTGATGACGGCACTGCTCCCGCTGTTCCATTCATTTGGATTTACACTCACGTTTATTTTGCCCCTCCTTGACGGCGTGCCCATGGTGCTGTGCCCCGACCCGACCGACATCAAGACTCTCGCCCGCGTGTGCGCCCAGTACAAGACCACCATCCTCATGGGCACTCCCACGTTCCTGCGCGCGATCGCGATCAACCGCTGGGTACACCCGATGTGCCTCGACACGCTCCGCTACATTATCGCGGGCGCCGAGAAACTCCGCCCCGAAATGCGCGAAGCCTTCAAGCTCAAGTTCGGCAAGGACATCTACGAGGGCTACGGCTGTACGGAACTCACCCCGCTCGCCACAATAAACGCGCCCAACGTGCTGCTCGACGACTTCCTCACCATGGAAAAGTGCAGTGACCCCGATACCATCGGCATGCCGCCCCCGGGAACCGTAGCCGCCATTATTGACCCCGAGACAAACGAGTTCTTGCCGCAGGGCGCCGAAGGCATGCTCGCCGTTACCGGCCCGCAGGTCATGAAGGGCTACCTCAAGGATCCCGAAAAGACAGACAACGTTGTCCTAGAAATCGATGGACGTCGCTGGTACAAGACGGGAGACAAGTGCACCATAACCGAAGAGGGATTCGTGAAGATTCTGGGGCGCTTCAGCAGGTTTGCCAAGCTGGGCGGCGAAATGATTTCGCTTACCGCGGTCGAACTGCGCATTGGTGAATCCAAGATTCTCGACGGCAAGGAATTCGCCGTCACCGCCGTTCCCGATTCCTCGAAGGGCGAACGCATTGTGCTGCTCGTGAAAGACGCAAACGACACCGAAGAAATTTCCCGCAAGTTGCGCAAGTCGGGCATTCCCCCGCTCATGCAGCCAGGCTCCGTTTTCGGCGTGGAAAGCATCCCGAAACTCGGGAGCGGCAAGTGGGATTTCCCGGGAATGAAAAAACTCGCCCTCGAGCTCGTCGAAGGCAAGAACAGGTAGGCAAAAGCGCGCTTTTTCGAGAAAAAAAATGTGTTTTTTTTGAAAAAACACAACTTTTCGCCCATTCATGATGTATATTGAGGGTATGCAAGCCCAGCCACAGCCCCTCAGATTATCAGAGATTACTATTTCGAACCTGCGTTCCATCCAGCGGCAGACATTCCCGCTCAGCGGCTTCACTGCACTTATCGGCTACAACAACGCGGGCAAGACCAACATACTGATGGGCATCCGCTGGCTCCTTTCGCGCTTTTCGCTGGATATTTCCTTCTTTGACGACCCGAACCAGCCCGTAGAAGTAGAAGGGCTGTTCGAGGGCATTTCCGAAACGGTACTCAACCGCCTCGGCGAGGAGAAGGCAAACGAAATAACACCGTTCCTGAACAACGGGGTGCTCCGCATCAAGAAGGTGCAGCGCGTTCCCGGCGAAGTATCGGACAACCTGGAAATCTGGGCGTTCGTGCCTGCGAACCGCAGGTCGGGCCCAAAAAAGGATTGGGTGCGCTGTTCGGAAGAATTTGCCCATGCGTTCCGCCGCATGTTCCCCGAGCCCATCGCCATCTGGGACTTCGAAGGCAACCAGGCGTTCACCAAGCTGCTGCACGAAATATTCAAGCCGCTCGAGAGGCGTTTCGGCGGCGAATTCAACGACATATTGAGCAAGTTCAGCGACATGCTGAGCCCCGGAAGCGACAACCAGGCCGCCGAAATCCAGAGTTTCGACCGCGACGTGAACGAAAAGCTCAAGCCGCTGTTCCCGAGCGTGCGCGTGGAGCTCGACATTCCTATCCCGACTCTCGAGACGTTCCTCAAAAAAGCGACCCTCAAGGTGATCGACGAGGACGACGGTTTCGAGCGCGACATCAACCGCATGGGAGCGGGGAGCCAGCGAGCCATACAGATGGCACTCGTGCGCTACCTCTCCGAAATCAAGAAGCACCACAACAACCATTACCTGAACCGCACCATGCTGCTCATCGACTCGCCGGAACTCTACCTGCACCCGCAGGCGGTGGAACTCGTGCGCGTCGCCCTCAAGAACCTCTCGAACGAAGGCTACCAGGTGATTTTCGCGACGCATTCCGCGCAGATGGTCACGAGCGAAGACGTGAGCACCTCGCTGCTCATCCGCAAGAACAAGGAACGCGGCACCTACATGCGCAAGCGAATGGAAGACGCCGTGCACCAGGTTATTCAGGATGCGCCGAGCCAGTTACAGATGCTGTTCAGCCTAAGCAACAGCAACGAGCTCCTGTTCGCCGACTACGTTCTCTTGACCGAAGGAAAGACAGAATGGCGCGTGCTGCCCGCCCTGTTTGAACGCCTGACCGGACAGAGTTTCGCCCTCATCAAGTGCGCGCTCGTGCGCCAGGGAGGCGTGAGCAACACCCGCAAGAGCATGCAGGTCCTTTCCGCAATGGATATGCCCGTGCGTGCGATTGTCGACCTCGACTACGCATTCACTACCGCCACGCGCGATGGGTTCCTAGAACCCAACGACCCCGACATACGGTACTGCACCAACCTGTTCCGCGAACTCGCGTTTCACAACCACCTGAGGCTCGTGAACGGGAGGCCGGTGAACAAGCACAGCAACATTTCGGCATCGAAGGCCTACGCCATGATGGCCGCCATGCCCGAGGCGGAAGTGCCCATCAAGAGCATCCACATGAAGCTCCGCCAGCAGGGAATATGGGTGTGGACCAAGGGTGCCATCGAAGAACACCTCGGGCTAGAAGCCAAGAACGAGAACGCCTGGAGCAATTTCATCGAACGCTGCAAGGGGCAGAACTTCATCAAGAACCTCCCCGACTACGAAGGCATCGAGGCACTCTGCCAGTGGATTATCGACGGCAGTCACGAGATGTAAAACGCCGCAAAAGTTTATTGGTGGCACTAAACTGCCGCGCGGTTAAAATGCCGCGATAAATTCGCGATGCAGTTGCTTGTCGCCGTACTTGTCTTCGGCACCTTCTCGCAAATCCTCTGCGGTATAGCCGCTTGAAATGCGTAGCAGCACCACCTTGCGTTCGAATTTGCTGTAACTGAAATGAATGCGGAACGTGCGGTAAGCAAGCACTCCCGTACGGGCGTTCTCGTCTATGGTCAAGCGCCGGCGCGTACTGTCGAACAAATCCTTCGAGAAATTCCCGCGGGAAAGTTGCACCCGCGCAAAACTTTCCAGGTCAAAACTGCTGCGCTCTGCAATCCAGCGGTTCTGCGATGCAAAAGGTTCCGCGACCTGGATGTTCCACAGGTCACCTTCCTGTTCGGCCACCCAGCCCGCCTTCGCCTCGGGGAACGCGTCGGCCATCGGGATATACGGCTTGATGTCTAGTACCGGGGTACCATTCAGCAAGTCCGCCTCGTCCACATACAAAGTAAGCCCGTCTATTTTCAGCAGGCGAACGCAACTAAGCCCAATCGGGTTCGGGCGGTAAGGGCTCCTGCTGGCAAAAGTTCCCACGCGGTCCTTGCCCTTCGGGGGCACGGGCGGGCGCGTCGTAGGGCGCCAACCCTCGTTCTCGTGGAACTGGAAAATCACCCAGATACGCTCGAACCCGTCCAGGTCGCGGAGCGCCATCTCGAAATTCTGCCCTTCTTGTAGCACAATCCGGCCCGGGTGCCCCGCAAATAGCCGCCCCTGACGGGGAGCGTCGTACTTGTAGACCGCATCGCCGAAGAATGTGCCGATTGGGGAAACTTGCATGCAGCGGGACTGTTATTTTTTTCCGTAGCGGATGTAGTCGATTTTACCGATGAAGAAACGGTCTGCATGACGCGACTGACCATGCGGGTCATAACCGATTCCCAAATCGAACTTCAAGTTGGCGGCATCCGAATAGAGGGTCTTCGAAACACGTTCCTTCCCATCCAGGGAAATTTTCAAGTCGTAACCTTCAACGGTCAACACGCCCATATTTGCCATGGTAAACTCTACACGGACCGTATGCCATTCGTTCAGGGAAATTTTCCCCGCGGAGAAGATTTCCCAGTCACCTACGCCACGGATATGGAACCTCAGTTCCGAACCATCCAGACGGATCATCCAACCGTTTACTCCGCCACCGGGAGGGTCCGCAGAAAAGATGTTGGAAAGCGGCAAGGTATCGGTTGCCATAAAGCGGACTTCGAAGGCAAAGTAAGTATTCTTGAAGTCATTACTCAGGGGAACGCGCAAGCCCGATTTTCCGTCGAGCACAAGGCTACCGTCTTCCACCTTCAATGCGGGCATATCCGCATCCAGAACGGCGTTGTTTTTCCCGAAATAGTCCTTGCCCACATTTGCCTGGTCGTCGAATTCGTAGGCGACCGTGTATTCGGCCAAGATTTCTTCCAGCGACGGCCCCGCATCCGTACCGGAGTCCGTGCAAGCCGTCATTGCAAAAGGCAACAGCAGGGATAGTCCCGCGAGTAACTTTCCAAGTTTCATAAAGCCTCCTTTTCCCAAAAACTAGTTAAATGTTGCAGAGAACATCACGTTTATTCCCATACCGGACATTTCTCCGGCGTCATTCTGGTCATCTGCAGAGCCGTACGTTAGCGCAGCCTTTACACCCAGCCCCCAGTTGTCGCTGACCCACCATTCCTTGCCGGCGGCAATCTGGAAACCAAAGCCCTTGTCCGAGGTAGCGTCAACTTTCCCCTCGTTCGCCTTATCCAAAGCAAAAATGACTATTCCAAGAGAACCGCTGACGAAAAAGTTCATAGGCATATAGTAGGTCACGCCCATTCCATACAAATTCATCTGTTCCACAGAATTCTTGAATGTTCTAGTCTCTCCCCTATACGTCACATCGAGCCCAGCAGTCCTCACGCCCAAAAACGTCGCGTGCAGCATCATGTTCTCGACAACGCGGCCACCAATTTTGAAGTCTAATTCCGAAGATCCGCCACCGGCATCAATCGAAAAATCGCCATCAGTTCCCTTATCTTCAAAACTTTGGCCACCAATGCCAAAAGCCAGGTTCAAGAAAAAACCGTCATGGGTGAACGACTGGGACTGTGCCATCGAAAAGGTCACAGCAACAAGCAGGGCTAGCAGGAATTTCTTCATTTTTTCTCCTTCATTGTTATTCTGCCCGTAATAATAGAAATAAAAAATTCTATCTTTGTGCCCGATGAAAGACAAAGCGCGCAAACTCATTGAAAAGTACGAGGAGCTGGAATCGGAACTCGGGAACCCGGACGTTCTCGCCGACCAGGCCCGTTACAACAAGATCCACAAGCAGTACAAGGGTATCGAGAAGGCTGTAGCCAAGGCGAAGGAATACCTGCAGATGCTCGACGACCAGGAAGAATGGAAGGGCGCCCTCGGCGACTCCGACCCCGAAATGGTCGCGATGGCGAAGTCCGAACTCTCCACAATCGAAAAGACCCTGCCGGGCCTTACCGAAGAACTGCAGATTCTGATGGTGCCGAAGGACCCGTGGGACTACCGCAACGCGACGCTCGAAATCCGCGGCGGCACGGGCGGCGACGAATCGGCGCTGTTCGCGGGCGACCTCTTCCGCATGTACCAGGGCTACTGCAGCCGCATGGGCTGGAAGATGACCGTGCAGGACGCGAGCGAAGGCACCGTGGGCGGCTACAAGGAAATCCGCGTGTTTATCGAGGGCGACAGCGTGTACGGCACGCTCAAGTTCGAGAGCGGAGTGCACCGCGTGCAGCGCGTGCCCGAGACCGAAGCGCAGGGGCGCGTGCACACCTCCGCGGCGACCGTCGCGATTCTCCCCGAAGCAGAAGAAGTCGACGTGGAAATCCGCGAAGCCGACATCCACATGGATACCTACCGTTCTTCGGGCGCCGGCGGACAGTACATCAACAAGACGGACTCCGCCGTGCGACTCACCCACATCCCCACGGGCGTGGTGGTGAGCTGCCAGACCGAACGCAGCCAGCTGCAGAACAGGCTCCACGCCATGGAAATGCTGCGCTCCAAGATTCTTGACGCCGTGATTGCGAAGAAGGAACAGGAAGAGGCGGCAAGCCGCAAGGCCCTCGTGGGTACGGGCGACCGCAGCGCGAAAATCCGCACCTACAACTTCCCGCAGAACCGCGTGACTGACCACCGCATCGGCCTTACGCTCTACAACCTGGACAAGGTCATTACCGGCGACCTCGACGAAATCATCAACGGGCTCCAGATGGCGAACGCCCAGGAGAAGCTGGGAAAGTTTAACGCTTAATGGATTGCCGCGGCCCCTGTAGTGGCCTCGCAATGACGTTTTAGAGTATTCGCAGGTATTTTATGCAGCAGATGACCGTGCTAGAAATTCTGAACCGCACCAAGGTGTTCTTCGAGAAGAAGGGCATTCCCGATGCGCGGCTGGATGCGGAATACATCATCAGCCACGGGCTTTCGATGAAGAACCGCATGGACTTGTACCTGAATTTCGAGAAGCCGCTCACCGAAGCGGAACTCGACAAGCTCCGCCCGCTGGTGGCGCGCCGCGCGAACCGCGAACCGCTGCAGCACATCATTGGCGATACAAGCTTCCGCGGGCATATCATCAAGTGCGATACACGTGCGCTTGTTCCGCGCCCGGAAACCGAGGAACTCGTCGACATGGCGAAGAAACTGTTGGAAAACGTCGCGAACCCCTTCATCGTCGAGGTGGGTACGGGAACGGGCGCGATCGCAATCGCCTGCGCGAAGGAAATCGCGGGCGCACGCGTGCTCGCGACCGACGTTTCTGGAGAAGCTCTGGCACTCGCCCGCGAGAATGCGGACGCGAATGGCCTCGGGGACAATGCCTCCGTCAAGGAAGACGGCAAGGAAGACTCCGCGACGGGTACCGCAATCCTGCAGTTTGCGCAGGGCGACCTGCTGGACTCCATTACCGGCGAGAACATCGCGAAGGTTGCGGGCGACGCTTCCGCGAAAATCGACTGCCTTATCGCGAACCTCCCCTACATTCCCGACGGCGAGAAGGGGAAATTGCAACCCGAGGTAGACAAGTTCGACCCGGAACTCGCCCTCTACGGCGGACCCGACGGGCTCACGCTCGTGCGCAAGATGCTTGAACAGACCGAAGGCAAGCTCTCCGCAGGCGCGCCGGTCCTGCTCGAAATCGGGTCGGAACAGGCTCCCATGCTCGAAGCCGAAGCCGGCAAATACCCCTGGCTCGAATTTACGGGAAGCCACAAGGACTTCTGCGGGAACATCCGCTTCGTGAGCTACAAGGCAAAATAACTATTAAGAGATCCCCGCCTGCGCGGGGATGACAGACGCTAGAACTACACCCCGACAGGGCAGCCGAGGGCGGAAAGCACGAAGGTTTCGCTTTCGCCCATGCGGTAGAACGGGAGCAGCATGTCGTCGTCGACGAAGGACCCGTCAACGCCCCCCAGCTGCAACTGTTCGCCAATGCGGCGCTTGAATGCGGAAAATCCCGAATCCCACGGGCTCCTTTCGGGAAGGACATACGCCCGGTATACATTGCGAAGCCTGTACTTTCTAACCATATCTTACCTCTTTTTCTTGAAGAAAAGCACACAAACGTTCAAGTGCTTCTCTGTGCAGTAAAATATAGATAATCAAAATGTCAGAATATGACATTCCGGCATTTTTTTCAAGGCCCCCTAAAATTTTTATTCAATTACCGTAGCCGTGACAGCGGCATGCCCGACCTTGTCGAGCCCTATCTGCTTGCCGGCGGCAACGCTCAGGTCCAGAATGCGGCCATCCACGTAGGGTCCGCGGTCATTCACCCGCACCACCACGCTTTTCCCGTTGTCGTTGCGCACAACCTTCAGTTTTGTGCCGAAGGGCAGGCTCTTGTGCGCACAGGTATAGTCGTCCTGGTCAAAAATCTCGCCGCTCGCCGTCTGCTTGCCATGGAACCCGGGCCCGTAGTAACTCGCCTCGCCCCTAATCGTGAGCCCGATTTCCGCCTTCTCGCCCGAAGCATACTGCTTTTCGGGGAAACGCACGTAGCCCTTGCGCGCAGCGATCTTCGCATTGCCGGCAGCACAGCCTGCAAGCAAAAGCGCTATACAAACAAGTGAACTCAACAGAACGCGCACAGAATCCCCTACTCGAAATCGTACATGCTGTTGTATGTATTCTCGAGAACCTCGTCTTCCTTGCTCTTAACCTCGGCCTTCTTCTCTTCGGGTTTCTTCGCAAGCGACTCGTAGTACTGCGCCGACAACTGGTCAATATGATCCAAGCTCTGCTTTACGCGCTTGCGCAAGCGCTCGATGTCCATGTCGGTAAGTTTTATTCGCGTATTCAGCACGCTTGCCGCCTGCTGGCCCCAGCGGGTACGGCCGTGCTTGTCACGCAGCACCCTGTAAACCGCAGCGGCACTGTCGAGCCGTTCAGGGTTCATCTGGAAGTATATCGCCTTCATATAGAGAGCCTGTATGCCGGCCTCCGTCTCGGGGTACTGCTGGTACAGGCTGTCAAACACATAAAACGCACTCGCATATGCGGTGTCCACCAGTTCCATCTGGTCGAGCGGCATCTCGGAGGCTATGGTCCAGAGGCTTTCCGCCCGCATGTACATGTCGCGCGCCTCGTCGTCAGGAGTCTTCACCGTCACCTTCATGCCCAGGTTCACCTGCGCCTGCTTCGCGTACTCGGTGTTCGGGAACTTCTCGATGACTTCCTTGTAGAGTTCCTCGGCGGTATCCTGGTCGCCCTTGAATTCATCGTAAATGAACGCCCGCGCGTAAGTCGCGCGCAGCACCTTCGCAGAATCGTCGGTACTCTCGATAATGCTCGTCAGGCGCGCAATCGCGCTGTCCACCTCAGAAAGCTTAAAGAGGAAAAGTTCCGCAATCTGGAATTCCGTTCCGAAGAACCTGTCCATGTTCGGGATGGAATCCTTCTTCATGTCGTCTACCTGGCCACGCAGCGCAAGCAGCCTGCGCAGGGCATCGCGCCTCTCGCGGCTAATCTTTGCCCACTCCGAGATGCTCCTCGAAATAAAGCTGCTGTCGTAATAGACCATCGCCTTCTCGTAGTCGAGCGTCTTGTTCTGCTCGTAATCGCCCAGGTTGTAGTAACTGCGCGAAGCCGCCGTGGAACGCGGGTATTCCGTGTTCACCTTCTGGAAAACCACAAACGCATCTGGGTAGCGCCCGCCGAGCAGGGTCGCCTCGCCAATGCGCACCAAGTATTCGGCCTTCTTCGTCTCGTATTCGGGATTCCTGTAGAGTTCCTTGTACTCGTCGGCGCCCTTCAGGTATTCCTGCTTGTTGATGAGGCATTCCGCCGCCTGTTCGCCCGCAGTCTGCCTCTCGCGCACGTTCAAGAGCTCGATTTCCTTCGCCTTGTAGTGCTCGCGGGCCTTGTCCCAGTTTTCCTTCTTGAAGTATAGCCCCGCCAGGCGGAAATGAGCCTTTCCCTTCATGAAGGGAGTGCCCGCGGTATCGGCAAGCACCGCCTCCAAGGCTTCGATGGCCTGGTCCGGGTGTTCAGACTGCTCGTCCAGCAGCGAAAGCAGGTTCAGCCCCTGGAAATAGTACGGGTGGTTCTTGTCGGCAATGACGGGCTCGAGCGCAAAGCGGCTAATGTTGTATTCAAGGTTCTTGTAAAGGCAGTAGGCACGCTGGTATTCCACGGTGCGCATGGAATCGTGGTCGGCAAAGTAACGCTCGAACTCGTCGTACTTGACGATGGCCTTGCCCCACTCGCCCTTGTGGCGGAAGGATTCGCCAATGAGGAAAACCGCCTCCGCGGTACGCTTCTTGTTCTTGGGGAACCTCTCGAGCACGCGCGAGCCCTTCTCGATGACCTTGTCGTACTTCATCCTCTCCTCGGAAGAAGGGGTCGAAGCCTCGGCATCGGGCACGCTGTCAAGGCGAGCGGTACGCATCTCGCCCGCCTCGTCGTAAATGCGTTCCGCATTAAACATGTGGTTCAGGTACGCACAGCATGTGCAACCCTCGAAAACAAGGGCCACCACCGCAAACGCTATGTAGCGGAACAAACGCATTGCCGTAAAGATACAAAAAAACGCCCCAGAAAGAAGTGACCAAGCGGGCGAAATAAATATATTTTAAAGCAGGAAGTACAATTGTACGGAGCTGGCTATGAATAAAAGCAAGAATTTTGTGGTGGCAGCACCTGCGGATACTGCTGAATACTTTGCGGCTATCACCCGCGCTACAACCGAATTGTACGTTTCGATGCACGTACTGGACCTCGCTGACGGAACCGCGTTCCCTATCAAGACGAACCAGTTTATCGACAAGTTCATGGAAGAGTGCAATTCCCTGCAGGAAAGCTTCACCAACATCATAGTGAATCTTGCCGCCGACGAAAGTGTCGAATCCATCAGGAACTTCACGATCCTTTCCACGTTGCCCGAGCGCATGAAGGGCACCAACGTCATTTTCGAGACCTTCCGCGGAAAAATCAACGGCTGGTGCAAGGCCATATTTGTGCGGATTGGCAACGAAAGCCCCTTGCGTCGTGTCTTGTACATTGTGGAGAACGTGAACGAGCAGGTATCCAGGATTGAGGCGCAAGAAAGACTTCTGGAAGAAAGTCTTTCGTCGATGAGCGAGAAAATCTACACCGATTCCCTGTCTCGCGTGAACAACCGCAAGTACTACGACGAAAAACTGGCATCACAGAACTGCCAGGCTCTGGTAATGGCAGACATTGACTTCTTCAAGGGCATAAACGACAATTTCGGTCACCAATGCGGGGACGAAGCCATTGCCGCCGTAGCGTCGATGCTCCATTCTGCAGTGCGTAACAGGGACTGCGTGGTGCGTTATGGTGGCGACGAATTCCTGATTTCATTTATCGGCATTATGCCCGATGTTTTGAAAAAAAGGCTTGAACAGATGTGTGCTGCCGTGGGGAAAATCCAGTTGCCAAGTTATCCAGATGTAAAACTGTCCATGAGCTTTGGCGGAGCATTCGGTGACGGAATTGTTTCTGACATGTTCTCGTTTGCCGACAAGGCCCTTTACGAATCAAAGAAAAAACGGAACTGCGTCACGCTGGTTCCGTATGAGCCGAATTAGGTTGTATAAAATTAAAGTTCGTGATAGTACGGGCAGATGTTTTCGATAACAAAACAGGTGCTCCGTTTGGAACACCTCTTTTAAGGGAGATCCCCACCTTGGTGGCCATGCGCACTAAGCACTAAAGTGCAAGTGCTGTCCGCCCGCCTTCGCGGGGATGACAGCCCGCGTTATTTCTTCACATGCCTATGGTATTCCTGCAAGCTACACACTTCGAAGCGGCCGAAGTCGTGCTTGTCCATGAGGCCTTCCACGGTAGAGGTGAGGGCGGCGATGGTCGTGGTGATAGGAATGCCGGACACCACAGCCTTAGAACGCATCTGGATTTCGTCCACCATGGCTTCGGCGCCGGTTTCGGTGGTGTTCACGATCCACTGGACTTCCTTGTCGTGGATGAGGTCCAGCAGGTTCGGGCGGCCACGAGAGATGCGGAACACGGCGCGGGTCTTGATGCCTTCGTTGTAGAGGAGGGTCGAGGTTCCGCGGGTGGCGTAAATCTGGTAGCCCATGTCCACGAGGCGCTTGATGAGCGGCACGGCCTTCTGCTTGTCTTCGTCCTTGAGGGAGACGAAGATGTTGCCTTCGGCAGGGACCTTGTTGCCTGCGGCCAGCTGGCTCTTGAGGTAGGCGAGGCCGCGGTCGCGATCGACGCTCATGACTTCGCCGGTGGACTTCATTTCCGGAGAAAGCGTGATGTCCACACCCGGGAACTTGACGAACGGGAAGACGGCTTCCTTGACGCTCACGTAAGGCACGTGGACTTCTTCGGTAAAGCCGATCTGTTCGAGGGTTTCGCCGAGCATGCAGCGGCTCGCGTAGCTGGCGAGCGGGACGCCGATGGACTTTGAGACGAACGGCACCGTACGGGAAGCGCGCGGGTTCACTTCGATCATGTAGAGTTCGCCATCTTTGACGGCGAGCTGCATGTTCATGAGACCGCAAACGTGGAGTTCTTTCGCGAATTCCTTGGCGTACTGGCGGACTTTTTCCTGGATTTCCTTGGAGAGGGTCATCGGCGGGATGACGCTTGCGGAGTCACCGGAGTGGATGCCTGCGGGTTCCACGTGTTCCATGATGGCACCGATAACGGTGTGCTTGCCGTCGCTGATGCAATCCACGTCGAGTTCGGTGGCGTCTTCGAGGAAGCGGTCGATAAGGATGGGCTTGCCTTCGCCAATGGCGGCGGCTTCTTCCACGAACTTGCGGAGGTACTTTTCCTTATAGACGATCACCATGCCGCGGCCGCCGAGAACGAAGCTCGGGCGCACGAGAACGGGGTAGCCGATCTTTTCGACGATGGCGAGGGCTTCGTCCACGTTGTGGGCGATGCCGCTTTCGGCCTGCTTGATGCCGATCTTGGTGACGAGCTGCTTGAAGAAGTCGCGGTCTTCGGCTAGGTCGATGTCTTCGGGGCTCGTGCCGACGACGTTCGCACCGGCCTTCTTGAGGCGCATGGCGAGGTTCAGCGGGGTCTGGCCACCGAATTGCACGATGACGCCGGCGCAGTTTTCGCGTTCGTAAATGCCCATCACGTCTTCGAGCGTGAGCGGTTCAAAGTAGAGCTTGTCGGAGGTGTCGTAGTCGGTGGAAACCGTTTCGGGGTTACTGTTCACCATGATGACTTCGTAGCCTTCGCGGCGCAGCGTAAAGGCGGCGTGGCAGCAGCAGTAGTCGAATTCGATACCCTGACCGATTCTGTTCGGGCCACCGCCGAGCACCATGATGCGCTTCTTGCCCTTGTTGCCTTCGATTTCGCGGACCGGTTCGGTATGGTCGGCGTAGCAGCTGTAATAGTAAGGCGTGATGGCTTCGAATTCACCGGCGCAGGTGTCCACGGAGTAGTAGCTCGGAACGAGGCCGATGGACTTGCGCACCGCCATGACTTCTTCCGGAGTCTTGTGGAACAGGTAGCCGATCTGGATGTCGCTGAAGCCGAATTCCTTGGCCTGGCGGAAGAGCGGGATGTCCTTGGCAAGGTTTTCGAGAGAACCTGCGGCGAGGATTTCGTCTTCGTAGTTGGCGAGTTCTTCCAAGTGGCGGAGGAAATAGCGGTCAATCTTGGTAACTTCGTAGAGCTTTTCGATGCTCCAGCCGCGACGGAAGGCTTCGTACACCACGAAGATGCGTTCGGCGCTCGGACGGGCGACTTCCTTGGCGAGCGTTTCGTCGTCGTATTCCTTGAACTTTTCGCACTTGGCGCAGGCACCGAATCCGCCGAATCCCGTTTCGAGGGAGCGGAGCGCCTTCTGCATGGCCTGCTTGAAGTTGGTACCGATAGCCATCGCTTCGCCCACGGACTTCATCTGGGTGCCGAGCGTGGAATCTGCCTTCGGGAATTTTTCGAACGTGAAGCGCGGAACCTTCACGACAACGTAGTCGAGAGCCGGTTCAAAGCAGCTCGGGGTCGTTTGCGTAATGTCGTTGCGGAGTTCGTCGAGGGTGTAACCCACGGCGAGCAGTGCTGCAATCTTTGCGATGGGGAAGCCCGTTGCCTTGGAGGCGAGTGCGGAAGAGCGGCTCACGCGCGGGTTCATTTCGATAATGATGCGGCGACCGGTTTCGGGCTGAATTGCCCACTGCACGTTGGATCCGCCGGTTTCGACGCCGATGGCTTCCATGACTTTCAGGGAGTCGTCACGCATGGCCTGGTAAGCGCGGTCATCGAGGCTCTGGATCGGAGCGACCGTGATGGAGTCACCGGTGTGAACACCCATCGGGTCAAGGTTTTCGATGGAGCAGACGATAACGGCGTTGCCCTTCTTGTCGCGCATGACTTCCATTTCGAATTCTTTCCAACCGAGGAGAGATTCTTCGATAAGGACTTCGTTGTTGAGCGAGGCATCAAGACCGCGGTTGACGATGGTTTCAAATTCGTCGGGGTTGTGAGCGATACCGCCGCCGGTACCACCAAGGGTAAAGCCCGGGCGGATGATGAGCGGCCAGCTGCCGATGGTGTGGGCGATGGCGAGAGCTTCGCTCATGGAGTGCGCGGAACCGGAGCGCGGGAGGTCAAGCCCAATCTTGAGCATGGCTTCCTTGAACAGGTGACGGTCTTCGGCGCGCTGGATGGATTCTGCCTTGGCGCCGATGAGTTCCACCTGGTAGCGGTCGAGAATGCCGCGTTCGTTGAGTTCCATCGCGAGGTTCAAAGCCGTCTGGCCACCGAGAGTCGGGAGCAATGCATCCGGGCGTTCGCGGCGGATGATTTCGTGGAGAATGTCGACGCTGAGCGGTTCGATGTACGTACGGTCGGCCATTTCCGGGTCGGTCATGATGGTTGCGGGGTTCGAGTTCACGAGCACCACTTCAAAACCTTCACGGCGCAGTACCTTGCAGGCCTGCACGCCGGAGTAGTCGAATTCGCAGCCCTGGCCAATCACGATCGGGCCAGAACCGATGAGCATAATCTTCTTGATGTCGGTACGCTTAGGCATTCTTCTTGCCTCCATTCACATTCTTCTTTGTCTTCTGTGCGAGTGCCGCCTTCACGAGGCCGCTGAACAGCGGGTGCGGCGCGGTGGGCCTGCTCTTGAATTCCGGGTGGAACTGGCAGGCTTCAAAGTACGGGTGGTTCTTGATTTCCACCATTTCCACGAGCTTTCCGTCGGGCGACGTGCCTGCAATCTTGAGGCCGGCCTTTTCGAGTTCCTTGCGGAATTCGCTGTTGTAGTTGAACTCGTAGCGGTGACGGTGACGCTCGCTGATCTTTTCGCTCTTGTAGAGCTTCGCGGCGTTGGAATCCTTCATGAGCTTGCACGGGTAAGCGCCCAGGCGCATGGTGCCGCCCTTGTCGGTGACGTTCTTCTGTTCATCCATCAGGTCAATAACCGGGTGGGCAGTCTTCTCGTCGAATTCCGTGGAGTTCGCGTCTTTCCAACCGAGCACATTGCGGGCAAATTCAATCACGCAGCACTGCATGCCGAGGCAGATGCCCAGCAGCGGGACCTTGTGCTCGCGGGCATACTTGATGGCCACACATTTGCCGTTCACGCCGCGGCTACCGAAGCCGCCCGGAATCAGGATGCCGTCGGCATTCTTGATGAGGTTCGGATTCTTCTCGAGTTCTTCAGCCTCGATGCATTCCACCTTCACCTTGGCGTTGTGTTCCATGCCGGCATGCTGCAAAGCTTCGTGCACGGACTTGTAGGCGTCGCGGATGGCGATGTACTTGCCCACGAGAGCGATGGTGCATTCGTACTTGGGTTGTGTTGCCTTGCGTACGAGTTTGTCCCATTCGGTGTGGATAATGGGGTGGACTCTCAGGTTCAGTTGTTCAAGCACGCGGAGGTCGAGCTCCTGCTTGGAAAGTTCGCGCGGGACCGCGTAGACGGAATCCGTCACGTCCTTTTCTTCGATGACGCATTCGGGCTTCACGTTGCAGAAGAGCGCGAGCTTGTCGAGATGATCCTGCGGGATTGTCATTTCGGTGCGGCACACCAGAATGTCGGGGAAGATACCGATGTTGCGGAGCTCGGCAACAGAGTGCTGCGAAGGTTTCGTCTTGAGTTCGCCAGCGGCTTTGAGGTAAGGCACCAAAACCAGGTGGATGAAGCAAGTGTTTTCTACACCGACTTCGAAGCGGAACTGCCTTGCGGCTTCCAAGAACGGGAGCGATTCGATGTCGCCGGCCACACCGCCGATTTCGCAGAGCACGATGTCGGCACCGCTTTCGGCGGCGGAGCGGAAAGCATCCTTGATTTCGTTGGTGATGTGCGGGATGACCTGCACGGTGCCGCCCAGGTACTTACCTGCACGTTCCTTGGCGAGCACGGAAGAGTAGATGCGGCCCGAAGTGTAGCTCGATGCCTTGGAGCAGTGTACGCCCGCGAAGCGTTCGTAGTGGCCCAGGTCAAGGTCGGTTTCGTAGCCGTCGTCGGTCACAAAAACTTCGCCGTGCTGGTAGGGGCTCATGGTGCCCGGGTCTATATTCAGGTACGGATCCAGCTTCTGCATGAACACATTGTAGCCGCGGCTTTTCAACAAGAGAGCGAGCGATGCCGAGGTGATGCCCTTGCCGAGGGAGCTGACCACGCCGCCGGTAATGAAGATGTACTTGGTCTGTTTGCCTTTGTTTGCGGTCTTAGTCATATTATGCCTCCCCGGCGCATTTTTTGTTGGCGAATTTGCCAGCCTTGAAATCGAGAATCATCTGCTTGAATTCGTTGAACAGGTAGAGCGAATCGTTGGGGCCCGGAGCGGATTCCGGATGGTACTGCACGCTGAATGCGGGCTCGTTCTTGCAGCGGATGCCTTCGACCGTGTTGTCGTTCAGGTTGATGTGCGAGACTTCCACATCGGCGGGGAGTGTGGCCTCGTCGATAGCGTAGTTGTGGTTCTGACTCGTGATTTCTACGGCGCCGGTCTTGAGGTTTTTGACCGGGTGATTGCAACCGTGGTGGCCGAACTTGAGCTTGGAAACTTTCGCACCGAGCGCGAGGCCGAGCAACTGGTTACCGAGGCAGATGCCCATCAGGGGCACTGTCCCGAGCAGCTTCTTGACCATGTTGTAAACTTGCGGGAGCGAGTTCGGGTCGGCAGGGCCGTTCGAGAGGAACACGCCGTCGGGCTTCTTCGCCATGACCTGTTCGTACGTCGCGGTAATCGGGAGCACCGTCACCTTCATGCCCTGTGCCGCGAGGTTGCGCAGAATGTTCGTCTTGATACCGAAATCGAGTGCGACCACGTTCAGGTCGCCTTCGGTGCTGAACTCGTAGCCGTTCGGGTCGCTGACCTTGCTCGCGTAATCCTGACCGTCTAGGCCTTCCCATTCTTGGGCGCGCTTTATTCCTTCGGCCTCGCTGATATCCTCGTCGGAAACATGCAAATAGGCCTTCTGGGCACCGTGTTCGCGCAGGTGGAGCGTGAGAGCGCGGGTATCCACGCCGGCGATTCCCGGCTTACCCTGGGCGAGCATGTAGTCGTGCAGGCTTTCTTCGTTAAGTTCCTTGGAAACCCAGTCGAGCGAGTTCACCACGATGCCGTTCAGGAACACCTGGCGCGATTCGTTCTTCTCGAGGTTTGCCGCATAAGCGCCCACTTCCGCCGTGGTGAAGACCACGAACTGGCCCGCATACGACGGGTCGGTAATGATTTGCTTGTAGCCCGCCATGCCGGTGTTGAAAACGGCTTCGCCGACGGTGTCGGTTGCCGCTCCAAACGCATAGCCCCTAAACACGGCGCCATCCGCCAGTGCCAGAAACGCCTTCTTCTCGCGCTTCGCTTTCCATTGGAACTTGTCTGTCATACTATTCTCATTGCTGTTGTGTTAAAAGGCCAAAGAAAAAGGCAAAAGCTAAATGCCTTTGCCTTGAAAATCCTAGAAACGTTGATAACGTGGGAGATAAGAATTTTGTGGAATCCGGGGAGAGTCGCCTGGTTCCGTTGCGAGATTGCTGCAACGGCGGTACTCAGATGTGCTTCGATGGATTCCGATATTTTCATCGGAACCAAAATATAGTAAATCTTTTTCCCTGAGGGGAAGAGTATTTTCGAATATTTTTTTTGAAGCACCAAGCGTTCCTTTTTGTATAAAGCAATCCGCCGGCACAAGGCCGACGAATTGCATTTTATGAGGTTCAATTTATTGAGGTTCAAGGAGTTGTTTATTAATAAATAAACAGACATTTGGCCTCCCACCTTTGACGGGAGGCCATGCTTTTCATCAATAGATGAAAAGCATTTCGCGATACTTGGGCAGCGGCCACTTCTCGTCGGGGATGATTCCTTCGATCTTGTCGACGATAATGCGGAGGTTCGCCATGGCATCGAGAATAATCTCGTGCTTCTCGCCGAGGGCTTCTTCCATTTTCGCGATGGCGCCTTCGAGGGCCTGGAACTTTTCCCCAAGTTCGCGAGCGTAGCCATCGACCGGAGCGAAGCCCTGGCCCTTTGCCATCTCGTTCGTCTTGAGGGCATTATTGTAGGCGCACAGCACCTGCGGGAGAACCACGTTCTTCGCGATATCGAAGGCAATCTTCCCTTCGATGTGAATCTTCTTGTGGTAATCTTCGAGGTTCACTTCGTAGCGGGAATCGAGTTCGCGCTTGTTGAACACGCCGTACTTCTCGAACAGGGCCACGTTTTCCTTCTTCACGAGGGCCTGGAGGGCTTCCATCGTGGTGCGGGTGTTCGGAAGGCCGCGCTTTGCCGCTTCTTCGACCCATTCGTCGGTGTAGCCGTTGCCATTGAAGATGACCTTCTTGTGTTCCTTCACGATCTTCTGCAACAGGTTCTGCAGTTCTTCGTGGAACTTGTCGGCAGGCACGGCCTGCATCTTGTCGGCGATGAGGTCAAATGCTTCTGCCACAATCGTGTTGAGGATGACGTTCGGTTCGGAGCAGCTCTGGCTGGAACCCGGAGCGCGGAATTCGAACTTGTTTCCGGTGAAGGCGAACGGAGAAGTACGGTTACGGTCGGTAGCATCGCGCGGGAGCGGCGGGAGCGTATCGGAACCGAGCTTCAGAGCGCCGGCCTGCTTGCTGGACTTCGGGTCGCCCTTCTCAAGCTGGTCGATGACATCGGCGAGCTGGTCGCCCAAGTACATGGAGATGATTGCCGGAGGAGCTTCGTTGGCACCGAGACGGTGGTCGTTGCCCGCACTAGCAACTGCCATGCGGAGCAAGTCGGCGTGGGTGTCGACTGCGTAGATGACAGCGCAGAGCGTGGTGAGGAAGATGGCGTTCTGGTGCGGATCCTTGCCCGGGTTCAAGAGGTTGGTCTTGCCGTAGTTCACGGACCAGTTGTTGTGCTTGCCGGAACCGTTGATACCGGCGAACGGCTTTTCGTGCAGCAGGCAAACGAGACCGTGGCGGTCTGCGACCTGGCGGAGCACTTCCATAATCTGCATGTTGTGGTCGCAAGCGAGGTTCACTTCCTCGAACATCGGGGCAAGTTCGAACTGGGCCGGGGCGACTTCGTTGTGGCGGGTCTTTGCCGGAATGCCGAGCTTCCAGAGTTCCTTTTCCACGTCGTTCATGAAGTTGATGATGCGCGCAGGAATGCTACCGAAGTAGTGGTCTTCCATCTGCTGGTGCTTTGCCGGAGCGGCACCGAACAGCGTACGGCCAGCCTGGTAGAGGTCGGGGCGCTGCAGGTAGAAACGCTTATCGATCAGGAAGTATTCCTGTTCGGCACCGAGAGTGACGGTAACCTTCTGGGCGGCGACGCCGAAGAGACCCATGAGGCGGTCGGCGGACTTCTGGAGGGCCTGAATGGAGCGGAGGAGCGGAGTCTTCTTGTCAAGCGCTTCGCCGGTGTAGCTACAGAAAGCGGTCGGGATGCAGAGGGTTGCACCGTTGCCGTGACGCTTGATGAACGCGGGAGAGGTCGGATCCCAGGCGGTGTAGCCGCGGGCTTCGAAGGTGGAACGGAGGCCGCCGCTCGGGAAAGACGACGCGTCCGGTTCGCCGACAATCAGGTTCTTGCCGCTGAAAGTCATGATGGCCTTGCCATTCTCGGGTTCCATGAAAGCATCGTGCTTTTCTGCGGTGGAGCCGGTAAGGGGCTGGAACCAGTGAGTAAAGTGAGTAGCGCCGCGATCGATGGCCCACTTCTTCATGGCGTGGGCGACTTCGTTCGCGATAGAGGCGTCGAGCGGAGCACCGTCTTCGATAGTGGCGAACAGCTTCTTGCAGATGTCCTTGGGCAAGTAGGCGCGCATCGCCTCGGCGTTGAAGACGTCTTCACCGTAGAAGTCCATGCTTGCGGGTGCTGCGGGCAGGTTGCCGCCGGCGTTCTCTGCGGCGATAGCCTTGATGGCTTTCATTCTATATTCGTTGCTCATGGCAAACTCCTTTTCATGTTTTGTTTCGCTGCCGTAAGTGCAAAAAGTGTGCCAAGTCAGAAGTTCCTCAGCAAAACCCGCGGAATTTGTCAGAAAAAAGGAAAAAGTCAAAACAATCGAGCCTGTTTGTCGAGCCCGTTTGCTTTACAGATACTGAAAATCACTGAATTTGATTACAAAATTTGTAAAAGAAAGTAGGGCGTAAGACTCCTGGTCCACACAAAGACAATTTGTACGTATTCTGGAAAAGTCTCTCCGGTTTTCCGGAAAATATTTACATAGAATGTAAACACAAGACTTTTCTTTACAAGATTTGTAAAGAAATAATGGCGAAATCAACATTAAATTGATGATTTTACATTTTCTGCCGTGTTTTTCAAGAATTGGCACGGATTTTGCAAAGTATTAGGGCAAAAATATATGGGCAAAAGTAACAAGGATTATTTATGAACGCTCAAGCTCTTTACGATCCGGCAAACGAACACGACGCATGCGGCGTGGGCCTGGTCGCCAATATTAATAACGTGGCCTCGCACCAGATTGTGCTGCAGGGCATTACTGTTTTGAAGAGACTCATGCACCGCGGTGCAGCAGGTGGAGACCCGGAAACCGGCGACGGCGCGGGTCTTCTGCTTTCTATGCCGCACAAGTTCTTCCGCAAAGTGAACGCGAACTTGCCGGAGCGCTACGGCGTAGCGATGTACTTTGTCGAGAACACTCTGGCCGCAGATGCCCTCGATGCCGAAATCAAGCGCATTGCCGCTGCCGAGGGAGCGCCGGTCCTGAACTTCCGCGAGGTTCCCGTCGATGCTTCTTCCATCGGGCATACCGCCCGTGAGACACTGCCGCATATCCGCCAAGCTTTCTTTGACGGGACGGCGTTTGAAAGCGATGCCGCATTTGATATTAAGCTGTATGTAATTCGCCGCCAGATCGAGAAGGCCTGCAAGGGCATTTACCTGTGCAGCTGCAGCCGCAAGAGCATTGTCTACAAGGGCCTGCTTCTCGCAAGCCAGATTGAAGGATTCTACAAGGACTTGAGCGATCTCGATTTCGAAAGCCCGCTCGCGCTTGTGCACCAGCGTTACTCCACAAACACCTTCCCCACCTGGCAGCTCGCGCACCCGTTCCGCTACCTTGCGCACAACGGCGAAATCAACACGCTACGCGGTAACCTGAACAGTCTGCGTGCCCGCGAGCCTTACCTGAAGAGCGAGATTATCGGCGAAGACATGCCGAAGCTCTTGCCGCTGATTATGCCGGGCCAGAGCGACTCCGCCAGCCTTGACAACATGTTCGAGCTTCTCGTCGCAGCGGGCCGTAGCCTCCCGCATGCGATGATGATGCTCATGCCGCAGGCCTGGGGCAAGAAGCATTACCTCGGCCGCGACGTGCGTGGTTTCTTCGAATACGAATCTATGCTTATGGAACCGTGGGACGGTCCGGCCGCTGTCGCTTTCTCTGACGGCGTAAATGCGGGTGCGATTCTCGACCGCAACGGTCTCCGTCCGGCGCGTTACACTTTATGTAAAGACGGCCTTTTCGTGATGGCTTCCGAAACGGGCGTACTCGACCTCCGCGATGACGAAGTGGAAGAAAAGGGCCGCCTGAAACCCGGCGAGATCATCTACCTCGACCTCGAAAACCACAGGATTTTGAAGAACGCCGAAATGAAGGCGCAGGTGGCAAGAGCCAAGCCCTACCGCCGCTGGGTCGCCGAGAACAAGATGAGCGTCCGCGGGCTTTTCAGCGAAATCAACCCGTCCGACGTTCCCGAAGACATTCTCGTGCAGCAGAAGCGTTTCGGTTACTCTGCCGAAGACCTCTCCATCATCTTGCAGCCGATGGCCAAGAACGGTGCAGAGCCGATTGGTTCCATGGGTAACGATGCCGCGCTCGCCGTGCTTTCGGACAAGCCGCAACCGCTGTTCAACTACTTCAAGCAGCTGTTCGCGCAGGTGACGAACCCGCCGATTGACCCGATTCGTGAAGAATTGGTGATGAGCTTGACGACTTACATCGGCAATCACGGCAACATTCTCGAAGAAACTCCGGAACAGGCGCACCTCATCAAGATTCCGCGCCCGATCGTAACCGAAGACGAAATCCGCCGCTTTGAAAACATCGGCGACAAGGCGTTCAAGGCGAAGGTGCTCAAGATGCAGTTCCCGCTCGGCGGAAACGGCGAAGTGCTGGAAGCCGCCCTGCAGAACCTTGCTGGCGATGCCGTGCGTGCGGTGCAGGATCACTACGATATCATCGTACTTTCGGACAAGAACATCGACTGGGGTTACGTGCCTATACCTTCGCTGTTGGCGACGGCCAGCGTGAACCGCGCCCTGGTGGAAGCGGGCGTGCGCCCCGAAATCGGATTGATTGTGCAGAGCGGTGAAGTCCGCGAAGTCATGCACTTTGCGCTGCTCCTAGGCTTTGGCGCTACAGTCATCAACCCGTACCTCGCCTTCGAAACCATTACCAACATGTGCCACAACGGCGACCTGGATGTGGATCCGGTGACGGCAGCCGCAAACTATGTGAAGGCCGTGGACAAGGGCCTCCTCAAGATCATGAGCAAAATGGGCATCTCTACGCTCCGTAGCTACCGCAGCGCCCAGATTTTCGAAGCCGTCGGTTTGAATCACGAACTGGTGGAAAAGTTCCTGCCGGGTACCGCAAGCCGTATCGAAGGTATCGGTCTCGAAGAAATCGCTTGCGAAGTGGGCGAGCGTCAGAAGATTGCCTTTGCCGACGCCAGCAAGGTGCTTGTTTCGGGCGGCCAGTACGCTTACCGCAAGGAAGGCGAAAAGCACTTGTGGACTCCGCAGTCGCTTGCGGCGTTCCGCCAGGCGGTGCAGGGCAATGATTACAGCAAGTTCAAGGTTTACAGCCAGCTCATCAACGACCAGTCTGAACGTCAGGCGACGCTCCGCGGGCTTTTCAAGTTCAAGCAGGTGACCCCGATCGATATTTCCGAGGTCGAAAGCCGCGAATCGATTCTGAAGCACTTTGTGGCGGGTGCCATGAGCCTTGGTTCCTTGAGCCCCGAAGCCCACGAGACGATTGCCATCGCGATGAACCGCATCGGCGCGATGAGCAACTGCGGTGAAGGCGGTGAAGACCCTGACCGCGATACTCCGGCCGCCAATGGCGATATCCGCAGTTCCGCGATTCGCCAGATTGCATCGGGACGCTTTGGCGTCACCATCGACTACCTGCGCCATGCAAAGGATTTGCAGATCAAGATGGCTCAGGGTGCAAAGCCCGGTGAAGGCGGCCAGTTGCCGGCCCACAAGGTGAACGAATTCGTGGCACGTATCCGCCACTCCATTCCGAACGTGTCGCTGATTTCTCCCCCGCCGCATCATGATATTTACTCCATCGAAGACTTGGCGCAGCTCATTTACGACTTGCGCAATTCGAACCCGAAGGCACGCGTATCGGTGAAGCTCGTCTCCGAAGTGGGTGTAGGTACGATTGCCGCGGGTGTGGCCAAAGCCCATGCCGACGTGGTGCTGATTTCTGGTCACGATGGCGGTACGGGTGCATCTCCGCTCACTTCCATCAAGCATGCCGGCCTCCCGTGGGAACTCGGTATTGCCGAAGCGGAACAGACACTCGTGCTCAACGACTTGCGCGGGCGCATCAAGCTCCAGGTCGATGGCCAGCTCAAGACGGGCCGCGACATTGTGGTGGCTGCTCTCCTCGGTGCCGAAGAATTCGGCTTTGCTACCAACCTGCTCGTTAGCCTCGGCTGCGTGATGGATCGCAAGTGCCATACCAACCAGTGCCCCATGGGTATCGCCACCCAGGATCCGGCCTACCGCAAGCGCTTTGCGGGTAAGCCCGAATACGTGGAAAACTTCCTGTTCTTCATCGCCGACGAAGTCCGCGAAATTCTCGCCAGCCTCGGCCTGCATTCTCTCGAAGAAGCCTGCGGCCGCAGCGACCTTTTGGAAAAGGATTCCGCCATTGAATTCTACAAGGCAAAGCACCTCGACTTCAGCAAGATTTTCCAGACTGTGGAAGGCGGCATCAAGTCGTTCGACAAGAACTACGTGAAGGAAGAACTTGTCAACTTCGACCGCCGCGAGCTCCTGCCGTTTGTGGCCGATACGCTCAAGAGCGGCGCTCCGGTGGAACTCTGCACGGTGGTGCACAACACCGACCGCACCGTGGGTACGGAACTTTCTGGCGAAGTGGACGAACACTTCGGCGTGAAGGGCCTTCCCGAAGATACCATCAAGGTTCACCTTCAGGGTGTCGCGGGCCAGAGCTTCGGCGCATTCCTCGCTCCGGGTGTCACGCTTGACCTCGAAGGCGAAGCGAACGACTTTATGGGCAAGGGCCTTTCGGGCGGTAAGATTATCGTGCGCCCGCCGCACAATGCAAGCTTCAAGGCCGAAGAAAACGTCATTGCCGGTAACGTCATCGGTTACGGTGGAACTTCGGGCAAGATCTTCATCAACGGTCTCGCTGGCGAACGCTTCGGTATCCGTAACTCCGGTATGCTTCTGGTGAGCGAAGGCGTGGGTGACCACGGCTGTGAATACATGACGGGTGGCCGCGTTGTGGTGCTCGGTCGTGTGGGCGTGAACTTCGCTGCCGGTATGACGGGTGGTTTTGCCTACGTGTACGACGAAACGGGTCACTTCGACCTGAGCTGCAACGTGGATTCCGCGGACTTGGAAAGCGTGCTCCCCGGTACCGATAGCGAAAAGGAACTGATGGATATCATCCAGCAGCATGTGGACGCTACGGGCAGCGAGAAGGGCAAGCGCATCCTTGAAAACTGGAATAGCGAACGCCCGAAGTTCGTGAAGATATTCCCGATCGATTACCGCAACGCTTTGGCAAAGAAGGGATGAGGCGACTATGGAACAAGTAACCCGAATTCAAGATATCTACCGCCCTGTAGAAGAGCGTGTCAAGGATGTGAACGAGGTTGAACGCAAGCTCACTTCGCTCGAAATCGTTCAGCAGGCGGAACGCTGCCACAATTGTGGTATCCCGTTCTGTCACGGTGCGGGTTGCCCGCTCGGGAACCTCATTCCCGAATTCAATGCGGCCATCACCGTGGGGAATGCGAACCGCGCATTCGATGTCATCAGCAAGACGGCGTTCTTCCCGGAGTTTACAGGCCGTGTGTGTCCGGCGCTTTGCGAATCGGCCTGTACCGGCAATGTGCATAACGACCCCGTGATGGTCCGCCAGATCGAGAAGTACATCATCGAGACTGCTTTCGAGCAGGGTCTGGTTCAGCAGCCAGCCGCAGAACCCAACGGGAAAACAGCCGCAGTCATCGGTTCCGGTCCTTCGGGACTGTTTGCTGCCGAGGCGCTCCGCCGCAAGGGTTACGCGGTGACGGTCTACGAAAAGAAGCCGAAGGTGGGCGGTCTTCTGCGTTACGGCATCCCGAACTGGAAACTGGACAAGTCCATCATCGACCGCCGCGTGAAACTTCTCGAAGCTGCAGGCATCAAGTTTATCTGCAACACCGAAATCGGCAAGGACATCTCGGCGGAATACATCCACAAGAATTTTGACGAGGTATTCCTCGCCATCGGTACGCCGAATGCACGCGACCTGAAGATTCCCGGCCGTGAAGCCGAAGGCATCTTCCTTGCGCTGGATTTCCTCCACGGTGCTGAAATGCCGGGCGAAACGAATCCCGAAAAGTTCTCTGCGAAAGGTCGCAAGGTCTTGATTATCGGCGGTGGCGACACGGGTAACGACTGCGTGGGCAAATCTATCCGCGAAGGCTGCAAGAGCGTTTTGCAGGTGGAATTCATGCCGAAGCCGCCCGAGGCTCGCTCCCCCTCTACCCCATGGCCCGACTGGTCGTACGAACTTCGTACTAGCTACGCTCAGCACGAAGGCGGTGAACGCCGCTGGAATGTGTCTTCCAAGCAGTTCATTGTGAAGGACGGTCGCGTAGCGGGCGTGGAAGTTGTCAAGGTTGACTGGGAAATGTCCCCGCAGGGCAAGCCACTTAAGCCAAGCGAAGTCCCGAATACCACGGAGATTATCGATGCCGACTTGGTAGTGCTTGCGATGGGCTTTACCGGCGTGCCTGCCGAGGGAATCGTGAACGATCTCGGACTGCAACTCACTCCGAGAACCGCGATTATCGCTGACCCCGCCCGCCATATCCACGCGGTAGGCGACTGTGCGAATGGCGCTTCCCTCGTGGTGCGTGCCATGGCCGACGCAAAGGCGAAGGTTGCCGCCCTCAAGTAAAGTCTGTCTCGTAAACTGCTCGCGGGAAAATGTTCGGATTTTATCGATTTGCGTGCGTCTCTCCGGTTTTGCAGGTGGCCGATACCGCCTACAATACGGCAGAAATTATCAAAAGTGCAAAAGTTGCCGTCTCTAACGGGGCGGCTTTTGTCGTTTTTCCGGAACTCTGCATTACGGGCTACACCTGCGGGGATTTATTTCACCAGGAACTGCTATTGCAGAACAGCGTCCGCTCGCTAAAGCGGGTCGCGGAATCTTTCAAGGATTCCGACGCCGTGATTGCGGTGGGCTTGCCTTTGCGCATATTTGGCCGGTTGTATAACTGCGCCGTCTTTGTGCAACAGGGTCGTGTCGTCGCCATCACGCCCAAGACTCACCTGCCGAACCAGCGTGAATTCTACGAGAAGCGGCATTTTTCCAGCGGGCGCGACCTGTTGCGTGGGGAACCTCTCCGTTGTGCAATCGAAGGTGTGGGCGATGTTCCCGTTACAAATTTCATTATGGTAAACGGTTCCGACGTCCGCATCGGCGTAGAACTCTGCGAAGACCTGTGGACACCTGCCCCGCCCAGCGGCGAACTCGCCCTTGCGGGTGCAAACGTCATCGTAAATCTCTCCGCAAGCGATGCGCTTGTAGGCAAGCGCGACTACCGCCGCAATCTGGTAATGAACCAGTCGGCTCGTTGCATGGCGGCCTACGTGTACGCCTCTGCCGGAGTGCACGAATCTACGACAGACATGGTATTCAGCGGTCACCTGATGATTGCCGAAAATGGCAGCATGCTCGCCGAAAGCAAGCCGTACTCCCGCGAAACCGAAATCGTCTATGCCGATATTGATGTGGAACGCCTGAATATGCAGCGTCTGAGCGAAGGTTCGTTTCAGGACTTTGACAGTCGCGCAATTGTTGCCCGCGCTGCAACTTTCGATACCCTGCGCGGACTAGACAAGTTGCAATACCGTTCCGTGTCGGCGACACCTTTTGTGCCGGGCAACATTGAAACCCGCGACACGTCTTGCACCGAGATTTTCAACATCCAGTGCGCGGGCCTTGCAAAGCGTCTCGAAGCAACCCGCAGCAAACGCGCCGTTATCGGACTTTCGGGCGGCCTGGACTCAACGCTCGCGCTTCTTGTCGTCGCGGAAACTTTTAAGCTTTTGAATCGCCCGGCGTCAGAAATTCTGGCACTCACAATGCCCGGATTCGGAACCACGAAGCGCACGAAGGACAATGCGGTAGAACTTGCGAAACTTTTGGGCGTTGAACTCCGCACCGTCGATATCAAGAAGGCATGCCTCCAGCATTTTGCCGACATCGGGCACGACCCGCAGAAACTTGACGTGACCTACGAAAACGTGCAGGCCCGCGAACGTACGCAGATATTGATGGATATCGCGAACAGCGAAGGCGGAATTGTCATCGGGACCGGCGACCTCTCCGAAATTGCGCTCGGGTGGAGCACCTACAATGCAGATCACATGTCCATGTATGCAGTGAATTGCGACATTCCCAAGACGCTCGTGCGCCATATCGTAAACTGGTATGCCGACAGGTCCGGCGCGCATCTTAAAACCAGCGAAAATGCTGCGCATTCTGACACCGGCAAAAACGCCCCGCATCTCGCCGCCGTCCTCCGCGACATCCTCGACACGCCTGTTTCGCCGGAGCTTTTGCCCGCCGACAACAACGGGCAAATTGCGCAAAAGACGGAAAGCATCCTGGGTGCCTACGAGATCCACGACTTCTTGCTGTACCATTTCGCAAAGTACGGCGCCTCCCCCGAAAAACTTCGCTTCCTTGCAAGATATGCATTCGCAGGCAAGCATTCCGATGAAGAAATCGACAAGGCTCTCGCAGTTTTCATAAAGCGTTTCTTTACGCAACAGTTCAAGCGCAGTTGCATTCCCGATGGTCCGAAGGTCGGAACGATTTCACTTTCGCCGCGTGCCGATTGGCGCATGCCCAGCGACGCGAGTTTTAACGATTTTTTTTACTTCCAAAGAGGCTATATGCTAGAAGAATTGCATGAGGAATGCGGCGTTATCGGCATTTACAATGGAGATAACGTTGTACGAAATGTGGCTATGGGGCTTTACGCTCTTCAGCACCGCGGTCAGGAAAGCGCCGGATTCGCGGTCACGGATGGCGAAAAAGTCCGTGTCCGCAAGTCCATGGGCCTTGTTTCCACGCTTTTAAGGGAACACAATGTCGATGAACTGCAAGGTTTTGCGGGCATAGGTCACGTACGCTATAGCACTACGGGGGCAAGCACGCTCGCCAATGCGCAACCGATTCTTGTAAGCTGCAAGTGGGGGCAGATTGCGGTCGCCCATAACGGCAACATCACCAACGCGAATGAACTCCGCGCCGAAATGGAAGCAGAAGGCCATATTTTCCAGACGACCTCCGATTCCGAAATCCTTCTGCACGAAATCGCGCGCACGGAGGCTGACAACCTGGGCGAAGCCATAAAGAAGGCCATCACGAAATTTACGGGCAGTTTCTGCCTCGTGTTCATCAGCAAAGACACCATGTATGTCGCTCGCGACGGATTCGGTTTCCGCCCGCTCTCGCTGGCGCGTATGGGTAAAGCCTGGTGCGTGGCTAGCGAAACCTGCGCCTTCGATTTGCTTGGCGCTCATTATATTCGCGATATTCAGGCAGGCGAATTCCTGACCATCACGCAGAACGGCCTGCATTCAGAAAGGTTCACCCATAAAGACCGGCTTGCGCACTGCATTTTCGAATACATTTATTTCAGCCGTCCGGATTCCAAAATTTTCGAACAGAGTTGCGACAAGATCCGCCGCAAGATGGGCAAGCAACTTGCCAAGGAATGCCCCGTAGATGCAGATATCGTGATTTCTGTGCCCGACAGCGCGACTACCGCGGCACTCGGCTATTCGCAGGCCAGCGGGATCCGTTTTGAAATCGGCCTGTTGCGCAATCACTACGTAGGCCGCACATTTATCGACCCGACCCAGAATGTTCGCGAACAAAAGGTAAAACTCAAGTTCAATCCCATCGAGGGAGTGCTCAAGAACAAGCGCGTGTGCGTTGTCGAAGACTCCATTGTGCGCGGCACGACGCTCAAGATTCTTTCCAAGATGCTCCGCGATGCGGGTGCGCTTGAGGTGCACATCCGCATTGCATCTCCCCCGGTCGCGCATCCCTGCTTCTTTGGCATGGACTTCCCGAGCCAGGGCGAACTGGCCGCAAGTTCCATGTCTCCCGACGAAATTGCCAAGATGCTCGGAGTCGAGAGCCTCGGTTATTTGAGCGTCGAAGGCATGAAGGAATGTACCGGAGACGGAGAGCATTACTGTGCCGCTTGCTTTGACAATAACTATCCCGACTACATCGGGAGCGATGCCACGAAGACGCGCTGCGGTTAATTTTCACTCACTCCTGTTGTGTTGAAAGACCTGCCATTTCGGCAGGTCTTTTCTGCATGGCCCGCGATGAATGCGAAAACAAAAAATGCACCCGGTTTCCCGGATGCATTTGTAGAGATATTGTGGAGTGATGTTGATATGGAACTACATGTTGCTGAAGATTTGGAATCCGCTGTAAGATTCTTGGCCGTGTTCGCTTTGGTCGAGGCCGCGGAGTTCTTGACGTTCCGTGACGCGCAGGCCCATGGTCTTCTTGATGACGAAGAATATCAGGCTAGCAGCACCGAAGCAGGGAACCGCGTAGGCGAGCACGCCGATGAGCTGCGTAAGCACGCTGTAATCGCCCGTCATGTCGAAGATACCCACGGCAATCGTGCCCCACACACCGTTTACCAGGTGAACCGAGAGAGCACCGACCGGGTCGTCCAAGTGCAGGCGGTCGAACATGAAGACTGCACCCACAACCAGTACGCCAGCGATAGCACCGATAATCCAGGAGGAGAGCGGGGTCACCACGTCGGCACCGGCGGTGATGGCCACGAGACCGGCAAGGCATCCGTTGAGGGCCATGGTGGCGTCGGGCTTCTTCGAGACAATCCAGCTCGTGAGCGTAGCAGTAATGATACCGGCAACGGCAGCGAGGTTCGTGGTCACCAAGATCCAGCTAGTAGCCTTCGGGTCGCCCGAGAGAGCGGAACCGGCGTTGAATCCCCACCAACCGAACCACAGCATGAACACACCGACAGTAGCGAGCGGAATGTTGTGGGCCGGGATGGCGTGAACCTTGCCGTTCACGTACTTGCCGATACGCGGTCCAAGAATCATCACACCGGCGAGAGCAGCCCAGCCACCCACGGAGTGGACGAGGGTAGAACCGGCGAGGTCATGGAAGCCAGCCTTGCCAATGGTGGAGAGCCAGCCGCCGCCCCATGTCCAGCTACCCACGATCGGGTAGACAAGGGCCACGTAGACAACCGTGAACACGAGGAAGGAGTTGAGCTTCACGCGTTCGGCCACGGCACCGGAAACAATCGTCGCGGCAGTGGCAGCGAACATGGCCTGGAACAGCCAGTCGGCAAACAGCGTGAAGTGACCGTTGTAAGCCGAGGTGAAGTTTGCCGGATTCGCCCAGTCGCCAATGCCGAAGCCGGCGAAACCGAGGATTCCGTTGAAGGTGCCCGGATACATGAGGCCAAAGCCGAGCAAGGCGTACATCGTGATGCCGATAGCCGGAACCGCGATGTTCTTGAACGCAACGTTCGCTGCGCACTTCGCACGTACAAGGCCCGCTTCAACGCAGGCGAAGCCGAGGCCCATGACAAACACCAGCATGGCGCTGATCATGATCCAGATGTTTTCTGTCATAAAGATGGCGTCGCTGACAGGTACGACTTGTGTAACTTCGTTCATTGTGAAAATCCTTTTTTAAACTTTTTAACCGATTGCCTCCGGGCCCGATTCACCCGTGCGGATTCGAATGCACTGTTCCAAGCTCGTGACGAAAATCTTTCCGTCGCCGATTTCGCCGGAACGCGCACCCGCGATAATCGCGTCGATGCAGGGCTGCACAAAGTCGTCGTTCACCGCAATCTTGAGGCAAATCTTCTTGAGCAAATTCACTTCGGTAACGACGCCGCGGAAACGCTGGTTGTAGCCCTTCTGCTGGCCGCAGCCGAGCACGTTGGTAACGGACATCTTGAATATCTGCCTTTCGTAAAGCGCCTGCTTTACAAGGTTCAGTCGTTCGGGTTGGATATAAGCTGTAACGAGCTTCATGTTCCTATCCTTGGTTGAGGTTGTTTTTGTTTTCGCCCCCATTATGCAAAACCCGTGCCAAAAAATTTTTTTTGACAAATTCCCCCCAAAAAAGGCTCATTTAAAGAAAAAAAGGCGTTTTGATAACGCCCGTTTACGTTTTGTGTTTTTCAATAATTGAAATTAAAGCAAAAATTGTAAAGCCAATTTACGGCCAAACGAAAGTGCTGTTCAGGTCTTTTTCGCCGTTGTCGACGAGGGAGGGGTTGGCAATGGCTTAATCAGCGCAAAGCTTGCCGAGTTCCTCTTTCTTGGCGAGAATATCGGCCAGCAGGGCGCTGTAATCGGCAGCGGTCTTGTTGCGCAGAAGCTCCGTAATCTCCACGACCGGCGTGTAAATCGGCGTGAGCGAGAGGTTCCCGAGAACTCCCTTGAGGGCATGTGCCGCAAGGAAAGCGTTTTCCAGGTCACCAGCATCTAGGGCGTTCTTGAGCTTGTCGAAGTTGCCCTCGCCGGGAATAGTCGCCACCAGTTTCAGGAAAAGAGCCTCGTTCCCGAAGCAGCGTCCGAGACCTTCGGCAGTGTTGGCTCCAAAAGCGTTCAGTTTTTCGATGGTAATCATGCGCCCCTCCGGCGTTCAAGTTCCTTTTCGATGAAGGGCGTAAAGTCCTTCGGAGGAACCGGTTTAGAGAAAAAGTATCCCTGGATAATCTGGCAGCCCATATCCTTGAGCGTAGCGAGCTGGGATTCGGTTTCCACGCCTTCAGCGACTGCCGGTATCTTGAGGAATTTTGCAATGCCCGCCACCAGTTCCACGAGTTTCAGGTTGCGTTCGTCCTTTTCCATGTTGCGGACAAACGACATGTCGATTTTCAGGATGTCGATGGGGAGCGTGGTAATCATGTTCAGCGAGGAATATCCGGAACCGAAATCGTCCATCTCGATGCGGAATCCCTTCGTGCGCAGGTTCTCGATGACCTCGATGAGGCGCTCCATGTTCTCGCAGTAGGCGCTTTCGGTCACTTCGAGCATGTATTCTTCGGGAGAAAGGCCGTTTTCATCGAGCAGGCGCATGAGTTTCGCTTCCAGTTCCGGGTCCAGGATGTCGATGCGGGAAACGTTCACCGAAACCGGGACCGTCACGCCGAATTCATCTTTCCATTTGCGGATCTGCTTTGCCACCTCGTTCCAGACAAAGTTGTCTACTTTCTGGATGAGTCCGTTCCCCTCGAACAGCGGGATGAAGTCGCCCGGGCTGATAAATCCGAGAGTCGGGTGGATCCAGCGGATGAGTGCTTCTGCGCTGGTGAGTTTTGGGGTGTCGCCTTCGATGTTGTACTTGGGCTGGTAATAGACAATCAGGTTGCGGTTGTCGATGGCGCTCTGCAAGTCGCGGATGAGCGTCTCCTCGAACATGTAGCGGGAGTGCATCTCGTTGTTGTAGCGGGTGAACGACTGGCTCAAATCGCCGCGGTTCTTGTCGCAGGCGGCCTTCGCGCGGTCGAACCAGGCTTCGATTTCCACGTTGCGGTCTACGTTTTCCCACAGGCCAAAGCGCACGCGGATGTGGTTCACCTCGAAGAATTCCGTCAGGATTCCTTGGATCCTATTGCGGACGCTGTCGTAGTTTTCCTGGTGGGTTGCGAAGATGTAGAAGGTGTCCGCGTCTGCACGGCAGGCGATGGCGTTCATGGGTGCCAGTTCCTTCTCCAGTGCGTCGCCGATTTCGGCAAGTAGGCGGTCACCGAAGTCCCTTCCGCAAAATTCGTTCACCAAGTGGAACTGCTCGATATCGAATACGATGGCATCGCGGGGGATGTCCTTGCTCCAGAGTTCAATCTGGCGGATGTATTCAAAGAAGTAGTCCTTGGTGTAAAGTCCAGAAACATGGTCGCGTTCCGTCTGGCGGATAATGTCCTGGTCTTCGAAAAGTTCGATAATCCTTTCGCAACGGGCGAGCACCACCTCGGGCATGTCGAAGGGCTTGGCGATAAAGTCTGCCGCGCCCAGCTTGAGGCTGCGGACTTCGGACTCCTTTTCGGAGGTCATCACGATGACTGGGATGTGCTTGAGGGTCTCGGAAGTTTCGCGTTTTTTCAAGAATTCGAACCCGTCCATTACGGGCATGAGCAGGTCCAGGAGGATAAGTGCAAATTGCTTGTCTTGCTTGGAGAGTGCCGCTAGGGCTTCCTTGGCGTTGTCGGCATATTCGACGTCATAGTTCACGGAAAGGATGTTGCCCAAGATTTCACGGTTTACCACCTCGTCGTCCACGATAAGGACGTGTCTTTTGACGGTAGTGATCTGGCGTAGTTTCTTCATTGGAAAAATTCCTTGTATCCATGGATAAATATATGTAAAAAGAAATAAAAAAGTAGCGGAAAGCGCGACAAAGCGTTTTTTTTAGATATCTTTAAAACAGAACTACTAGAATACGAGGTCCCCATGTTCGGTCGACATCTTCCCCTGAGCGAACAGGCTTTGCAAGTTATCGAGCAGATCGGCGCAGACATGCCGGGTGGCTTTTTCATTTACAAGGCTACTGGCAATGAGGAGCTGCTTTATGCGAACAAGGCCGTGTTCAAGATTTTCGGCTGCGAGACGCTTGAAGAATTCAAGGAACTCACGGGCTACACCTTCAAGGGAATGCTCTACCCGGACGACTACGAGAAGGTCTCCGACTCTATCGTGGACCAGATTGAAAAGAGCCAGGGCAACCTGGACTACGTGGAATACCGCATTGTCCGCAAGGATGGAAAAATTCGCTGGCTCGATGACTATGGCCACTACGTGAACTCCGATGTTTACGGCGGACTTTTTTATGTGTTCATCTCGGATATTACCGAAAAGCGCGTGCAGATGGAGGCGGACAAGGCCGTCTATACCGCGGTGATCGATGCGCTGAGCCGCGCGTATAATGCTGTCTGGCTCATTAACGATATTGCGACCGGGAGTTTCTCGCTGTTCCGTGCCGACACCTCCGATGGCAGCATCCATGCGAAGCCTACCAAGGATGCTCTGGCACTGCTCACTTACAAAGAGGCGAAGGCGAACTACATCAAAAACTTTGTGGCACCGTCAGACAGGGAACGCCTGGAAAAGGAATTGACGCTCGAAAACATCACCGAGAACACCACCAGCAAAAAAATTTTCAGCGTGGTGTTCAAGCGCATTGTTGGGAACGAGGAATGCTACTATCGCATAGAGTTCGCGCAGGTGAAACTTCCCAATGGCAAAACCGGCATCGTGGCAGGTTTCAAGGATGTGGACGAAGAAGTGCGCAAGGAGCAGGAAATACAGCAGGTGCTGCGTGATGCCATCGACACGGCGAACGCTTCCAGCAAGGCGAAGAGCGACTTCCTTTCGAGCATGAGCCATGACATCCGCACGCCCATGAACGGGATTATCGGTATGACAGCCATTGCCATGGCCCACTTGAATGATCGCGAACGTGTGGAAGACTGCCTCAAGAAAATTTCGGAAGCATCGAGCCACTTGCTTTCGCTCATCAACGAAGTGCTCGACATGAACAAGATCGAGTCGGGCAAGGTGGAACTGAACGAAGAGAACTTCAACCTGTCGGAGCTCGTCAGCACATTGCTTGCCATGACGAAGGCGCAACTTGAGAACCACCACCATACCCTCAATGTGAACGTGACGGATGTGGTTCACGAAAACGTTATCGGCGACAGCCATCGCATCCAGCAGGTGTTCGTGAACCTGATGAGCAATGCCATCAAGTACACGCCCGACGGCGGGACAATCTCCCTCACGGTAGCGGAAAGGCCCACCAACGCCCCCGGCGTCGCCTGCTATGAATTTGTATTCGAAGACGACGGCATCGGCATGACGGAGGAATACCAGAAGCATCTGTTCGAGCCGTTCTCGCGTGCCAACGACAAGAAAACCGTGGCAATCCAGGGAACGGGACTCGGCATGACCATCTCGCAGAGCCTAGTGCGCATGATGGGCGGCGACATCCAGGTGAAGAGCAAGTACGGGGAAGGTTCCCGGTTTACCGTCACCATCTACCTGAAGTTCCAGGACGTGCGGAATGCGGAGAGCCACAAGGAAGACCCGCTGAAGAACTTGGAAGACCTGAAGTTTGAAGGCAAACGTATATTGCTGGTGGAAGATCACCCGGTCAATGCGGAAATCGCGAAGAACGTGCTGCAGATGACGGGACTAGAAATTGAATGGGTCATGGACGGCGAAGCCGCCGTGGAACGCATGGCCAACAGCAAGGAAGGCGAGTTCGACCTGGTATTCATGGACATCCAGATGCCTACCATGGACGGCTACCAGGCAACGGCAGCCATCAGGGCCATGACGACCTACGCGAGGAGAATCCCCATCGTGGCGATGACCGCGAACGCCTTTGCCGACGACATCCGCAAGGCGAAGGAGGTTGGCATGAACGGGCACATCGCCAAGCCGCTGGACTTTAAGGAACTGGCAAGAATTTTGCAGAAGTGGATAAAGGTATAGCGTTATGTTGTTTGAAAAAAGCCAGAAGTTTTCTGTTTTGAGTGCATGGGCGCTCTCCTTCGGGTGCGCCGTAGGCTGGGGCGCCTTCGTGATGCCCGCCACCACGCTCTTGCCGATTGCAGGCCCCCTGGGAACAGTCATTGCCATCGTGCTTGGCGCCGTGTTGATGGGTGTCATTGCCTACAATTTCCACATCATGATGAACCGCATTCCCGGCACGGGGAGCGTGTTCTCCTTTACCAAACAGCTTTTCGGTTACGACCATTCCTTCCTTTGCACCTGGGCAACGGCGCTTGCATACTTGGCGGTGTTATGGGCCAACATGTCGGCCTTTGTGCTGATTATCCGCTTCTTGTTCGGCCCCGTACTGCAAGTTGGTTTCAGTTATAGCGTCGGCGGTTACAAAGTCTGGGCAGGCGAACTGTTCACCACTTTGGCGATTATTCTCTTGTACGGGTTTATCAGCTGCAGGAATACCAATGTGTTGCGCAGGGTGAATACGGTACTCGCGCTCATATTCTTCGGCGGTGTGGTCGCGCTATTTGCGATTATCGCCTGCAAGGGCGGGATTGACTTCTCGAACATGGGCCCGGCCTTTGCGACGGCGGGTGCGGCGAAGGACCATTCCCACTTCATGCAGATTGTGAACGTGCTGGTGCTTGCACCCTGGGCTTTTGTGGGCTTTGGCGTGGTGAGTTTTGCCTCTTCCACATACGATTTTAAGCCGAAATACAGTTTTGGCATCATGGTGGCGGCGCTTGCTACCGGAGCTATCGTCTATGCTGCCACAGCACTGCTCTCGGTTTCGGCGAACCCTCCAGGAATGGAGAGCTGGGAAATCTTTTTCGCCAATTTGCAGAAATTCAAGGGAATTGGAGCTGTTCCGGTATTCCATGCCGTTTTCAAGACCCTCGGTAACGGAGGTCTCGTTGTGCTCGCCATTACCATTTTTGCGGCGATATCCACGAGCCTTCTCGGGCTTTACCGCTCTCTCGGGCGTATGTTCCTGAGCCTTGCCGAAGATTCCGTGGTGCCCTCTTGGTTTGGGCATGTCAACCGCCATGGCGCCACCAACTACGGCATTATTTACGTGATGGTCCTTTCGTGTGCTGTCCCGTTCTTCGGAAGGACTGCCATCGGCTGGATTGTAGACATTACCTCCATCAGTGCTTCCATCATCTACCTGTATGTTTCTGCAGGAATTGTCAAGATGTCCCGTAGCGAAACAGGCAAGCGCAAGACGTTGATGAACTTTACCGGAATTCTGGGCGTCGTAATCTCCATATTCTTCTTTTTCTTCCCCCTTACGCCGACTCTCTGGAACATGAACACCATCGCCACGGAATCTTTCATGATTCTGATGGCTTGGAGCATTGTCGGGTTCATTGTTTACAGGGCCGTGTTCATGCGCGACCAAGAGAACCGCTTCGGCAAATCAGCCATCATGTGGGTGACCATGCTGTTTATCCTGATGTTCTCGGCGGTGATGTGGGAACGCCAGGTCACCAATGACGAAACCGAGGAAGTCATTGCGCATATCACCGAGTTCCATACGGGCTTGCACGAAAAGATGCACGTGCCTATGACCGATGGCCAGGTCGTGCAGGAAAAAGACTTTATGGAAGAGCAGATGGACCTTGTCCGCGATTCCCAACTGAAAAACAACCTGGTAGAAACGCTCTTTATTGTCTTGTGCATTTTCATCGTGGTCAACATTTACCGCACGCAAAAAGAGCGCGAACAGAAACTGGACCACGAAAAGCACCTTGCCGAGGAATCTAACAGGGCGAAGACCATATTCCTCTCCAACATGAGCCATGACCTGCGTACGCCCATGAACGCAATTATCGGCTACACCAACCTAGCGCTAAAACCGGAGGCAACGACTGAGCAGATTCAGAAATACCTGTCCAAGATCGATTCCTCCAACATGTACCTGATGGCGCTCATCAACGATATGCTCGAAATGAGCCGTATCGAAATTGGGAAGATGGAACTGGAAGAGCGCCCCACGGACCTGCGGAAAATGATGGACGAAATCCGCGACATGTTCGAAGCGCAGATGGTCGGCAAGAACATCGCCTTCACCGTGAAATACGACGGCTTGGAACACCCCGAAGTGCTTTGCGACAGGAACCGCATGAACCGCGTGATATTGAACCTGGTCAGCAACTCCTTCAAGTTTACTTCGGAGGGCGGGCATGTGTCCGTGACCCTCGCCGAAAAGGAATGCACGGAAGAAGGCAAGGCCGCCTTCGAGTTCCGCGTGAAGGACGACGGCATCGGCATTTCGCCCGAATTTGCCGATCGCGTGTTCGACGCTTTCGAGCGGGAACGTGTTTCTACCATCAGCGGCGTGCAGGGAACGGGCCTCGGGCTTGCGATTGCGAAGAACGTCGTGACATTGATGGGCGGGACCATTACGTTTGAATCGACGGTCGGCGAAGGGACAGATTTCTTCGTGAATGTGGTGCTGAAGACGGCGACCGGCATAAGCATTCCTGAAGACGGCCAGCGCAACATTTCCATCGCTGCTAAGGCGGACTTTACCAACATGCGCCTCTTGCTGGTAGAAGACATGGAAGTGAACCGCGAACTGGCGAAGATTATTCTGGAAAGTTTGGGTTTCAAGGTCGAGATGGCGGTAAACGGCAAGGATGCCGTAGAAATGGTGGAAAAGAACCCCGCTGGCTACTACAACGGCGTCATTATGGACATCCAGATGCCCATCATGGACGGTTGCGAAGCGAGTCGCCAGATCCGCGCATTGCCCGACAAGAAGAAGGCTAATGTACCCATTATCGCCATGACCGCGAACGCCTTTGGCGACGACCTCAAAAAATCTAAAGATGCCGGCATGAACGCCCATCTGGCAAAGCCCATCGATGTCGGCATGCTGACGGAAACCCTTGCAGAGTGGCTGCGGTAAAATTTTAAACAGGACAGTATTATGGAAGCGAAAAAAAGAATCGGGATTGTAGGTATCGCCACTATCGTGGGCCCTATCATCGCCATTATCCTTGTGCTGGGAACCATCTTCACGGGCCGACACGCGAGCGGCGACACGGAAAAGGCCGTGCGCAACGTGACGCTCCTGTTCATGGACGAACTGGCGAACCGCCGTGAACAGGTGGTGGCGTCAAAACTGAGCGGCTACATCAACGACCTGGATGTGGCCGTGGGTCTGCTCGGGCCAGAGGATCTTGCAAGCACCGCCAGCCTGCAAAGCTACCAGCTCCGCATGAAGCAACTGTACGGGCTTGAAAAGTTCGCCTTCGTGGACACCTCGGGCGTCATCTACACATCCCGCGGTACGCGCACCGACATCGACCTCTACAATTTCGATTTCAGGACGCTCGCGAAGCCCGAAATTTCGCTGAAGAAAAACGGCGGCGAAAAGAAGACGATTATTATTGCCATGCCCGTAGACCGTCTGTCGTTCAACGGAAAGATTCTGGTCGTGTGCTTCATGGAAATCGACATGAACCACATGCTGGAAGGCATTTCTCTGGAATCCGACCGGCAGGGAATCACGTTCTGTAACATTTACTCGAAAGCAGGAAACTCGCTTACGAACCTAGTCCTGGGTGGCCTTGCGAGCGGCGACAACTTGCTCACCGCCATGGAAAACGCCGTATTCGAAAAAGGCTTCTCCATGGAAAAGATGCGTTCCGACTTTGCGAATCACGAGGCGGGCGTCGTTTCTTTCGAGTACAACGGCATCCGCGAAACCATGTACTACGTTCCCATCCATTCTACGGACTGGATGCTGACCTACCTTATTCGCGAAACCGTCATCTCCGGGCAGATCGGTTCCATTTCGGAAGGCATTCTCGAACGCAGTCTCCTGTTGTCCGGCTTTATCGCGCTGGTACTTTTGGGCGTGTTCCTGTTCCTCTTTAAGCAGACAAGGCGCGCAGCGCAGCTCAAGCTGGAAAAGGAAGTGGCTGATGCCGAAAGCCGCATCAAGCAGGAAGAACTGGAAGAACAGCTCGCACTCCAGCAGAAACTGGTGGAAGAAGAACGCAAGAGGAGCGAACAGGGTAACATGATTACCGCGCTGGCTTCGGATTACCGCAGCGTTTACTACCTCAATCTGGATACCGGCAAGGCGATTTGCTACCGCAAAGATGGCGCCGTTCCCGCGCCCTTTAAGGAAGGCGACGAAATCGCCTACCTGGAAACTTTTGCGACCTATGCCGAAAAGTTCGTTGCTCCCGAATACCGCGAAAAGTTTATGGAATTTATCCAGCCCGAGAACGTGCGCGTGGGTGTGAAAAAGAACAAGATCTATACCTTGCGCTACCTGGTAAACCATGGCGGCAAGGAGAGCTACGAAATGCTGCGCATGGCGGGCGTGCACAATGCCGGCGACGCCCCGGATGCACCGCTCCGCATCGTGGGATTCGGCTTCTCCGATATCGACGAAGAAATGCGCGATTCCCTTGCCAAGAGCCAGGCGCTTTCCGATGCGCTCAAGACGGCAGAAGAGGCGAGCAAGGCGAAGACCATATTCCTCTCCAACATGAGCCACGAAATCCGCACGCCCATGAATGCGATTATCGGCCTTGACAGCCTTGCGCTGCATGAACCCGAGATTTCGTCGAAGACGCGCGGCTACCTGGAAAAGATCGGCTCCTCCGCAGAACACCTGCTGAGCCTCATCAACGAGATTCTGGACATGAGCCGCATCGAGAGTGGCCGCACCAAAATCAACAGCGAGGAATTCTCGTTCCCCAAGCTTTTGGAGCAGGTGAACACCATCATCGACGACCAGAGCCGCACCAAGGGCCTGAACTATTCGTGCCATGTGGCGGGTAGTTTGGACGACTACTACGTCGGCGACGTCACCAAGATTCGCCAGATTCTCATCAACATCCTGGGCAATGCGGTCAAGTTCACCCCGAAGGGCGGCAATATCAACCTCAACGTGGAAAAGATTGCCGCGTTCGACAACAAGTCCACGCTCGTCTTCAAGATCAGCGATACCGGTATCGGCATCAGCAAGGAATTCCTGCCCAAGATTTTCGACACGTTCACCCAGGAAAACGCCACCACGGCTTTCAAGTACGGCAGCAGTGGCCTCGGCATGGCGATTACCAAGGGTATCGTCGACATGATGAACGGCAAGATCGATGTGGAAAGCGAAAAGGGCAAGGGAACCACGTTCCGCGTGACGCTCACCCTCAACGACAGCCTGCGCAAGCAGGCGACCGACGACGAAATCGAAATCCACCCGAACGAAATGAGCGTGCTGGTGGTGGACGACGATGAGATTGCATTGGGGCACGCGAAACTCGTGCTCGGCAAGGCGGGAATCCTCACCGATACGGTGCTTACGGGCAAGGAAGCGGTGGAGATGGCGAAACTCCGCCACGCGAGACGCGAGCCCTACAACCTGATTGTGATTGACTGGCAGATGCCCGAGATGAACGGCATCGAGACGGCGCGCGAAATCCGCAAGGTGACTGGCGACGAGTCCGCCATTATCATATTGACAGCCTACAATTGGGACGACATCCTGGACGAGGCTCTGGCAGCCGGCGTGGACTGCTTCATTTCTAAGCCTGTGTTCTCGGGAATCCTGCTGGACGAATTCAAGAACGCCCTCCGGCGCAAGAAGGAACACACCTCGTTTGCGAAGAACAAGGCGGAACTTGCCGGAAAGCGGGTTCTCCTTGCCGAAGACATGGAAGTCAACGCGCAGATCATGATGGAAGTGCTGAAGATGCGGGACTTGCAGGTGGAGCTGGCCGTAAACGGTCGCAAGGCCCTGGAAATGTTCCGCGACCATCCCGAAAGTTATTACGATGCCATCCTTATGGACGTGCGCATGCCCGAAATGGACGGCCTGGAAGCGACAGCCGCCATCCGCAAGCTGGAACGCTCCGACGCCAAAAAAATTCCGATTATCGCGCTCACGGCAAACGCCTTTGACGAAGACGTGCAGCGTAGCCTGCAGGTGGGCATGAACGCGCACCTTTCCAAACCCATCAATCCGGACCACCTTTACCAAACTCTTGAAGAAATGATCTGGACTGCAGAGAACAGGAAATAAAGTGCTATGACTTATTCGATTATAGGCATTTTAGCGACGATCCTCCTGCTTATCGGCAACCGCGACGTGTTGCGGAAGCAGGGCGATTCGGGGTATTCGCGTACCCGCCTGTATTACCGGCGCTTCTTGCTTGGCGTACTTGTGTACTACATCACCGACATGCTGTGGGGTATCCTGGATGAGCATCGCCTGACAGACCTCCAGTTCATAGATACGACCGTCTATTTCGTCGCCATGATTGCGACGGTCGTGCTGTGGACGCGTTACGTGGTGTCTTACCTGGAACGCAAGAATTTCTTTGAGCGGTGGCTCCTGCGCACGGGACAGGCTATCTTCGGCGTGTTCCTCGTCTTTATTGTCGTCAACTTCTTCTACCCGGTGTTCTTCTGGTTCGATGAGCAGGGCGATTACCATACGGCGTTTATGCGTCACGCAGCGCTTGTGGCGCAAATCGCGATGTTCCTTTCTACGTCGATTTACACCTTGTACACTACCGCCAAGACGCAGGGCGATATCCGGCAGC